>Ga0302314_10019246_pt1 | contig 11355 bp, 14 predicted proteins | sample III_Palsa_N2_3_FD_200533 | JGI IMG/M metagenome (GOLD analysis project Ga0302314, IMG submission 200533) | Peat permafrost microbial communities from Stordalen Mire near Abisko, Sweden - III_Palsa_N2_3 | ecosystem: Environmental > Terrestrial > Soil > Palsa > Peat permafrost | place: Sweden... | reverse complement strand
TCGGCGCCGGACTGCTGGGCGGCGGTCGCGTAGGCGACTTCCAGCGCGGACTGGATGGCCCGGAACGCGTCGATGTGCTCCCGCTCGAACGGGATGCCCGGGCCCGGCGCCGTGCGGTCGCCGATAACGGTGAGATAGTCGACCAGCAGGACCCTGGCCTTCGGTGCCCGCGTGCGGGCGCGCTCGACGATCTCGGTGAGGCCGGCCGCGGCTCGCCGGATGTCCCGCGCGCCGGGCTTGGGGATGCCGTTGGCGAAGTCGGCCCGCATCATCCCGGCGATCGGGCCGCCCGGCTGGACCTCGTTCCAGGCGGTGAAGAGCATCGAGCCGGCGTACCCGAGATCATTGCCGCCGGCGGTGACGGTGACCAGCTCCGCCGACTGTGGAAGGCTCCGCAGCTGCGGGGGAAGCTGAACGCCCGTCATGGTCTGCTGCGGCGTGTCGAGGATCGTCGAGGTGGTCGCCCCCGAGACCGTCGCGTCGGTCAGTTGTGCGCCGAGGAGTTCGGCAAGGACATGCGGGTAGTTCCTACCCGAGCGCATGGCGTGCACATCCACGATGGGTGATATGCCCGGGCCCGCTGCGAACGAGCTGCCCAGGGCGGCGTACAGCACAGGAGAAGCCATGGCGTGATCATCGCACCCATGGCCGGCCTCGACGCCGTACCCCTGACTGGTTCCGTGGGGTCAGGTTCCGGAGGTTGACCCGCCGGTGTCGTGCCCCGGGGCCGCGGGTGCTGCCGATGGCCGCTTGCGGCCAGGGGCGATGCTGAGTTCGCCGGGTGCGAGCCGGTGTCCGGCCGCACAGCGGATCTCCACCGAGATCGGCTCCCCGCAGTCGGTGTGGGTCAACGCGAGCGGTGGACCGGCTGGGCCCTGCAGATGCCGGTCGCCCCACTGCATCAGGGCCAGCAGGGTGGGCACCAACTCCGCGCCCGACTCGGTGAGCACGTACTCGTGGCGGGTGCGCCGGCCCGGCTCCTGGTACGGGCGGCGGTCCAGCAGTCCGGCGGCGACCAGGGCACGCAGCCGTCCCGCGGCCACCGACTCGGTGATGCCGACCCGGTGTGCGAAGTCGTCGAACCGGGTGGTGCCGTAGTAGGCCTCGCGCAGCAGCAGCATCGCCGAACGCGGACCGACCACGTCCAGCGCGCGGCCGATCGAGCACCGCTCGGTGCTCCAGGACTCCCGGTCGGCCAGCGACTCCTGGAACTGCGGGGTCGTGGAGGGCATGGAATCCAGGCTAGCACTCTGGCTATGACTAGCTATAGCCAGCTGGTCCGCCGGGCTTCCCTGGGGCTGGGAAAGCGGCTAGCGTGTCTGACTATGGAAATGCATAGCCAGCTGTCGCCGGTCGGGTCCCCGACGCCCAATCCGACGCCCAACCCACCGGCCGCCTCACGACCCGGCCCGGTGCTGACCGTCCTCTGCGCGGCCGCCTTCATGGCCAGCCTGGACGTGTTCATCGTCAACGTCGCCTTCACCGACATCAGCCACAGCTTCCGCGGCTCCTCGCTGTCCGACCTGAGCTGGATACTCAACGGCTACGCGATCCTCTACGCCGCCCTGCTGGTGCCGCTGGGCCGAATCTCGGACCGCTACGGGCGCAAGCCCGGTTTCCTGGCAGGACTTGCCCTCTTCACTGCGGCCAGCGCGGCCTGCGCCTTGAGCGGCGGACTGTGGATGCTGGTCGCGTTCCGGGCCCTGCAGGCGGTCGGCGCGGCGGCGTTGACGCCGAGCAGCTTGGGCCTGCTGCTGAACGCGACCCCCGCACCCGGCCGGGCCCGGGCGGTCCGGATCTGGGCGGCCTCCGGCGCGCTGGCCTCGGCGGCCGGTCCGGTCCTCGGCGGCCTGCTGGTGGAGGCGTCCTGGCGCTGGGTGTTCCTGGTGAACGTCCCGGTGGGCCTGCTGGCACTGGTCGCGGCCGTCCGCTGGGTCCCCGACTCGCGGGACACCTCGGTCAGGCGCACCCCGGACCTGCTGGGTGCGGCGCTGCTGGCGGTGGCCATCGGGACGCTCGCGCTCGGGCTGGTCAAAGGCCCCGACTGGGGCTGGACCTCAATCGGCGTGACCGCCTGCCTGCTGGTCACCGTGCTCGGCGTCGCCGCGTTCTGGCGCCGGTCGCTGCACCACCCGTCGCCGGTGGTCGAGCCGGCCCTGCTGCGGGTGCGGGCCTTCGCCTGGTCCAACGTCACCGCACTGCTGTTCTCGCTGGCGTTCGCCGTCGCCCTGCTGTCGCAGATCCTGTGGCTGCAGGACGTCTGGGGCTACACCGCGCTCCGCACCGGGTTGGCCATCGCCCCGGGCCCGCTGATGGTCCCCCTGTTCGCCACCTTCGGGCACCAGTTGCGGGGCCGCGTGCACGTCGGCCAGCTCACCGCCCTCGGCTGCCTCGCGGTCGCGGCCGGAGTCGCGGTCCTGATCGCCTCGGTCGGCCCGGACCGGTCCTACGCCGCCGAGATGCTCCCTGGCATCCTGCTGACCGGCGTCGGCGTCGGATTCGCACTCCCGACCATCTTGTCCTCCGCCACTGCCGACCTCCCGCCCGCGCGTGCGGCCACCGGCAGCGCGGTGGTGAACATGGGCCGCCAGATCGGCTCCGTCATCGGCATCAGCGTGCTGGTCGTGGTGCTGGGCACGCACACCGGATACGGACCCGCGCACGCCGCTTTCCAGCACATCTGGTGGGTGGTCCTCGGCGTGTGCCTGCTCAGCGCCGCCGCCGCGTTCGGCATGACCCCGGGTCGTCCAGTCTCGGCGGCGCAAACGAACGTGGACGCGGTGCAACCTTTTCCGCCGGACCGCGGTGAGTAGGGGCACAGGGCGCCCATGGGGGCGCCCCCGGGGGCGAGGAGCTCGATGATGTCGATCCGCGTGCGCAGGTATGTGATCAAGCCGTTGGCCGTGGGCGCGCTGGTGGCGGGGGTGCTGGCGCCGGTCAACGCCTATGCGGCCCAGGGCCCGGCAAGCACGGCGTCCACGGTGGTGGTCGCCTCGGGGCAGCGCCTGGACCTCGGCCACGGCCAGTGGCTGACGCTGACCGCCGCCGAGGTCTGCGACGGCAGCGGCCAGACCGTGGAGAGCTGCTCCAGTGTCACCAACGGCAATCAGGCGCCGGATTCGGTGAGCCTGCTGACCTCGGGCAACGCCGACGCAACCCTGTACCGGGCGCTCTACCTGGGCAGTGGGGCGGCCCGGATCTCCGTCCAGGCCGGCCAGCAGAACTACCACCTGCGGCTGGTCAGGCTGGCCGGCGACAACGGGTACGCCGTCGGGTACGCCTGGGGCGCGCCGACCTCGGGGAGCCTCGGCGCCACCGTCTACAACGCGGCGGGGACGATCCTGGCCACGCTGTAGACGAGAGGACGGGAACCGGGGGAGGGCAGGCGGCGGTGCGGACCGATGGGGTGGACGGGGGTGGGCGCGGTGCGTGAACCGGAGCAGTGCGAACCGGACTTCGAGGCATTCGCGGCAGCGCGCTGGAGCCACCTGGTCCGCATCGCCTACCTGCTGACCGGCGACCACCACGAGGCGGAGGACCTGGTTCAACTGACCCTGGCGAAGGCCTTCCCGGGCTGGGCGGCCATCAGCCGGTTGGACGAACCGGACGCCTACATCCACCGCGCCCTGATCAACAACAACCGCAGCCGCTACCGGCGGCGCCGGGTACGGCAGTTGCTGACCTCCCGGTTGCCGGAGCCGATGCAGCAGGACGGTGGCCAGACCGTGGAGCAGCGTTCGCTGCTGCTCCAGGCCCTGGCCGGGCTACCGCCCCGGCAGCGGGCGGTGGTGGTGCTCCGGTACTGGGAGGACCTGAGTGAGCGTCAGGTCGCCGAGGTGCTCGGCTGCTCGCCGGGCAATGTGAAGAGTCAGGCCAACCGGGGTCTGCGCAAGCTGCGCGAGCACCCGGCGCTGGCCTCGTTCGCTCCGTTGCCGGTCCCCTCGCGCGGGCCGGAACGGGATCTGGAAGGGGCTGGCCCAAGATGACGACCGAGGACATGGTCCGCCGGGCGCTGCGGGAGGAGGCCGCCGCCCTGGTTCCGTCACCTTGGCCGGCCGTTCCGATCCGTAGCGCCGTGCGGGCGCGGGCCCGACGACGCCGTGCCCGGCGGACGGCACTGGCGGTCGCCCTCGCGGTGGCTGTCCCGGTGGGGGTGGTGGGAGTGGGGACGCCGGCCTCGGGCCCGGGCGCGGTCCGGGTGGTGTCCGGAGCCGCCCCGACGGTATCCGCGTCATCGTCGACAAGATCTGACCCAACGTCACCAGTGTTTTCTGATAGCCGTGTTCACATAGTGACGGATGGCCAGAAAATGTCGATCGGACGAGGTCGGTGGCTCCGGCTGACTGCCGCCGAGACCTGCGAGGGGGGCGTCGGGGATCCGGAGCAGTGCAGTGCGACAGCCAACGGCAACCAGTCGCCGGGCTCGGTCAGCCTGCGGATCCTCGGCGACAGCACGGGCACGTTCTTTCTGCCGCTCTACGTCGGCTCCGGCCAGGCGGCGCGGATAACGGTCACGGTCGCCGGACGGACCTACCAGGCAGCCGTACTGACCCTGTCCGGACACCCCGGCTACGCGACCGGCTATGTCTGGGTTCCGGGGCGGGAATCCGTTTCTGCCCACGAGACGACCACCGTCTACGACACGGGCGGTGCCGTACTGGCGACGTTCGGTTCCGAATGACGGGCGCTGCCAGGTATCTCGGCGGTCCGCTCCTCCGGCGAGCGGTGGAGCTGGCCGCCGAGAACAGGGGTCAGTTCAGCGCGAGCACAGCGGTGTCGTTCGCGGTGTTCGAATCGTAGGGGAACGTGTAGGGGAACGTGGGCAAGGGCCCGCTGGAAAGGGCCACGGTTCCCTGGGCGCCCGGTGTGTAGGTGTCGACGTCGACGGTCAGGCTGAAGTCGGCCGTGGTGCCCGCCGGGATGAGGAAGGAGTTGAAGCCGCACACATAGGGGCCGTGCGCGGTCGCGTCGGGGTTGTCCTGCTGCCAGGGCTGGCAGTTGGACGAGCTCGACGCCACGGTGGTGCCGGGCGGGGGAGTCACCACGACGGAGGGGACCAACTCGCCCCCGCTGCGGTCGAAGAGGGTTGCCGGACCAGCCGCGTAACCGGTGAAGTCGAAGGTGGCCGTGGCCCCCGCCGCCGCGGTCGCGGTCGCGCCGGTGACGCCGAAGTCCGCGGTGTTGTCCGCTTGCACCGACGCGATCTGGTAGTTGCTCTCGTTGTCCGGGAACGGCGTCGAGAAGCTGCCGGCCGGGGCGGTCGAGCTCTGGCCGGGGTCGATGACCGAGAGTGCGAGCGTGTCCCCGCTGCCCTGGGTCCAGGTGACGCCGGACACGCCGGTGGCGTCACCGGGGGCCAGGGTCTGGACGTCCAGGTAGGTGAGCAGCGCCGCCTGGGTGACCTGCAACTGCACCGGGTCGGCCAGTTCCGCGACCTCTCCGACCTGGATCGGACCGGCTACGGTGCACAGGGCGAGTTCGGTGGACACGGCCGGGTCACCGGTGCTCCCGTACGTGCAGTTGGCGTAGCGGGTGGCGAACTCCAGGCCGGGGGAGGCGCGCAGGAGCACCTTGACGGACGGCGCCGGCCGGTTGCCGCTGTTGGTGAAGCGGATCGGTTCCGAGACGGTGCTGCCCACGGCGACACCGGTCTGGCTCGGCGGCTGGTCCAGTGCGAGCGCGGGTCCGCCGACCACCACGGTGCCGGTCCGGCCCACGATGGTGGCCTCGGACGAAGTGCCGGAGACGGTATAGCTGCCCTTGGCCCCGAGCCGCGCGCCCTTGCGCGCCTTGAGCGTCATCTGGATCTGGGAGCCGAAGGTCTCGCCCTTGCTGACGGCGCCGTAGTCGAGAAACTCCGTGCAGGTGGCCACCGTTCCGGCGACCGTGCAGTTGTCGGAGAAGGAGACCTTGGCTATGTGTGCGAGGTCGCTGAAGTCGACGCTGATGGTGGCGTCGTCCACGTTCAGGGAGGAGGCGTTCGTGCGGTAGGACCAGTTGGGCTGCACCGTTGCCGGAGCGCTGGGCAGTGCCAGGGTGGGCAGGGCGGTGAGGCGGACGACCGGAAGTGCACCGGAATCCGCTTGTGCGGGGGCCGCGGCCAGGAGGCCGGTGGCCAGGGCCGCGAATGCGACTGCGAATGCAGCCAGGCGGCGCGAGGAACGAGTAGGGCGCATGAGACCTCTTTGATTGCGGCGCGACGGCCGCCCACGGCTTCGGGACTCGCTGAGACTAGAGGAACTCACTGACATTGTCCGGGATTTGATCTCCCCCTGGCTGGGCGAAAGCGGCACACCGGTGCATAGGCGTACGCACGGGCCTTGATCGAGTGCATGGCATCCCGGCAGGCGATCGGGTGCCGGTCTGTGGCGGACGTCTCCCATGCCAAGGGCAGTTCCCGGGGTACGGAGCGCCTATCATTGAGTCAACAGTCCACCTCGTTCCGACGAGGTGATGCCGGGTCAACCACTGACGTGCTGAGGCATGTTGATGGGTTTCTCGTGCTGTGGTCCAGTGTCGGCCTGCAGCGGTTTCCCACCGTGCCAGCAACGACCTGACGGAGTGTTCCATGCCTCTGTACAACCCCGCCGCGCTTCGCCTCGTGCTCACCGAACTCGAAGCCCTGGGCGACGCGCACGCCGGCGCGGACACTGAGCGTCGCCGCGAGGACCTCCACTACACGCTCTGCGTCTCGACCGGCATCCGCGAGCCCGCCCGCGCGGTGGAGCAGGCCCGTCGGCTCCTCGCCCCGAGCCGCGACACCCTCGCCTCGGCAGCCTGACGCACACCCGCACCGGTTCAGGTGCGGTTGACCGCCTGGGACTCGGCGAGTCGGGCCACGCCGGCGAGGAAGACCTCGACGCCGAGCTGGTAGAAGGTGTCCGGCTGCTCGCAGTTGGTGAGGGCCGGGGCGGCGGCGATGACGTGCGGGTAGCGGGCGGGGTCGAGCGACAGGAACGTGGCCCGCCTGCTCCGTTCCTTCTCGGCCTGCTCCTCGGCGCCGAGACCGGGCTGTGCTGCGCCCGGCTCGCCGCCGACCAGGGAGATCAAGGTCCACAGCGCCTGGATGCTGAGCTGGGCGGCCTGGTCGGGAGGGAAGCCCAGCCGGTCGAAGATCCTCAGCGTGGCCTCGGTGACGTCGAAGCACGCCTTGTTGTGACCCGCGCCGGTCCGGGTGAGCAGCGGGGCGGCCTGCGGGTGGGCGCGCAGGGCCGACAGCATCGAGGCGAACAGCGAGCGGAGCTGATCCAGGGGCTCCGGGGGCTCCAGGTCGGGATCGTCGTGGACGACGGACAGCCCCCAGATGCGTTCGGACACGGCCAGCAGCAGCTCGTCCTTGTTCTTGACGTGCCAGTAGACCGCCATGGGTGTGAACCCGAGCGACTGCGCCAGCCGCCGGATGGTCAACGCCTCCATGCCTTCGGCGTCGAGCAGCCTGAGCGCACCGTCTACCAGCGTGTCCCGGCTGAGTCTTGGTTCCACAGCCACCTCCGGTTGACAACTGTACGGCATACAGGGTTTCCTGGGCGTCGCAACTATACGACGTACAATAACGCTGTACAGGAGAATGCCGTGCCACAGCCTTCCAGGCGCTGGGGCACCCTCGTGGGTGTCTCGCTGGCGTCGTTCATGACCTTCCTTGACAACAACGTGGTCAACGTCGCGCTCCCGTCCATCCAGCGTGACCTGCACGTTTCCCTCTCCGGTCTGGAGTGGATCGTCAGCGCCTACATCCTGGTGTTCTCCGGCCTGATGCTGGTCGGCGGACGCCTGTCGGACATCTACGGCCGGCGCCGGATGTTCCTGATCGGTCTGGCGGTCTTCACCGGGGCCTCCTTGCTCAGCGGACTGGCCGGCAATGAGACCGTGCTGATCGCAGGAAGGGCGCTGCAGGGTGTCGGCGCGGCGATGACCGTGCCGTCGACGCTGGCGATCATCTCCGAGACCTTCGGCGACGCGAAGGAGCGGGCCCGCGCGATCGGCATATCCTCGGCGGCCGGCGCACTTTCGCTGGCTCTCGGCCCTCTGGCCGGCGGGTTCATCAGCCAGCACTTCCACTGGGGCTGGATCTTCCTGATCAATGTGCCGATCGGCCTCGCGACCATCGCCATCGCCGCGTACTCGATGCCCGCGCGACGTCCGAGCAGCCGTCGGACGCTGGACGTCCCCGGGCTGCTGACGTCGGCGGTGATGCTGTTCTCACTCACCTACGCGCTGATCGAAGGCCACGACGAGGGCTGGTCCTCGCCGCTGATCCTGGCGGCGTTCGCCCTGGCCGGGGTGGCCCTCGCGGTGCTCCTGGCGGTCGAGACCCGCACCGCCGACCCGATGGTGGACCCGTCGTTGTTCCGCTCGGTCGTGTTCAGCGGGGGCAACGCCGCACTGGTCCTGTGGGGCTTCGGGTTGATCGGCGTCTACTTCTTCACCGCGATGTATCTGCAGGACGTGCTGGGCTTCTCACCCACCCGGGCAGGCGCCTCGTTCGTCCCGATGGCGCTGCTGATGGCGCTCACCGCATCGATCGCGGCCCCGGTCGCGCGCCGGTTCGGGGCGGCCCGCACCGTCGCCTCCGGGCTGACGCTGATCGTCGTCGGACTGCTCCTGGCCGCCCGTGTCGGCGAGCACGGCCGCTTCATCGACCTCATGCCGGCGTTCATCGCCCTGGGGATCGGCTCCGGGTTCACCATGATGCCGCTGAACGGCGCGGTCATCGGGGTGCTTCCGCCGGAGCGGGCCGGGGCTGCCTCGGGCATCTTGAACACCGGCCGTGAGGTGTCCGGGCTGCTTGGCATCACCGTCATCGGCGCGATCCTCACCGGGCGGCAGTCCTCGGCCATCCGCGGCGGTGCCACCCAGTTGCACGCGTTCCTGGAGGGGTACCAGTTCGCCATCGCCATCGCCGCGGTGATCGTGGCGGTCGGCATCCCGGTCGCTCTCGCCACACTCCCAGGGGCTGCCCCGCGCACAGAGACGGCACAGCCCGCGCCCTCCGGCGCCGAGTTGGAGAAGGCCGGCAGGCGTCCCGCGGCGGACTAGATGAGACCGCCGCGGACGGCGTGGGCCACGGCGTGGGCGCGGTTGCGGGCCTGGAGGCGTCCCATCAGCTCGTAGATCACGTTCTTGACGGTGTGTTCGGAGCAGTTCAGCGTGCGGGCGATCACCGCGTTTCCGTCGCCCTCGGCCATCAGCCCGAGTACGGCGGACTGGCGCGGGGTCAACGCGGGCGGTTCGGAGTGCCGTTCGGGGGCGGCGGAAGCCGTGGTGGTGAAGAGCCGGGCGAGCGAACCGTAGGGGACCGCGACCAGTTGGCGGCCGGGTGCGGCGGACATGGGGACGGGGACGGCCTCGGCCGGGGGGCAGGCGGCGGCGGTGCTCACAGCAGTCCCGCCCGAAGGGTGTAGGCGACCGCGTGGGCGCGGTTGCGCAGCCGGAACCGCTGGGTGACGTCGTGCAGCACGGTCGTCACGGTGCGCTGGGAGTAGGCCAGGGTCCGGGCGATCTCGCTGGTCTCGTGGCCGTCGGCGACCATGCGCAGCACCGAGCGCTCGCGGGGGGACAGCGTGGCGGCGGCCCAGGGTGACGGGGTCTTGGCGGCGGTGCGGTCGGCCCTGGAATGGTCGAGCAGCTGGCCGAGCAGGTCGGGTGGCAGGACGCAGTCGCCCCGGGCGGCGCCGAGCACGGCGCGGGCCAGGTGCGGGGCGTCGGCCTCGCGGCGGCGGAGCAGGCCGCGGGCTCCGGCGGCGAGGGCGTGCAGGGCCTCACCGGGCGTCAGTTCACTGGCCACCAGCACCACGGATGGGCGGTGCGGGGCGTCGTGGGTGGTGCGCAGCAGATCCAGTTCGGCGTGGGTGAAGTGATCCACGATCATGACCACCACCCGCGGTTCCTCGGCCCGTACTGTCACGGTCAGGTCCGGGCAGCTGATCAGGGTGCTCTTGGTGCCGGCTTCGAGCACAGGATCTAGTGCGACGACACCGACAGGTATGGGATCTCCCATGGGGTCCTCCGAGAGGGGATGGCGGTGCGCTGGGTCGGCGGGCTGGGCGGGGGTGCGGGCGGGGCGGGGGTGCGGAGCCGGGACTCAGCCGCCCCAGGTGACGTCGGCCGGGGAGGGGCTGGTGACCGGGGCCGGAGAGGTGGTCGCGGTGGCCGCGGTGACGGTGGAGCCGTCGGCGACGTGGTGGACCGAGGTCGGGGAGGTGGCGACCAGGGCCGTGGCGAGAGTGGCCGAGGCGATCAGGGCGACGAATCCGGCGGCGGTGGCCTTGAGGTTACGGGAGGCAATCACAGAATTCACTCCTCTTGGGGAAGGGCTTTGTCTGAATTTCCCTCCGGTGGGCCCCGCGGTGGCTTTCCCGGTGTCGGGGAGTTTCGCTCCCCTTTCGATGTCTCTACTCTGGCCTGCGGTCAGAACGGGTGGAAGGGGTTCCTTGTGGACGGATCATGCAGTGGCATAAGCCGTCCAGCTTCGTCCCCCGCCGCCATGGCATCCCAGTGCTCGGGGACCAGTGGTGTGTCGCAAGCGACTACAGAGAATGCGTTGAGCTGCGGGAACGACTCGACGGCCCGACGGCAGAGAGCCAGCGCGGCCGCTTCCGCGCGGTCGAGGCCGGAAGCGGACACGAAGAGGCCAAGGACGGGACCGGCAGGGGAGTCCGGGTGGGCGGTGGCGTGCTCCAGCCCGTCGGACTCGTTTGCGCAGGTCGCCAGGAATTCAGCTGCCTTTTCCGGCAGCGGCGTCCCCGACGAGGAATGCAGCTGGACGTGGATGAGATACATGGAATCAATTTTCGATCCACGGCAAGAGGTGACACAGCCGTACGGGCTGGACGGTTTATGCAGCCGCAGGAACCGTCCAGGGGCCGGGCCGCCCGAACGCGTCACCGAAAATCGGACATTTCCTGCGTTGCGGCGGTACCAGGGGTGCCCAGGAGCATCACCTTGCCTCTACAATTCGATCGCATATCCGTCGGCAGGTGCATGTGGCATGTGGAAGGTGCTGGGTGCTGGAGACACTGGGCCTCGATACCGACGCGGAGCGGGTCTACCGCGCGCTGCTCGCCCACCCCATGGAAGGTGTCGTAGGACTGTCGACGCGGCTGGGGATGTCCCAGGCCCAGTTGCGGCGTCGACTCGACCAACTGAGCACCATGGCGTTGATCCAGCCCTCCAACCAGGAGGAGATCGGGTTCCGGGCCGTCGACCCGGAGACCGCGATGGAGGCGCTGCTGGCCCGGCAGAGCGATGAACTGGCCGCGCAGCAGCGCAAGGTGGAGGCGTCCAGGGCCGCGGCCGCCCGGCTGATCGCCGAGTGCTCGGCGCTGCGGCCGCGCACCGTGGACCCCGACTCCGAGC
>Ga0302314_10019245_pt1 | contig 11355 bp, 10 predicted proteins | sample III_Palsa_N2_3_FD_200533 | JGI IMG/M metagenome (GOLD analysis project Ga0302314, IMG submission 200533) | Peat permafrost microbial communities from Stordalen Mire near Abisko, Sweden - III_Palsa_N2_3 | ecosystem: Environmental > Terrestrial > Soil > Palsa > Peat permafrost | place: Sweden... | reverse complement strand
GAGTCGCTGTTCACCGACGAGTTCGCCGGACGCGACTCCGCCGCCCAGGCCTTCCAGGTGCTGTTCGGCACGCAGGGCCTGATGAACCCCGGCCGGGTCGCGCCGCCGGGACTGGCCGCCGCGCTGGCCAAGGTCTCGGCGACCCCGCTGGACTCGGCCGACTACCCGGCCGTGCTGCGGGCCGCGACCGCGCTGGCGGTGCGGACCATGCCGAACGTCTTCCTCTACACCGTGCCGCGGATCCTGGCCCGGCAGCGCGGCGTCTCGGCACTGCCGGCCGACGCCGTGGTGCAGCGCTTCGAAGGGGTGACCGTCGCATGAGCGCCGTGACCGCGGACGGCCCGGGCCGGGCGGGCGGTGACCACAGCACGGGGACGGGTGCCGTCCGACTGCGGGCGCTGTCCGCCCGCGCCGCGCGAGCGCCGCTGCCGGCGGCCAAGGCGCTTGCGGGCACGGTGACGGTGTTCCTGCTGTCCTCGATGCTGACCTTCGGCCTCGGCGCGATGTCCGGGGCCGATCCGGGCGCTGCGGTGCTCGGCATCACCGCCACCCCGGCCGACATCGCCCGGATGAACCACCAGTTCGGCCTGGACCGGCCGCTGCCGGTGCAGTACGTCAGCTGGCTCGGCCACGCCCTCCGCGGTGACCTGGGACGCTCCTGGTTCACCTCGGCGTCGGTCTCGCAGAGCGTCTTCCAGGCCCTGCCGGTGGACCTGTCGGTGGCCGGTCTGGCGCTGCTGATCGCGGTGGTGCTCGGCGGCGCGGCCGGGATCGCCGCCGCGCTCAGCAACGGCGGCTGGATCGACCGGCTGGTCACCGCCGTCTGCGCGGTGCTGGGCACACTGCCGGCCTTCGTCGCCGCGATCGCGCTGATCGTGATCGTCTCGGTGCAGTTGGGTGCGCTGCCCTCGGGCGGCTATGTCCCGCTCACCCAGGACCCGGGCCAGTGGTTGCGGTTCGCCCTGCTGCCGGCCTTCGCGCTGAGCCTGGACGCCGCCGCTGGGATCGCCCGGCAACTGCGGACCTCCCTGGTCGGCGCGCTGCGGGAGAACTACGTCACCGGCGCGGCGATGCGCGGCCTCTCCGCCCGTCGGGTGCTCTTCGGCCATGTGCTGCGCAACGCCGCCGGGCCCGCGCTCACCGTGCTCGGCATGAGCGTGCCGATGGTCATCGGCGGCGCGGTCGTCACCGAACGGATCTTCAACCTGCCGGGTATCGCCCAACTCGCCCTGCAGGCCGCGCAGGAGCAGGACGTGCCGGTGATCCAGGGCACGCTGCTGGTCACCGTCGGGGTGGTGCTGCTCGCGAACCTGGCGGTCAACGCCGGTCTCTCGGCGCTCAATCCGGCCGCCCGCCGTCCGCAGAGCGGGCGCGGCGCGAGCGCCGACGGGAGGGCCGCCGAATGAGGACCCTGCGCCGTACCTGGCAGTTCCGCATCGCCCGGCCGGCCCTCGCGGTCCTGGCCGTGGTCGCCCTGCTGGCGGTCTTCGGCGGCCGGCTCGCCCCGCACGACCCGCTGGCCCAGGACCCCAACCACATCCTGTCCGGGCCCAGTGGCAGCCATCTGCTCGGCACCGACTACCTCGGCCGGGACGTGCTGTCCCGGCTGCTGGCCGGGACCGGCCTGTCGGTGGTCGGCGCGCTGGAGGCCACCGGAGTCGCCCTGGTCATCGGCATCATTCCGGGGCTGGCCTCGCTCTGGCTCGGCCGGGTCTTCGAGTGGGCCGCGCTGCGGGCCGTGGACGCGCTGATGACGCTGCCGTTCACGCTCTTCGCGATCGCCGCCATCGGCGTCCTCGGCAACGGACTGAACCAGGCCATGATCGCGCTCGGGGTGCTGCTGTCGCCGCTCTTCTTCCGGGTCACCCGCGCCGCCGCGCTGGGACTGCGGCAGTCCCCGTACGTGGAGGCCGCCGAACTCATGGGGGCCTCCCGCAGCTGGGTCCTGCGGGTGCACATCTGGAGCAAGGTGCTGCCGACCGTGGCCGTCACCACCGCCCAGGTCCTGGCCACCAGCCTGCTCACGGTCGCCTCGCTGACCTTCCTCGGCCTCGGCGTCCAGCCGCCGGCTCCGACCTGGGGCGGAATGCTGGCCACCGACCTCGGCTACCTCGCCCAGCAGCCCTGGGCACCGGTCCTGCCCGGGGTCCTGGTGATGATCACCGCCGGTGCCCTGCACCTGCTCGCCGACGCCCTGCGCGACAGCGGCGCGGCGGACGTGCTCCGCCCCGGCGGCGCGGCCCCCGCGCCCGACGAGGACCCGACCCCCGTCCCCACCGTCCGGGAGGAGAAGGCCGATGCCCACCTCGCAGCCTGAAAGGCCGGATCCGGCCGCCGCGGCACCGGTGCTCGCCGTCGAGGGCCTGCACATCACCGTGGGCGGCGGCCGCGTCGAGGCCGTCCGCGACGTCTCCTTCAGCGTCCACGCCGGGGAGTCCGTCGGCCTGGTCGGCGAGTCCGGCAGCGGCAAGACGCTGACCTGCCGCTCCGTCCTCGGGGCGCTGCCGCCCGGCTGCGCCGTCTCGGCCGGGCGGGCGACACTGTCCGGAACCGAGCTGACCGGACTGGACCGGCGCGGGTGGGAGCGGCTGCGCGGGGTGAGCCTCGGCGCGGTCTTCCAGGACCCGGCCTCCTATCTGAACCCCTCACTGACCGTCGGCCGCCAACTCGCCGAACCACTGCGGGTCCGCCAGGGACTGTCCCGCGCGGACGCCCACCGGCGGGCCGTGGAACTGTTCGCGGCGGTCGGCCTGCACCAGCCCGAGCAGGTCTACCACCGTTACCCCTACGAGTTGTCCGGCGGAATGCTCCAGCGGGCGCTGATCGCCACCGCGATCGCCGGCGACCCCGACCTGCTGGTCGCCGACGAGGCCACCACCGCACTCGACACCGTGGTCCAGGCCGAGGTGCTGGACCTGCTGGGGCGGCTGCGGTCCGAACGCGGCCTGGCCCTGCTGCTGGTCAGCCATGACCTGGCGGTGGTCGCCGAGGTCTGCGACCGGATCGTGGTGCTGTACGCGGGAGAGGTGGTGGAGGACGGCCCGACCGAGCAGGTACTGGCCGCACCCGCGCACCCCTACACCGAGGCGCTGCTGCGGGTGGCCTCGATCGGCGACTGGTCGCGCCGCGAGCTCGCGGTGATCCCCGGCCGACCGCCCGAGGCCGGGCAGGCACCGCGCGGCTGCCGCTTCGCGGACCGCTGCGCCCACGCCACGAAGGCCTGCACCGAGGGCCCGGTGGAGCTGCGCCCCAGCGGGCCGGACCGGCGCAGCCGCTGCCTGCGCGCCGCCGAACTGACCCTGTCCGGAACCGCTCCGCAGGAGGTGAACGCATGAGTGCCGAACAGGACGAGGGCAGCGCCCTGCTGCGGATCGAGGAACTGTCGGTGGCCTACGGCCGGCGCGGCGGACGCCCCGGCCGGCAGGTTCTGGACAGCGTGTCGCTGCAGGCCCGGGCCGGGGAGATCCTCGGCGTCATCGGCGAGACCGGCTCCGGCAAGACCACTCTGGCCCGGGCCGTGGTCGGCCTGGCCCCGGTCAGCGGCGGCCGGATCACCGTGGACGGCGCGCAGGTCACCGGGCTGCGCGGCCGGGGGCTGCGGGAGTTCCGCCGCACCGGGCGGGTCCAGTACCTGTTCCAGGACCCGCTGCGCTCGCTCGACCCGGACCTGACGGTCGGTGCGCTGGTCGCCGAGCCGCTCGCGGCGACCGGCGCCGGCAGCCGCGAGCAGCGTGCCGACCGCGCCGCCGAGGCGCTGCACCGGGTCGGCCTGGACGCCGGGATCGCCGACCGGCTGCCCGGACAGCTCTCCGGAGGGCAGCGCCAGCGGGTGGCACTGGCCCGGGCCATTGTCACCCGGCCCCGGCTGCTGCTCGCGGACGAACCGGTGAGCGCCCTGGACGCGTCCAACCGCAACCACGTGCTGCGGCTGTTCGACCGGCTGCGCGACGAGCTGGACGTGGCCGTCGTCGTCATCTCGCACGACCTCAGCTCGTTGGCCGGGATCGCCGACCGGATCGCGGTGCTCTACCGCGGGCGGCTGGTCGAACAGGGCCCCACCGCCGAGGTGCTGACCCGCCCGCTGCACCCCTACACCGCGCTGCTGACCGCCTCCGCGCCCAGCGTCCGGCGTGAACACAGCATCCACGCCGGGCAGTTGCGCCCGCGTGCGGACCTGCCGGGCTGGGCGCTGGAGCAGCACCAACAGGGCTGCGGCTTCGCCGCCCGCTGCCCGTTCACCTCCGATGCCTGCCAGGTCGCGCCACCGACCGTCGGCAGCGCGGGTGGGCGCGAGGCCGCCTGCCACCACGCGTCCACCTGGCGCGAGCAGCTCGCCGCGCCCGCACTCGCCACCTGACCCGCGCGCCCACCCCCTCCTCCCCCAGGCCCCTTCTTCTTTCGAGATCACGGAGACACCCATGTCCATCGAGTTCATCGGCATCGCCTCCACCGCGCCGTTCAGCGAGACCGGGACCCCCGCCGGGCCGGTCGTCCAGCCCGGCTACCTGCGCGAACTCGCGCAGGCCCACGAGCAGTCCGGCTTCGACCGGATCCTGGTCGCGCACTCCTCCGGGAGCCCGGACGGCTTCACCGTCGCCGACCAGGTGCTCACCCACACCACCCGGCTCGGAGTGTTGCTGGCCCACCGGCCCGGTTTCGTCTCGCCGACCCTGGCCGCGCGCAAGTTCGCCACTCTGGACGCCTTCCACCCGGGCCGGGTCGCCCTGCACGTGATCACCGGAGGCGACGACGCCGACCAGGCCCGGGACGGCGACCTCAGTGACAAGCCCACCCGCTACCGCCGTACCGACGATTTCCTCCAGGTGGTCCGCCAGACCTGGACCGCCACCGAACCCTTCGACCACGACGGGGAGTTCTACCAGGTGCGCGGCGGACGCTCGTCGCTGCTGCCGTCCCGGCCGATCCCCATCTACTTCGGCGGTGCCTCCGACGACGCGGTCCGGGCAGGAGCCAAGCACGCCGACGTCTACGCCTTCTGGGGAGAGCCCCTGGCCGGCATCGCCGAGCGGATCACCCAGGTCCGCGCGGCCGCCCTGCCGTACGGGCGGGTGCCGAACTTCAGCGTCAGTCTGCGGCCGATCCCGGCCGCGACCGAGGCCGAGGCGTGGCAGCGGGCCGAGGAGATCCTGCGGCTCACCAAGGAGCGCTCCGGTGAGCTGCGCAAGACCTTCAAGATGGACCACACCGAGCAGCACGGCTCCCAGCGGCTGCTGGAGTACGCGGCCCAAGGCGACGTCCACGACAAGCGGCTGTGGACGGCCGTCGCCAAGGCCACCGGCGCGGCCGGCAACTCGACCGCCCTGGTCGGCTCCTACGAGCAGGTCGCCGAGTCGCTGCTGGACTACACCGCGCTGGGCGTCGGCACGCTGCTGATCCGCGGCTTCTCGCCGCTGGAGGACGCCCGCGACTACGGGACGCTGGTGAGCCTGGTGCGGGAGCAGTCGGAGCGCCAGGGCTTCGTCGGCAACCGCCGACTCGTCGAGCAGGACGGCCTGGTAGGTGCGGGAGCCGCAGGCGCATGAGCCCGAACCGCTCCGCACCCGACCTTGCCGCACCCGACCTTGCCGCAGTTGACCTTCCCGCAGTTGATCTTCCCGCACCCGACCTCGACCGGTTGCAGCGGGTCGCCGCCGCGCTGGCGGCCCGCGCCGCCGAGCACGACCGCGACGCGAGCTTCCCCTACGAGGGCGTCGCCGCGGTGCACGAGGCGCGGCTGCTCACCGCGACCGTCGGCCGCGCGCACGGCGGCCCCGGCGCGGGGCTCGCCGACACCGTCCGGATCCTGCAAGCGCTTGGAGGTGGAGACCCGGCGGTCGCCCTGGTCACCGCGATGACCCTGTTCACCCATGCCGCCCAGGCCCGCAACGGCGCCTGGCCGCAACCGGCGTACGAACAGCTGCTGGCGGCATCGGCCGGCGGGCCGGTGCTGGTCAACGCGCTGCGGGTGGAGCCGGACCTCGGCTCACCGGTGCGCGGCGGTCTGCCCGCGACCGTGGCCCGGCACCGTGGCGACCACTGGGAACTGACCGGCCACAAGATCTTCTCCACCGGCGCGGAGGCCCTCGGTCGCATGCTGGTCTGGGCCCGCACCGACGAGGCCACGCCCAGAGTCGGCTCATTCCTGGTCCAGCCGGGCAGCCCCGGGCTGACCGTGCTGCCCACCTGGAACCACCTCGGGCTGCGGGCCAGCCGCAGCGACGACGTCCGGCTGGACGCGGTCGCGGTCCCGCTCGGGGACGTCATCGCACTCGCCGCCCCCGCGACCGACGGCGGCCGGGACGTCGTCGGCGGCGCCTGGAACGCGCTCGGGCTGACCGCCCTCTACCTCGGGGTCGCCCGCGCCGCCCAGCACTGGCTCATCGGTTTCCTGCACCAGCGCACCCCGACCGCCCTCGGCGCGCCGCTGGCCACCCTGCCGCGCTTCCAGACCGCGGTCGGTGAGATCGACACCGCGCTCACCGGCGCGGAACGGCTGGTCGGCGCGCTGGCCCGGGCCACCGACCAGGGGGACGCGGCAGCGGCCGAGGACGCCGGCGCGGCCAAGGTCATCGGCACCCGCGCCGCCATCGGCGCGGTCGAACAGGCGGTCGCCCTGATCGGCAACCACGGCCTCACCCACGACAACCCCCTGCAACGGCACCTGCGCGACGTCCTGTGCAGCCGGGTGCACACCCCCCAGGACGACATGGTCCTGCTCACCGCCGGACGGGCCGCCCTGGCCCGCCGGACATCCGACCCCGTAGCCATATCCACCCCGACAGCCACAGAAGGCAGTTGACCCATGAGCGTCGAATTCATCGGCATGATCGGCACCCGCGACGGATCGGAGACCCGGCCACCGGCCGGACCCGTGGTCGACCCCGACTACACCCGCCGCTTCGCCCGGGCCCACGAGGAGGCCGGGTTCGACCGGATCCTCATCGGCTACGGCTCCAGCCAGCCCGACGGCACCCAGGTCGCCGCCCATGTCGCCGCCCACACCGAGCGCCTGGGGCTGCTGGTCGCCCACCGGCCCGGATTCGTCGCACCCACGCTCGCCGCCCGCACCTTCGCCACCCTGGACCAGTTCTCCGGCGGTCGGGTCGCGGTCCACATCATCACCGGCGGCCACGACGCCGAGCAGCGCCGTGACGGCGACCACCTGCCCAAGGACGAGCGCTACGACCGCACCGACGAGTACCTCGACGTCCTCACCCGGTCCTGGACCGAGGACGAGCCCTTCGGACTTGAGGGCCGCTACTACCGCTTCGAGGACTTCCACGCCGAGGTCCGCCCGGTCCAGCAGCCGCGCATCCCGCTGTACTTCGGCGGGTCCTCGCCGGCCGCCTACCGGGTCGGCGGCAAGCACGCCGACGTCTTCGCGCTGTGGGGCGAGCCGCTGGCCGAGACCGCGCAGCAGATCGCCGCGGTCCGCGCCGCCGCCGAGGCCGCCGGGCGGACCACCCCGCCCCGGATCAGCGTCTCCTTCCGGCCGATCCTGGGCGCGACCGAGGAGGCGGCCTGGGAACGCGCGCACGGCATCCTGGACACCATCAAGGGCCACGGCGCGAAGAACCCGCTGTTCGGCCGCCGCCGGGCGATCCTGCCGGTCGGCCCCGGCGCGCAGCCGCAGAACACCGGCTCGCAGCGGCTGCTCGCCGCCGCGGCCAAGGCGGACCGGCACGACCGGGCGCTGTGGACCGCCCCCGCCGCCGCCACCGGCGCCGCCGGGAACTCCACCGCCCTGGTCGGAACCCCGGAGACGGTGGCCCAGGCCCTGCTCGACTACGTCGACATCGGCGTGACCACACTGCTGATCCGCGGCTACGACCCCTTGGACGACGCGGTCGACTACGGCAAGCACCTGCTGCCCCTGGTCCGCCAGGAGATCGCCGCCCGCGAACGCGCCGCCGCCCGTACTCCGCTGGTGTCGGTCCCCGGTGGTGCCCGATGACCGCCCCCGCCACCACCCGCGGCGCCGGCTGGCACCCCGCCGAGGGGCTGCTGCCACGCGGCACCCTGGTGCTGCTCCCCGGCCGGGGCGAGCACCCGGGGGTGTACGAGCGCTTCGGCCGCCGGCTCGCCGCCGACGCCTACGTGGTGCACGTCCTCGACACCGCCGGACTGGACCAGCCGGCCACCGTCGCCGAGGTCGCCCGGCTGGCCGAGGGCGCGCCGGTCCCGCTGGTCCTGGCCGGCTCCGACACCGGCGCGCTGCGAGCGCTGGCCGCCGCCGTCGACCCGTCGCTGCGCATCGACGCGCTCCTGCTGGCCGGCACCGCACTCGCTGCCGACGGCGCGTCAATCGCGGCCTGGGAGGACGAGTTGACCGCGCGCACGGCCTGCCCCACGCACCGGGGGCGGCTGGACGCCGACCCCGGCTTCGGCCGGGGAACCCTGGCCGAGCCGGTCCCGGCCGCGTTCACCCAGGCCGCTGACCAGGCCGCACAGCAGCTCGGCGACCTCCCGGTGCTGCTGGTCCACGGCGACGCCGACGCCGTCAGCCCGGTCGCCGAGGCCCGCCGCCTGGCGTCGGCCCTGCCGGGAGCGGTGCTGGCGACCGTGGCCGGCGGGCGGCACGACGCGCTCAACGACATCTCCCACCGCAGCGTTGCCGCCACCGTCGTCCAGTGGCTGGAGCGACTGCGGGGCGGACCGCGGTCGCCGGCCGTGGTGACTCTCAGCACCGCCGGACGGCCGTAGCCGACGCGCTGTCCAGCCGCTCCCCGGACCGGCTGGACAGCGGATCGGCCCCACCACCGTCCGACCACGCACCGTCCGCCCCACCACCGTCCGACCACGCAGTCCACCCCAGCGAGAGAACCGGTTCCACTCATGGCCCTGCATCCGCACTGGTACCTGCCCACCGCGGGCGACGGCCGGGACGTGGTCGGCTGGGTGCACTCCCGCATCGCCACCGCCGCACCCCGCCCCACCGACCGCGCGCCCACCATCGACTACCTCGCCGACGTCGCCCGCGCCGCCGAACGCCTCGGCTACGAGTCGGTGCTGACGCCCGTCGGCACCTGGTGCGAGGACCCCTGGATCACCACCGCCGCGCTGCTGCGCGAGACCCGCGCCCTGCGCTTCATCGTCGCCCAACGGCCCGACGCGCTCAGCCCGACCCTGGCCGCCCAGATGGCCGCCAGCTACCAGCGGGTCTCCGGCGGCAGGCTGCTGCTGAACATCGTCACCGGCTCCGACGACGAGGAGCAGCGCCGCTACGGCGACTGGCTCGACCACGACGCCCGCTACGCCCGGACCGACGAGTGGCTGACCGTGCTGCGCGGAGCGTGGTCCGGCCGCCCGCTGGACCACCACGGCCCGCACTACCGGGTGGCCGGGGCGACCGTCGCCGAGGCGCCCGATCCGACCCCGCCGATACTGCTCGGCGGCACCTCCGAACCCGCGCTCCGTGCCGCCGCCGCCCACGCCGACGTCCACCTCAGCTGGGGCGAACCCCCGGCCGCGCTCGCCCCCAGACTGGCCCGGGTGACGGAGTTGGCGCAGCAGCACGGCCGCCGGGTCGGCTTCGGCGTCCGGCTGCACGTGATCACCCGTGACACCGCGGCCGAGGCCTGGGCCGAGGCCGACCGGCTGCTGCGGGCGATGGACCCGGCCGCGATCGCCCTGGCCCAGACCCGGGCCGCCCGTACCGCCTCCGAGGGCCAGCGCCGGATGACCGCCCTGCACGGCGGCCGCACCGACGGCCTGGAGATCTCGCCCAACCTCTGGGCCGGCTTCGGCCTGCTGCGCCGCCATGCCGGGACCGCGCTGGTGGGCAGTCACCAGCAGGTCGCCGAACGTCTCGCCGAGTACCACGCGCTGGGCATGGAGCACGTGCTGCTGTCCGGTCAGCCGCACCTGGAGGAGGCCCACTGGTTCGCCGAGGGCGTCCTGCCGCTGCTCCGCCGCGACGGGCTGCTCGCCGCGAACCCCGTCCCGCCCCGGCTCCCCGCCACCTCACCCGCACTGGAAAGGACCCCCCGATGACCGCCGTCACCGCCGCCCCCGCCGACCTGCTCCGCCGGACCCTGCGCCGGCACGCCGCCGGGGTGACCGTGCTGACCGTGCCCGGACCGGCCGGGTTCACCGCCACCTCGTTCACCTCGGTGTCGCTGGAACCGGCGCTGGTCTCCTTCTACCTCTCCTCGACCGCCTCCACCGCCGCCGCGGTCCGCACGGCGGGGATCTTCGCGGTGCACGTCCTTTCCGAGGACCAGGCCGGGCTCGCCCGCCGCTTCGCCACCAGCGGCGCCGACCGCTTCGCCGGCACCAGCTGGTCGCCGGGTCCCGAAGGCGTCCCGCTGCTGGAGGGTGTCCCGGCATGGCTCACCGCGCGCCCGATACTGCGTCAGCCGGTCGGGGACCACCTGCTGGTGGTCGGCGAGGTGCTGGACGCCGGCGGCTCCGGCGACAGCTCACCGCTGCTCCACCACAGCGGCGGATTCGGCGGCTACCGTCCGCTGGGTCCCGGCGTCGGCGAGTGACCCGCAGTCGCCGGCCCCCGCCTGTGCGGCACGCTTCACGCTGGAGGACGGCTCGACGGTACGGGTCGGCCGCCGACCGGGGTTCGGCGGCATCGCCCTGCACGGCCTGGTGCCCGAGGAGCGCGCCGCCCACATCAGTCGCGAGCAGGTGGAACTCCGGGTCGCGGGAGGCGTCGTCCGCGTCGAGGACGTGAGCCGCTACGGCACCCGCCGGCGGTCCGCGGCCGGGAAAGCGAGCCCTGGGACCTGGCGCGTGCTCGCCAAGGGAGCACGGCGGGAGTTCCGCGGCGGTGACGAACTGGAACTGGCCGAGGGAGTCGTGCTGGCCCGCAGCGGACGCCTTTCCCCACGGAGCTGGCGCAGGAGTGGCAGCGGCGCACGCCGCCGTCAGCGGAGGCTTCGGGCGCGGTGACGCGGACGTACTGAGCGGACACGCCAAGGACGCGGCGTGGGGGTGTGCCGTGGGACGTCATCCCCCCGAGTTTGAGCCCTGGCCTCTGCCGATCGCACCGCCGGACGTGCGGGCGAGGGCCGCGGCCTCGTCCAGCAGACGCCGGGTCACCGGGTGGCCGAGGTGTCCGCGCCGGGCGAGATCGTCGGCGAGTACCTCGAACCGCCTTGCCACCAGGACGAGTTGATCAGAGGTGGGAGCGCGGCCCTGGGTTCTCCGCCGTAGCGCGTCCGTCTCGATGGACAGGATCTCCCCCAGCGTCTCCAGCTGCTCCGGCCTCGGCAGGGGTGCCCGGTCCAGCAGCCGCCGCAGCCGCTCGCAGGCTCCGTCCACGTCGCCCCTCAGCAGGACGCCCTGCTGGACCGCCACGATCCGCTCGGCGCCCAGGCTGTTGAGGGCCGGCCGGAAGCACGG
>Ga0302314_10019242_pt1 | contig 11356 bp, 11 predicted proteins | sample III_Palsa_N2_3_FD_200533 | JGI IMG/M metagenome (GOLD analysis project Ga0302314, IMG submission 200533) | Peat permafrost microbial communities from Stordalen Mire near Abisko, Sweden - III_Palsa_N2_3 | ecosystem: Environmental > Terrestrial > Soil > Palsa > Peat permafrost | place: Sweden... | reverse complement strand
GCGCGTGGCCGCCTGCATTTGCTCCCAGAGTTCCAGGTTCTTGCGGGCCAGCTCGGTCAACGGCGCGACCGGCGTCTGCAGTGCCTTGGCCATCTCGGACTGCATCGATTCCTGCTGGCGCACCATGGTCGTAAAGGCCTGCTCGAGGTAGCTGCTGAGCAGCGCTTGCATGGGACGGCCATGGAAGCGGATGATCATTTCGAGCAGCTCCGAGCCCAATACCGGTGCACCGAACTGCTCCTGCTCGGAGATGATCTGCAACAGCACGGAGCGCGTGAGATCCTCGGCGGACTTGTCGTCGATCACCTTGATCTTCTCGCCGGCGATGATGAGCTGGCGCAGATCCTCGAGCGTGACATGGCGGCTGGCCGCCGGGTCATACAGGCGACGGTTCGAGTACTTGCGTATGAGGCGTTCCGGCGGCATGGGCGATTCCTGCAGTTCAGCCGGCATGCTAGGCTTTGCTCTCGCATTGCACAACTCACCAGAACGTGCGCCACTGACGATTTTCGACCAATGAAAATAACCAGTTTTGAAACAACCGACTACGATTTGACAATGCGGTCTGTAGCGCGCCGGTGGCTGGCCGGCGAGCCCTGCTGCAGCGCATACGGGAGCGTGCACGGTGGCTGACGATCTGTGGCGCCAATGGCAGGCCTTCGCCGCGCTTTGGGCTCCTGGCGCGCCGGGCGCGCCGGGCGCGCCGGGCGTGCCGGGGCGGCCGGCGGGGGGTGGCGGCCCCGGATTCGCACCCTTCATCGACGCGACCGAGCGCTTCAAGGCTGCCGCGCAGAAATTGCTCGACGGCGCCGCCGGCGGTTCCGCGTCCGCGGCGCAGGCGGCGCAGAACTTCAGCGACTTTCTGCGCGATGAGTTCGCCGACGCACGGCTGCCTTGGAACGCAGGTTTTGCTCCCGCTGCCGGTGCAGGCGTGCAGGACTCAGCCGCGTCCGGCTGGCCGGCGCTCGGGCCAATGCGTGAGCACCAGCAGCGCTGGCAGCGCATGAGCGACGCCGCGCGGCGCATCGATGATGCCCAGCGTCGCCTGCAGCGCCTGTGGTCCGATGCTCTGCGCCAGGCCGCGGCGGACTTCGCAACGCGGCTGCAGCCGCCGCCAGCGGGCGCGGTGGATGCCGCGGCGCTGCGCAAGCTGTACGACACCTGGATCGACTGTGCCGAGGACGCCTACGCCCGCATCGCCCATGGCGAAGCCTTCTGCAATGCGCAGGCGGAGCTGGTGAACGCGGGCAGCCAATGGCGCCAGGAACTGCAGGCGGGCATCGAGCATTGGGCGAAGCTGCTGGATCTGCCCACCCGCAGTGAGATCAACACGCTGGCGCAGCGCCTCAGATCGATCGAGCAGCAGCTGCGCGTCGCGCCTGCCGCAGCGCCCGGGCCTACGCTTACACCCAAGCCCAAGCCCAAGCCCAAGCCCAAGTTCAAGCCGCGGGCCGCGTCGCGCCAGCCATCGCCCGCGCCTCGGCGCAAGGCGCGCCGCAAGGCCAAACGGTGAGTGCCGCCGGACCGTCCGCGGCGCCGGCGGCGGCGAGCCACGGCGCTGCCGGTTACTCGCAGAAAGAGCTGGTATGGCAATCCGGCAAGCTCAGGCTCTATCGCTACCGGCCAATCGCGCGTGACGCCGCAGGGCATGCACCGCTGCTCATCGTTTACGCTCTGGTCAATCGTCCCTACATGATGGATCTGCAGGAGGATCGCTCGCTGATCCGTGGCCTGCTGGCCGCCGGCCTGGACGTCTATCTCATCGACTGGGGTTACCCCGACGGCGCTGATCGCTTCACGACGCTGGCGGATTACATCGAGGACTACCTGGCCGGCTGCGTGCAACGCATCCTGCAGACGCACCGGCTCGATGCCCTGAATCTGCTCGGGGTGTGCCAGGGGGGCGTTTTCAGCCTGTGCTATGCGGCGCTGCATCCGCGGCAGGTGCGCAACCTGATCACCATGGTCACGCCGGTGGATTTTCAAACCCCGGCGGACCTGCTGTCGAAGTGGGTCGGCAAGATCGACGTTGCGGCCTGGGTGGGCGACGGCAACGTCTCGGGTGAGACGCTGAACCACCTATTCCTGTCGCTCATGCCATTCCGGCTGACGCAGCAGAAATACGTCGAGCTGCTCGCGGGCTTTCCGGATCGCGCCCGGATCGAGAATTTCATGCGCGTCGAGCAATGGATATTCGACAGCCCGGACCAGGCGGGCGCCGCGTTCCGCGAGTTCGTGCAGTGGTTCTATCAGGAGAACCGCCTGATGCAGGGCCGCCTGGAAATCGCCGGGCGCAAAGTCGAGCTGCGCGACTTGCCGTTGCCGCTGTTGAACCTGATCGGCAAGCGCGACCATCTGGTCCCGCCGGCGGCGTCCGCCGCGTTGCGCGGCCTGGTCGGCAATGCCGACTACACGGCGCTCGACTTCGATCTCGGACACATCGGCATGTACATCAGCGCGCGTGCGCAGCGCGATGTGCCGGCGGCGATCGCCGCATGGCTGGCCACGCGCTGAGGCACCGGGATACGGCCCGCGCTCGCATGCGCGCTCACATGTACACGCCACCGTTGACGTTGATCTGCTGGCCGGTGATGTAGTCGGCGTCGGCAGCCAGAAACAGCACCGCTTTCGCAATCTCGGCCGGTTGTCCGAAGCGTCCCATCGGAATGCGCGCCAGGATCTGCGTGCGCACCTGTTCCGGCACCTTGGCGAGCATGTTGGTCTCGGTAAATCCCGGCGCGAGCGCATTGCAGGTCACGTTGTACTTGGCGAGCTCGATCGCGGCGGTTTTGGTAAAGGCGATGATTCCGCCTTTGCTGGCCGCGTAATTGGCCTGCCCGAAATTGCCGGCCTGACCGACGAACGAGCTGATGTTCACGATCCGGCCGTACTTCTGCTCGAGCATCAACGGCATGACGGCCGAAACGCCGAAATAGCAGGCGTTCAGATTGGTGTGCAGCACCGCCAGCCAGTCATCATCGGTCATTTTGCGCAACGTGCGGTCGCGCGTGATGCCGGCGTTATTGACCAGAATGTCGAGCCGTCCCCAGGACTCCTTGATCTTCCCGATCATTGCCGTCCAGGTCGAGCGCTCACCGACATCGCCCTTGAACAGCAGCGTCCTGCGACCCGCCTTGCCGAGTTCAGCCGCCAGCGACATCGCATCGGCTTCGCTCGATTGATAGTTGATCGCGACGTCGGCGCCCTCGCTCGCCAGCGCCTTGGCGATCTCGCGGCCGATGCCGCGCGCCGCCCCTGTGACCAATGCCTGCCGTCCTTCGAGCTTTGCCATGTTCTTGCCCCCCATTGGATTGCCGTTCGGCCGACGCTTGTTATTACAGAATATGCCGGATTTCCCGTTCCCGTTGACTATGTAGTTCGCGCAAACTGTAGCACGGCGTGACGGCGCGACGCGCCCCGGCATGCTAGTGATGGCCGCCGGAATAGGGGTAAGATCACCGCGGGAGCGGCTTGAGCTAAGAGCATAAATATTCGCAGCCACGGGAGGGAAGCGAACATGTCCGACAAGGATTCCCAATACTATGCAGCGTTGATGCTGGCGGCGGCTGCCGCGGCGGCCGGCGCGACCAGCGCCCGCGCCGACACCAACACCCCACCGCAGATTCCGACCTGCGACAAGAAGATTGGCACGCTGGCGGTGACCGAGCCGGAAAACCCGTGGTGGACCGCGATGCAACTGGATTCCCCGGCGGCCCTGATCAAGGTGTACGTCTCGCAGTCCAAGTGCTTCACGCTGGTAGATCGCGGTAAGGGCCTGGCGGCGGCCAAAGCCGAACGTGAGCTGGCCTCGAGCGGCGAGGAGCGCGTGGGGTCCAATATCGGCAAAGGGCAGATGAAGGCCGCCGACTACGTGCTGGTGCCGGACATCGCTAACCGCAACGGCAATGCGCAGGGTACGAATATCGGCGGCGCCGTGGGCGGCCTGCTCGGACACGGGTTCGGTGCGGTACTGGGTGGCATCAGCCTCAAGAGCAAGACCGCGGATGTGGTCCTGACGCTCACCGACGTGCGCTCAACCGAACAGCTGGCGCTGGAGCAGGGCCATGCCAAGAAGACCGACCTGGGTTGGATGGGCGGCGGCGGGGCCGGATTTTTTGGCGGATTCGCCGCCGGCGGCGCCAGCAGCTACGCCAATACCGAAATCGGCCAGGTGGTCGCGATGGCCTACCTGGATGCCTATACCAAGATGATCAACGATGTTAAGAACGCGCCGCCCGACGCCAAGGCGGACAACGTCCAGCAAGCCGTCACGATGTCCAAGCCCGGGAAGCTCTACACGAGCCCGGATCTGAAGTCCAAGGTAGTGCGTGATCTGGATCCCGGCATGGCGCTCTATCCGACCGGCGACAAATCGGGCGTCTGGTGGAAGGTCAACGACGAACTCGGCAATGAGGGCTGGGTGGTCTCGACGCAGTTCCAGCTGGCGAAATAGCACCGGCGCGGCCTGCATGCGGCGCCGGCCTCGCGCGGCGCCGGCCTCGCGCGGCGCTGGCCTTAGCCGGCCGCCAGCTCGCTAGGCCGTTTCAATTGGACTGAACGCCCTGGTTCTTCAGTGCGTCGAGGCCGGCGAGATTGACGCTGGCGACGGCGGCTTTCAATTCATCGATGCTCGCGGCGTTGCCCGATACCTTGACCGTGTAGCGATCGCCGACGACAACGCCGTATTCGCCGAAGTTACCGCGGTTGTCCCATTTCTCGTGCACCAGCTGCCCGCCGCTCTTGTAGGTCTTGTCGTAGCCGCTGTCGGTTTCAGTGTCCTGCTCCACCCCGGCCCAGCCCGAGGCGAATCCCACGAGGCCCTTGAGCGAGCCGGTATCGGTGATTTCCAGATTCAAGCGGTGTTGCGCGTCATCGGCGTAGGTCGCCGTCGCTTTGGAGATCTGCACCCCCATGGCGCCGCTTCGATCGACCGAGAGTTGCGTGCGCTTCAGCCCCTGCAGCGCGTCGGGTACGAACGGCTTGAGCTGATCGGGCGCCAATGATTCGACTTTGCCGCCGCTGCCGACCGCGGCGCCGATCATCTGCCCGACCGCGCTTGCCTGGGCACCGGGATCACCGGATTTCTGCGCCGCGTCGACCTGCTTGGAGGCGTCCGCCATTTTCTTGGTCCAGGCCTGCAGTGCCGCCCCGGTGGTGCCGGCGGCGAAGTCGCCGCCGGGGTGCGCGTAACCGGACGTCGGATAGCCGGCGATACCGCGGCCGAACCCCATGCCGTAGCCACCGACCGAGCGCACGATCAGACCCAGGACCACGGCGACGATGATGGCCACGACGATCGTGACCGCGGTGTAGCCGACGGCCTTGTCCGGCGGGCATTTCATCGTGTAGGGCAGGCCCATGTTCAGCAGGTAGATGCCGTACACGGCGCCGGCCAGCGCCGCGAGCAGACCGAGGCCGGGGATGATGCCGATGATGGCAGCAACCCAACTGGCGGTGTAGGCATAGGCGACGACCTTGAGCGCCTGCACGCGGTTTTTCTCGGCGCTGAAGGATGGCGCGAGTGCTTCCACGATCAGCGCCACGATGAAGGTTCCCACCAGGGTCAGCACGTAGGTCAGGACGGCCGAGGTGAGTCCGGCCGCGATGGGCAGCCGAAAGGAGCCGAGGAACGGTACCGACACACCGATCAGCGTTGACGAAATAAAGCGCACGATCGCCGGTATCGCCGCCATGACGACGATGTATCCCGAGTACAGGCCGCCGACGGTGTCGGGTTCCGCCGCGATGACTGGCCACTCTGCGCGCGGTGTCAGTAGAATCGATTTGGCACGGGTGATGATCTTATTGATATCCACAGCCTTTCTCCCTGATCCGATCGAGTTATTAGTGGTATTGCACGGGCCGTGTTTGGCCGCTCATTCTCGTGCCGGCTGGTGCTCCGGCCTTCCCTGCCATTGAATCCTAGCCTTCGCGCAGCCCCGCCCGCAAATAGCCGGCCGGCCGGCCCGGTCCGCTCGGGACGGCGCGTCCACCAGGCGGTCCGCCGGGCCGGGGGGCCGTCCGGGACCCGGGGCCATCCAGGGGCCGGGGGCCATCCAGCGCCCGGCCGGTCAGTGTGCCAAATTGACGTGCGTGCACGGAGTCAGCACAGTAGCTGGCACCTCTGAAGGAGTCGGTGATGAATCGCATGTTCGCCTCAATCGTAACGGCTGCGCTGGCCGTCGTAGTGCAGGCGGCCCAACCGCCATCCGGCACGCTGCCCTATGATGAAACGGCCAATGCGGCGGCCGACCTGCAGCGCGCACTGGCGGCGGCTCAGGCCGATCGCAATGACGTGCTGGTGGTATTCGGTGCCAACTGGTGTCCCGACTGCCGGGAGCTGGATAAGGCCCTCAACGGCAGCAGTCACGCGCTGATTGCCGGGCGCTTCCAGGTGGTCAAAGTCGATGTCGGCAGATTCGACAAGAATCTCGATCTGGCCAATCAATACGGCAATCCGATCAGGATGGGCATTCCCGCGGTGGTCGTGCTGGCTGCCGATAACCGCATCCTCTATTCCAGCAAGGCTGGCGAACTGGCCAACGCGCGCCGCATGGGAGAGCAGGGGATCTTCGATTTCCTGTCGAGCCACGTGGCCGCGGCGCGCTGACGCCGCGCATCCCGTGGCTGTCTATGACTTCACCGTCAAGAGCATTGACGGTAGGGAGCAGAGCCTCGCGGGGTATCGCGACCAGGTCATCCTGATCGTCAACGTGGCCAGTCAATGCGGCTTTACGCCGCAATACGCCGGACTGGAAGCGCTGTACCGCAAGCTCCATGGCCGCGGCTTCAGCGTGCTGGGCTTTCCCTGCAATCAGTTCGGACAGCAGGAGCCCGGCGACGAGCAGGCGATCAAGCGCTTTTGCTCCGAGACCTACGATGTGACGTTCCCGATGTTCGCCAAGATCGAGGTCAACGGCGCGCAGGCGCATCCGCTCTACCAGTATCTGAAGCAGCAGCGGCCGGGCATTCTGGGAAGCGCGGCGATCAAATGGAATTTCACCAAGTTCCTGGTCGACCGGGCAGGCCAGGTGCGCAAGCGCTACGGCTCGGTGGAAAAACCTGAAGCCATCGAGCCGGACGCTACCGCCCTGCTGGACTGAGGGTCAGGGCGCCGCAAGGAGCTGCCATCATGAAACTGGGATTCATCGGACTGGGACGCATGGGCACGGCCATGGCGCGCAATCTGCTCAAGGCCGGGCACGAGGTAACGGTCTACAACCGTACGCCCGACAAGGCACGGGCGCTGGCGGCCCAGGGCGCGCGGGTTGCCACCCGCGTCGCCGATGCCTGTCGCGGTGCGGCCGTGATCTCGATGCTGGCGAATGATGAGGCCGTGCACAGCGTGGTGTTCGAAGCCGGCGGCGTGCTCGAGAGCGCCGGCAGGGGCGCGCTGCACATCAGCATGAGCACCATCAGCGTCGGCTTGTCGGCACAGCTCGCCACGGCCCACGCAGCCGCCGGGCAGCGCTTCGTGGCCGCCCCGGTGTTCGGTCGACCGGAAGCCGCCGCGGCCGCACAACTGTTCATCATCGCGGCCGGCGTACGCGCCGCGGTGGATGATTGCGCGCCGCTGTTCGATGCGATGGGGCAGAAGGTGTTCTACCTCGGGACTGAGCCGAGCGCGGCGAATCTGGTCAAGCTCAGCGGCAACTTTCTCATCGCCTGCGTGATCGAATCGCTCGGTGAGGCGGTGGCGCTGATTGGCAAGGCCGGGATCGATGAGCGTACCTACCTGGACCTGCTGACCTCGACACTCTTCAATGTACCGCTCTATAAGATCTACGGCGGCCTGATCGTGGATCAGAAGTTCGAGCCCGCGGGCTTCGCCGCACCCCTGGGATTGAAGGACATTCGTCTGGCGCTGGCGGCCGCCGAAGAACTGCGGGTACCGATGCCGCTGGCCAGCCTGTTGCGCGATCGGTTCCTGGCACTGCTGGCGCGCGGCGGGGAAGCCCTCGATTGGTCGGCGATCGCGCGCCTGTCGGCTGCGGATGCTGGACGCGAGCGCTGACCCCCGTAGCGCCCCGGTAGTGCTGCCGTAGTCCTGCCCTAGCGACGCCGGCGATTGCCGGCATCATGCTCGCCCGCCTCCATGCATCCGACCGGGGCGATCATTCGTATACATAACCGACAACCCCAGGCACGGCTGGTGTCACTAGGCACTGCTGCTGTCGCATTTCCATCGTCGGGAGGTATCCGCTTATGTATTTCCATATCTGGCGTCGCACTCTGGCGGCGGCGATCGCCTGCGCTCTCGCGGGCACGGCCCTCGCTTCCAGCCACCGGGAGGCACCGTTCATCACTACCCGTCCGAAAGTGGACGGTACCGACTTCTACATGTTCAACAGCTACGAGCCAGGCCGCGCCGGCTACGTCACGCTGATCGCAAATTACCAGCCGTTCGAGAACCCGCAGGGCGGACCGAACTACTACACGATGGAGCCAAACGCGCTGTACGAAATCATGATCGACAACAACGGCGATGGCGCCGAGGACCTCACCTTTCAGTTTCGCTTCAACACCTTGACGAATGGGCTGGCGGTGACGGCGGGTACCAAGTCGATTCCGGTGCCGCTGATCAACATCGGTCCGATCACTACCGGCAGCATGAGCGCGCAAAACGTCGTCGAAAACTTCACGGTGGCACTGGTGCGCGGCAATCGGCGTACTGGCACGGTGCAGCAGATCACCGATGCCGACAGCGGCAGCGGGAATTTCAGCAAGCCCCTGGACAACATCGGTGCCAAGTCCATCCCCAATTACGCCTTCTATGCCGCCAATTTCATTTACAACATCACCATTCCGGGTTGTAACAAACCGGGCCGGATGTTCGTGGGCCAGCGGCAGGATCCCTTTGTGGTCAACCTGGGCGAGACCTTCGATCTGGTGAACATCAAATACCCGGTGGAAGAGCTGGCGCCCGCGGGCACGAATGCCCGGCAGCTGGCGCCGAACTCGCTCGCCGGCTACAACGTGACGTCGCTCGCCCTCGAGGTGCCGGCGTCCTGCCTCACCGCCGGTAACGATCCGGTCATCGGCGGCTGGACCACGGCGAGCCTGCGCCAGACCGCGGTGCTGAACCCGCAGCCGCAGAGCAGCAAGAGTGTGGCCAGTGTGGGACCCGTGAGCAGCAACCCGACCGGTGCTGCGGTCGAGGGCGGCGCCTGGAATCAGGTCTCGCGCTTAGGCATGCCGCTGGTGAACGAGCTCGTGATCGGCCTGCCCGACAAGGACCTGTTCAATGCCTCTGAACCCAAGAATGATGCGCAGTTTGCCGACTACGTGACTAATCCGTCGCTGCCGGTGCTGCTACAGGTGCTGTTCGGCGGGGCAGGGGTCAAGGCGCCCAATGTCTACCCGCGCACCGACCTGGAGGCAGCGTTTCTCACGGGCGTGAGCGGACTGAATCAGCCGGCGAAGGCGACCCCCGCAGAGGAATTGCGTCTGAACACCAGCACGGCGGTCACGCCGCTGGCCTCACAGAACGATCTGGGAGTGCTGGGCGGTGACACTTCGGGCTTTCCGAACGGGCGTCGTCCCATCGACGATGTCGTAGACATCACCCTGCGGGTAGCGATGGGCGTGCTGCTGTCCCCCTTCGATGGCAGCTCTGGGGATCCCGACCCTGCATCGGATGCCTCGCGCCAGCTGCACTACACCGACGGCGCGGAGCCGAATCCGGCGAACTACCTGGCGGCATTCCCGTATCTGAACACGGCGCTCGCGGGCTCTCCCACCAGCGCCAACGACTAAGGGGACTGAATCATGATACGCACAACCAGCGTCCTGGCTGCCGCCGCACTGGCGGCGGCAGCCCTCACCGCCTGTGGCGGCGGTAGTCATTCGGCTGCGAGTTCGGGCGGGATGTCCTCATCGTCTTCGTCATCATCCTCATCGTCAGGCGGCACGATGTCGCAGCAGCTGGACACCGCGCAGGTGCTGGCGCTCGCCCAGCAGACCTCGGACACCAGCTCACCCTTTCAGGTCGATGATGGTGCACTGACGCTGACCGACACCAGCGACACCTCGGTCCCGATCAGCGTTATCGGGATGATGTAGGCGGGCTGCCGATGCGCCGGATCACCGCTCGCCGTCCCCGGATCCTGCGAGGACGGCGGCTAGGCGGCGCTCTGGGCGCGCTACTGCTCGTCGGTGCCGCTCATGGCGGCGTGGCCTGGTCGATGCCGCACATACCGGACAGCGATGCGCAGGTGCTGACAGAGCTGCCCGTGGGGGCGAGGCACGAGAGTGCCACGGCGCGCGAGCTGACGCGCTCGCGCCTGGACATCGCGCTGCCGCTGGCGCAGTTCTACGTCGCGCGTTCGCGCGCTACCGGCGATCTGCGCTACCTAGGCTATGCCGAGGCGATGCTGCAGCCTTGGATGCAGCATTCGCCGGTGCCGCCCGCGGTGCGGGTGCTCGAGGCCACCATCCTGCAGAGCCGGCACGCATTTGGCGCGGCGCTCACGCAGCTCGAGCTCACGCTGCAGGTTCAGCCCGATGACGCGCAGGCCTGGCTGACCCGGGCCACGGTGCTGCGGGTCCTGGGCCGCTACGATGAAGCGCTGGCGTCGTGCACCCATCTGGCGGCCGAGGCCGATGCGGCGATCACCAGCCTGTGCCGGGAAAGCCTGCGTGGACTCACCGGGCACCTGCAGTCGGCATACGCGGTGCTGCTGGCGTTGCCGCCGCAGTCACTGCCGCCCGAGGCGCGAGCCTGGCGGTATTCGGAGCTCGGTGAGATGGCGGAACGTCAGGGCGACGACGCGGCTGCGGAACATTGGCTTCGCGAAGGCCTGCAGCTCGCACCCGAGGATTTCTACATGCGAGCGGCCTGTGCCGATCTGCTGTTGCGAGAGCGCCGAGCGGCCGAGACGCTGCAGCTGCTGGCCGGCTACGAATCGATCGAACCCATGCTGCTACGCATGGTCATCGCGCAGCAGTTGCTGGGCGACAGCCGCGGCGCTCAGTACCGGGGCCTGCTGGCGAGCGCCTTTGAGGTCGAGCAGCAGCGCGGCGAGGCGGTGCATCGGCGCGAGCAGGCGCGCTTCCTGCTCGATGTCGAGCAGCAGCCCGAGGCGGCGCTGGCCGCGGCGCAGGAGAACTGGCGCGTGCAGCGCGAGCCGGATGATCTGCTCATTTTGCTGCGCGCGGCGCAGGCGGCGCAGCGCCCGCAGGGCGCAGCCCCGGCGCTGCTGTTCATGCAACAGCAGGGGCTGCAGGACGTGCGGCTCGAGCCCTACCTGGCGGCGCCCCGATGAGAGTTGCCGTCGCGCTGGCGCTGACGTTGATGCTCAGCCCGGTGGCGCGGGCGCATATCGCCAGCAACGGCTTTCTGGTCGTGCAGGTGCAC
>Ga0302314_10019241_pt1 | contig 11356 bp, 10 predicted proteins | sample III_Palsa_N2_3_FD_200533 | JGI IMG/M metagenome (GOLD analysis project Ga0302314, IMG submission 200533) | Peat permafrost microbial communities from Stordalen Mire near Abisko, Sweden - III_Palsa_N2_3 | ecosystem: Environmental > Terrestrial > Soil > Palsa > Peat permafrost | place: Sweden... | reverse complement strand
CCGCCTTTGAGCGTGTGGAGCGGACGGCGCAATGCTGCAGCCTGCTCGTGATCATTCGGCGATGCGTTCCAGCTCGCGAGCGCCGCCTCCGCCGCTTCAAGCAGCTCGGTTGCCTCCTCGCTGAAAATCGCGGCGATCTCTGGATCGAATTCGGCCGCGAGCGGCTCGTCGTATGTTGGTGCGTATATTGGTGCGGCCGGTTCTGGAGATTGCGCCGGCGCGGGTGTGAGCGGCTCGGCGCGCGGGTGCTCAGCCAGGCCGAAATGAGTGCCCTTGGCCAGCACGCTGGCTTCGGCGATGCGACGGTCCAGGTCCAGCTCCGCGCGTGCGATGCGCGCTCGCAGCGTGTCGTGCACGACCAGGAAAAAGCCGGTCCCCTCGTCCAGGTGTCCGGCAACGCTGTCCATCGCATGCATGCACTCGGACAACAGCGCCAGATCCGAATCGTCGAGTCCGACGCCGCTGTCGTAGGCCTTGCGCAGCCAATGGTTGATCGGCTCGGCCAGACGGATGCCGTGCCGCGCCTCGGCCATGGTCGAGCTGCCCAGCAGCGTATGACAGGCGCGGTAGATGTCTTCGGGCAATACGTGTGGCGCGCCATGGCCGCGCTCGCGCTCGATCCAGCCGCGCACCGCGGTCACGTGACTGGCTGTCTCGCGCGCATAGATCTCGCGCAGCGCCGGATCGCTGGGCGACGGCAGCGCTGCAAAGCTCGCTGCGGCGAGCTGCGTGTCGGCAAACACCGCGCCCTCCACCGCGGCCCCGTCATTGAGCGCGGAGATCGGCACTGAGAGCTGCGGCGCGCCGCTGTCGGCCAGAGCGCTGGGGCTCGCCGCTAACGTCTGCGTGCGCTCGATCGTGGACTCAACTGTCGGGGCCGCTGGCACGTCGCGCCCGCTGGCCAAAGCGTGGGCGCGCGCTGCCAGCCGTGTCACGTCGGTGCGGCCGGCGTGACCGGACTCCAGATCCGCGACCAATTGCGGCAATACCTGCACCGCCGCGCGCAGCGTCTCGAGCACGGCGGGGGAACGCTGCTGCGTACCGTCGAGAATCCGGTTCAGCAGGTTCTCTATCGCCCACGCGAACTCGCTGAGGGCGCGCGCATTGACCATGCGCCCGCTGCCCTTGAGCGTGTGGAACGAGCGGCGCAGCGTCAGCAACGGCTCAAAATCGAGCGGATTGTGGTCCCAGAGCGGAAATTGCTGACCGATCCTGGCGACTTCTTCCCGGGCTTCCTCAATGAAAAGGCCGATGAGTTCCGGGTCGGGGGCCGTGCGCGCCAGCGCCGTATGACTCGCGGCAGCTGCAAGCACCGGCGGCTCAGAGATGCCGTGCACGAGGCGCCGCGCACCCGTGGCATCGAGCGTGGGGCTCAGCGTCTCGATGCGCAACGTGCGCGTGTGGGTGCCGGCAGGCAGCGGCGGCACGGTCGGCAGTTCACGCTCGGCGGGCGCGCGCGCCAGTGCATCCAGACAGGTGCGCGCATTGTCGAGCATGTACCACGGATCGCTGCGCCCCGCCTGCAAGGTCTCGATGTAGTACTCGAGGCTCACGATGGCATCGGCGAGGCGCTCGAGATAGTCGGGTGCCAGTGTGGTGCTGCCGGGTTGCATCACGCGCTTGAGGTGCTGCGTGATGTCATCGATGATGTCGACCGCCCGCGTCTTGCTGAGCATCAGCAATCCGGCCTTGATGCCGCGCATGAGCTCGGGCCAACTGTCGAAGCCCGCTGCATCGAGCGTGCCGCCGACATTCTGCGTGACGTACTCCTTGATGCGCGCGAGGTTCACGACGCACTCGCGCAGCACCGCACTTTGCACCTGGTGGAAATCCTGGTCCTGTGTCTCCGCGTCGGCACCCTCGACCGGCTGCTGGCGCGGCAGTATCAGACCGACGAGCTGGTCATCGAGATGATCCTCGACGTTGATCAGACCCGCAGCCACCTGCACGAGCGCGCTCTCGTCCGCCTCCTGCTGGCCCACGGCGATGGCCTCAAGCCGGCGTGTTGCCTCCTGCACGCGCGCGCGCAACTCGCCCAGGCCGAGCACGCCGAGCGTGTCGCCGATCTTCCTGAGCAGGCCAACCTGCGGCGCGAGCTCTTCGGGCTGTCCGCCCCCGCGGCGCACAAATATGTCGAGCACATCTTTGACCTTCGACAAATCCTCGCGGATCGCCGCAGCCACGGTGTGCATGAGCTTGATTGAGGGCGCGGACAGATTCTCACGCTCCTGCTCGATCGATTCGTCGACCGGCAGCAGTTCGGCAAGCCGGAACGAGGCGCGCACGGCCGCCACGCGCGGTCCACTGCTGGTAGCCCGCGCGATGTAATAGAGCAGGTTGTTGAGCAGTTCGACCGGCGGATTCTGCGTGTAGCGCTTTTCGCCCAAATCAAACAGGCGCTTCATCTCGCGATCCGCCAGACCCAGCAGCCGCTTGACCGAAATGCTGCCCTCGATACCGTTCTCGCGCAGCGCCTCGATCAACGCACCGACCACCCACCAGAGCTGGAATACCGACTGGTGGGTCGCGACCTGTTCAAGCCGCGATGCGACCGAGGTCAGAACCTCAAGATTCTGCTCCATGCGCTCACCGCGGATCCAGCCGATCAGTCCGGTCTGAAAGTGCGAGCGCAGCCGCCGCGCCCACTGCGAGGGCGACAAGGGCGGCTCGCCGGGCGCAGGGGCCGCAGGCTGTGCCTGGCGATCGGACTTCAGATTCAGCAGCAGCAGCGTGCCTTCCGACAGCAGTGCACTGCCGCGCACGGCCCGCAGGTCATTGAGCAAGGGCAGCAATACCAGCGCCAGATCCCGCCCCCCGGCCAGCACGCGCTCGAGGTAGCCCGGCAGCTGCACCATGGCGCGCATCAATGCGTCGAGCGCCTCATCTTGATTCTTGCGCTCATCCCGCAGGCCGATCAGATAAGTGGTGACCTGCTCCATTTCCTCGGCGAGCAGTGCGGCGCCATAGATCTCCAGCACCCGCAGTGCGCCCTGCACCAGGTGCAGCTCGAAGCGGCAGCGCTCGAGCATCGCCACGTTGTCGGGCTGCTCGACGTGCTGCTCGAGCGCAATGCGGCCTTCGCCGAGCGCGGTGCCGATCTCGCGCGCGACACTCTGCAGGGTTTGGGTCGCCAGCTCAGTCATGCTGCATGTTCAATGGCTCATGGCCACGGCTCAGGAGCCGCCGAGGGCTTTGATCCTGGAAAAAGCTCCAGAGGTCGCTGCGCCGCCGCTGCCGTCCGGGACCTCTGACTCCGGCCCGACCCCAAGCGCGGCAGCAGCTGTGACGCCGCGTTGCATGCTGCTGCTCTCGGTGCTGCCAGGCAGTCGGAAGCCACTGATGGATTTGCGCAGTGCTGCGGCCAGATCCGCCAGCTTCGCGATGGACTGCGAGGTCGCGCTGGTTGAATCGGCGGATTGCGCGCTGATCTCGCGCAACACCTGCATGTTGCGCGCGATGTTCTGCGTCGCCGAGGACTGCCCGCGTGCGCTGGCGGAGATGTTCTGCACCAGGCTTGCGATCTGGCTGGAGACCTGATCGATCTCGAGCAGCGCCGCGCCGGCGTTCTCCGCCAGCAGCGCGCCGCCTACCACATCCGTGGTGCTGCGCTCCATCGACACCACCGCTTCGTTGGTATCGGTCTGTATGGTACGCACCAGCACTTCGATCTGCTTGGTGGCATTGGCCGCGCGCTCGGCCAGGCGCTGGACCTCATCGGCCACCACGGCGAAGCCGCGCCCGGCCTCCCCAGCCATCGAGGCCTGTATCGAGGCATTCAGAGCGAGGATGTTGGTCTGCTCGGCGATGTCGCTGATGAGCTCGACGATGTTGCTGATTTCCTGCGAGCTCTCGCCGAGGCGCTTGATGCGTTTACTGGTGTCCTGGATCGTCTCGCGAATCGCATTCATGCCGTCGATCGTGCGTCGCACCGCGTCCCCGCCCTTGTGCGCCACATCGACCGAGTGACGCGCGACATCGGCCGCGCGTTCGGCGTTGCCCGACACCTCTTCGATCGAGCTGGCCACGGCACCGATGGATTCGGTCGCCGCCCCGACCTGCTTGGACTGCGCATTGCTGGCGCGCGCCAGATGCGAGGCGAGCGCCTGCGTCTGGCGTGCCGCGCCGTCGAGCTGGACCGCCGAGTGATTGATCGTAGTCACGAGTTTGCGCAACGCCTCGACCGCATAGTTGACCGAGTCGGCAATCGCGCCGGTGATATCTTCGGAGACGGTCGCCTGTACGGTCAGATCGCCCTCCGCCAGGTTCGACATCTCATCGAGCAGTCGCATGATGGCCTGCTGATTACGATCATTCTCCAAGCGCTGCGCCTCGGCGCTGCGCTGCGCCTGCAGATCGGCGCTCAGCGCACGGCGCAGCCAGGTATACAGCAGCGCCAGCGGAATCAGCGCGCCGAGCGCGCCCAATCCTGCCCACCAGGCGGGCAGTCCGAAGCGCGGCAGCAGCACCGTGCATGCCGCGGTCACGATCATCAGCGCAATGGCCGTGAGCACCAGGCTCAGGGCTCGTGCTGCGCGCGGTACGGCTTCGCCGCTCATGCGCTCGCTCCAGTGAAAGGCGGGTCCTCGAGCAGCGAACGCAGTGCGAGCACCGGCCACTGCTCGCCGCCGCGGCGAAACGAGCCGGCGATGTAGCGCTCAGCGCGCACGATCGTGGCCGGTACCTCCGCCGTAAACTCCGCGTCCGTGAAACGCCGAAAACCGAGCACTTCGTCAACCAGCAGTCCGGCTGGAATGTCGCGATGATTGACCACGATCACACGCGTCGTGCGCGACGAGGGTGTCGGACCGCTGCCGAGGAACGCGCGCAGATCAATGATGGGCAGCAACTGTCCACGAATATTTGCCAGCCCGAGTATCCAGCTCTTCGCACCCGGAACCCGCGCCAGCGGGGCCGGCAGACCGAGCACCTCGCGCGCCTCCTCGCGCGCAACCAGGTAGAGCTCGCCGGCCATGCGCAGCGCCACGCCGACCCATTCGCCGGCCTGCGCCGTATCCGCGCTCGTATTGGCGGTGACGGCGCGGCCGCGCCGTTCGAGCTCGGCTAGGAGATCAAACGGCCGATCGCGCAGACTCTTGAGCGCTACACTCTCCTGCATGTCAGGCGGCGAGCGTGGCCTGAGCTTTCTCGACCAGCCGCGCAGGCGAGACCGGCTTGACCAGATAGTCCACCGCGCCCTGGCGCAGTCCCCAGACGCGGTCGGCCTGCTGTCCTTTGGAGGTCACCATCACGATCGGAATGGCCCGCGTATCCGGATCATTCAGCAACGCGCGCGTGGCCTGATAGCCGTTGATGCCGGGCATCACGATATCCATGAAGATCAGGTCGGGGTGAATCTCGCGCGCCAGCTTGATGCCTTCGGCACCATCGGCAGCAACCGCCGTGCGAAAGCCATGACTCTCCAGTGCCGTCTGCATGACATGCACTTCGGTCGGAGAATCATCGATAATGAGGATCAATGCCATCGCTTCATCTCCCGATGTGCGACTCGATCGCGCCGAGCAGCTCGTCCTTGGTGAATGGCTTGGTCAGGTAATGCTCGGAGCCAACGATGCGACCGCGTGCCCGGTCAAACAGCCCATCCTTGGACGAGAGCATGATCACAGGTATGGATCGGAAAACCTTATTGTGTTTGATCAGCGCGCAGGTCTGATAACCGTCCAGTCGCGGCATCATGATGTCGACGAAAACGATGTCCGGCTGATGATCGGCGATTTTGGCCAGAGCATCGAAGCCGTCCACTGCCGTGAAGACCTCGCAACCCTCTTTGGCGAGCAGCGTCTCCGCCGTACGGCGAATCGTCTTGCTGTCGTCGATGACGAGGACTTTGAGCCCCTTCAGAATGCCGCTCTGCGCGAGCATGCCGGCCGCGCGCTCTTCAGCTGTCGATTCCATGCTCCACAACCTCCGGGTAGCCGGGCATCCAGGCGAGCCGAAGGCCCGCACGGGCGCAATTCCCGCTATCCTGATGTAAGCAAATGCGCTCCGCGTTTTAACATATCGGCTCACCCCCGGCTATGCCGGCTCCGTCACGTTTTTGAGAGCTCGCGGCAGCGGCTGGGAACATAATCATCTGTCGATCCCGCAGAAGCGCCGGAACCGTGCCTGCAGCCGCGCGATGCGAAGAAACACCGGCGATTTCAAGGAGGCAGGATGGGCACCAACGTGCGGCTGGCCGTGGTCATGGACCCGATCGAGCATATCCATTACGCCAAGGACAGCACTCTGGTCATGCTGCTGGCCGCACAGGCGCGAGGCTGGTCGTTGCACTATCTGCAGCTGGCCGATCTGCGGCTGCGCGACGGGGTCGCCGAAGGTCATGCGCGCGCGCTGAGCGTGCGCGCCGACCCGACGCTCTGGTACAGCCTCGGACCACCAGAGACAGCTGCGCTCGGCTCGTTCGACGTGATCCTGATGCGCAAGGATCCACCCTTCGATATTGAATACATCTACAGCACCTACATCCTCGAGCGCGCACAGCTCGCCGGTGCCCTGGTCGTGAACCACCCGCGCGGGCTGCGCGACATCAACGAGAAGGTCTTTACGGCGTGGTTTCCGCAATGCTGTGCGCCCACGCTCGTCACGCGCGACATGGAGCAGATGGCCCTGTTCTCGCGGCAATACGGCAAGATTGTCTGCAAACCGCTGCACGGCATGGGCGGGCATTCAATCTTCGTGCTCGAGGCGGGCGACAAGAACATGCACGTGGTGTTCGAGACCCTGACGCACCAGGGCACACGCTTCGCCATCGTGCAGCAATACCTGCCCGAGATTGCGACCGGGGGCGACGCGCGCGTGCTGCTGATCGACGGCGAGCCGCTGGCCTACGCACTCGCGCGCATTCCCGCGACAACTGACCACCGTGGCAACCTGGCGGCCGGTGCCCATGGCGTCGGCCGCGAGCTAACGCAGCGCGACCGCTGGCTGTGCGCGCAGATCGGACCGGCGCTGCGCGAGGCCGGCATGCTGTTCGTCGGCCTCGACGTGATCGGCGGATTCGTCACGGAAATCAATGTCACCAGCCCGACCGGGGCGCGCGAGCTGGAGCTTCAGTACCAGCTCGACATCGGCGGCATGTTGATGAGCGCGATCGAGCGTGCTCTGGCGAGGCGCGGACGCTGAAACGTGTGGTGTGCGCACGGTTGACCCCAGCGCCGCCGCTATAATTGCCGCGTGATGGCCTCGATCTCTCTTAAAGGCGGCGCGCCGGCGCTGCTGCACCGCGAGGAGCGCGCGCCCGTGCGCGACCGGCTCATCTCGATGCTGCTGCTGGCCGCGCTGCTGCACGCCATCGTCATTCTGGGCCTGACCTTCAATGATGGCGCGTCCGGGGGCGATGCGCAGACGCCCAAGCTCGACGTATTGCTGGTCACCGATGAGGTGCCGCAAGCCATTGCCAATGAGCGGGCCGCCTATCTGGCCCAACGCACCCAGATCGGCAATGGCAATGTCAAAGGTGCAGCGCCGATCGGCAGCCCGGCCAGCCGCGCTGCGACGGCAAAGCTGCGCAGCGCCGAACTCGGCGACGAGCGCCAAGCCAGCGGGCTACGGGCCATTGCCGCGCGGCAAGTGCTCAGCAGCGACGGCGATAGCACCGATATTCGCTATATGGGCACGCTCAGCGCGGCGGTCGACGGCGCGGCTTTGCCGCCGGTCAGCGCCGACACCGATGGCCAGATGCGCAGCGGACATGGCGATGCTGCGCAGCTTCTGCTCCGAGGCCCAGCCGATGCACAGCGATGGGTCATTCCCGACACGCGCGCCTCGACGCTTGCGCCTTATCTTGCAGCCTGGAGGCTCAAGGTCGAGCGTATGGGTAACTTGAACTATCCGGCGGCCGCCCGCGACGCGGGCCTGTCGGGCAGCCCCGTGATCGAAGTCGAGATCGGCGCCAACGGCGCATTACTGGACGCCCGGGTGCGCCGTCGCAGCGGCTACGGTGCACTGGACGAAGCCGCGCTGCGCATTCTGAAGTTCGCGAGCCCGTTCGATCCATTCCCGCCCGAGCTCGCTGCCGACTATGCGCGCATGCGCTTTGCCTACCAATGGGATTTCGTCGCCGGGACGCTGCAAACCGGAGTTGTGACTGTGTCGTCAGATAGGACACCGGGACCTTGAGGCGGTCCATAGCTGACCCCATACTGATGTGCATGGGTACTGCAGGTACTTTGTCTAATCAGCTGCTCATTGCCATGCCCTCGCTGGCTGACGGTCATTTTTCGCAGACCGTCGCATTGGTTTGTGAGCATACCGAGCGCGGCGCACTGGGCATCGTGGTCAATAAGCCCATCGGCATGAAGCTCGGCGACGTCATGACGCAGATGCGCCTGCAACCCTCCGATATCGGTATCAGCGAGCAGCTCGTGTTGCGCGGCGGCCCGGTCCATACCGACCGTGGCTTCGTCTTGCACCGACCGGGTGGCGACTGGGATTCGACGCATCGCATTTCAGATCACGTGCAGGTCACGACCTCGCGCGACGTGCTGGCCGCGATTGCGCGCGGCGAGGGACCCCAGGACGCTTTCGTTGCGCTCGGTTATGCCGGCTGGGAAGCCGGTCAGCTCGAGCGTGAGATGCTCGATAACGCCTGGCTGAGCTTGCCGGTGGATGATCGCATCGTCTTCGATCTGCCCTTTGAGGAGCGCTGGCAGGCGGCCTGGCAATTGCTCGGCGTCGACAGCTCCCGCGTCAGCCTGTTCGCGGGCCATGCCTGAGGCGCCAGCCCAGGTCGTTCTCGCCTTCGATTTCGGTCTGCGTCGCATCGGCATTGCCGCCGGCGACACCGTGAGCCGCACCGCCGCGCCGCATGGGGCTGTGCAAGTCAATCAGGGCGCTATCGACTGGAGCCGCATCGATCGAACGATCGAGACGTTTCGACCCGCCCTGCTCGTCGTGGGCAACCCTCGTAATGCCGATGGCACTGCAGGCAGCCTGAGCGCCGCAGCGGATCGCTTTGCGCTCGCGCTCGGCCAACGCTCGCACCTGCCGGTACGTCGGACCGACGAATACGCCTCGTCGCTGGAGGCGCTCGAGCAGCTCAAAGGCCAGCGCTCGAGCGGCCAGCGCCGACGGCGCGTGCAACGCGCCGACATCGATAGTGCCGCAGCCGCTATCATTCTGGAGCGGTGGCTCAACAGGCAGCAGGTGCGCGATGGCAGCGAGCGGGACGATTGATCAGCGGCGAGCCGACGGCACGTTGCGGCACCTGATCACGCTCGAAGGTCTGGGAGCCCCTGAGATCGAGGCGTTGCTCGCGCGCGCGCAGCACTACGCTCTGAACCTGGAACAATCTGCAGCGCGCAGCGAGCGACTGCAGGGCGTCACGATCGCGAACCTGTTTACGGAACCGTCCACGCGCACGCGCGTGTCCTTCGAGCTGGCCGGCAGGCGCCTCGGCGCCGACGTGGTGAATATAGAGCTGCAGCTGTCCTCGCGCGCCAAGGGCGAGAGCATGCTCGACACCATCTACACGCTCGAGGCGCTGCATTTCGTCGTGTTCGTGATCCGCGAGGCCGAGCCCGGCGTACTGGCGCAAGTCGCCGCCCACGTCGGCCCCAAGGTCAGCGTGCTGTCTGCCGGTGAAGCGCATCTGTCGCATCCGACGCAGGGACTGCTCGATGCGCTGACCGTGCGCCAGCACAAGGGCAGCATCGCGGCGCAGTCCATCGCGATTGTCGGGGACATCCGCCATTCGCGCGTAGCGCGCTCCGCCTACCAGGCCTTTCATGCGCTCGGCGCACGCGCCCTGCGCCTCGTCGGCCCACCGCCGCTGATGCCCGCGCCCCATGAATTCGCAGGCTGCGAGCGCTTCGAGACCCTCGAGGAGGGTCTGGAAGGCGCCGATGTCGTGATGATTCTGCGCATCCAGAAAGAGCGCTTTGCCGCCAGCGAGATTCCCGACGCGGAACAATACTTTGCGCGCTACGGGCTCACGGCCGCGCGCCTGTCGCGCGCGCACCCTGATGCCATCGTGATGCACCCGCAGCCGATGAACCGCGGCATCGAAATCGCCTCGGACGTCGCCGACGGCCCGCAATCGGTGATTCGCGAGCAGGTCAGCAACGGCGTCGCGGTGCGTATGGCCGTACTCGAAGCGGTTGCAGGAGCTGCAGCGCCGTGAGCGCGCTGCCGCCAGCCCCTGCAGCCCCGACAGGGCGCGCGCCGGACGCAGCCGTGTCCCGCCCTCACCGCGGGACAATCTTGCTGGAGGACGCGCACGTTGTGGCCCATACGCACTTCGCGGGCGATCAGCACCTACTGCGGCTGCATTCCCCGCGCTGCGCTGCGCGTGCGACCCCGGGCAGCTTCGTGCACCTGCGCTGCATCGATGATCTGCCGATGCGACGGCCGCTGTCGATCATGCGTGCGGACGCGGCGGCCGGCTGGATAGAGCTGCTGTTCAAAGTCACGGGCGCCGGAACGCGCGCGCTGGCGCAGGCTCAGCCGCCGCAAGTCCTCAGCGTGCTCGGCCCGATCGGCGTGGGCTTCACGCCGCACGTCGAGCGTCCGCGCGTGCTCGCGATCGGCGGCGGAGTCGGAATCCCGCCGATGATTTTCCTGGCCGAGCGGCTCAACGCCGCTGCCGATGGCAGCTGGCAGCCGCTCGTGCTCATGGGATCGGAGCTGCCATTTCCGTTTCGCGTACGGCCATCGACCATCCTGGTGCCCGGCATGCCCGATGAGGCCATCGGCTGCATGCCGTTGCTCGATGAATGGAGCCTGCCCTCGCGGCTTGCGAGCCGGGCGGGATTCCCCGGCTGCTTCGATGGCCACGTGACCGAGCTGGCGCGCGTCTGGCTGAGCTCGCGTTCGCGCGCACAGCTCGCCGAGACCGAGATCTTTGCCTGCGGGCCGACGCCGATGCTGGACGCCAGCGCACAGCTGGCGCGCGAGTTCACGCTGCCCTGTCAGGTCTGCCTCGAGGAGTTTATGGCCTGCGCCGTGGGAGGCTGTGCCGGCTGTACGGTAGCCGTGCAGACGAGCGCCGGTCCAGCCATGAAGCGTGTCTGCGTGGACGGACCGGTGTTCGACGCGATGACGGTATTTGCGCCGGCCGATGCGCGCGACGCCGGCGGCGGCCGCTAGCCGAAGTTGATCTTGGCTTCCAGATTCGTGCGCGAATCGGCGTTGGCGAGCGCCTCCTCGAGCGTGATCCGGCCGGACTTGAACAGGTTGTGCAAGGCCACGTCAAAGCTGCAGACGTTGACCTCACCGCTGCGCACGATGGCTTCCTTGATGCCCATCACGTCCCCGCGCCTGACGCGTTCGGAGATATAGGGCGTGTTGAGCATGACCTCGACGGCGGCGACGCGCTTGTTGTCGACGCCCACGACCAGCC
>Ga0302314_10019240_pt1 | contig 11357 bp, 16 predicted proteins | sample III_Palsa_N2_3_FD_200533 | JGI IMG/M metagenome (GOLD analysis project Ga0302314, IMG submission 200533) | Peat permafrost microbial communities from Stordalen Mire near Abisko, Sweden - III_Palsa_N2_3 | ecosystem: Environmental > Terrestrial > Soil > Palsa > Peat permafrost | place: Sweden... | reverse complement strand
TCCTTAGAGACGTCGCTCGAAAGCCCCGGCTCTGCTCCCTAATCCTTCTCCGCCGCCGCTTCGTTGGCGAAGGTCGGATGCAGCGAGAAGGCGTAGCCGCCCAGGGCCCCCGGCGAGCCGCCGCCCGCGCCATCGTCGCTGTTGTCCGGCGGCGGCGGCGCGATCGGCGCCAGCTTGTGGGCGACGAGGTCGGCGTTTCGCGCCGCCAGATCATTGGCCGCCAGGCGATCGAACCGGCCGGCGATGTCCTTCAGTTGATCTTCGAGCACCCCGATCCGGGTGATCTGGTAGCTGGCCGGCTGGCCTTCATACGACTGGATGGCCCCGTAGAGCTGGTCGGTGTGCTCACGCAGCCGCTCCTCGCCGGTGATCGCCCCGCCCTCCTTGGTCGCCACGATCTCCTTGCGCAGGACATCGGCCTTGGCCGAAAGGTCTCGGAGTTGCGCCGCCAGCGGATCGCCATCGGGCAGAGACGCCGCGCGGGCGTCGGCGCCCGCTCGTACGGCGTTGATGCGGGCGACCAGCGCCGTCTCGCGGCCGAACAGCCGGCTCACCCGCATGGCGGCGTCGAACTGCGCCTGGCGGTCCTTGAGGTCGAAGGCGACACGACGGTCGAGGGTGACGGTCAGAGGCTGGGTCAGCACTGTCGAACCGCTGGTCACGCGCACCGTATAGACCCCCGGAATCAGCCGCGGCCCTTGGACGGAGTTGAAAGCGATCTGCGCCGCCGGCGGCGCATGCGGCGCCGGGGCCCGCATGGTCCACACCACGCGATTGATCCCGGGGCGCTTGGAGGCCGGCAGCGTGTCCAGCACCTTGCCGGAGGCGTCCAGCACCTCGATCTTCAGCTTGCCGATCAGGTGACGCTGCGGCTGGTAATAGCTGATCACCGCGCCGTCGGGCGGGTTGTCGCCGACAAAGGTGGCGTCGCCGTTCGACCAGCCGCCGTTGGCTTCGATCCGCTGCTGCGCCGGCCGCGATGGCAAGAGGGTCAGCGGCGTCGCCATGGTCTTATTGTTCAGGGCGCGCAGCGGGGTCAGATCGTCGATAATCCAGACGCCGCGCCCGTGGGTCGCCACCACCAGGTCATGGTCCCGGGTCTGGAAGGCGAGATCGCGCACCGGCACATCGGGCAGGTCGCCGCCCTTGAACTGCGCCCAGCGGCCGCCGCCATCGGGAGAGATCCACAGGCCGAATTCCGTCCCGGCGTAGAGCAGGCCGGGCCGCTCCGGATCTTCTTTGATCACCCACGCCTGGCCGCGCATGCCCTTGTCCGGCCCCGCGATCCGGGTCCAGGTCTGGCCGTAGTCGGCGGTGCGGTAGATGTAGGGCGCGAAGTCGCCGAACGTGTGCCGGTCGAACGCCGCATAGGCTGTGGCGGGGTCGTAGGGGCTGGCCTCGACCCACGACACCCACGAGCTGGGCGCCATGCCGGTGCGCTTGGTCAGGTTGGTCCAGGTCTTGCCGTCGTCGCGGGTCAGCTGCAGGTTGCCGTCATCCGTGCCGACCCAGATGGTTCCGGCGGCTTTCGGCGATTCGCTGATCGAATAGATCGTCGTGTAGGTTTCGGCGGCGGAGTTGTCGACGGTGATGCCGCCGCTTTCTTCCTGTTTCTGCTTCTCCGGATCGTTGGTGGTCAGGTCCGGCGATATCTTGTCCCAGCTCTGGCCGTGGTCGCGGCTGCGGAACAGGTACTGCGCGCCGATATAGATCGTGCCGACCTCGGTGGGGCTAACCATCACCGGCGTGTTCCAGTTGAAGCGCAGCTTCTCGGTGGTGTCCGACCGGGGCTGGATGTCGCGGCTCTCGAGGGTGTGTCGGTTGACGCGCTGCAGCGAGCCGCCCTGGCTCTCGAGATAGGCGAAGTCGGTCGGCGCGGCCGGATCGGCCCACGCCCAGAAGCCGTCGCCGCCGCCGAGATTTTCCCAGCGACTGCTGGTGATCCCGCCGGGATAGGCGCTGTCGCCGGCCCAGACGCTGTTGTCCTGCAGGCCGCCGTAGACCTGGTAGGGGTCCTTGTCGTCGACGCTCACATGATAGAACTGCGAGATCGGCAGGTTGTCGGCTCTCTGCCAGCGGTTGGCCCCGTCGTAGCTGATGTAGAGGCCGCCGTCGTTGCCGGTGACCACGTGCTTGGGGTTGGTCGGATCGATCCACACCGCGTGCTGGTCGCTGTGCGTGCTGTCGGCGACGGTGGAAAAGCTCTTGCCGCCGTCGTCGCTGGCGATCAGCGACAGGTCGGTCTTGAACACATGGTCGGGATTGGTCGGATCGACGATCAGATTGGCGAAATAGAACGGCCGCCAGACCATGTTCTGGCTGCGGTCGCGCTCGGCCCAGGTCTTGCCGCCGTCGTCCGACCGCCAGAGCGCGCTGCGCGTCCCCTCGATGAAGGCGTAGACGATTTGCGGGTTCGACGGCGCGAAGGCGACCGCCTGCCGCCCCCACGGGCCTTTCGGGAGATCGGGGTTGCTCTTCAGCGAGCTCCAGCTTGCGCCGCCGTCCTCGCTGACCATCAGATCGCTGCCCGACGGCTGCTCCGGACCGGACCCGCCGGAACGGAATCCCCAGCCGGTGCGCCGGAAATCCCATAGCCCGGCGAACAGCTTGCGCGGGTTCTTCGGATCCATGGCCAGGGTCGAACAGCCGGTGGACAGATTGGGGCCCTTGAGGATCTGCGCCCAGGTCTTGCCGCCGTCGGTGGTCTTGTAGAGCCCCCGGTCGGCGCTGTCGCTCCACAGCCGGCCCGGGACGCAGGCGTAGACGACATCGCCATTGCTGGGGTCGACCACGATCTTTGATATATGCTCCGAGTTCGGCAGACCCATGTTGCTCCAGGTCTCGCCGCCGTCGGTGGTCTTGTAGATGCCGTCGCCCAGCGACACGCTATTTCGCATCCAGCTCTCGCCGGTCCCCGCCCAATAGGTGTCGGGGTGCGAAGGATCGAGCGCCAGGGCCCCGATCGACTGCGCGGATTGCTTGTCGAAGATCGGCCGGAAGGTCGTGCCGCCGTCGGTGGATTTCCACACCCCACCGCTGGCCGCGCCGATCAACAGCATGGTCTTGCCGTCGGCTTCGACGCGGCCGGCGATGGCGGCGATCCGCCCGCTCATGGCGGCCGAACCGATGTTGCGGGCCCCCAGCCCTGAAATCGAGGCGGAGTCGAACGGAACCGTGGCGGCCGACGCGGCCCCGGCTAGCAGGCCGGCGGCCAGGGCGATGACGGAGGTGGAGGTGCGCATACGGATCATCCCTTCACCGGCGGCTTCTGGACCGTGGTCGGCGCGCCGCCGGCGGGTGTGGCGGCCGGCGCGGCTGGCCTGGCGAAAATCACTGGATCGACCGACCCGTTGGCCACCACGGTGTCATAGGTGACTCTTTGCTGAACCGTCGATCCCTTGGGGCCGCTGGCGATCTCGAACGGGAAATAGACCCCGTCGACCTTCTCATAGTCGCCGTAATCGTTCTGGCTGTAGACGTCCGAGCCGCGCACCTTCTGGTGCGTGACCATCCTCACCGGCAGGAAGGCGTCCGGATCGATGTACCAGGTCTCATCATCGCCGTTCTTGAGCGTGACCCGCAGCACATAGGCCGGGGCGTTGTCGATGTCGGTCACCCCCAGATTTTCGATGGTCGCGCCCTTGGCGGCGGCGTCGATCAGCGGCGTCTCGAAATCGGCCTCTTCGGCCAGGCTCTTGGCGTCGTCCGCCGAGACGTCTTCCGGATCCTTGCGGCCCTGGAACGGCTGGATCTGCCAGCCCTTGGATCCGTTGTAGGATTGGACCAGCGTCAGGCCCTGCAACGTCGCGTCGATGCGAACCGATCCCGGACGAGCGACGGTCTCGTCATACTTCAGCTGAACATCGAAGCCGCCCGGGCGCATCGAGCCGGTCATCCTGACGGTATGGATCGCCTTGATCGCCGGCAATCCGCCCCGCGCCGCGATGTATCGCTGCACGATCGCCTCGGTGGACAAGGCCGGCGCGCGCGACTGGGCCGCGGCGACATGCGGCGCGGCGACGGCCGCCGCGACCAGCGCCAGAACTCCAGGCCTCATGAAGGCTTCCCCTTGATCCAACCCTAGGCCGTGACTGTATCGATCAACTCGCCGCCAAAGAAAACGTGCCGCCGGGTTACAAGCGCGCAATGTTCCGCAGCCCCAACCCCAAAAGGAACGTCATCGCCGGGCGACGGTCCCGGCGACCCATGATCGCCGAATAGCGGGTGGCCGCGCCCGGCGCGGTCAGGGCAGAGCGTTTCAGCCGCGGTTGAAGCCCTGAGCATTGGCCATGCCGGGCATGGCCACCCGTCCTCACGCGCCGAATGGGTGGCCCGGACTGACGCCCGGCCATGACGGAAAGAGGGGAGTGGAGGCGCGATCCGGAGACCGGGCGCCAGTCACTTGCCGGCGTCACGACCGCCCATCACCTTGCCTCTGTCCACAATATTCCATAAGTTGAGGACAGAACGAACGGAGTCGACCTATGCCCAAGGCGATGACGCTCAATGTGCGGGTCAGCAGCGCGCTCGGCGACTTTGTGGCCGCCAACGTCGGCGAGACTGGCGCCTATGAAAACGTGAGCGAATACGTCCGCGACCTGATCCGTCGCGACAAGGCGCGCGTCGACGCCGACGCCTTCGAGAGGCTCAAGGCCGAACTGGCTCACGCCTTCGCTGCGCCGGACAGCGCCTATCGCCCGCTGAGCGCCGACGCGGTGATCGCCCGCAATGGCCGGCAACTTGACGCCCTCTTCGCCTCCCTCCAGCACCGCGCAGTCAGCGGCGAGCCTTAAGCCGTGCGGTTCGAGTTCGACTGGGATCCGGCCAAGGCGCGCGCGAACCACGCCAAGCACGGCGTAACCTTCGACGCCGCCATGAGCGTGTTCGCCGATCCCCTGGCCTTGAGCCGCCTGGATGAAGATCACGGAGCGGCCGAAGAGCGATGGGTGACCATCGGTCTGGGTGGGACCGGAGGCCTGTTGCTGGTGATCCATACCCACGTCGAGATTTCCCGTGATAGTATTCTCATCCGGATCATTTCCGCCCGCCCAGCCACCCGCCGTGAAACGCGGCAATATGAGGAAGGACTGAACGCGTGAAGGACGAGTACGACTTCTCCGGCGCCGAGCGCGGCAAGTTCTACGCCAAGGACGCCGTGCTCGTTCCGCCGATCCACCTCGAAACCGACGTGCTGACCTATCTGTCGGCGCGGGCGCGGGCGCGAGGCGCGTCGCTCGACGACCTCGTCAATGGGCTGCTGCGGGCCGACATCGCCGTGATCGAGGCGGCCGGATAGTCCGGGGCCGTGCGGCCTTTGCGAGACGCCCAGACCGCCTAGGGGCGACGGCGCCGTCGGCATCGTGACCATCCTGCACGAGCGGATGCACCAAATCGACCGGCTGCACGAGGACTTCGGGGGGTGATGGTGGAGGCGTCAGTTCCCAATTCACCTCCGCCCGGCGGGAGAGGTCGAGACGCGCCGCCAGGCGCGCCCTGGGGTTAGAGAACTCCGCCGATTAGACCCCGAGTATCCGGTCGCCGGCGCTGCCCGCCAAGTCACAGCCACTGACTTGAATTGTACGATATCCTGTACATATAGTCCGACGCTGGAGGCCACTCATGGACGTGCTCACCTATTCGGCTGCCCGCGCGCGCCTCAAGGAGGTGATGGACCGGGTCGTGGACGACCGGGCCCCCGTTGTCGTCACCCGCGCGCGGGGCGAAGCCGTGGTCATGGTGTCGCTGGCCGACTGGAACGCGATGGAGGAGACCCATCACCTGCTCTCAAGCGCCGCCAACGCCCGGCGCCTGGCCGCGGCCATCGATCAGTTGGACGCGGGCGCCGGAACGGAGCGTGAGCTGACCCAGCCGTGAAGCTGGTCTTCGCCGACCAGGCCTGGGAGGACTACCTCCACTGGCAGACGGCCGACGCCAATGTGCTGGAGCGCCTGAACGGGCTCATCAAGCAATGCATGCGCACGCCCTTCCAGGGAACGGGCAAGCCGGAGCCCTTGCGGGGAGAGCTTCGCGGCTGGTGGTCACGCCGGATCACGCTGGAAGACCGCTTGGTCTATCGGGTGTCAGGCGCAGGGCCGGCGCAACAACTCGAAATCGCGCAGTGCCGGTATCGTTACTGAGGCTTGGTGACCTGTCCTGTTGCCGATATCAAGCTCGACGGCCGGGAGTAGCGCGGGGTTCGCGCGACGCGATCAGTCAGCGGCGGCGCCTTCGGACACCCTCAGAAACAACTCCATCAACGGCCTGTTGACGTAGTAGTTGTTGCGGCCGTGCTGGTGCTTCTCGACGAACCCGACCTCCGCGAGTTGGTCGAGGTACTTCGCCGCCGTCTGCCGGGTCACGCCCAGATCGGTCTGTACGAACTCGATGCGCGTGTAGGGGTGGCGGAACAAATTGTTGAGCAGGTCCTGCGAGTAGCGCACCGAGGGATGCTCGCGCAGTCCACGTTTGTAGTCGGCCATCAGGCCACGCATGCCCTCGATCAGTTCCAGGGTCTGCCGCGAGGTCGATGACACGGCGCGCAGCATGTAGAGCAGCCACGGCTCCCAGGCCCCATCGTCGCGCACGGCTTGGAGCAACCGGTAGTAGTCGGCCTTGTGCGTGGTGACATAACGGCTGAGGTAGAGGATCGGGATCTCCAGCAGTCCGACCCGCGTCAGATAGAGCACATTGATGATGCGCCCGATCCGGCCATTGCCGTCCGAGAAGGGGTGGATGCTCTCGAACTGATGATGGATCAGCGCCATCTTGATGAGAGGATCGATGTGGCTGGCCTCGTCATCGTTGATAAAGCGCTCAAGCGCCGTCATGTGCGCCACGATCTCCTCTCCACTCTGCGGCGGCACATAGATGATGGCGCCGGTGGCTTCGTTCTTCAGCGCGGTTCCAGGCGTCGTGCGCAAACCCTCGTCGGTGCGCTTCAGAACACGAAACATCTCGATGATGGCGTTGTTGGTCAGCAGGCCGTGGTTCCGGTGCAGACTGTCGAAGCCACGTTTGAGCGCGTCCCGATAGTTCGCCACCTCCTTGGCGGCGGGTGATCCCGGTCCTTCCGCGAAGAGGCTCGCCTGAAACAGCTCGTCCTGGGTGGCGACAATGTTCTCCACCTCGGAACTCGCCTTGGCTTCCTGGAGCGCAAGCGTATCGATCAGGATGGCTTGGTTCGGGATACTGGCCGCGCGCCCCTTGAGTTCGCCCAGGCGCCGATGCGCCTCCGCCAGTGCCCGCAGCACCGCTGGCGTTTCGAGCTCGCCGGGCGGCGGCAGGGGGGGCAGACGGTAGGTTGCTTTTAACATATCGCGACTCATATGTTCGAGAATCCCGAAATTTTTAACATGAAGGAGCCGATACGTTAAATCCGCAAGGATTGGCGCTTCACGGTGACATGTTCGGAAAATCGGAATTTTTTAACACGATGTCTACGACGTGTTAAATGCGCGGAACTCGCCGATGCCGCTCAGCCAGCGCGCCGAATGGCGAAATCCGTTCCCCACACGAGGCCCGCGATCTCCACGGCTTGACGCAGAACGCCTCGCGCCTCCGCCGCCTTGTTGTTGGTGCCAACATACCAGCCGCTCTTAAGCTGTGCGGAATGCGTCTCCGGATGCCTGACGTCGTAGAGCGCGGCGCGCGTTTTCGCCACGGGGCGCTTGCTCTGCTTCTTGCGATGCGACAGCTTTTCCAAGGTCCCCGGTCGAGCCTCCTCGATCAAGTTCAGGCCGTGGATGAGCATTTGGGTGGAGGAGCCCAGCCTGTAGACCGCGTGCCGCGTCTCGATTTCGCAGATCTGCACGACGCGTTTTGCCTCGTGCAGCAGAGACACCTGTCGCTTGGGCGCTGACGCCTGACCGGCGAGCCGAGTCGTGGGTTCACTGGACGACAGCGGAACCGCCGTCTCCGAAGCAAAATCGAACCTCGCCATCGGCGAAGGGAAGACCCCCGCGACGAGCCCGTGCTCTGGATCGAGCCAAACCTGCGGGCCGAACGAATGAGAATCGGACTCCAACGCAGAAGCCAGCGCTTCGGCCCGCGCGATAACAGCCATGCCACGATCTCCTGTCAGCCCTTATTATCGCTTATAAGCGATTATAAACTTCGGTCAACGGTGCTCCAACCGGACGCATACGATTACGCGGAGTTCGCCGAGCCGCTCCCCCATCCCGGCGAGCATCTGCGGGAAGACTACCTGCCGGAATACGGCCTCACGGCGGGCGCCCTGGCGCGGGCGATGGGCCTGAAGGATCGCACGCGGATCGAGCGTCTGGTCCGCGAGCGACAGCCGGTCACCGCCGATACCGCCCTTCGGCTGGGGCGGGTGTTCGGAACCACGGCTCAGTTCTGGATCAATCTGCAGACCGCCCATGATCTGTCGCGCGCGGCGCTGTCAGCCAAGGACGACCTGGCGGCCATCGAACCGCTCGCGCCGGCCGCGGCATAATCGGTGAGGCGAAGGGGCAGTCGCCCGCTCGGGAGATTTCGGCGTCTGGGGCTCGGATGTTCAGGCCGCTTCAGGTTCCAACTCGCCAATCAGCAGCGCGGCCGGGACGCGCCAGGCGCGGGCGACCTTGCGGATCTGATCAAGTGTCAGCTGGCGCTTGCCGTTCATCACTTCCGAGGCGCGTGAACGTGAACCCAGCAGGCTGGCGAGGTCCGCCTGACCATAGCCCTGTTGCTCCATGGCGAATTTCAGCGCCTCCAGCGGCGCGGTCGCCCGCGCCGGCCAGCGTTTGTCTTCATAGTGCTCAATCAGGGTCGCGAGCGCCTCCAGCTCAAAGAATTCCGGCGAGCCGGGCTCGGCGTTCCAGATCGCCTGGACGCGCGCCAGGGCCGCCTTGTGGTCAGTGTCGTTCTTGATCGGTTCGATGGCCATTTCCGACACTCCTTCAAAAACGCGACCCGGTCAGGGCGTCGACCTTGTCGTATTCCGCATATGTCCCGACAAACTTCACGAACACGATCCCGGCCGCGAAGTTGAAGGCCACGATCAGCCGGAACTTGCCGCCCGCGACCTCAAAGCGCGCCCGCTCGCCATTCAGCACCTTGACGGTCGAAGCGGCGGCTCGCACCTCGTCCATGCTCCGCCAGTTCGCCGCCCTCACCATCCGCCGAAAATTGTTCAGCGCCGCGGCCGACGCTGGATAGGCGGCTGCGAATGCGATCAGGTTGCTGGCCGCGATCAGTCTCATGTGGAACTGTAGTATGTTCCACATGTGGGAACAAGGGGCCGCCGTCAGATGAGCGGATTGTCCGCCATCTCACCTTCGCGGGGTCGTCTGTCGTTTCCGTTCGGATGTGGCTAGGCTGTCGGTCGATGCCCATGCGTGACGATGATGTGCGGGCCGCGTTGCAGCGGCACTGGGCGGCCTCGGACGTGGGCGACTTCGACGCCGAACATGCGATCTACGCCGACCAAGCGGTCCTTGAGTATCCCCAATCGGGCGAGCGCATCCTGGGTCGACGCAACATCCAGGCGTCGCGCATGGCCCAGCCGAACCGGAAGCGGTTCGAGGTGCGCCGCGTGCTGGGCGGCGGCGACCTTTGGATCAGCGAACTCATCCTCACCTATGACGCGCGCCCGGTGTTCGTCGTCAGCCTCATGGAGTTCGAGGGCGCCCTGGTGGTCCGCGAGACACAATACTTCGGCGAGGCCTTTGAACCGGGCCCATCCCGCGCCCAGTGGGTGGAGCGGAGGCGTGCTGGCGCCGGCTAATAGGGTGGGGCTTGCTGAAGGCGCTGGCGCCGGGCGGCCGAGGTCCACCATGCCAAGTCGTCGGCGAGGCGGCCAAAGGCCTTCCGCGCCAGGGCGCCCAGGTCGCCGATCGGTTCGCCCTCGGCATTGAAGGTCTCGGCGATTTGACCCACCGCCACCGTGCTCGAGACGACCACCATGCCCATCTCCGACAGGATGGGATGCCAGGCCGAGCCGGCGCGGACGCCGGACAGGCGGCCCGGCGAATAGCTCACCACGGCGGCCGGTCGCCAGAACCACTCTTCCAGGAAATGGTCGGTGAGGTTCTTCAGGCCCGGCTGTGGCCCCCAATTATATTCGCCGATGACGAACACGAAGGCGTCGGCCGCGCGGATCTTTCCGGCCAGGTCCTCCATCGCCGGCGGCGCGGCGCCCGGGGGATATTCCTTGTACATCCGATCCAGCATCGGCAGGCCGATCTCCCGGGCGTCGATCAGCTCGGCGAAGGCGCCCCGGCCGCGAAGTTCGGACGTGACGAAGCTCGCCATGCGAATCCCGACGCGGCTGGCGCGGTAGGAGCCGTAGAAAACCAGCACATTATCCGCCATGGTCGTGTCCCTGCCGCCTCCGCGCGGCGTCGGGGTGACGCCAGGGCCTAATTAGACGTCGGGGACCGGAATACGATACCCCGCGTTCGAAGGCGGCGTTCCAAATCGCCTCGTCGTCTATCGCGCCAAGAAGGACCGCTTGATTCGTCTTCTCATAAGCCGATCAGCGCCCGTATTTTGGCCTGAACCTCGGCCAATGCGGCGGCCGACGCCTTGCCCTTGAACGCCGCCTTGCGCGCTTGCCAGTCGAGACTCTTGACCTGGTCGGCCAGCACCGCGCTTGGCGGCTCCTGGCTGACCACCACCTCGAACGGATAGCCTTTGATCCTCGAAGTCATCGGGCAACAGATCATCATGCCCCGAAGCTGGTTGTAGCGGGCCGGCGACAACACCAGCGCCGGGCGATGGCCGGCCTGCTCGTGCCCGGCCTGAGGATCGAACTGCAGCCAGACGACATCCCCACTGTCGGGGACGTAGCGATTCACCACACCTCGCCGCCGACAGGACCGCCGAAGTCGACATCCTCGGGGAAGGTGTCGGGCGTCATCCCCGCGAGGAGGCCGTCGAGATCGTAACTGGGCGCGACGACTGGCTCGATGATGATGTGGCCGCCTTCCTCCCGCACATCCACGGCTTGATCGATGCGCAGGGATGCGGCCGCCATCACCGAGGCCGGGATGCGAACCGACGCGCTATTGCCCCATTTCTTGACCTGCACACGCATGGCGACCTCATCACGTATCTACATTCACGATACATAAGTCACGGCCGTCACTCTGTAAACGATCTCGCCAAAGTCCTCCGTCACGAGCCGTGCGGATCGGCACGGCAATGCCGACAACCCTTTGAGAAGAAGGAAGAAATAATTGGCGCGCTCGGAGCGATTCGAACGCCCGACCCTCAGATTCGTAGTCTGATGCTCTATCCAGCTGAGCTACGAGCGCGCACCGCCCCTGGCGAGGCGAAGGGGCGATTTAGTCGCCTGGGCGCGAAGTTTCAAGCCGCGCGCGTCTCGCTGGCCCGCAACAGCTCGCTCAGCTCCT
>Ga0302314_10019239_pt1 | contig 11357 bp, 8 predicted proteins | sample III_Palsa_N2_3_FD_200533 | JGI IMG/M metagenome (GOLD analysis project Ga0302314, IMG submission 200533) | Peat permafrost microbial communities from Stordalen Mire near Abisko, Sweden - III_Palsa_N2_3 | ecosystem: Environmental > Terrestrial > Soil > Palsa > Peat permafrost | place: Sweden... | reverse complement strand
TATCAGAGCGAGATCGTCCGGGCGGTCGACAAGCAGGCCGGGGTGGTCTTCGATCTGACCAAAGATCTCTCGGTCTACTCCAGTTGGAGCACTTCGACTACGCCGAACACGGTGACCGACGTCAATGCGCAGGGGCAGTCCGGCTTCCCGCCGGAAGGGGGAACGCAATATGAGAACGGTGTGAAGCTTGAATCGCCTGACAGAACCCTTTTCGCGTCCATCTGCTATTATTACATCGCGCGTACCAATGTTCTGGTGGCGATCAACGGCGTAACGATCCCGGCCACGGGTCAGTCGGTGTTCCGCGTCGACGGCATCCAGCACAGCGAGGGCACCGAATTGGAAACCGAATGGCATCCCATTCCGAACTGGCAGGTTCAGGTCGGTGCCGCCTATGGCAAGGCCTTCGTGGCGGAATCGATCTCCAACCCCTATACCGTGGGAGACGACCTGGCGAACGCCCCGCGCGCGTCCGGCACGTTTTGGACCCGGTACAATATCCCCAGCGGCTTCTTGCGCGGGTTGGGCGTCGGCACGGGCGTGATTTATGTCGGCAAGGAATGGGGCGGGGATCCGACCTCCACTGCCTACTTCATCATTCCCGGCTACACCCGGGTGGATGCGGCTTTATATTACAAGTGGATTCACCATACCAACTTCGCTCTGAACATTCAGAACGTGGGTGACCGCCGGTATATTTCGTCGGAGCAGTCGGCGGAGTACATGGTGCCCGGCGAACAGCGGAAGATCACTCTTTCCGTCGAGACCCGATTCTAGTCTTGCGGGGAGTGCGCTTGCCCCAGTGAAACGGCTCGTGAATCCGCCCTCGCAGGTCACCTTCCCTCCGGTCAGCATCGGGTTCAATCCGGTGCTCCGCACTGCTAACCTCCGGCAAGTCCGGGCCCGCCTTCGGCCCTTGCTTTCGGCCGCGGCCCTGGCCCTCGCCGGTGGGGCGGCGGCGATCGGGGCGGAGGGGACCGCCCCCTCCTCGGTCGTCCTCGCGGTGGATGGGATTAACATGGTGCGCAATCTCCCCGTGCTGGTCGCTCAGCATGCCGGGTGTTTTGCCGCGGAAGGATTGACCGTCGCACTGAAAGAAACCTCGGCCTCCGCCGAGATCGATCAGCAGATGCTCGACGGCACGATCACCGGCATGGTGGCCTACTACCATCATACCATCGTCGCGCAGATGGACGAGCACCGGCAGATGGAGGCGATCATCACGATGGGCGCCGCCCCCGGATACCAAGTGCTGGTGGGAACGGGAACGAAACAGACGATCACGAGCGGCGCTGACCTCAAGGGGAAGCGCATCGTGACGGGCGGACCGCATTCGGCGAAAACCACTTCGGCCAATTGGCTGCTGATTCACGCCGGTTTGACCCCCGCCGATTACACTCCGCTGGGCACGGGCGACAAAAACGAAATCGCCCGGCTGTTGCAGAGCGGGGAGGCGGATTTAGTCGTGGCGCCCGAGGCCGACGCGGAGCGCTACCTGGCCCGCAAAGTGGCGCGGCCGTTTGCGGATCTCTGTTCGGCCGAAGGCACCCGGAAGGCCTTCGGGTCGGTTTTTCCCTCCACTGTGCTTTATCTGTCCACGCCCTACGTCGAGGGCCATCCGGCGCTGGCCCAGCATCTGGTCAACGCCTTTGCCGCCGCGCTCGTCTATATCAATCATCATTCGCCGGCCGAGATCGCCGAGCTGGCCCCCGAGCTGGCAAAGGGTGACGCCAGCAAGCTGAGCGTGCTCGCGGCCGGAATGAAGATGTTTGCGACCGATGGTCGCATGCCGGCGGATGCTGCCGCCATGGAGGCCAAGGTGGTCGGAATTCAGTTTCCGCAGTATCAGGGCGTAGACGTCGCCAAGACGTTTACGAACCGATTTGTGGACGCGGTTCGGCCCTAACTGCTTTCGGCGCGCAGCGGCTTGGCGATCCGCTCGGCGGCGGCCTGGCGGCGGGAGGAGCCCAGTTTGCGGAGGAGGAAACTGCTAGCTCCGGTCACAATGAGGACGGGCAGCACCAACGCGCCGCAGAGAAGAATCAACCGCACTGGCCAGCCGCCGACTTCCCCGGTGTGGAAGGACAACATCCAGAAATAGAGCCGGAAGCCGGTTCCCGCCGCGGCATAGGGCGAGGACTTGAGGACCCCTCCGGTGGCAGAGTTGAGCCACAAGTAGGAACGAGCATTGGGGTGGGTCGCATCGGGGCCGATGGCGTAGCTGGGGACGACGCCGTTTTTAGGCGCACCGATGTAGTGCTCGGAGGCTTGCGGCACCGCTTGATCCAGCTGGGCGGCCATGACCGTGAAGCCTGCAAAGCCGGGGACCGGAGCCGTTACCCGCGGAGGATCGATCCGCTGGGAGCCCGTGAGGGGATAAAGGATATTTTTGGCCCAATCGAAGGAGATGGGCAAGCCGGTGGCGGCGCTGGCGAGGAGCACGAGCGCGGCATAAATGCCGAACGTTTTGTGAAGATTTAATTGCCAAGGCCGGCCCGAGAGCCGGCGATTGAACTGGAGCAGCGCCCGGAGCGCCCGCGCCGTCGCCGGCCACGCCAGCACCAGTCCGGTCAAGATGATGGTGCCAAAGACCAGGGCATTGGTGCCCATGATGGCTTCGCCGGTGGGCTGGTAGCTCACCTGGAGAAACTTATGCACTCCTTCCACCCAGCCGAAGCCTCGGCCATAGCGCGCCCGAAGTCCCAGCACCGCGCCCGAATAAGGATTGAGGTGGAGATAATTGCGATCGGAGAAATAGACCTGAAAGGCCGCGGTCGGATCGCCGAAATAGCGGATGCTGTCGACCTCGACACCGGGGTGAGCAGCCCGGGCGCGCTGCACCAGTTCATCCGCCGAAAGCCGAACGCTTCCCGGGGTGACGATGAATAAATTCGAATTGAGGTTCCGCTCCAGCGGCGGACGCCAGGCGAGGATGGCGCCCGTGATCGCCACCAGCAGCAGGAGCGCACCAAAGGTGAGGCCGAGCCAGAGATGAACCTGGAGCCAAGCGCGGCGGAAGACCGGCTTCATGAGGCCGCCGCAGGCTGGCGCCGGCAAAAGGGAGGGTGATCGGACAACACTTTCATGGGGTCGACGCGCCGGGGCACGAGGCTCTGAGCACTATCAACCTGACGCCGAGCGTGTCAACGGAACCGCCGCGCGAATTTGGTGAAAATTACTCAATTCGCGCGCGGGCCGTTAGAGTCACTTTCACACGGTCTAAAGCTCCCGTATGTGCGGCCCCGCCATGCAGCCCAATCCGATCCACCGCGACGCCGGGTTGCTGGTGCCATTGCTGAAGCCAGTCCAGCACGTCGTTCCAGGCGCGGTCATCGTGATTCAACGCCTGCAGGTCGAAACGCTGCAGTTCGACGCCCGCGCGAACCTCGCTGCCTTCGGCCGAAACGATCCAGGCTTGGGACCAGTTTTTTTGCCAGGCGGCGAGTTGCGCGCGGCTCGGAAGTCGCTCCCGCTGGGCCGCCCAATTGTTGGGCGGGCTGGACGGTCCGGCCGGCGGTGGCGGAAGCTGCGTCGCGTGCAGCGCAAAACTCGTGCCCTGAGGCGCCCCGGCGTCAACCTGCCAGCGGTCGGCCGGTGCAAACAGGCTGCGGCGGAGCAGGTCGATGGCTCCCTCGGCTCCCGGAGCGCCGGAGACCAGCTGGCCCCGGAGAAGGCAGTCAGCGCCATTGATCTCGAGGCTTTCCAGCACCACCGCCGCCGGCGCTCCCGCCAGTCGGTGGAGGAACTCCCCTTGGAATTGATCGGGCACGGCGCAGGCGGCCGCGATCGCCGCGCGTTGCTCCGCCGTTTCCATTCGCCGGCGGCCATCCGCGGCGAGTTCAGCGTTGCGTTCGGCGTCGGTCGATTGGCGCCGCTGGGCGGCTTGGCGGGCCGAGGTCCATTCCCATCCGCCGGCGCCGAGCGCGAGGGCCAAGGTCGCGCCGAGCATGATCCGCGAGCGGAGGGTCAGCGGCCGGGGGCTGCGGTTCGCGGCGGCGGCGCCGTTCAGGCGCAGGCCGGCCTCGGCGGCGAGTGCGGCCAGCCGCGCCGCGGCGGGCCCGATCGACGGATCGCCGATCAGCAGCCGCGCCGCCAGCGCTTCGGGAAATTCCATGCGCCAGGCTTCCAGGATCACGGCGGGCGGATCGTCCTCGGAATGAAGCGGCTGCCGGATCACGCGGGAATCGGGGCCCAGCAGCACGGCTTCGCTGGCGGTCCAGGCAATCGTCAGCTCGCCGGCGCTCACAGCGCAGTCAGATAATAATACACGTCGACGAAGCCGGTGGAGGCGCTGTCCTTGGCGTAAGCGACCACGCCCAAGGTTTGGTCCAGGCTCGCCGGGGACGACGACGTGTTGCTCACCAAGCCCGCCCCATCGATGTCCAGCGCCAGCTGGTAGGCGTCCGCGACGGGCACACTCTTGATGATCAGATAGGCGACGTGCTCTCCCGCGGCGATGGCCGATCCGGTGGAGCTGAGAGTGAACGCGCAGGCCGCGGACCCCGCGGCTTGGCCGGTCAGGCCGGGATTGCTGACCCCGTCGCTGACCGCGCATTCGACGCGACTGAGATTGGCGTAGCTGAGCGTGGGAGCCGCGGTGCCGGTGAAGCTCTGCGACGCGGGACTCCAGCTAAATCCGTTGGCCGTTCCGGAGGCCACGCCGCCTTGGGCGCCCAAACGCAGGGCGAGCGGGCGTTCCAGGAAGCCTTCGCTGAGCAGGATATTGTCGAGGGTGGCGGCGGCGGCAACCTGAGCGGCGGTGACGGTGCCGGTTCCGGTGTATTCGTTGGCGATCGCGGTGGACGAGCCTTCCGTCACCGGCAGGGTTCCGCTCGCCCCGGGTTTCGCCTCGAATTGCACCAACGCGGAACGCACGACGGAGGCCGTGCCTTCCGCGTTTCGGATTCGCGCGCTCTGCAGCACTTTGGCGACGGCGGGCACCCCCACCGCAATGATCGCGGCAATGACGGCGAGCACCGCGAGGGTTTCGATCAGGGTAAACGCGGCGATGGGCGCCGGACGAGAAGCGGGGGAGGATTGTGGGTTCATCGCTCCGGATAATAACAAGGGCGCCTCGGCGGCCGCGCAGACCTCCTCGATGGTGGTGGCACCCTGGGCCGCCAGGCGCAGCCCGTCGTCGAAGAGCGAAGGGCAGCCCGCGGCTCGGGCCGCTTGATCCAAGCGGTCGGCCGGGGCGCCGGCGGCGACCAGCCGGTCGAGCGCTGCCAACGGCACGACCTCGATCATGGCCACGCGGCCGCGAAAGCCCCGGCCGGAGCAGAGGCCACAGTCCCGGCCGGTCGTGGCGGCGACGAACTGTGCGGAGGCGGCAAGCTGGTCTTCACCCCGTTCTTCCAGCCGCTGCCGCCAGAGTTCCGCTTGCGGGTGGGGCCGCTGGCAGGAGGGGCACGGCCGCCGGACCAGCCGCTGCGCGATGACGCCGCGCAGCGCGGTTGAAACCAGCAGGGGATCCAGGCCCAGTTCCGTCAGCCGGGCGACGGCGCCCAGGGCGGAATTGGTATGGAGAGTGCTGAGACAGAGGCGCCCGGCCAAGGCCGCCCGGAGCGTGATATCGGCGGTGCCCCGGTCGCGCGTTTCCCCGACCAGAAGAATGTCGGGATCATGCCGCAGCACGTGACGCAGCAGCTCGGGAAAACCACGGCCGATGCGTTCGTCCACCTCGAGCTGCAGGAAACAGCGCGGATTGCGGATTTCCACCGGCTCTTCCAGCGTGATGATTTTCTGGGCTTCGCCTTCGCCCCGCGGCAGGTCCGCCAGCAGCGAGTGCAGCAAGGTGGTTTTGCCCGAGCCGGTCGGTCCCGTGACATAGATCAGCCCATGGGGCAGCGTGAGGAGCCCGCCGAGATGGCGACGGTTGGGCGCCGAGAGCTCAAGGTCCCGCCAGGGCCGGACCGACCCGCGTTCGGGCAGCAGCCGCACAACCAGCGATTCGCCGTTGACCGCCGGGATGCACGAGAACCGGAGGGCGTAGGGCAGGGGACCAGGCAGCAGCCCCCGGCCGTCCTGCGGCAATCTCCGCTCGGCGATGTCCATTCGGCCCAGGATCTTGGCGGCTTGGATCAGACTCTCGCGCTGGCGCTCTTCGATGACGCCCCGGGAAACCAGTCGGCCGTCGATCCGGAAGCGAATCTCCAGCGCCTTGTCCCGGGGCTCCAGATGGACGTCGGTTGCTCCGGCCGCAATCGCGTCGCGCAGGATGGACTCGAACCGTTGCAGGGGAGGGGCCGGCGTGCTCACGGCATGATCTCGGCGGTGAGGAAAATGATGAGTTCGGTGCGGGAATGGGTGCTGGCCCGGGTTTGGAACAAACGTCCGATCATCGGCAAGGCGGATAACCCCGGAATGCTCTGCACGGTCCGATCCGTTTCGTCGTGGATCAAGCCGCCGATCATCACCGCGACGCCAGGCTTCAAGCGGGCCAAGGTGGACAGCGCCTTGATGTCCATCCGGGGTGCGGTCTGCTGGCCGTCGGGCGAGGAGTCGATGCCGATCAAATTGGTGATCGCTGGCAGCACGTCGACGGTGACGCTGTCGTCGGCATTCACTTCCGGCGTAACGTAAAGCACCGTGCCGATGGTGATGGCGTTTTGGGCGTAGTTGTTTTGGGTCGAGGAAAACGGCGTCGTGACGCCGGGCTGGTTGAGGGTCGTGGAATTGGCCAGCGAGAAGAAGGTTTGCTCCGTGCCCACTTTCACAAAGGCCGTCTGGTTGTTGAGAGTGAGGACCGACGGATTGGACACGGCGTGAACGTCCCCCTGCGACGCCAGGGCGGTGACCAGCGCCGAGATCTTGCCGACGGCGATGGTCCCGGTGAAGGTCGGCGCGGAGAGCGCTGAGCCATTGAGGACGGAGACTCCGGTGGCGCTGCTGATCGGCCCGAAACTGATCCCGCCCGCCTTCGTCGCCGCCTGGTTCCAATCGACGCCCAAGGCGTCCTGGGAAGTGAGCGCCACCTCCAGCACCTTGGCGGAAATGCGGACCTGGCGGGAGATGCGCCGATTGAGGAGCCGGATGAAAGCGCGAAAATCGTCCTGCCGCGCCGGCGGGGCGGTGACCAAGGCGACGCCGGCCAGCTTATTGACCGCGACCGATTCTCCCGGCCGAGTCAAGCCGGTCAGTTCGGCGATCACGTCGGCCCAGAACGTCGTTTGGTTTTGCTGCTGCAGGGAGAGATTGGTCTGATCGGTGGCCGTGATCGTGTTGCCATTGCCGCCGGCCGTGGAGTTGAGCAGCGCGCTGTTGATCGCGCCGACGGCATTGGGGCCGGTGGTGGCGGTGGGAGTTTGCGCGGCGAGGACCACGGTGCTGGTCCCCGAGGCCGAACGGGTCATCTGGGGGTAGTCGATTTCGTAAAAACGCAGCACGTTGCGATGAATCGAAACCAGCCGCCCTTGCACCTCCCATTCCGCTCCCAGCAGTTGCGCGAGCGTGTCCACCAGGTCGCGCACGCGCCCGCCGCTTACTTCGACGCTCAGGTCGCCGCGCATGCCCGGTTCGACGTTGAACGTCACCCCGTAGGCCCGGCTCACGGCCAGAAACGCGCTCTCGGCCGAGAGGTGAGACGCGTGGAAGGAGCTAACGGGGTCGTCGAGGTGGAGCGCGACCTCCGGGCGCGCTGAGCAGACTCCCAGGCCCAGTGCCACAGCCAGTAGCGCAAACCAGCGCGCCCGGAGGCCGCGCTCCACCATCCGAGCGGCGCGGAGCTGCGTCACCTGGCTCCGCCGTTTCATGCCGCTCGCCGCAGCCGCGGCTCCAGCGCTGCCGGATTGAACGCCGTCCGGAGGGCTTCCGAGCGCGCGATCAGGCCCCGCCGCCACAACTCTTCCAACGATTGATCCATCGCGACCATGCCGGCCTCGCGGCCGGTGGAAATTTCGTTGGCGAGCATGCTGAATCGCCGATCCGCGTCCTGGATCAGGTGTCTCACCGCGGGGGTGCAGATCAAGAGCTCGAAGGCGGCCACCGCTTTGCCGGACGGTGTCCGCACCATTTGCTGCGCGAGCACCGCGACGAGCGAGTGAGCGCACTGCGCGCGAATCTCCGCCGCGTGCGCCGGCGGAAATGCGCCGGTGATGCGGGCCACCGCCTCCGGTGCAGAGGAGGCGTGCAGGGTCGCGAGCACCAGATGGCCGGTTTCGGCGGCGCTGAGGGCGGCGGCGATCGTTTCGGCGTCCCGCATCTCGCCCACCAGCAGGATGTCGGGGTCGGCGCGCAGCGCGCCCCGGAGAGCCGCCGCGAAGCTGGTGAAATCCGTCCCCTGTTCGAGCTGCCGGACCACGGCGCGGCGGGAGGCGTGCCGATATTCGATCGGATCCTCCAGGGTGAGAATGACCGCGGGGCGTTCTCGGTTGAGGCGGTCGACTGCGGCGGCGAGCGTGGTCGACTTCCCCGATCCGGTCGGTCCGGTGACGAGGATCAGCCCGCGCTGCGCGGACAGAGCCTGGCGGGCGAATTCCCCCGGAACGCCCAAGGCATCGAGGTCGGGCGCCGCGACCGGCAATCGGCGGAGCGTGAAACAGGGAGCACCCCCGGCGGTGAAGGCGTGAAACCGGAAGAGGTCGTTTTGCCAGCGGACGCAGGTGTCGGGGGGAGCCGGAGAGGCGGGATCGAGCGCGGTCGGAGCCAGCGCGCTCGGAGATCGCGCTCCACCAAAGTCCCTGATCAAAGCTTCGATGCGATCGGCGGTCAGCGGGGGTCCTTCGGGAATCACGATCCGGCCGCCGACCCGGTAAGCGGCCGGTTGGCCCGCGCAGAATTGCCAGTCGCTGGCGCCGGCGGCGAGGCCGGCCGCAAGTTCGCTGAGGAGATCGCTCACCGGACCATTGTAACAAGCGCGCTTGTTTCGGAGCCGCCGGACTGCGAAGCTCAGGCCTATGACTCATCGGGTGACGCTTTTGTCCGGGGCGGTTTTGGGCCTCGTCGGCGTGGCGATCGGGGCGTTCGGCGCCCACGCGCTGCGTCCCTTCCTGCTGCAGAGGGGCATGATCGAGGCTTGGCAAACGGCGGTGCAGTATCAATTGATCCACGCGGTGGCCCTGGTCGGTTTGGCGGGCTGGCTCCGGGCGACGCCGGAAGGCGCCGCCCGAAGCCGCGCGGCGAAGGCCGCCTGGTGCTGGACTGCGGGAGTAATTTTATTTTCCGGCTCGCTCTATTGGCTGGCAGCCGGCGCCCCGCGCTGGCTGGGACCGGTGACTCCGCTGGGCGGTCTGTCCCTCTTGGCTGGCTGGCTGTTCGTGGTGCTGGCGGCCGTGGTTCCGGTGCCGTGACCGACAGTCCGCCCATTTCCGCGGAACTGCGCGCGATGCTGGAGGCGGTGCGAACGGTGGGCCGCCCGCGATTGGTGGGCGGCGGCGTGCGCGATTGGCTGCTGGACCTGCCGGCCAAGGATTTTGACATCGAGGTCAGCGGGGTTGATTTCGCCACGCTGCAAGCCTGCCTGTCCCCGTTTGGCGTGACCGATATCGTCGGCCGGAGCTTCGGGGTGCTCAAGGTGCGCCACCGCGGCAGCGGCCGGGAATACGACTTCAGTCTGCCGCGGCGGGAATCGAAGACGGGCCAAGGGCACCGGGGGTTTGTGGTGGCTCCAGACCCGACGATGAATGAGCGGGACGCGGCGGCCCGCCGCGATTTCACCGTCAATGCCATTGCGTACGATCCTTTCACCGGCGAGGTGATTGATCCCTACGCGGGTCGCGCCGATCTGGCGGCCCGCATGCTCCGGCATACCAGTGCCGCCTTTGTCGAGGATCCGCTGCGGGTCCTCCGGGCCTTCCAACTGGCGGGACGCTTTAATTTCACCCTGGCACCGGAAACTGCCGCGCTGTGCCGCTCGATCGTGAATACCTATCCGGAGCTGCCGGTGGAGCGGGTCTGGGGCGAGTGGGAGAAATGGGCCGTCAAATCGGTTTTTCCAGGCCAGGGGCTGCGGGTCTTGGAGGCGAGCGGTTGGATGGTGCATTTCCCGGAAGTGGCGGCGATGCGCGGGACACTGCAGGAGCCGGAGTGGCATCCGGAAGGGGACGTGCTCACGCATACCGAATATTGCCTCGATGTGCTGCCGACTCTGCCGGTGTGGGCGAGCCTGCCGCCGGAGCGGCGCCGGATTTTGATGTTGGCGGTCTTGGCCCACGATTTCGGCAAGCCGTCGACCACCTCGTTTGCTCCCCGCAAGGGCGTGACGCGCTGGATCAGCCCCGGACATGAGTCGGCCGGCGGACCCTTGGTCGAGAACTTCCTGCGCCGGATCGGCGCGCCCCTGGAACTGGACCCGCCAGTGCGGGCGCTCGTGGTCCACCACCTGGCACATTATAGCGGGATGTCCGGCGGCTATTCCGATTCCCAAGTGCGGCGTCTGGCCCGCAAGCTGGCGCCCGCGACGATTGAGGATTTGGCGCTGGTGATGGAGGCGGATACCCGCGGCCGGCCGCCGCTCGATCCGAGCGAGTCGCTGGCGGTGATCGATCGGCTGGTGGAGCGGGCGCGGGAGATGGCGCTGCAGGATGCTGCGCCCCGGCCCATTCTCCTCGGCCGCCATTTGGTCGCGCTGGGCTGGTCGCCCGGGCCGAAGTTCAAGCCGGTGCTGGAGGCCGCCTTTGAAGCGCAGCTGGACGGCGCGTTTGCGGACGAAGCGGGAGCGATCAACTGGCTGCGGACGGAAGTGGAGAGCGGCCGCCTGGCATGATCCGGGCGTTCCAGTGGGACTTGGCGAGGCAGACCGAGCGGTTGACGTGGCTGCTGGAACAACTGCCGAAGTACGCCGATTGGGGTTATCAAGAGCTCTATCTCCATCTCGAAGACGCCGTCGAGTTTCCGCGTGTGCCCGGCGTAGCCCGGGCCGACGCTTATTCCTACCGGCAGATGGAACGCCTGGTGGCCGCTGCCGGGCGGGTTGGCATCGGGGTCGTGCCCATCGTCAATCTGCTCGGCCATACCCACTATCTCATCAAGGTGCCGGAGCTGCGAGAGCTCAACGAACTGCTGGGGCCGGACGGAAAGCCCCTCGATCACGGTCAGATCTGTCCGCTGCATCCGCGCACGCTGGAAGTTGCCGATCGGCTGATCGCCGACGCGAGCCCTTGGTGCACCGCCGGCAAACTGCATGTCGGCCTGGATGAATCCTATCATTTGGGCCGGCATCCGCTCAGCCGGGCGGAAGTGGCGGCGGTGGGCCTCGCCGAGCATTTCGGACGCTATGTGCAGCGGCTGCATGGCTTGGTCTCGCCGCGCGGTCTGCGGATGGGGGTCTGGGCGGACATGTTCGCGCTCTTGCCCGAAGCCGTCCGCTTCCTTCCGCGGGGGACGATCGCTTACGATTGGTACTACTATCCGTTCCGCCG
>Ga0302314_10019238_pt1 | contig 11357 bp, 10 predicted proteins | sample III_Palsa_N2_3_FD_200533 | JGI IMG/M metagenome (GOLD analysis project Ga0302314, IMG submission 200533) | Peat permafrost microbial communities from Stordalen Mire near Abisko, Sweden - III_Palsa_N2_3 | ecosystem: Environmental > Terrestrial > Soil > Palsa > Peat permafrost | place: Sweden... | reverse complement strand
GATGGGCTCATCGTGAGTTCCTCGCGCGCCATCCTCTACGCAGCCAGCGATGAGAGCTTCATCGAGGCCGCGCGTAGCGCGGCCCGCAAACTGCGCGATCAGATCAACCAGTACCGCGCCGGGCGCTGACGCCGTTCAGCGAACCTGCAGCGACCCCATGCAGGGTCTGAAGATGATGTCGCGCGGCTTGCCGGTTCCCAGATCCACCGGTGCGAGTTCCGCGCCGATGTCCTCCATGAAATGACCCACCAGGGTCAGCATGTTGTCGCAGGCAACACGGGCGGTGCTCTGCGCCGGTATATGGACCACGATCCGCGCCTTCAGTGCGCGCGCCTGGGGTGCCGCGGCGCGCAGTGACTCCACGCAGCGGTCCAGCAGCAGCAGTTCGGTGGCGAGCGTGGTGTCGGTCGATTCCGGATTGGCCCCCGCGCGGGCCACGCAACGCAGGTGCAGCAGGGCGCCGGCCTCATCGACGGTATCAAACACGCACACCGCGATGGCGCTGTTCAGCTGCGCGCGCAGCAGCACATCGTCCGTGACCACCTCGAACTGATCGGTGCCGACCTGGATTTCGCGGGAACTAGCGGCCATTGTTGATTCGCAGATATCGCTACTTGCGCCAGAAAGTCTGTGTGAAGAGCACCAGAACGCTGAAGATCTCCAGCCGTCCCAGCAGCATCGCGACCGTGCACACCCAGGCCTGGAACTCCGTCAGCGAGTTGTAAGTGTGCCCCGGGCCCACGCTACCCAGTCCGGCCCCGGTGTTGTTCAATGAGGCAAGTATGGCACCCATTGAGGTTTGAAAGTCCAGGCCCGACAGCAACAGCGCGAAGATCAGCGCCGTCGCGGTCATGAAATACAGAAAGATGAAGGCCAGCACCGAATTGCACACCCGGTCCGGGACCGTCCGGCCGCCGATCCGCACCGGCGCCACGGCGCTTGGATGGACCAGCAGTTTCAACTCCCGCCCGGCCTGGCGGGCCAGCAGCAGCGTCCGGAACATCTTGATGCCGCCGCCCGCGGAGCCGGTGCTGGAGACGATGCAGGACAGGAATACCATCCAATAAGGCGCAAACACCGGCCATTTTGAATAATCCTGGGACACCAGGCCCGAGGTGGTGGCCACCGAGACCACGTTGAAGAGCGCGTAACGCAGTCCCAATCCGAAGCTCGAGTAGGTGTGGTGGATCTCCAGCAGGATCGCGATGCCCAGCACGCTCACCGTCAGCGTCAGCAGCACGGCCCGCGCCTCCGGATCGCGTGTGTACGGTGCCAGCGACAGCTGGCGCAGCGCGACGAAGTGTCGTGAAAAACTCAGCGATGCGACAATAATCAGCGCGCACAGCGTGAGCTCGATCGCCGGCGAGTTGAAATAGGCGACGTTGGCGTCGTGGGTCGAGAAGGAACCCAGGCCGACGGCCGAGAAGCAATGACAGACCGCGTCGAGCCAGGACATCCCGGCCAGTTTCAGCGCCACGATGCCGACCGCCGTGATCGCGCAATACACCAGCCACAGCGACTTGGCCGTACCGGTGAGCCGCGGGGTGATCTTGTCGTCCTTCATCGGACCCGGCGTTTCGGCCTTGTACAGCTGCATGCCACCGACGCCCAGCAGCGGCAGGACCGCGACGGCCAGTACGATGATTCCCAGGCCGCCGAACCAGTGCAGCGTGCAGCGCCACAGATTCACGGCCGGCGGCAGATGGTCGAGGCCGGTGAGCATCGTCGCGCCGGTCGTGGTCAGGCCGGACATGGTCTCGAAGTAGGCGTCCGTGAAGGACAGCCGCGGCAGGATCAGCAGCAGCGGAATGGTCGCCGCGGCCGACATCAGCACCCAGCCGAGCGTCACCAGCAGGAAGCCGTCGCGCGGCTTGAGCTCACGGGCGTGACTGCGGGTGGCACGTGCGATCAGCGCGCCGATGCCCGCCGTCGCCACGCCGCTCATCAGGAAGTAGAAGGCCGTGCCATCGGCGCTCAGCAGCGCCGTGATCAGCGGCAGCACGAAGATCGCGCCGAAGGCGGTGAGGATCAGCCCCAGGACATTGATGACGCCGAGCACCTGGCAGGCCTCAGCTGCACGCCGGGCCGGCGCTCATCGGGTCGCCGGGCCGGTGAACAGCCGCTCGATGGCATCGACGTGACGCCGGTCGGAGAGGAACAGGATGACGTGGTCGTCGGCCTTCACCACCGTGTCGTGGTGGCACATGATGACCTCGTCGCCGCGCACGATCGCGCCGATCGAGGCGCCCTCGGGCAACTTCAGTTCCTCCACCCGCCGTCCGACCACGCGCGAGGTCGCCTCGGTCCCGTGCACGATCGCCTCGAGCGCCTCGGCCGAGCCGCGGCGCAGGGAATGCACCTTCACCACATCGCCGCGCCGCACGTGTTCGAGCAGCGAACCGATGGTGATCGTCTGCGGGGAGATCGCTATGTCGATGCTGCCGCTCTCCATGAGGTCCGCGTAGGAGGGCTTGTTGATGAGCGCCATCACCTTGCGTGCGCCCAGGCGCTTGGCGAGCATTGCGGAGAGGATGTTGGCTTCCTCGGAGTTCGTCAGCGCCGCGAAGATGTCGGTGCTGTCGATGTTCTCCTCGATCAGCAGCTCCTCGTCGGCCGCATCGCCGTGCAGGACGATGGTGTTCTCCAGCAGCTCCGCCGCGCGCCGCGCGCGCTGCGCGTCGCGTTCGATCAGCTTTACCTGGCCGCTCTTCTCCAGCGTGCGCGCCAGCCGCAGCCCGATGTTGCCGGCCCCGGCGATGACGATGCGGCGCACCGGACTGTCATCGCGGCGCATTTCGGCCATGACTTTGCGGATGTAATCGCGTCCGGCGAGGAAGAACACCTCATCGCCATCCTCGATGATCGTCTCGCCTTCCGGCTTCACCGCGCCGCTCTTGCGGTAGATCGCCACCACGCGCGCCTCGGTCTTCGGAATGTGTTCGCGCAGTTCACGCAGGCACTGGCCCACGAGCTTGCCGTCCTTGTGCGCGCGCACGCCGACCAGGCGCACCTTGCCATCGGCGAAGTCGAGCACCTGCAGGGTGCCGGGAAAACTCACCAGGCGTTCGATGTATTCGGTGACCAGCCGCTCCGGGCTGATGAAGAAATCCACGGCCAGCGCGTCCTCGCGGAACAGTTCCGGCCTTGCCGTATACTCGGCGGAGCGGATGCGGGCGATCTTGGTGGGCGTGCGGAACAGCGTGTCCGCCACCTCGCACGCCATGATGTTCACCTCATCGCTGTTCGTGAGCGCGATGAGTATGTCGGCTTCGGCGGCGCCCGCGGCCTCGAGCACGGAAGGGTAGGCGCCATTGCCGGCAACGGTGCGGATGTCGATGCGGTCCTGCAGGTCACGCAGGATGTCCTCGTTGACATCGACCACCGTGACCTCGTTGGCCTCTTCTCGGGACAGCTGGTAGGCGACCGTTCTGCCCACCTGTCCCGCTCCCAGGATGACGATTTTCATGGGCGGATTTTATGTCAACTCAAACGGGCTCGAGGTTCGCGTATTGCAGCATAAGCCACTTGGTACCCTGCTGTTCAAAATTCACCTGGACTCGCGCGTGCGCGCCGTTGCCCTCCAGATTGAGGATCACGCCTTCACCGAATTTGCCGTGACGCACCCGGGCGCCCAGGCCCATGCCGGGCTGACCGTTGCCGACCGGCTCCCGCAGTGAGCCGCCGCGGCCGATGCCGCCATCGCTGAAGCGGCTGCCGATCATCGGCCGCGACACCGGCACTCGCGCGCGGACCTCCTCGATCAGCTCCGCGGGAACCTCTTTGATGAAACGCGACGGCGAACCATAGGTGTCCATGCCGTGCAGGCGGCGCTGCTCGGCGTAGGTGAGATAGAGCTGCTGCATCGCCCGGGTCATGCCGACGTAGGCCAGGCGGCGTTCCTCCTCCAGTCCGTCGATGTCGTTCAACGAACGGGTATGCGGGAACAGGCCATCCTCCATCCCCGACAGAAACACCACCGGGAATTCGAGCCCCTTGGCGGTGTGCAGGGTCATCATCTGGATGCAGTCCTCCCAGGCATCCGCCTGGCCCTCGCCGGATTCGAGCACCGCATGTGCCAGGAACGCCGCGAGCGGCGGCAGGTCCTCGCTCCCCTCGCCCGTGAAGCCGCGTGCGGCACTCACCAGTTCCTCGAGGTTCTCGACCCGCGCTTCGCCGCGATCGGCCTTCTCGCGCCGGTGATGCTCGATGAGGCCGCTGTTGTTGATCACGTGATCCACCTGCTCGTGCAGCGGCAGACCTGCGATCTCGGTCCCGAGCCGCTCGATCAGCTGCATGAAGCCGTGCAGGGCCGCTGCGGCCTTCGGCCCCAGCGAGTCGCCGATGCTGGCACCGGCGGCATCCCACAACGTTACGCCCGCGCCCTTCGCGTTCCCACGCACGATATCCAGGCTCTTCGCACCGATGCCGCGGGTGGGCAGATTCACGATGCGTTCGAACGAGGCGTCGTCGAGACGGTTCGAAATCAGGCGCAGGTAGGCCAGCGCATCCTTGATTTCGGCGCGTTCGAAGAAGCGCAGACCGCCGTAGACCTTGTAGGGAATGCGCGCCGATAGGAATACTTCTTCAAACACGCGCGACTGTGCGTTGGAGCGGTAGAGGATCGCCACCTGGCTGCGCTGGCCACCGCGCTGTGTCCAGTCGCGGATGCGCTGCAACACGAATTCGGCCTCGTCGCGCTCGTTGAAAGCCGCATAGACGTGAATCGGATCGCCACGGCTGCCATCGGTCCAGAGGGTCTTGCCCAGACGCCCCGAGTTGTGCGCAATCAGCGCATTCGCGCCATTCAGGATGGTGCCGGTGGAGCGGTAGTTCTGTTCCAGGCGGAACAGTTTCGCCTGCGGAAAGTCGCGGCGGAACTGATGCAGATTTTCGACGCGCGCGCCGCGCCAGCGATAGATGGACTGATCATCATCACCGACCGCGAACGGCTGCACGACGCTGCCCGCCAGCAGTTTCATCCAGCCGTACTGGATGGCGTTCGTGTCCTGGAACTCATCGATCAGCACGTGGCGGAAACGATTGCGATAGTGATCCAGCAACGCCGGCTGATCGCGCCACAGTTCGAACGCCCGCAGCAAGAGCTCCGCGAAGTCGACGACGCCGGCACGGGCGCAGGCTTCCTCGTAGTCCGCATACAGGCGGATCAACTGGCGGCGGGTCGGGTCGTTGCCGTCCTTGAGGTGTTTCGGACGGTGGCCCTCGTCCTTGTTCGAATTGATGAAGCCCTGCACCTCGCGCGGCACCCAGCGTGCCTCATCCAGGCCCTCCGCCTTGATCAGTTTCTTGATCAGGCGCAGCTGGTCTTCTGAATCGAGGATGTGGAAGCCCTGCGTCAGGCCCGCCTCGCGCCAGTGCAGCCGCAACAGCCGGTGCGCGATGCCATGGAAGGTGCCGATCCACAGCGCCTGGGCCGAGTAGCCGAGCAGATTCTCGATGCGCCCGCGCATCTCGCCGGCGGCCTTGTTGGTGAAGGTCACCGCCAGAATGCTGTGGGGCGAGACATTCTCGACCTGGCACAGCCAGGCGAGGCGGTGGATGAGCACGCGGGTCTTGCCGCTGCCGGCCCCGGCCAGCACCAGCACCGGGCCGACCGGCGCCGTCACCGCTGCGCGCTGTGCGTCGTTCAGCGAATCCAGAATGGGAGACAAATCCATGGGACGCGCATTCTATACCACGCGCGCCCCAATCAAGACCGCCGTGGCGGGACGTCGCTGCTCGCCGACCGGACCAGCTCCACCGCCAGGCTGATCAGCACCGGCCCGACCACGAACCCGATGAAACCGAAGGCGCTGACACCGCCGATGGCGCCGATGAACACCGCCAGGGCCGACACCTCGGCGTGGCGCGAGGTCAGCATCGGGCGCATCAGCTGCTCGCCCAGGGCCAGGAGGCCGCTCCAGACCACCAGGAAGATCGCCGCGCCCCAACGGCCGACGACCATGCAGTACAGGATGGCGGGTATCAGCACGGTGGCGGTGCCGACGGCCGGGATGAACGCGGCCGCGGCGGCCAGGGCGCCGAACACCACCGGCGAGGGCAGGCCGATGATGGCGAACCCGATCCCGATCAGCACGCCCTGGATCAGGGCCGTCATGGCGGTCCCGTAGACGACCGCCTTCATGACGTTGACCAGGTTGTTGATCAGGGTGTTGCGCCGCTCGCCGTGCATCGGAATCAGATGCGCCACATGGCGGATGATGACCCGGCCATCCAGCAGCAGAAAGAACAGGATGAAGAGCGTCAGCACGAATTCGACCACCGTGCCGGCGACACCCAGCACCAGATCGCCGCTCAGGGAGGCGGCCGTCTGCAGGGCCGCATGGGCGGTCTGGGTCACCCAGTCCTGCACCTGCTCGGCGCTGATCGGGAAGGTATCCTGCGCGAGGCGCACGACCGGCCCGATCACCGGGTAGCTCGCAAGATTCCCGGTCAGGTCCGGGATCGAGAAGGTGCCGTTCTTGAAATTCGTGATCAGGCCGCTGACCTGGCGGATGAAGACCAGGGCCAGGGCCGAGAGCGGCAGCAGGATCACGAAGGGCGTCAGCACCGTGATCAGCGCCGCGGACAGTTCCGGCCGATGCTTCAGCGCGTGTGACAGCCGCTGCTGCACCGGGAACAGCAGGAACGCCAGCACCGTGGCCGACATCAACGCCCCGGCGAGGGGCTCCAGCATCCGCAGCAGCAGGTAACCGAGCACGCCGAGCGCGATCAGCGCGAAGGTGCCGCGGTAAAAGGAGGAGTAGCGTTCCATGCGTTGAGCCTAGCGTACTAGCGCAGGCTCTGCTCGGTCAGGCTGTCGAGGAATGCCGTCAGATCCGCGCGCTCGCTGCCTTTGAATGCGAAGCGCCGCAGGCGCGGGTCGCGCTGGCCGCCGTGCCTGCGGTCCGGCAGCCGGCCCACGCGCTGGTAGTGATCGAGCACTTCATCGAGCGTCGCAAAGCGGCCATCGTGCATGTACGGCGCGGTGAGCGCGACGTTGCGCAGTGTCGGTACGCGCACCGCGCCCACGCCCAGTCCGTCATCCGCAAAGCTCGGTTTGCCGGTGCTGCCCTGGCGGTCGCGCCAGTGACCCGAAAAATTGAAGCCGGAGTGACAACCCGAGCAGCCCAGGCGCGCCGAGAAGAACAGGCTCATGCCGCGCTTCGCGGCGGGCGTCAGCGCGGCCTGATCGCCGTCGAATACATAGGCATCGAACGGCGAGCCGCCGGCGATCAGGGTGCGTTCGAAGGTCGCGATCGCCCGGATGATGTTTGCAACGCTGATGCCTTGCGCAAAGGCCGTCCCGAACTGCTGGGGATAGGTCGGATCCGCGGTAAGCAGAGCGACCACCTCCTGCTCGCGTCCGGCCAGGCCGATCTCCAGCGGATGCTCGCTCAGCAGCGGCTGGCGCATCTGCATCTCGAGCGAGGTGACCCGCGGCTGCTGCCAGCCGAAGCAGAGGTTGTACGCCACGTTCAACAGCGGCATGGCGCTGCGCCTCAGGGCCGTGCCGGTCGCGCCGACCGCGAGGGCGCGCCCATCGGTGTAGGCACGCCTGGGATCGTGGCAGCTGGCACAGCTGTACTTTCCGGTCACCGACAGGCGCGTTTCAAAGAACAGCCGCCGGCCCAGTGCCACCTTGGCGACCGACATCGGGTTGTCGGCAGGCACCGCCGGTTGTGGAAAGCCACGCGGCAGTTGCCAGTTGAAGTCCGCCGCTGCCGCGACGCCGAGCGGCACGAACGCCAGCAGCGCCAGCAGCAGTGATCTTACTTCAGTGCCAGCTGGCGGCATTGCCCGCGCGGGTCAGCGCGGCGGTCTGGGTGGCGATCCGGCTGCGTTCCTGCACCCACTGCGCAAGGTCCGAGACGACGCTCGCGTCCACCGCATGTGACCCCTGCTGGGCTTTGAGCCATTCCTGCATCGACTCGAGCAGCGTCGCCGCGATGCCGCGGTTGGTCGAAAACAGGTCGAGATAAGTCTGCTTGGCTTCGTGGATCCGGTTGAGGCGCAGATAAGCCTCGCCCCGGTATTCGAGCGCTTCCGGATAGCCGGGTTTCAGATCGAGCGCCCTGGCATAGGAGGCCAGCGCATCGTCGTAGGCGCCGAGCTTGCGCTGGGTGTAGCCCAGCGCGTTCCAGGCTTCCGCGAACTGCGGCGCGCGGGCCACGAGTGCCTGGAGCTTCGCGCGGGCACTGGCATAGGCATCATGGGCAGCGGCCTGCGCGCCGAGCGCGTCGCCCTGTTTCAGCAATGCCAGTGCGGCGCCGTAGGTCGCCGTGTCCTGCGCGGAAGGCGGGGCTTTCGGCGCCGAGCTGTTGGTGCCGTCATCCAGCGAGTCACTGGGGATGGACCACGCCAGCGGCGCGGCGAGCAGCAGCGCGGAACTGAGGATCAGGAGGGCCCGGGTGCGCATCTTGAGGTCTCCGTAACGATCCGAATCTACCAGGCGTTGCGCAGTTCGCGCAGCTTCAGGAACACCGCTTTTGCGTCCGGTTGCTCCCCGAGGTCCGGAAACTGCGCGCGCAGTCGGCCGATGATGGCCGGATTCGTGAGTCTGAAAAAGGTGTTGACGCGCTTTTCCTGGCCGAGCGTGGTCACGGGCGCGGCCTCATCGGTGGTGCCGCGCACTCCCGCGAGCAGCTGCGCCGCCTCCGCATTGTCCGGCTCCCGGTCAAGCGTGAACTCCAGATTGCGCACCAGGTATTCGTGACCGGGGTACAGGCGGGTCGCGTCCGGCAGCCGCGCCAGCTGGGTTGCGAAGGTGTCGTACAACAGATCCGGGCGCCCGGTGCTGCGACAATGACCGGCGCCGGCGTTGAACAGCGTATCGCCGGAGAACAGCGCCGGCGCATCCGTATGCGCGAACAGGCAGATGTGCGACAGGGTGTGCCCGGGTGTGTCCAGGCATTCCAGCTCCACCGTCCGACCGACCCGGATCACGTCTCGCGCATTCAGGCCCCGATCGATACCGCCGATGCGGCTCGCCGCGTGCGCATGCGCCAGCAGCTTCGCGCCCGTGGCCGCCACCATTCCGGCGTTACCGCCGGTGTGGTCGGCGTGCTCGTGGGTATTGAGAACCTGGGTGATGGTCCAGCCCCGGGCCTTCGCCGTGTCAAGGCACAGCTTCCAGTCCAGCGGATCGATCGCGAGCGCCTCGCCCGATTCGGGGCAGACCACGAGGTAGTGAAAATTCCGATAGTCGTTGGCCGGCCAGACGCGCTCGATGAGCATGGAACACCCCTTGGTGATTCAGACCAGGCGCTGCGTCGTCGGCAGGTAGTGATCCACGAGCAGCACCGCAAACATCCACATCAGGTAATTCACTGAAAAACGGAACACGCGCATCGGCAGATCCTGCCGCGTCGAGATCTTCAGCCGCAGCGCGTGATAGAGGAACAGTCCATCGAGGATCAGCGCGCCGGCGAGGTAGATGAGGCCGCTCATGCCGGTCATGAAGGGCAGCAGGGTCACCAGCACCAGCAGCACCGTGTAGAGGAGCACGTGCAGGCGCGTGTGCTCGACCCCATGGGTTACCGGGAGCATCGGAATTCCGGCACGCGCATATTCGTCGCGGCGCGCGATCGCGAGCGCCCAGAAGTGCGGCGGGGTCCAGGCGAAGATGATGAGGAACAGCAGCAGCGCGTTCGCATCGACGTGGCCGGTGACCGCGGTCCAGCCCAGTACCGGTGGCGCGGCGCCCGCGGCGCCGCCGATCACGATGTTCTGCGACGTGGCACGTTTGAGCCAGGCGGTATAGATGATCGCGTAACCGATCAGCGAGGCGAAGGTGAGCACCGCGGTCAGGAGATTCACCAGCAGCCCCAGCACCGCCATCGACACGAAGCCCAGGATCGCCGCAAAGATCAGTGCCTGGCGCTCGGTGAGATTGCCGGTGGGCAGCGGGCGGCCGCGGGTCCGCGACATCTGCGCATCGATGCGCCGGTCGAGCACATGGTTGATCGTAGCCGCGCAGCCCGAGGCGAGCGCGATGCCGATATTGCCCCAGACCAGCGCGTACAGCGGCGGCATTCCCGGCGTCGACATCAGGGTGCCGACGATGGCCGTGAACACGATCAGCGCCACCACCCGCGGTTTGGTCAGCGCCAGGTACAGGCGCCAATGCGCCTGGCGGAGTGCATATCCGGGTTGTGTGGCCAAGGTGCTCACCGCTCCATCAGCTGCGCGCGCCCGCAGCAATGAGCCGATGATTGAGCGCGAGGGTCGCGAGCAGCAGCAGTGCGGCACCGCCGTTGTGCGCCGTCGCGAGCCACAGCGGAAAACCCTTCATCACCATCGTGATGCCGATCGTCAGCTGCAGGGCGAGCGCCGCAAGCACCGCACCGGCCGCAGCGCGGGTGCCCGCCGTGCCCTCGCGCAGCACCCAGATGGCCGCGAGCAGCAGGGCGCAGCTCGCTACCAGCGCGCCGAGCCGATGGGTGAAATGAATCGCGACGCGCGCGGTGTTGCCGAGCACGCCGCCCTCGTAATTCATGGTCGGCGCATGCCACAGAACGAAGGCATGACCGAAGTCCATGTCCGGCCACCACGAGGCCTGGCAGGTCGGAAAATCCGGACAGGCGATCGCCGCATAGTTGGTGCTGGTCCAGCCGCCGAGTGCGATCTGGATTGCGAGCGCCACGAGGCCCACAAGTGCGAGCCGGGCGCCGATGATGTTCGAGGGCGCCCAGCGCACGCCCGGGCTGCGGCCCAGCGCGGGCAACGGGCTGCGCGGAGTCTGTGCGGCGAGTGTCAGCCACAGCCACCACAGCAGCGCGAGCGTCGTCATGCCGAACAGCAGATGCAGGGTCACGATCTGCGGTGCCACCTGCCAGGTCACGGTGAGCATGCCGAGCAGCGCCTGGATGAAGATCGTGACGACCACCGCGAGGGTCAGCGGCACGCTGTTGCTGCCCGGTGCGCGCGCGCGCGGCCGGCGGGTGAAGGCCAGCACCGCGAGCGCCAGCGTCAGCACCACCAGCGAGCCGGCGAAGTAGCGATGGATCATCTCGCGCCAGGCGCGACCGACGTTCGCCGCGGCGTCGGGCGGCGTCAGATGACCGTAGCAGCCCGGCCAGTCCGGGCAGCCGAGGCCGGCGGTCGTCAGGCGCACATAGGCACCGAGGACCACGACCCCGAAGGCCAGCAGCACGGCAACGAATGCGATCCGGCGCATCCATATGAGGGTTGTATCGGTTTCCCTGAGCATCGGTTCAGCCAATATGGGAGAGCTGCAGCAGCCGTTTGAGGTCCTCGAGCAGGCCCTTCGGCGGCAGGCGGGCATCGTAGCGCATCATGAGGTTTCCCAAGGGATCCACGACGTACAGCGTCTGCGCACGCGCCTCGGTCGGAAACTG
>Ga0302314_10019237_pt1 | contig 11358 bp, 9 predicted proteins | sample III_Palsa_N2_3_FD_200533 | JGI IMG/M metagenome (GOLD analysis project Ga0302314, IMG submission 200533) | Peat permafrost microbial communities from Stordalen Mire near Abisko, Sweden - III_Palsa_N2_3 | ecosystem: Environmental > Terrestrial > Soil > Palsa > Peat permafrost | place: Sweden... | reverse complement strand
TTGACCCGGAAGTACGCCGCCCGGCGGGTGACTTCGGTGCTGTTGCCGCCGATGTTGTGGCCGAGCAGGTAGTGCGCCAGGAGCAGGTCCCCGGCCCGGCCGCAGACCTGTTCCGGCTCCGGCTCCGGCAGCGGGATCGGCGGATAGCCGTTGGCGGTGAAGAACGCGTCCGGACCGTGCTCGCGGAAGTACTCGGCGTGAGTCAGGTGCGTTCCCGGCCAGACCCACAGATTGCCCGCTTCCTGGGTCAGTTGGTCGGTCAGCAGCACCCCGGCCAGCAGCGTGAACGTCCCTGGACGGCCGTCCGCGTCATGCGGAGCCCCGTCGATGTGGTGCATGCCCGGACGGTGCGGGTTCGGCGGGATGTTCAGCGCCAGCTGCACCTGCCAGGGCTCCGCCAGCGTCCCCGAACCGGTCAGCTCCGCGGCTATGTCCAGCGCCTGACTTTTCGTCAGAAGAGAGCGGAGCTCCGGAGACTCGTCCGTCCGGCGGAAGTAGTTGTACGGACCGCGCACCGTCGGGTCCGGCGGCTCGGCGGCGACCAGCCCGTCCACGAACCCGTTCGCCCGATGTACCGCCCCGGGCGGCACCACCTGCGGCAGCACCAGAAACCCCCGCACCGCGAACTCACGCACCTGCTCAGCAGTCAACACCCGCGCCACCGTAGATCAGCGGGGTGAGGCGCAGCCACCCGTTTTCCACACCGCCGGACGTGCGTCAGCCCCCAACCTGCGGGCGGTTTCTCGGCCACCCCGGCGGCCACTCGTGGCAGGTCACCGACCCCACCCGTGAAGCCCTCCGGGCCAGGTTGATGCGCGGATGGCTGGGCGAGCCGCCCCCGTTTCCGTCTCCGGGGAACAGCTGCCCCTGGTCCGCGTGGCCCGAACGTCCGCTTCATCGCGAGGACGGCGGCCACCACCCCGTGTGCGGCCGTTCGGGTGACCGGCGGAGCCGTGGCGTGCCGTGGGCGTCGGGGCGGGGTGCGGCTGTGATGATCGGATCATGGCCGCACCCATGAACGCGGAAGGTACCGCCCAGCTGAACGCGGGCGGCGCGCTGAGCCCGAGGCCGGCCAGGCCTGGCCGCGCCCCGGACGGGCTGCGGCGGCTGGGCGCGCGGGTGCCCCGGCGGCTGCGGCTGCCGCTGGGCGTCAGCCTGCTGGCCGAGCTGGTGCTGCTGGTGTGGTGGCTGGGGTACTACCCGGGGCTGCTCGCCTACGACAGCATCGACTACAGCTGGGAGGTGACCACCGGGCACTGGATCGACAACCACTCCATCGCCTACGACGCCTGCGTCTGGCTCACCCTGCGGCTGACCGGCGACTTCGCCCTGCTGACCCTGGCCCAGACCGTCGTCATGGCCTGCATCCTCGGCTACCTGGCCGCCGGCCTGCGCGCTTTCCGGGTCCCGACCGGCTGGATCGTCGCCGGTACGGCGCTGACCGTGGCCCTGCCGACCACCGGCGCGTTCATGGTCTGGGTCTGGAAGGACGTCCCGTACGTCATCGGCTCCGCCCTGGCCTGCGCCGCGCTGGTCCACCTGGTCGCCGACGCGCTGCGAGCCGAGCGCTACGACCGGCGGACCGGCGCCCGCCGCGACTGGCTGCTGCTCGGTACCGGCCTGCTGACGGTCTGTCTGGCCCGCAACAACGGCTTCCTCGCGGTGCTGCTGGTCGGGGTGGCCCTGCTGGCGGTGCTGCGCCGGCTGTGGCGGCGGGTGCTGGTGGCCGTCCTGGTCCCGGTGCTGCTGTTCGTCGGGCTGGACGACGGCCTGTACCCGGCCCTGGGCGTGACCCGGACGACCGAGTACGCGGGCAACACCTTCGTCTACGCGGACATCGCCTACGCCTACAGCCAGGTCCCCGGTAGCTTCACGCAGGCCGACCGGGCGCTGATGGCCCGGGTCGGCCCGCTGGACCACTGGTACACGGCCGGAGCCGACTGCACGCTGACCGATCCGCTGACGAACAGTCAGTTCAGCCTGAATGAAGCGCAGAAGCTCAACACCCGGCTGTTCGGGCTGCTGCTGCGGGTGGTCCAGCGCACCCCGCAGACCGTCGCCGAGGCCACCATCTGCCGGGGCCGGCCGGCCTGGGCGATCGAGCCGGGCGATCAGCTGGTCAACGTGCCGGGCACCGGCTGGAACAGCATCCTGTACGGCTTCGCCACCGGCCAGCCCGGCATCTACCGAAACCCCTACTACCACGTGATGCGGCCGCACCCGCCCTTCACCGGCCTGCGGGCGGTGGTCAACTGGTGGTACCTGCTGCTCACCGTGCGGCAGCTCCGCTGGGTGCTGTGGGGCGGTGGGGTGTGGTGCTGGCTGCTCTACGGCCTGCTGTTCGTGCTTGCCCGCAGGCTGCGGCGGTGGGAGGTGCTGGCCATCGGCGCGGTCAGCTTCGGCCTCCAGGTGAGCGTCTTCGTCGCCATCCCGGCACCGCTCTACCGCTACATGGCCGGGCCGACCATGATCGGCGTCATGCTGCTCCCGCTCGCCTTCAGCCGCAGGCGGCGGGCCGCCCGCCCGGTGTGACGTGGATCAAGCCCGTACGGCCCTGCCCCGCTGTCGCATCTCGGCCGTGCACCGGACACCCCAGGCCGGCGACCTGGGGTGCTCGACCGTCGTACAGGTTCAGGCTCCGCTGTGGCGGACCATGTCCTCGCGCTCGACGACCTTGACCCGCTCGCGCCCCTGCTCCGCGCCCAGGGCCCGCTCGTGGGCGTCGAGCTGGTGCCAGCCGTCCCAGGTGGTGTACCGGATGCCGCGCTCCTGAAGGAAAGCGGTGACCGCGTCCGGCTCCGGGGTGGTCGCCCCGGGGAGGCGGCCGGAGGCTTGGTCCGCCAGCAGGCAGGCCACAGTCTCGTTGGCGTCGCCCTTGGTGTGGCCGATCAGACCGACCGGGCCGCGCTTGATCCAGCCGGTCACATAGGTCGCGGTCTGGTGCGTGCCGTCCGCGTCGAGGACCCGTCCGGCCTCGTTCGGGACGGTGCCGGAGTCCAGGTCGAAGGGCAGCTTCGGCAACTCGTCGGAGTAGTAGCCCACAGCCCGGTAGACCGCCTGCAGGTCCCAGTCGCGGAACCGGCCGGTGCCCCGGACGTTGCCCGTGCCGTCCAGCTCGGTGCGCTCGGTGCGCAGCCCGGCCACCCGGCCGTCCTCGCCCAGGATCTCCACCGGCGACTCGAAGAGGTGCAGGTAGAGCTTGTGCGGCCGGTCGCCGACGTCGCGGATCGCCCAGTTCTCCAGCGTGGACGCCACCATGTCCGCCTGCTTGTTGCCACGGCGGGTGGCGATCGACCCCTCGTCGTAGTCGATGTCCTCGGGGTCGACGATCACCTCGATGTTCGGCGAGTGGTCCAGCTCGCGCAGCTCCATCGGGCTGAACTTGGCCTGCGCGGGCCCGCGCCGCCCGAAGACGTGCACCTCCAGGGCCTTGTTCTGCCGCAGCCCGGCGTAGACGTTCGGCGGGATGTCGGTGGACAGCAGCTCGTCGGCGGTCTTGGCCAGCACCCGGGCCACGTCCAGTGCGACGTTGCCGACACCGAGCACGGCGACCTTCTCGGCCTCCAGCGGCCAGGTCCGGGGCACGTCGGGGTGGCCGTCGTACCAGGAGACAAAGTCGGCCGCGCCGTAGGAGCCGTCCAGCTCGATCCCGGGTATGCCGAGGGCGCGGTCGGCCATCGCGCCGGTGGAGAAGACCACGGCGTCGTAGAACCGGTGCAGGTCGTCCAGGGCGAGGTCGGCGGGGTAGTCGACGTTGCCGAAGAGACGTATCTGCGGCTTGTCCAGGACCTGGTGCAGCGCGGTGACGATGCCCTTGATACGCGGGTGGTCCGGGGCCACGCCGTAGCGGATCAGCCCGAAGGGCGCCGGCATCCGCTCGAACAGGTCGATGGAAACGCCGGGGTCCTGGGCGGCGTCGGACTTCATCAGGGCGTCGGCGGCGTAGATGCCGGCCGGTCCGGCGCCGACGATCGCGACGCGGATGGGACGAGACATGCGAGCGGTTCCTCCAGGCAGCACGGACAGCGGCACGGACAGGCGGTGTCGGACGGGCGGCAGTGCTCGGACGGGCGCATGTCGTCTAGGAGCATATGTCACCAGGTGACAGAATCACCGGGGCGTCCGCGACCCGGGACCCCCGCCCTCCTGGGAGGAACCCCGCATGGATCCGAGCCTGCGCGACCGGAAGAAGCTCAGGACCCGGGACGCGCTCTGCCACGCGGCCCTGGACCTGTTCGGCTCCCGTGGGTTCGAGGCCACCACGCTGGACGACATCGCCGCAGTGGTCGAGGTGTCCAAACGCACAGTGCTCCGCTACTTCACCGGCAAGGAGGACGTCCTGCTGGCCGTGTTCCGGCAGACGGCCACGCTGACCCGGCGCGAGCTGGAACGCAGACCCGCCGACGAGACCCCGCTGACCGCGCTGCGCGAGGCCACGGCCCGTGCCCTGCGCGAGGTGGCCCGGGACCTCCCGGAGTACCACGGCACCCCCACCTGCCTCGCGGTGCTGCGCCTGGTCGCGGTCACCCCGTGCCTGTTCGCCTCACTGCACCACGTCCTGCTGTGCGAGCAGGAGGCCCTCGCCGCGATCCTCGCCGCCCGCGAGGGCATCCCCGCCGCGTCGGCCGACCCCCGCCCCGGGCTGCTGGTCGCCGTGCACGCCGCCGCCATGACCGTCGCGATCCGTGGCTGGCAGGCCACCGGCCCCGGCGACCTCGACACCCTGCTCGCCACCGTCGACACCTGCCTCGACCAGCTCGCCCCCACCGTCAGCGGCCACTGGTCCGCGCGCTGATCCGCGCGCTGGTCCGCGCGCCCGAGCCGGTCACCTTGGAGTTCGCCAACAACGCGGGCCGACGACCGGGTTGGCGTCCAGGCGGTGCCGGTACAGTCGCATCCCATGCAGACAGACGGCGCGGCGTCCGGCTCGGAACGGGAAATCCTGCCGAGGGAGGCGTTGGAGCGTCGCCTGCGATCGGCCCTCGAACTCGCACCGAGCGCTCACGCGGCTCATCTCGCCATCCTGGTAGCTGAGTTGAACGATCAGTTGGGCGCCGCCGACGGGCTCACGCTGGAAGCTCGGTTCCATCTGGCCTGCTCGGCACCGATTGCCGGAGTACCGCCGCAGGATCGCGCGTCGCAACTGCGCTCGGTGCTGGTCGAGGCAACGCGAGCGCTGGGAGAGGTCGATGTGCGCACCCTGCAGATCCGCATGCAGTTGGCCCGGGATGCCCGCGCGGCCGGTCAACTGGCCTCGGCGGCCGACCTCTACCGTGACCTGCGCCCGGACCTGGAGCGGGGAGTCGGTGAGCTGCACGATATGACGCTGACGGCCCTGCGGGGCCAGGCCGAGTGCGAGGGCTACTCCGGGGACCCCGGCGAAGCCGTGCGGCTGGTCAACGAGCTGATCAAGCGGCTCACGCTGCTGCTGGGACCCTCCAGCACGCTGGTGGCCGAGGCCCGCCACGCCCGCACCCGGCTCCGCCGCGTCCGCACCGCCTCCTGGCTGGGCCGGGCGTAGCGGCTGAGCCCTCCCGCCGCTGTCGGCTGGTCGCCCAGTTGTACGTGCAGGTTGCCGTCCATGACCGTGACCGCGTCCCCGGTGAGGTGCACGCGGTCGCCGTGCAGGGCGGTGCGGACCAGGCCGGTGCGGGCGGAGCCCTGGAGGCCGACGAGCTCGTCGCGTCCGAGTCGCGCGGACCAGTAGGGGGCGAGCACGGTGTGCGCACTCCCGGTGACCGGGTCCTCCGGGATGCCGCTGCCCGGGGCGAAGAAGCGGGACACGAAGTCGTACCGATGGCCGGGTTCATGGCGTCGACAATGTGGATGCGCATGCCAAGGACCCTGGCGATGCCGAGAGGGCGGGGCGCGCCCATTTCCTTCCCGTTGGAGCGCACGCCAGCTCCTACCATCGGATCCATGAGCGAAGCGCCGAACTGCACGACTCCCCGGACCGGTCGAGGTGCTCATCCACGTCTGCGGTGAAGAACCCGTGGAAAAGTTCCGCTGAGGGATGTCAAGGCGACGGCGACGGCTCCGACCAACTGGTTGAAGGGCCCCGCCGGGGCCCACGAACCACAAGGAGCACCAGATGCAGTTCCTGATCAGTCTGCACATCAACCCGGCCGTGCTGGACGCGCTGACCGACGAGGAGAAGGCGGCGATCGGCGGCGGCCACGGCGCGTTCATCGAGGCGCTGAAGAAGTCGGGTGAGCTGATCACCACGCAGGCGCTGGTCGACCCGTCGCAGGCCGTCGTGGTGTCCGTGAGCAACGGCCAGCCGGTGGTGACCGACGGCCCGTTCCTGGAGTCCAAGGAGTTCCTGGGCGGCTTCTACCTGATCGACTGCGAGGACAAGCAGCGGGCGATCGAACTGGCGGCGCAGATCCCGGACGCCGCGATCAAGGGTCTGGGTGTCGAGGTGCGGCAGGTGATGTTCGCCGACGGACAATTGGAGGCATGACGGCACCGCCCTTCGAGGACCTGCTGCGTGAGCTCACGCCGCGGGTCCTCGGCACGCTGGTACGCCGGTACGGCCAGTTCGAGGGGTGCGAGGACGCGGTACAGGAGGCCGTCCTCGCCGCCGCCGTGCAGTGGCCGGGCGAGGGAGTGCCGAACAATCCGCGCGGCTGGCTGGTGACGGTCGCCTCCCGGCGGCTCATCGACCAGTTGCGCAGCGACCACGCGCGCCGCGAGCGGGAGTCGGCGACGGCCACCGAGGTGCTGCCCGAGGACGTGCCGGACACCGACGACACGCTCGTCCTGCTGTTCCTGTGCTGCCATCCGACGCTGACCGCGGCGTCCCAGACGGCCCTGACGCTGCGCGCGGTCGGCGGCCTGACCACGGCCGAGATCGCCCGCGCCTTCCTGGTGCCGGAGGCCACGATGGCGGCCCGGATCAGCCGGGCCAAGCAGCGGGTCAAGGCCGCGGGCAGTTCGTTCAGCCTGCCGGACGGCCCGGAGCGCGAGGAGCGACTGCGAGTCGTCCTGCACGTGCTCTATCTGATCTTCAACGAGGGCTACACCGCCTCCTCCGGCAGCCGGCTGCACCGCGCCGACCTCGCTCGTGAGGCGATCCGGCTGACCCGGACGGTGCACGGGCAACTGCCCGAGGACGGCGAGGTGACCGGGCTGCTCGGGCTGATGCTGCTGACCCACGCCCGCCGGCGGGCCCGTACGACGGCGGCCGGCGACCTGGTGCCGCTGGACGAGCAGGACCGGACGAGGTGGGACCGCGAGCTGATCGCCGAGGGCATAGAGCTGGTCAAGGCGGCGTTGGCAGGCCCGACGCTCGGGCCGTACCAGTTGCAGGCAGCGATCGCCGCCACCCACGCCGACGCGGTCACCGCCAAGGAGACCAACTGGCCTCAGGTACAAGCCCTTTACCTGATCCTGGAACGGATCGCGCCGAACCCGATGGTCACCCTCAACCGGGCGATCGCGCTCGCCGAGACCGAGGGCCCGCAGGCCGGGCTGGAGCTGCTGTCCACCTTGGACAGTGACCCGCGGATGACCGGGCACCACCGTCTGCTGTCGGTACGGGCGCACCTGTTGGAGCAGACCGGCGACCCGGCCGGGGCGTACGAGCACTACCGACGTGCCGCGAAGTCCACCGCCAGCCTCGCCGAACAGCGCTACCTGGAGTCCCGGGCCGGCCGCCTACGCCCGCCCCCGGCGTAGCCACAGCCTTGCGGTGTTCAGTGTCGTAGTCGGCCGCCGTTGCCGGTCACGCCGTCGGGAAGGCGGCGGCAGCCTCGGCGGCGAACTCCTTGGCGTGGCGCATGATCTCCTCAGTGCGCTCCACATTGCCCGCTTCACGGCTGTAGTCAAGCGCCTCGCCCAGGAGTCGGGCACTCGCTGCGTAGTCCTGCGCGTCGCGTCGGACCTGGGCGAGTTCGTGCAGGCTGCGGGCTGCGCCCAGGAGCTCGGGGTATGCCTGATAGGCGTCGCTGACCAATGTCAGCAGGCGCGTCGCCTCGTCCAGATCGCCTTGCTCCCAGCGGACCAGACCGAGGTCGTGCCGCGACATCGTGATCCCGTTCGGCTCGCTCAGTTCTTCGTAGAGGGCCAGGGCTGCTTCGAGACGCTCTGCCGCGTCGTGCAGCTTGCCCATGCGCCGCAACGTGCGTCCCAGACCGTTGAGCGCGTTGGCTACTCCGACGCGGCTTCCCAACTCCTCATAGGCGCCCAGAACCTCTTCCAGCAGCGTCAGCGCCTCTTCGAAGTCACCGCGCATGTCGGCCACACGTCCCAGGTCCCACAGCCCGTTCGCCATACCGAGCCGGTCGTCGATCTGCCGGTACCGGATGAGCGCCTGCTGACCGTACGTGGCTGCCCCGTCGAGGTCACCGAGCCTGTGCAGCGACCGTGCCAGGGCCCACATCGCATTGGCCTCGCCGCGTGCGCTGCCCAAGTCGCTGTAGAGCGTGAGCGCTTGGCGGTGCAGTTCCACAGCGGACTCGTGATTGTTGACCATGTAGTGGGTTCGTCCGAGCTCCCACAGCGCGTCGGCCTCGGAGAGGCGGTCGCCGAGGGCCCGGCACAGGGGCAGTGCCTGCTGGTGGACTTCCTGAGCAGCCAAAATGGCCCCCTGCAGGAGTCTCGTTCGGCCCAACTCGGTCAGGGCGGCGGCTTCGGCCGCCAGGTCGCCCCGGTCCCGTGCTTGCTCAAGTGCTCGCTGGTGCAGCGTGGCAGCCTGGGACCAGTGGCCTTCGCGATGTGCGAAGGCTGTGACGGCCGAAGAGAATCCGGCTGCGGCGTCGGCTCGACCGCTCGTCATCCTGGCATCGTTCGCGCAGGCCCAGATGTTCTCCCAGTTGGTCCGCCACCAGGCGATGGCTGATTCGCTGTCGTGGGGATCAGCTACGGGCAGGGGCGCCGGCACCGGGGGGAGGGGTGGTTCGGGCGCGGTCCGGCGGGAGAGCAGGCGGTCCGCTGCCCTCGCCCCACGGAGGTAGTAGTCGAGCAACCGGACCTGTGCGGACGCGGTCTCGGTATCTGAATGGCTGCCGCTGGGGGAGGCGGCGAGTGAACGGGCGAAGAGGCGCACCAGGTCGTGAAAACGGTAACGGCCCACGGAGTGTTCTTGGAGCAGGCTGTGGTCGAGCAGCGACTCCAACTGGTACCGCGCGGTGCGGGGGCTGTCGCCAAGCAGCCAAGCGACGGCGGTCGCATCGAAGTTCGGCCCCGGGACCAAGCCGAGCAACCGGAAGAGCCGCTGTTCCGACGCGGGCAGGGCCGCCAAGGAGGAGGCGAACACTGTCTCGACGGTTGGTCCGGAGTCGGTCCCGTTGCCGCTCAGGCTGGACAGACGCCCGTGCTCGTCGCGTAGTTCTGCGACGATCTCCTCGATCGGCAGGGAACGGTGCTGTCGCAACCGCGAGGCCGCGATGCGGAGTGTCAGCGGCATGGAACCACACAACATGGCAAGCTCGGCAGTGGACGGCGAATCCGCGGGTATTCGTTGCGGGCCGGCCACGGCGTGCAGCAGCGCTACGGCATCAGTCTCGGGGAGCGGCTCCAGAGTGAGCAGGTGGGCGTCGTCCAGCCCAGTCAGCCGACGTCGGCTGGTCACCAACACGAGGCAGCCAGGCTCGCTCGGCAACATCTGTCGGATTTCGGCGGAGCCGGCGGCATTGTCAAGTACCAGCAGCGTGCGGGATCCGGCCAGCCGGTTGCGGAACTCCGCCGCCCACGCACTCGGATCACGCGGCATCAGCGCGGATGGCACCCCGAGCTCGCGCAGTAGGTGGCCCAGCGCGTCGACGGCGGTCAGCGGCTCAACGCCCGGTGTGTGGCCATGCAGATCGATGTAGAACCGGCCGTCCGGGAACTCCTCTTTCAGCTGGTGCGCCGCGTGGACCGCGAGGGCTGTCTTGCCCACCCCGGCCATGCCGTCGATCGCGACCACCAGGGCCATTCCGGCCGCTGAGCCTTCGCCGGCACGACGCCCAAGGGTCAGCAGCCAGTCCAGCCCCTCGGCTCTGCCGGTGAACACCCGGGTGTCGCTGGGTAGACGGCCCGACCGGCCCGCGCAGACCGGCGTCGGCTCAGGGGCGGCTCGATCGACAAGCGGCACGGGCTGATCGGGGCCGTCGGTCCGGGTCGACGGAACGGGGACCATCGTGGCTGGTGCGCCGGAGAGGGGAGCCACGGTTGGCGGGGTGCCGGGTTCGTAGCTGTCCCGAAGGATCTTGAGATAGGCCTTGTGCACGTCGGGCGTGGGCTCGATGCCGAGCTCGTCACTCAGCCGCCGCCGGAGGCGTTGGTACGTTTCCAGCGCCTCAGCCCGGCGATTGCCCAAGTGCAGGGCCAGCATCAGCTGACGTTGGAAATCCTCTCGGAACGGATGCAGCGCCGCCCAGTGCGCCAGCTCACCGACCAGTCCTTGGTGCTGTCCGAGCAGGAGCTCCGCGTCGAAGCGCCACTCCAGCAACTCCAGTCGCGTGATCTGGAGAACCTCAGTCGCCTCCTCCGACCAGAGCCCAGTCGGCAGATCCTCGAACGGTTGCCCCCGCCACAGCCCCAGCGCCCGCGCGCCCTCGCGCGCCACCTTCTCCCAGTGACCGGCCAGACGTGCTTCTCTGGCCCGCTGAGCGCCCGAGCTGAAGTCTTCGATGTCGAGCTCGCCCGGTTTCGCCTTGATCAGGTAACCCGAATCGGCAGAGAGCACCAGATTCCGTCCCTGCGGGCCCAGTTGGCGCCGCAGTTTGGCAACGTGGTTCTGCAGCGAGGCACGGGCGCTCGCGGGCTGCCGGTCGCCCCAGAGAGCTGTCTGTAGGACGTTGGCCGAGACGACTCGGTTGGCGTTCAGCAACAGGACCGCAAGGACCGTCCGCACCATCGCGGACGAGACATGGAGCTCCCCATGGTCATCCTCAACCCGCAGTGGTCCTAGCAGCCCGAACTTCATAGCGCAATGCTACCAACCACGGTGATCACACACCTCGCCTATCTGTTGGCGAACGGTTGGGGGAGCGTTGGCCGGCCGTTGGGGGCTACCGCAAAGCTCGGCTCACACCACCTGGTGAGCGGGGCGAGCGAAGGCCCGCCATCCGGTATTGGAAATGAATACGGCCGGACTCGGCTGTTTCGACACGTACATCCATCATGAGGAGATCACCATGTCTGTCGCAGCGCTGGAAACGCAGATCGCTCCGGAGTCGGCCGTCGACTCCGAGTTCATCACGGAGCTGGAGTTCGGCCGGCTCGAAATCCTCGACTACGTCGAGCCCAACTGCTGTGTGTCCTACTGCTCCGTCGAGAGCCCGCAGGGCGACTAAAAGCAGATGATGTGGCCGTGGGCGGGGGGGGCCAGCCGACCCCGCCCCCCCCAAAGATGGAATGGAGGGCAAAACC
>Ga0302314_10019236_pt1 | contig 11358 bp, 10 predicted proteins | sample III_Palsa_N2_3_FD_200533 | JGI IMG/M metagenome (GOLD analysis project Ga0302314, IMG submission 200533) | Peat permafrost microbial communities from Stordalen Mire near Abisko, Sweden - III_Palsa_N2_3 | ecosystem: Environmental > Terrestrial > Soil > Palsa > Peat permafrost | place: Sweden... | reverse complement strand
CGGCGAATCGCTACTGCGTGGGGTCGATGAGCTTCATGCCGGAGGCGTCGTCGGGGCGCTTTTTGAGGGGTGTGGTGTCGACGGTCATAAAGACTTCGAGCGTGGGGTTGATGTTGAGCTCGAAGACGTGGCCGCCGACGGTGGTGCCATCCGGCTTGCCGAGGACGGCGTGCATGTGGACGAGGGGTTTGCCGCTGAAGGTGGCGATGTCGCCGATGAGGGAGAGGACTTCGCACTGCTGCGCGACGCGGATGGGATGGTAGTTCTTGTGGGCGAGATCGAGCCAGGCGAGGGTGGCGCCACTGGTGGCTCCGATGGCGGTGAAGTGAGCGTCGGCGATGTTGTGGGCGATGGCGAAGTCGGTGAGGCCGCTGAGGACCTCGTCTCCCTTGTGGAAGATGATGGTGTAGACCACCTCTTCGGGTGTGTCTTTGACGAGCTTGGCCTGCATGTTGGGCGCTTTGCCGACGGGCACGGGACGCGCGGGAGCGATAACGTCGTCTGAAATTGTCTGTGAGATCGCGGGAACAGCGAGTGCAGTGAGGAGCAATGCGAGTTTGAGTTTCATCTAAGACCTCTAGTGCTGAATTCTTTTTCCCATCTGCATCTGGACGACCTGATCGGCGGAGTTGACGTAGACGGCGGCGCCGAGAGCGTTCTTGGTGCGGCCGCTGAGGAACCCACTGTCGTAGTGAAAGCGGAGATCGTGGAAGGCGACGATGGTGGCGGCTTCGCCGTCTTCGGTCACGCCGGGACCGGCCTCTTCGACGAGCGGGAACTGGGACCAGTCGAGATAGACGCGGCCGAGATAGGATCTTTTGGCGGCGAGGATGGCCGGGGTCTCAGCTGGCTTGTGGAAGATGTCGGTCTGGGGATCGCTCTCGACGGCGCTGGTGCGCGTATCGATGGTGGCGATGCGAAAGGCGTCCGGTGTCTCGACGACGGCCTGCCAGCGGAAGGGATTGATGGGGTAGGGGCTGAGGGCGACGCGCAGGACATCAGCGGGGCCACCGTCCTGCGAGGCTTCGTCGTTGAGGAGGATCTGCTTGGCGGCATTTTGCTCGAAGGCGCGCCATCCCCAGAGGGCGACCATGACGGTGAGGGCGAAGATGGCCCAGCCTCTACCGCGAAAGTCGGGTCCGCGAGCGCCGATCTCGCGGTCGGTGAGCGAGAGCAGTGCAGGCATGACCAATGCGAGCAGGAGAGCGGCGAAGAGGACGGGTTCAAAGATGAAGACGGTGCCGCCAGCGTACCAGCGTGGGTTGAAGGGGAAGAACGGGCGCACGCCGTAGTTGTTGGTGTAGTCGAGCAGGATGTGGGAGAGCGCGGCGATCCAGGCGCAGAGCCAGAGCATGCCCCAGCGGACGGGAAGCGCGGATTCGCTGTGCATGGAGCGGGAGCGGCGCCAGCGGTCGAATCCGTAGATGGCGAGGACGACGACGGTGGCGACGACGGGGGTTCCGATGAGGGTATGCGTCCAGCCGCGATGGTGTTCAAAGCCGGCGATGGGTCCGGCGACGGACCAGAAGACGTCGAGGTCGGGGGCTTCGGCGGCGAGCGTCATAGCCAGCGTAGCGTAGGCGGTGGTGCGATTGAAGCCGGCGCGGCCGAGGCAGGCGCCGGTCATGAAGTGGGTTACGGGTTCCATCTCTTTAGAGAATAACCGCTGGTGCGGCGTACAACATTGCACAGCGTGGAAGACTCATATAATTCGGTGATGGCCCGCGCGACCCAAAATGAGAGACGAATGGAAGAGTTGCGCGAAGAGCTGCGCCATCACGAGCATCTTTATTACGTGCAGGACGCGCCGAAGATCACGGACGCACAGTACGACAAGCTGATGAACGAGCTCAAACGCCTGGAGGCAGAGTCCGGCGAGCCAGTGCCTGCGGATTCGCCGACACAGCGTGTGGGCGGCAAGCCAGCGGATGGGTTCAGGAAGGTGGCGCACTCACGGCCGATGCTTTCGCTGGACAATGCGTACAACGAAGAGGAGTTGCGGGCGTGGGATGCCCGCGTCCATGAGGCACTGGGAGCGGAAAAAGTCGAGTACACGTGCGAGATGAAGCTGGATGGCTTATCGCTGGCGCTGCAGTATGCGGATGGGCAGCTGGTGAGCGGGTTGACGCGCGGAGACGGCAGCGTTGGCGAAGAGGTGACAACGAATGTGCGGACGATCCGTTCGGTGCCGCTGAGTGTTTCGGCGGCGAAGCTGAAGGCTGCGGGATTGCCCGCGAAGTTCGAGGTGCGCGGCGAAGTGGTAATGCCGCAGACCGCCTTTGTGAAGATGAACGAGGAGCGCGAGGCGGCGGGGATGGCTCCGGCGGCGAATCCGCGGAATGCGGCGGCGGGAACGATCCGGACTTTGGAGCCGAATATCGTGGCGCAGCGGCGGCTGGATTTTTACGCATATTTTTTATTACGCGATGGCGAGCCGTTGCTGCCGACGCAGAGTGCGTCGCTGGATGCGTTGAAGGCTGCGGGCTTTCGCGTGAACGGGCATCGCGATCATGTGAAGACGATCGATGCGGTGCTGAAGTTTGTGGCGAAGGCGGAGACGCTGCGCGAGACGCTTGGGTATGAGATCGATGGCGTGGTCGTCAAAGTGAATGCGATAGCGCAGCAGAACCGGCTTGGGTTTACGGGCAAGGCTCCGCGGTGGGCGATCGCGTACAAGTTCGCGGCGCGCGCGGGGATCACGCAGCTACTGGATGTGATCTTCCAGGTGGGGCGCACGGGCAAGGTGACGCCGGTGGCGGCGCTGGAGCCGGTCTTCATCGGCGGCACGACGGTGAGCCGGGCGACGCTGCACAACCAGGATGAAATTGCGCGGCTTGGGCTGAAGATCGGCGACTGGGTGACAGTGGAGCGCGGCGGCGATGTGATCCCCAAGGTCGTTGAGGTGGTGGAGGATAAGAAGCATCCGCGGGGAACGAAGAAGATTAAATTTCCCGAGGATTGCCCGGTGTGCGAGAGCAAATTAGAGCGCGTAGAGGGTGAGGTGGACTGGCGCTGTATCAACGCGAGCTGTCCGGCGCGTGTGCGCGAGGAGCTGCTGCACTTTGCGGCACGCGGCGTGATGAACATTGAAGGGCTGGGCGATGCAATGGTGGACCAGTTGCTGGCCGCCGGACTGGTGCACGACATCGCCGAGCTTTACACGCTGCATGAACGGCGTACGAAACTGTTGGAGCTGGAGCGCATCGGCGAAAAGTCTGCGGACGCTTTGCTGAAAGAGATCGAAATATCGAAGAAGCAGCCATTGGCGCGGGTGATCTTTGGGCTGGGAATTCGTTTTGTCGGCGAGCGGACGGCCCAGCTGCTGTCAGACGAGTTTGGATCGATGGCCGAGTTGATGGCGGCGGAGAAGGAAAAGCTGGAAGAGGTGCACGAGGTGGGTCCGCGTGTGGCCGAGGCGGTGTACGACTTCTTCCGTGTACCGAAGAATATTTTTCTACTGGAGAAGCTGGAGAGTGCAGGGTTGCGCTTTACGGGAGAGAAGAGGCAGAAGACAGCGCAGCTTGAGGGGAAGACGTTTGTGCTGACGGGCACGCTGCCGGCGATGTCGCGTGAAGAGGCCAAGGAGAAGATCGAGGCTGCGGGCGGGCGGGTCTCGGGTTCGGTGAGCAAGAAGACGAGCTTCGTCGTCGCCGGGGAGGACGCGGGTTCCAAGCTGGATAAGGCGAAGGAGCTGGGCGTCAGCGTGATCGATGAAGATGCGCTGCGCGGGATGCTTGCGGACGGATAGAGCTACTACTGCGGCATCTTCTGCGCGAAGTAGCCGTTGTGCACGTGGACCACGTAGCGCGGATTGATCGCGGTGAGATAGATGGTGCGGAATGCGCCGTTGAACTGGAAGTCCGCCGGCTCATAGACGAGAGAGTACTGGCTGCGCAGTTCGTCGCGGATGCTGTCAAAGCCGCTGGCGACGTCTTCGATCTGCTTGGGGTAGAAGGTCTGTCCGCCGGTGGCCTCGGAGATGCGCTTCAGTACATCGTCACCCTTATCGCGGGATGGGCCGACGTTGGTGCTGATGGCGTAGACGATGGTCTCGGCGCGCTGGCACATCTTGATGGCATCGGACTCGAGCGCGTGGGAGTAGATGTCGTCACCATCGGAGACGAGGATGATGGCGCGGCGCGTGGCCTCCTGCGATTGCAGGGGCAGAAGCTGATCGCGGCAGGTCTTGTAGATGGCGTCATAGAGCGCAGTGCCGCCGCCGGGACGCAATGCCTGGATGCCCTGGCTCAGCTTGTCGATGTTGCCGGTGAAGTCCTGCGAGATGTCGGTCTGCACGTCGAAGCCTTCGACGAAGGCGCGGTCCTGGCGGCCGAGTATCTCCAATAGGAATTCGGTTGCGGCCTCCTGCTCGAAGTGAAAGCGCGTGCGCACGGAGCTGCTGGTGTCCAGCAGAATACCGACGCGCAGGGGAAGGTTGGTCTGCTGGGTGAAGTTGATCACGCGCAGTGGAGCCTTGCCGTCGTCGAGCAGGCCGAAGTTCTGCTGCTGCAGATTTTTGATGGCCTGGTTGGTGTGCTTGTCCGTGACGGTGAAGATGAGATTCACTTCGGTGGTGCGGCGGACGATGGTGAAGGGTGCGTCGCCGCCGTTACCCTGCGCGGTTTGGGGCGCGGTGGCCGGAGCTGGTGCGGGCGGTGCAGCCGGGGCCGCTGTCTGGGCGTGTGCGGAGACGGATAGCAGGAGCGCGGCGAGTGCGGCGCAGAGGGAGAACGAGGTGGTTGTCTTCACGGAATTCACTTCGGCCATTCTAGCAGTGGTCCAAGGCAGTCGTCGCTAAGCGACGATGCCTGCCTTAGCGACGATAGGGCCGTCGCGAAGATGGGGCATCCAGTACCGTGCAGCACGCGAAGCGGTCCGCCGTGCGCGCAGCACTTAGCTTTTGAGCTTTTCGAGAAAGGCCGTCAGTTCGGGGGCCAGGGGAGCTTCGAGGGAGATCTCTTTGTTGGTCTGGGGATGCGCGAAGCGCAGGCGGGCGGCGTGGAGGAAGTTGCGGTCGAGGGTAAGCGGCTCAACCTTTTCCGGGGCGGCTGCAGAGGAGGCTCCGCGCGCGCTCTTTTGCACGGCGGGAGCGACGATCTTTGCGGGTGCGCCGTAGAGGGTATCGCCGACGACGGGGTGGCCGATGGAGGACATGTGGACGCGGATCTGGTGGGTGCGGCCGGTCTCGATGCGGACCTCGACGAGGGTGAAGACGCCGCGTTTGGTGATGAAGCGGTCGATGACGGTGTAGTGCGATACGGCGGAGCGGCCGCCGATGCGGCGCGTGGTCATGCGAGTGCGGCGGATGGTGTCACGGTGGATGGCGGCGTCGATGGTGCCGGAGTTGGTGGCGAGGCGGCCGTGGACGAGGGCGATGTAGGTCTTCTCGAGCCGGCGGCCGGTGAACATCTCAGAGAGCTTGCGGTGGGTACTGTCGTTCTTGGCGACGAGGATGAGGCCGCTGGTCTGCTTGTCGAGGCGGTGCACGATGCCGGGGCGCAGGTCGCCACCGACGCCGGAGAGCTGCTGGAAGTGGTAGAGCAGAGCGTTCACGAGCGTGCCGCGGTTGTGGCCGGAGTCGAGCGCGCCGGCGCCGGCGTGGACCATCATGCCGGCGGGTTTGTTCACGACGGCGAGGTCTTTGTCTTCATAGATGATGTCGAGCGGGATGTTCTCCGGTGTGGCGTGGAGCGGCTCAGGGCGCGGCTCGCCTTCGATCTCGATGGCCTGGCCGGCAGTGACCTTTTGTTTGGCGGAGGCGGTCTTGCCGTCGACGCGGACCTGACCGTTCTCGATGAGGAGCTGCACGCGAGCGCGGCTGATGTCTGGCAGGGCTTTGGAGAGGTAGAAGTCGAGACGGTGGCCTGCGGCGACGGCGTCTGCCGTGAAGCTGCGGATGCCGTCTTCCAGATCGTCACTCTCGATCTGGGGGATGACGGTCTCTTCTTCCTGCACGGCAGAGCGGGCGATGATGTACTGCGGGCGCACGGTACGGCGGCGCTGGCCCTTCGGAAGCATGTTCTTAGATGGCATTTTCCTGAGTCACGGGCGCGGTGTCGCGCTTCCTGTCTAAGTACAGGATACTGCCTGCGACGATCATGAGCAGGGCGGCGTTCTGGGTGGTATCGAATAGCTCGGTTCCACGGCCGCCGCGGAAGAACTCGAAGACGAAGTGGCTAATGCCGCCGAGGAAGAGCCATGCGCCGGTGATCTCGCCATCGCGATGATTCCTTTTCAGGAGAAAGAGAAGAAAACCGCAGAGCAGAAGCTCGAATGCGGCCTGGTAGAGCTGCACGGGATGCAAGAGGGTGTCCTGCGGCGTGCCGTTCCACATGAGCGCGTAGCGGCTGTGGAAGTGGACGGCCCAGGGCATGGTGGTGGGTGTGCCGTAGTCCGCACCGGAGGCGAATGCGCCGATGCAGGCGAACCCGTAGCCGAGGACGAGTGGCGGTGTGAGTGCGTCGAGCGTGCGCAGGATGGGGAGGGGATGCATACGCAGGCTGACGATGCAGGCGGCGAGTGTGATGGCGCCGCCGCCGATGAGGATCGCGGGTGAGTGAATGGAGACGACGAGCAGCATGGCCGGGTAGGCGGCGTAGTCGCGCCAGTGGGTGGCGAAGAGCACGATGCGGCCGCCGGCGATGAAGCTGAAGATGGCGAGGAAGGCGAGGTTCCAGACGCGGTCGGCGTTGAGCGCGAGCAGGCGCGATGTGCGGACGGCGAGGAGCAGAGCGAGCATCAGCCCGAGCGCGATGCATGCGCCTTGCGTTGGGATGGTGAGCATGCCGAACTGGACTAACTTAGGGAACATGTCCTGCGCGGACGGCGGTCCGCTTCGCGTGACACAGAGAATTAATTCTGTGTGGGATTAAAAACAGAAAACCGACCCACGCAGCCGTGCGGTAGGGCGCCGGTGAACCCGTCCTAAGACGACGGGACCTTGCCGCGGCTCTTTAGGCGTTCCTGACTGGAGGACAGCACACCGAGCAAAATTACGCGAGTCAAGACCCCTGGTTCAATGAATGTTGGTTCAACCAGCGTAGACCACCACACCTGCATTGCAGGCCGGTTTCTGATTTGGATGCTAACCGGGGAGTGGAATCTTGGCAAGTTGACTGTGTGTGTCTGGTGAAAGTATATTTTCGTGCGCCCTGCGCAGTTTATGTCGGCTATCCGGCTTTGCGTTCGGCTATCCTGCTTTGCGCTCTTCGAGGACGGAGTCCAGCAGGCTGGAGAGCGAGTGCAGTGTGGTCTGCTGCGAGTGGTGGATCTGGTCTTTACCGTTAACGGGGCTGCCGGCGAGTGCGGCGTAGCGCTCGCGGAGGGTGAAGAGCTCGTCGGTGATGTTGAGCGCGGCGAGGACGGCGACGCGGAGCGAGTCCACGGTAGAGCCGGTGGCGGAGACGGCGCGCATCTTGGCGTCGACCAGAGCGGCGAGCTTTTCCATGTGCGCGGGATCGGTGCCGCGGAGGTTGTAGATCTGGTCGTAGATCTCGACGCTGATGGCCTGCGGGCTCGCGGGTTGCGATGGGTCCTGTTCGTGTTCGCTCATGCGGAACCTCCGTTAGGCCAGTTCGTCCAGCTGGTGCAGCATCTTCTCAACGCGCTTGCGGACGGCGTCGCGCTCCTGACGCAGCGTAGTGAGTTCGTCTTCGACGACGTTGTTGCGGGTAGCGTGGGAGTCGAACTGTGCGCGGAGCTGGGCAAGTTCGGCCTCTGCGGCGAGACGAGCCTTCTGCTCGGCGTCGCGGGCTTCGCGCTCGGTCTTGATCAGTTCGACGGCGCGTAGAACTTTTTGTTCCAGCGCCTGGAACTCGTCGGCGCTGATGCTGGATGCGTTTTCGCTGGTGGTGCTCATCGGGTGAATCTCCTTCTCGTCGAGGAGAAGTATAGCGTTTGGCGCGGTGGATTCGCTGGGGGAAATTTGCACAGAAGGTCTATCTTTCAGCACCCTTTGCGGGAGAAAACTCAGGCGCGGAGCTTGCCGCCGAGGTTGGTGAGGGTGGCGATGATGCTGGCCGACCACTGGCTGAGCTCTTCATCGCGGAGCGTGGCCTCGTTGGACTGGAAGACGGTACGCAGCAGCAGCGAGTAGTGGCCCGCGGGGACGGCTTTGCCCTTGGTATCGCGGAAGATCTCCTGCGGCGTGAGGCTGGTGAGCGCGGGGATATTGAGAGCGGCGAGGGCGGCGGTGATGGCGGACCAGGTGACGGTATCGGCGAAGACGAAGGAGAAGTCGCGCTGTACGGCCTGGTAGCGCGAAAGCTCGTGCGCGATGGGTGTGCGAAGCGCGTGGGCGAAGAGTGCGGTGAGATGGAGTTCCCCGAGACAGACGGTCTGCTTCAGCTTGCGCTTCTGCGCTTCGGCGGGGTGGAGCTCGCCGAAGCAGCCGACTTTTTTCCCATCGAGCAGGACGCTGGCGGCGCGGCCGGGATGCAGCCATGCGGGCACGTTCGCATCGAAGGCGACGCTGCCGGAGAAGCGGGAGAGCAGATCTTCAATGTCGCCCTTCATCTCGAAGAAGAGCGCAGCGTTCGCAGGATGCAACGGCGAGGGCGGCACAGAGCCGGTTGCGCCGAAGGCGAGGGAGATCTCTTCGGTCACGGCTTTGGTGCTCCCGAAGAAGATGTTTCCGGTCTCGAAGAGCTGCAGATCGCTCGCGCCGCGGTTGAGATTGTTGGCGAGCATGGTGAGCATGCCGGGGATGAGCGAAGGGCGCAGCATGCCGGCCTCTTCGCTGAGAGGATTGCCCATCGGCACGGCGGAGTGGCCAAAGAGCTCGGCATCGGCTGCAGCGCAGAAGGTGCTGGAGATGGCCTCGCTAAAGCCGAGAGCGAGCATGCGCGTGCGGACGGCATCTTCCTTGCCGGCGTTGGGCAGCGCGACGACGATGCCGGGGGTGGGCAATGTGTTGGCGAAGTTGTTGTAGCCGTAGACGCGGGCGATCTCTTCGATGAGATCGATCTCACGTTCGAGATCAAGCCGCCAGCTGGGGAGCGTAACGCTGTAAGCTTCGCTGCCGGTTGCGGAGAGTTTGCAGCCGAGCGCGGTGAGGTATTGCTCGATGAGCTTCGCGTTCATCCCTTCGCTACCCTGCTGGGCTGCGACGGTTGTGCCGAGGTGGCGCTTCACTTCTTTGATCGATAGCTGGACGGGCGCGCGGTTGGCGGTCTTTGCGGCAGCTTCGGGGATGATGATGTCGATCATCTCGCCTTCGAGCGCGCCGCCGCACTGCTCGAGGATCAGTTTGCAGACGAGTGCGTTGCCGATGGGGGCGGCGTTGAAGTCGACACCGCGCTCGAAGCGGTGCGATGCGTCAGTGTGCAGCAGGTGGCGGCGCGAGCTGCTGCGGATGCTTGCGGGCGAGAACCATGCGGCCTCGACGAGGATGTTTTTGGTCTCGGCGGTGATCATGGAGTCCCAGCCGCCCATGACGCCGGCGAGCGCGAGGGCTTTCTTCTCGTCGGCGACGACGAGCTCATCGCCGATTAGAGTGCGCTCGGTGCCGTCGAGGAGTTTGATCTTTTCGTTCTTGCGGGCGGTGCGGACGACGATGCCGCCTTCGAGCTTGTCGAGGTCGAAGGCGTGGGTAGGCTGGCCCATGTCGTTGAGGACGAAGTTGGATGCGTCGACGGCGTTGAAGATCATCTTCTGGCCGAGAGCGTTGAAGCGTTCGGCGAGGAGGCCTTTGGATGCGCCGATGGTGACGCCGCGGATGATGCGCGTGGTGAAGCGGCCGCAGAGTTCGGGAGCTTCGACGCGGACAGGGAATGCGGCGGCGGGTTTGGCGGCGGGCAGTGTGGTGTCGAGCGGCGCGAGCGGCAGGTTGTAGATGGCGGAGGCTTCGCGGGCGATGCCGTAGTGGTTCATGGCGTCGACGCGGTTGGTGGTGATGTCCATCTCGAAGATCTTTTCTTCGGGACGCGGCGAGTCGAAGATGCCTTCGACGGCGATGCCGCGGTGGGTCAGGTCCTCGGCGAGTTGTTTGTCGTCGACGGGAATCGTTGGCAGGTATTCGCGGAGCCAGCTGGTCAGGACTTTCATGCGAACTGCTCCAGGAAGCGCATGTCATTGGAGTAGAACTCGCCGACGGCGCTGACACCGTACTGCATCATGGCGACGCGTTCTACGCCCATACCGAAGGCGAAGCCGCTGTATTTTGCGGGGTCATAACCGACGAAGCCGAAGACGGAGGGGTCGATCATGCCGCAGCCGAGGAGCTCGATCCAGCCGGAGTGCTTGCACTTCTTGCAGCCCTTGCCGCCGCAGAAGATGCAGGAGATCTGCATGTCGGCAGAGGGTTCGGTGAAGGGGAAGAAGCTGGGGAAGAAGCGCGTTTTAACACTAGCCCCGAAGAGGGCCTTCATCGCGTGGTCGAGCGTGCCCTTGAGGTCGGAGAAGGTGATGTTGGTGTCGACGCAGAGGCCTTCGACCTGCTGGAAGGTGGCGAGGTGCGTGGCGTCTTCGGCTTCGTTGCGGTAGACCTTGCCGGGGATGACGATGCGCAGCGGCGGCTTCTCCAGCTCCATGGTGCGGATCTGCACGGGCGAGGTGTGCGTGCGCATGAGCAGGCGCTCGCGGAGCGGCTTCGATTCCTGATCGGCGATGACGAGCGTGTCCTGCGTATCGCGTGCGGGGTGATTGGGCGGGAAGTTGAGCGACTCGAAGTTGTAGTAGTCGGTCTCGACCTCGGGGCCGGCGGCGATGGAGTAACCCATCGCCTGGAAGATGGCGACGATCTCGCGCGAGGTTTTGGTGAGCGGGTTCTCGATGCCGATGGTGCGGCGGGTTCCCGGCAGTGTGATGTCGAGCGAGTCGCCGACTTCGACTGTGGTCTCGGTGGCGAGTGCGGCTTCGATCCGTCTTTTGAGTTCATTGAAGCTGCTGCCGATCAATTTACGGGATTCGGCAGGCGCAGTCTTAAGCCAAGCGTCGGAGATGAGTTTTAAACGGCCCTGCTTGCGGCCGAGCCAGTACAGACGGAACTCTTCGGGCGGCATCTGCTTGGCAGTTATACGTACCTCTGCGTCAAGCGCAAAGAAGGCGTCGGCGAGCGCGATTCCGTCGTAGCTTGCAAGCGGTGGGATTTGATCTGTGCTCATTTGGGTCAGTTGCAAGGATAAATGAACCGTGAAGGGTATGGGCGCGGAATGGCAGCTGCAGTATGGGCTGGTTGGTACCTTGGCAGGTCCTTCGCTGCGCTCAGGATGACACCTTCAAAAGTAGCGGTATGACGAATAAAAAGACAAAAGGCACAGTCCGGAGACTGTGCCTTTTGCAGTACGTCCAGTCAGGGTTGCTTATGCGGTGGTCTTCTTGCCGGCTGCGAGTGCGTCCTTGGCCTGTGCGGCCAGGGCG
>Ga0302314_10019235_pt1 | contig 11358 bp, 8 predicted proteins | sample III_Palsa_N2_3_FD_200533 | JGI IMG/M metagenome (GOLD analysis project Ga0302314, IMG submission 200533) | Peat permafrost microbial communities from Stordalen Mire near Abisko, Sweden - III_Palsa_N2_3 | ecosystem: Environmental > Terrestrial > Soil > Palsa > Peat permafrost | place: Sweden... | reverse complement strand
CGGAGCGTAAACGCGCGGGCGAATCCGAGTTGGTGGTGACCGCGCTGCCCATGGACGATGCGGCCACCTATCAGCTACTCAAGAGCTTCAAGACCACCGCGGTGTTCCAGCTCGAATCCCGCGGCATGAAAGATTTGATTCGCCGCCTGCAGCCGGATCGCTTCGGGGATATCGTGGCGCTGGTGGCGCTGTTCCGGCCGGGTCCGCTGCAGTCCGGCATGGTGGATGATTTCATCGCGCGCAAGCACGACACCACCGGCGCGGCCATCGATTACCTGCATCCCGATTTGAAGCCGGTCTTGGAAGCGACCTACGGCGTGATTTTGTATCAGGAACAAGTGATGCAAATCGCGCAGATCCTGGCGGGCTACACGCTGGGGGGCGCGGATCTGTTGCGCCGGGCCATGGGCAAGAAGAAGCCCGAAGAGATGGCCAAGCAGCGATCGATTTTCGTGAGCGGCTCCGTCGGGCGCGGCGTGCCCGAAGCCCAGGCCACGATGATTTTCGATTTGATGGAAAAGTTCGCCGGGTACGGTTTCAATAAATCGCACTCCGCGGCGTACGCGTTGCTTTCCTATCAGACGGCTTGGTTGAAGGCGCATTATCCCGCGGCTTTCATGGCCGCGGTGCTGTCCTCCGACATGGACAAGACCGACAAGGTGGTCACGCTCATCGACGAATGCGCCAGCATGAAGCTGAAAGTCGAACCGCCGGATGTCAACGAGTCGATGTACGCCTTCAAGGTGTCGGGACCGCGGAGCATTCGATATGGCATGGGCGCCATCAAGGGTGTGGGCGCTTCAGCCGTGGAAGCCATCATCGAGGAGCGCGCGGCCAACGGTCCCTTCCAGAGCCTTCCGGATCTGTGCCGTCGCGTCGACTTACAGCGGGTCAACCGGCGCGTGTTCGAGGCGATGATTCGTTCGGGCTGCTTGGACCGCATCGGAGCGAACCGCGCCTCCCTGACCGCGGAACTGGATCGCGCCGTGCATTTGGGCGAGCAGAACTCCCGTGCCATGAGCGTGGGTCAGGTGGACCTTTTCGGATTGAGCACCGCCACCGAGACCAAAATAGAGGATTGGACCGAGGCCGAGCGGCTGACTGGGGAGCGCGAGACTTTGGGGTTGTTCCTGACCGGCCATCCCATTACGCCTTATGAGCCTGATTTGAAGTTTCTGGTGGGCCAGCGCTTGGTGGATGTGGGTGGTCCCAAGCCGGCCTCGAAGCCGCCCGGCCCCAATGGCGAGCGCGCCTGGACCGCGGGTAAACCCGCCACCGTGGCCGGCCTGGTGCTTGAAATCCGCCGCCGACCGAACCGGGTAACCTTGATCCTCGATGACCGCACGGCCCGGCTGGAGGTGAGTCTGTACGAAGAAACCTTCCAGCAGCACCGCGACATTATCGTCAAGGATGCCATTCTCGTGATCGACGGGACGCTGCGCTACGATGACTTCATCGAGGGGTGGCGTCTGCAAGCGAAGACTCTGATGGATATCGACCGTGCCCGCGAGCGTTTCGCACGGCGACTGTGGCTGCGCTGGCCGGAGGCTTTCGATGGGGCCGCCGGCATGAACCGATTCGAAGACATGCTGAAACCCTCCTTGAGGGGACCGTGTGCGGTGAGCGTGGTGGTCAGCCGCTCCGATTACACCGGACGTCTCAACCTGGGCAATGCCTGGTCGGTTCGCCCGACCCGAGAGTTGCTCGATAAATTGTCCGCATTAGTCGGACGCGATGGCTGGTATTTAGTGTATGGTCCGCGAAATGATGCCCGCGGCGAGGAATCCACTGTATGGCAATGAGTTTTCTAGAGTTTGAGCAGCCCATCGCTGAGCTCGAGGCGAAAATAGAGGAGCTCAAGTTCCTGGGCACCGATGCGAGCGTCAACATCTCCGAGGAGATCAAGCGCCTGCAATCCAAAAGCCGGGCGCTGACTAACAGCATTTTTGCCAATCTGTCTCCCTGGCAAATCACACAGTTGGCACGTCATCCTCAGCGACCGTACACGCTGGACTACGTGTCCATGATTTTTACCGATTGGCATGAACTGCATGGCGACCGCATGTACAGCGACGACCTTGCCATTGTTGGCGGTCTGGCGCGGTTGGAAGGCTCGCCCGTCATGCTCATCGGTCAGCAAAAGGGGCGGGACACCAAGGAGCGCGTGCGCCGTAACTACGGCATGCCCAAGCCCGAGGGTTATCGCAAGGCGCTGCGTTTAATGCGCATGGCCGAACGCTTCCGCATTCCGGTGATCACCTTGATCGACACGCCGGGCGCGTATCCTGGCATCGGCTCGGAAGAACGCGGACAGAGCGAGGCCATTGCCCGCAATTTATTCGAGATGTCCAACCTGGCGGCGCCGGTGTTGAGCATCATTATCGGCGAAGGCGGGTCGGGCGGCGCGTTGGCCATCGGGGTGTGCGATCGCCTGGTGATGCTGCAGTTCAGCGTGTATGGCGTCATCTCGCCCGAAAGCTGTGCCTCGATTCTGTGGAAGAGCACCGACAAGAAGGAAGTCGCCGCCGATGCCATGGGCGGCACCGCGGATAGACTCAAGAAGTTGGGGCTGGTGGATGAGGTGTTGAAGGAACCCCATGGCGGTGCGCACCGCGATCCGCAGGGCATGGCAGAGGTGCTGAAACAGTGCCTAATCAAGAACCTGGCCGAACTTTGCAATCAGCCGGTCACTTCCTTGTTGGATGCGCGGCAGGCGCGCTTGCGCAACTTCGGCGTGTTTCGGGACGCATAGCGCGATGCATGCCGCAGACGGCTGATGCAGCGGCTGACCTATAGCGCCGGCGACTAATGGGTTTTTCGGCCGCCTCCCTGCGCGAGCTACTGGAGGCGCACACACCCGCCGCCGCGACCGGTCTGGTCGTTGCGTTGAGCGGCGGCGCGGATTCCGCCGTGTTGCTGACGGCTCTGTCGCAGCTCGACCCTCCGTTTCGCCGCTTGTCCGTGCGGGCCGTGCATGTCGATCACGGCCTGCAACCCGCCGCCGCGGATTTTTCTTGTGCCTGCGAGGCGCTGTGCCGGCGCTTGGGCGTTCGCCTCGACGCGATTTCCGTCACCGTCGATGCGCACGGCGGCTTGTCCCTCGAGGCGGCGGCGCGCACAGCGCGTTATGCGGGGTTGGCCCGGGAGTTCCAACGCGGCGAATGTCTGGTGACGGCTCACCACGCCGAGGATCAGGCCGAGACGCTATTGCTTCAGCTGCTGCGCGGCGCCGGTCTCAAGGGTATGTCGGCCATGCCCGTGTGCCGCCCGTGGCAGGGAGGCTGGCACCTGAGGCCGCTGCTCGCTGTCACGAAGGCGGAGCTGCGTAAATTCGGCGACCAGGCGGGCGTCCTGGCGGTTCATGACCCCATGAATGACGACCCCCGCTTCGATCGCGTGTATTTACGCCGGCAGTTATGGCCGTTCATCGAGGCGCGTTGGCCCGGCGCGGCCACCGCGCTGTCGCGAGGCGCGCGGCACATTGCCGAGGGCCAGGAACTGCTGGAACAGGCGGCGGCGAAGTCGGTCCAGGCGCTGCGCGACGGCAATACGCTGTCGGTGACGGGTCTGCGGCTATTGTCTCCGACGGAGCAGGTCAATACGCTGCGCTATTGGATCGACGCCAACAACGTGGCGCTGCCTTCCACATCGCGGCTGATCGAGGCTCTGCGCCAGATCTTGGCGGCCGACGCAGATCACTTGCCCGCGATCGTTTGGGGCGGGCTGGCGCTGCGACGTTATCGCGATCGACTATTCCTGACGCCGGCCATGCCTCCCGCGGTAAGCGAGGACTACGAGTGGCACGCGGCTTCGGGGAAACCCCTCGAATTAAGTAATGGAGTGGGCTCCTTGCACTGGGAGCCGCAGTGCGGCGGCTTCGATCCCGCCAGGTTGCCGGCCGTTTTGGTGGTTCGCCCGCGCCGCGGTGGTGAAACTTTGAAGCCTCACCCCCGTGCGGCCACCCAAACCGTCCAGCATCTCTGTCAATCGTTGGGCGTCCTTCCCTGGCTGCGCGATGCTTTGCCCATGGTGTACGCGGGAAAGGAACTCATTGCGGTCGGGGATTTATGGCAGGACGCCCGTTGGTGCGTTCCCGCGCCTGCGCCCGGATTCGCGTGCCGGTGGAGGGACGCGCCCATTCTGGTGTAGTCGCCACGAAGTCGATTGTCGCAAGCGCACCATTCTGGTAACCTGAATTCCCGTCGATATCAATTATTCTCTTTCCATTTCGTTTGCTCTCGCGCGAAAGTCGTTGTGCGAAGCAATTTAATCGGCGGTGACTCATCATGACACGATTTATTTTCGTCACCGGCGGCGTGGTTTCCTCGCTGGGCAAAGGCATAGCGTCGGCTTCCTTAGGCGCCATCCTCGAAGCACGCGGACTCAAAGTCAGCATGGTGAAGCTGGATCCCTACATCAACGTGGATCCCGGCACCATGAGCCCTTTCCAGCATGGTGAAGTTTTCGTCACGGCGGATGGTACCGAGGCCGATCTCGATCTCGGTCACTATGAGCGCTTCGTGCGCACGACCACCGGCCGCAACAGCAATTTCACCACCGGACGAATTTACGAGCGCGTCATTGCCAAGGAACGTCGCGGCGACTACCTGGGCGCGACCGTGCAGGTCATCCCGCACATCACCGACGAAATCAAATATCGGCTGCGCATGGGCGCGGGTAATGCCGATGTCTGCATGGTGGAAATCGGCGGAACCGTAGGCGATATCGAATCGTTGCCCTTCCTCGAGGCCATCCGACAAATGGGTGTGGAGCTCGGGCGCAATCATGTGCTGTACATGCACTTGACCTTGGTACCCATCGTGGGCGGCTCGGGCGAAATCAAGACCAAGCCGACGCAGCACTCCGTGAAGGAATTGCGCGGCATCGGCATTCAGCCGGACATTTTGTTGTGCCGTTGTCAGAACACGTTGCCGGATGAGCAGCGACGCAAGATCGCTTTGTTCACCAATGTCGAGGAACGCGCCGTCATCTCGGCGTGTGATTCGGACGACATTTACAAGATTCCCATGCTGCTCCACGAACAGGATCTCGACGATATCGTTGTGGATAAGCTGGGCCTGAACGTTCCGCCCACGGATTTGGCGGAGTGGCGCAGTGTGGTCGCCGCCAAACAGAACCCTGAGGCCGTGGTCGACATCGGTATGGTCGGTAAGTACGTGCAACAGCGAGATTCCTATATATCGCTGAATGAGTCGCTCATGCATGGCGGCATCAAGACTCGCACGCGTGTGAACATTCATTATTTCGAATCGCAGGACATCGAGCGTTCGGGCCCGGCGGCGTTGCAGAACATGGATGCGATTTTGGTGCCGGGCGGCTTTGGCGACCGCGGCATCGAAGGGAAGATTCAAGCCATACGCTATGCGCGCGAGAATCGCATTCCGTACCTGGGCATCTGCCTGGGGATGCAACTCGCCATCATCGAGTACGCGCGCAATGTGCTGGCGCTCAAGGGTGCCAACAGCACCGAATTCGACCGCGCCACCAATCATCCCGTGGTCGCGCTCATCACCGAGTGGCAGGATTTGGCGCGCGGCCAACAGGTGCGCGACGAGGGGTCTCAGATGGGCGGCACCATGCGCCTAGGCGCTCAGGAAGCCAGGCTGGTTCCCGGTTCACTGGTGCATTCGCTGTACGGCAAGGAATCGATTTTCGAGCGCCATCGTCATCGCTACGAATTCAACAATCATTACTTGGACGAACTGGCGAAGGCCGGTATGTCGTTTTCCGGCTTTTCGGCCGACGGCTTGGTGGAGTTCATCGAGTTGCCCAGCCATCCCTGGTTCGTGGCCAGCCAATTCCATCCCGAGTTCACCTCGACGCCGCGTGATGGGCATGCGCTCTTCTCAGGATTCGTCCGCGCGGCGCGCGAGTATCGAGCCTCGTTGCAGCCCGGACGCGCGACTGCATGAAGCTCGGCGCTTTCGATGTCGGGCCGGACCGCCCGTTTTTCTTGATTGCCGGACCGTGCGTCATCGAGAGCGAGCAATTGGTGATCGAGGTGGCCGGGCGTCTACGCGACATGACGACGGCGCTGGGCATCAACTTCATTTTCAAGGCGTCCTTCGACAAGGCGAACCGCTCATCGCAAGGGAGCTTCCGCGGACCGGGCATAGAGGCCGGCCTCAAGGCGTTGGAACTGGTGCGCAAGCAAATCGGCGTGCCGGTGCTCACCGACGTTCACGAGGACACGCCGCTGGGCGAAGTGGCCGCGGTGGTCGATGTGATGCAGACGCCGGCATTTCTCTGCCGCCAAACTAATTTCATCTTGAATGTCTCGTCGCAGAACAAGCCGGTGAACATCAAGAAAGGACAATTCCTGTCGCCCTGGGAAATGCAGAACGTGGTGGACAAGGCGAAGTCCACGGGCAATACCCAGATCATGGTGTGCGAGCGGGGCTTTTCGTTCGGCTATAACAATCTCGTGTCGGATATGCGCTCGCTGTCGGTGATGCGTGCCACGGGATGTCCGGTCGTATTCGACGCCACCCACTCGGTGCAATTGCCGGGCGGCCAGGGAACCTCCTCGGGCGGCCAGCGCGAGTTCGTGCCCGTGTTGGCCCGCGCTGCCGTCGCCGCCGGCGTCTCAGGGATTTTCATGGAAACCCATCCGAATCCTGCCAAGGCCTTGTCGGATGGCCCCAATGCCTGGCCGCTGGATCGCATGGGATCGTTGCTCTCCACGCTGGTGGAGTTGGATTTGGCCGTCAAAAAGAAACCGTTCGAGGAGTCCTTGTTATGAGTCGCATTGTCGATATCCGAGGCCGCGAAATTATTGATTCGCGTGGAAATCCCACCGTTGAAGCCGACGTCGTTTTGGAATCCGGCGTGGTCGGCCGCGCTGCCGTGCCCTCAGGCGCCTCCACGGGCTCGCGCGAGGCGGTGGAATTGCGCGACGGCGACGCGAAACGCTATCAGGGCAAGGGCGTACGCAATGCCGTCGCTCATGTGAACAAGACTCTCCGGCAACTCGTGGTCGGACTCGACGCGCAGGATCAAGCGGGGCTGGATGCGAAAATGATCGCGGCCGACGGCACGGAGAACAAGTCCAATCTGGGTGCGAATGCTCTACTGGCGGTGTCGCTGGCCACGGCGCATGCGGCGGCGCGTGATCGCAAGCTCCCCTTGTACCGCCACCTCGGCGGATCGGGCAGCCTGACATTGCCTGTGCCCATGATGAACATCATCAATGGCGGTGCGCACGCGGACAACAGCGTCGACATTCAAGAATTCATGATTCTGCCCATCGGCGCGCCGTCTTTTTCGGAGGCGCTGCGCTACGGCGCGGAAATTTTCCACACCCTGAAAAAAGTGCTGCACGGCAAGGGCTTCAACACCGCCGTGGGCGACGAGGGTGGCTTCGCGCCGGACCTGCCGTCGAACGAGGCGGCAATCACCACGATTCTCGAAGCCATCGACAAGGCGGGCTACCACGCCGGCAAGGACGTGTATCTCGGGCTCGACGTGGCGAGCACGGAATTCTACAAGGACGGCATCTATAATCTGGAATCGGAAAAGCGGAAATTCAATTCCACTGAATTCGCGGACTATCTGGCCGGCCTCGTTGCCAAGTACCCCATTGTCACCATCGAGGACGGGATGAGCGAGGGCGACTGGGAAGGTTGGGCCATATTGACCCAGAAGCTGGGGTCCAAGGTGCAATTGGTGGGCGATGACTTGTTCGTCACCAACACCAAGATTTTCTCGGAGGGCATCGCCAAGAAAATCGCCAACGCCATTCTCATCAAGCCCAACCAGATCGGTACCTTGACCGAGACCCTGGCGGCCATCGATATGGCGGCCAAAGCCAAGTACGCGGCCGTGGTGTCGCATCGGTCCGGTGAGACCGAGGATGCCACCATCGCGGACATCGCGGCGGGGACCTCGGCCACTCAGATCAAGACGGGTTCCCTGTCGCGCTCGGACCGTATCGCCAAGTACAACCAGCTGCTGCGCATCGAAGGGGAGCTGGGCTCGCAGGCCGGTTACGCGGGTCGTACGGCGTTGTCGGTGACCGTCTCTTAGGTCATTTGCGCGCGATAGCGATTCCTTAACCTTAAGAGTTCATGCTAAGCTACTGTCCTCATGAGGATTTTCGCTGCAATACTCGGCTTGGCCGTGGTTCTGCTCCAGTACCGACTGTGGGTATCGGATCACGGTGTCCGTGAGGTTTCTCGTTTGAGCGCCGCCGTGGAGGCTCAAACCGGTGCCAATGTGGAACAGCGAGATCGCAATCGGCAGCTGGTTGCGGAGGTCAATGACCTCAAAGGCGGCTTAACGGCGCTCGAGGAACGGGCGCGTAGCGAGCTTGGCATGGTCGGCAGCAGCGAAACCTTTTACCAGGTGGTCACCGCCAGTACGCCGGCTCCGGCCGCTCCCGCGACGCCGGTCACCGCCCGCGCGCAGTGAATTCCCCGGAGTCGCGCCGCGTATGGGCCGTGGTTCCGGCGGCCGGACGGGGCCTGCGGTTCGATCCCACCAATCTCAACGGACCCAAACAGTATGCCCCGCTGGCGGGCGCCACCGTGTTGGAATGGTCCATGGCCGCGCTCCTAGCCGACCCTCGAGTCGAGGGTATTGTCATCGCGGTTGCCGCCGATGATGGCCGGTGGTCCGAGATTGCGGACTCGCTGACCGCTGCGGCGAAACTCAAAATTCGCAGCACCATTGGCGGCAGCAGCCGTGCCGAGTCGGTGCTCAACGGCCTCGGGGCATTGGCGACTCAGGCGGGCCCGGAGGATTGGGTCTTGGTGCACGATGCGGCGCGACCCTGCTTGACGGGGGAGGATCTCGGCGCGTTGATCGATGCGGTGCAGGAAACAAGTTCGCACCTGGACGCGGCCGGCGGTGCTACGGTGGGAGCGTCGGTGGTGAACGGTGCCGTGCTTTCCTCGCCGATTGTGGATACCGTCAGGCGCGAACGCGGCGGTACCATCGAGACGGTGGATCGCGAGGGCCTGTGGCGGGCGTTGACTCCGCAAGTGTTTCGCTTAGGTCAGTTACAGCAGGCTTTGAGCGACGCGCTGCGCTCGGGCGTGACGGTGACCGATGAGGCGCAGGCCATGGAGCGCCTGGGATTCCCTGCACGGCTGGTGCGTGGATCGGCGTTCAATATCAAAGTGACCACGCCCAAGGATTTAGGTTTGGCCGAGGCCATTCTCGAGGGCATGGGTGAGAGCGGCGCGGCGGTCGAGAAAAGTTCGGAGAAAGGTCTTATGAGAATCGGTCAGGGTTTCGACGTGCATGCCTTCGGCGACGGAGATCATGTGGTGATGGGCGGCGTGACCATTCCCTACGCGAAGGGCGTGGTGGCTCACTCCGATGGCGATGTGGTCATCCACGCGCTGTGTGATGCAGTGCTGGGCGCACTGGGCTTGGGCGATATCGGCCAGCACTTTCCCGACACCGATCCGCGTTACCGGGGTGTGGACAGCCGGGTGTTTCTGCGCGAGGTCACTGCGCGCATGAACGAGGCGGGCCTCGAACTCGTGAATGCGGATATCACGGTACTCGCGGAGGCGCCGCGCATCGGCAAATATCGCGCCGCCATGGCGGAGAACTTGGCCGCCGATCTCGGCGTCGCGGCACAGCGCGTCAACATCAAGGCGACCACCACCGAAAAATTGGGCTTCATTGGCCGCGGCGAAGGACTCGCTGCCAGCGCGGCTGTCTTGCTCGAAACCAAAACGACGCCCTGAGCTCCTATGGCAGGCATCGCCTGGAGCCGAGCGGCCCTGTCTCCTCCCCACGCGCATGGCACGCCGCTGGCGGCCGCGCAGCTGCGCGCTCAACCCGAGGATTTCTGGGTGGAGGAACAATTATCCTTCGAGCCCTCGGATGCGGGCGCACATTGGTTGCTGCGTGTGGAGAAACGGGCGGCAAACACTCGTTGGGTGGCACTGGAAATCGCACGCCTCGCGCAGGTGCAGGCACATGACGTGGGCTACGCGGGACTCAAAGATCGTCATGCGGTCACGGTGCAGTGGTTCAGCGTGCCGGCGGCCGGGAGCACGGCGGACTTTTGGCGCGAGGTGCGTACCGACGAATTCAGGGTGGTCGAGGTGCGAGGTAATTCGCGCAAGTTGAAGCGCGGCGCACTCACCGGCAACCGGTTTCGGATTCGACTGCGGCACGTCACTTGGTCGCGCGAACAATTGGATCTCAAAGTGGCTGCCCTGCGCGCGCACGGAGTGCCTAATTATTTCGGGCCGCAGCGCTTCGGACGCAATGGCCACAATCTCGACCGAGCCGCGGCGTGGATAGCAAGGCAGCAGGCGCCGCGGGGACGCACTGAGCGCGGCTTCGCTCTATCGGCGGCGCGCTCGCTGCTGTTCAACGCCTTGCTGGCAACAAGAGTCGAGGCGGGTGACTGGGCGCAGCTCTTGCCGGGCGATGTAGCGAGCCTTGATGGCAGCGGCAGTCATTTCGCGGTGCCTGAGGTGGATGGGACACTCCTCCAGCGAGTCGCTGCCTTCGATATACATCCCACGGGACCACTATGGGGGCGAGGCGAGCTGGCGACCCAGGGCGGGGTGCGGGAGCGGGAGATGGCGGTGGGCGGCGAGTTCCGGGACGTTGCGGATCTTCTGGTGGCCGAGAATTTAACTCAGGAGCGGCGCGCGCTGCGCTGTGCCGTGCGCGACTTCGAGGTGGAGTTCGACGCTGCTGCGGCCACCGTTACCGTGGGGTTCGTGTTGGGGCGCGGGCAGTTCGCAACGGCGGTGTTGCGCGAGATTTGTGACATCGGGTCGGCTTCGTTGGAGGCGGACGAAGAGTAGGGAACGGCGCTACCGGCGGGGTGGGCCGACGTCAGGCGCGCAGCAGGACGTAGACGGCGCCGGTGCCGCCGTCGATGGGCCGGGCCGAGGAAAAGGCCATGACGTCGAGGTGACGCCGCAGCCAGAGGTCCACGGCGATTTTGAGAATGGGGCCGCGCGCGCCGGAGCGGTAGCCCTTGCCGTGAATAATGCGCACGCAGCGGATGCCGGCAGACCGCGTATTCTGGAGGAACTCCGCCAGTCGATCGCGCGCGGCGCTCTGGGTGAGGCCGTGCAGGTCGAGTTCGTCTTCGATGGGAATGAGTCCTCGGCGTAGGCGGCGAATCACTTGTGTGCGCACGCCGCCGCGCTGGAACAGCAGGGCGGTGCTGCCTTGGAGGCCGCCTTCGGCGGCGGCGCCGTCAGCTGTCGAGGGGTCGATCAAGGGCATGTCGGCGCTCAGTTCTAGCTTGTCGGGGACCGGCTTGCGCCGACGCCGGGTGGCTCCCGGGATCAACGCCGCGGCCTTGGGCTTGTGCGTCAGCGGCTTGACGTCGCGCACGGCGGCACGGAAAACCTC
>Ga0302314_10019233_pt1 | contig 11358 bp, 7 predicted proteins | sample III_Palsa_N2_3_FD_200533 | JGI IMG/M metagenome (GOLD analysis project Ga0302314, IMG submission 200533) | Peat permafrost microbial communities from Stordalen Mire near Abisko, Sweden - III_Palsa_N2_3 | ecosystem: Environmental > Terrestrial > Soil > Palsa > Peat permafrost | place: Sweden... | reverse complement strand
TGCGCCACGGCCGGACTCCTGATGGGAGCCGGCCTTTCCAGCGCCGGCTTCTGGCTCAGGCAGCGCGAGGACCGTCAGCTCCAGCAGCGCTACCTGGCCGCCCTCGACCTGCAGGCAGCCGCCAGCCCCGACGCCCTCGAGGGAACTCTCCGGTGGATGAAGGATGACCTCAAGCTCACCCCCGAACAGTTCGCTCGCGTGCAGACCCTGCACAGGGGCGCCCTCGACCAGCTGATCGCCCTTCACCGGGAAATCGACACGGCCCAGCGTCAGGCGACCGCCCTCGAGGACACGCGACGCCAGGAAGATCGAATCGACTTCCTCGCCTCTGAGTCGGTCTCGGAACATCGCCATTCCCTGGGCCAGCAGGGATCGGTCCTTGTCTCCGGCCTGGTCCATGCCACCGCGGCCGTGCTGACCGAGGACCAGCGTCGGCGCTACGAGATGGCCGTCCGCCCCTCCCTCGATCGAGACGACGCCCTCGCACATGACTGACGCCCCGGATGTCGGGCTTGCCCAGGAGGCCGCCGACCAGGCGGATCTCGCCTGGCTGGTCTCCGGCTCCGACGAGGCCCTGGGGCGGATCATCCGCCGCTGGAACAGCCGGCTCCTGGGCTTCGCGCAGCGTTATCTCCAAGATCGAGCCTCTGCCGAGGAGGCGGTCGCCCAGGCCTTCGTGCGACTCCACGAGCACCGCGGCCGACTCCGCCAGAACAGCCGGCTCTCCGCATGGCTCTTCACAACGACCGCCAATCTATGCCGGAACCAGCTTCGCTGGCGCAAGCGCCACCCCTACCGTCCGCTGGAGGAGGCGCCGCAGGCCAGTGTCGCGGATGCCCGCACGCCGGCAACCCATGCGGCGGATGCCGAACGCCTCGAACTCCTCCGCCTGGCACTCCTCGCCCTGCCCCACGAGGACCGCACCGTGATCCTCCTCTCTCATTATGAAGGGCTCAGCCATCGCGAGATTGCCCACGTGCTGGAGACCTCCGAGAAAAGCGTCGAATCCCGGCTGTACCGGGTCCGCAGGGAGTTGTCGGAGTCGCTCCGCAATCGTTAGAGCATTTTAAGGAAAACTATAGCCGCAGTGAGCAAGCCAATGGATCTCATCTGCGGGGGTGATGGACGGCAGGGCATGGGTGATGGCTGGAGCAAATCGGGGCATGAGCGAGCCTCGGCCTTGCGGTGCAAGGCCTTCACTTTGCTCCATGGCACCTCGATTCGGTTTAGGTCCGGAGAGCATGACGGTAGGAAACCGTCCGGCGGTCGCCGCCGATTGACGCGTTTCGCTCCGCCAATCAACAAATGGCCTTCAAATTTCAGCGATCGGTCCCTTCGGTATTCCCGAATCAAGCGAGCGGCTTATCGTCTCCGGGCATGTCGACGAATGGTCCACGGGAGTTAGCACCGTCGCCCGCCGCCAGCGCCGCGCTGGAGGGTCTTGACCGGCGTGCCTTTATGCGGGCGGGATTCGGCGGCTCGCTGGCAATCGCCCTCTCGCTTGCCTGGCCGGCCCGCCTTCTTGCCGGCGAGGGCGGCGGAGCGGTCAAGCCGGCCGTTCCCTCGGACAGCACTCGCCGGATGGCGGAGCTCCTCCAGAAAATCAACCGGGAGGGCCACCCGATGCAGAATGTCTTCCGAAACCAGGAAAGGGCGGCGCTTCTGCGCGAACAGCTGGGCGCGACGAGCGACCCGCAGGCCCTGGTGAAACTCAAATACCAGCTCGCGAACGAGCTTTTGCAGGCGGGTTCGGCCGAGGAAGCGCTGGCGGAGCTGGACTCAACCGAGCAATTCGCCCGCGAACGGGGTGTCACGATCGAGGGCGATGCGCCTTATGCGTACCTTTGGTTCAGAGCGCTCTGCAACCTTCGGCTCGGGGAACTGGAGAACTGCTGCGCGAACCACAATGCCGATTCGTGCCTGTTTCCCATTCACGGCAAGGGCGTCCACACACGCCCGAGGGGTTCGCGGGCGGCCATCAGCGCTCTCAACGATCTGCTGGCCCGCTACCCATCGGACGTGAAAGGGCGTTGGCTCCTCAACCTCGCCTACATGACCCTGGGCGAATATCCGGCGAAAGTGCCCCCTCAATTCCTGTTCGATCCGGCGCTCTTTGCGTCGGAATTCGATATCAAGCGCTTTCCGGACGTCGCGGCCGCGGTTGGACTCGACATCACCGGTCTCGCCGGGGGCGTTGTCCTGGAGGACTTCGATCACGACGGCTTTCTGGACGTCATGGTCTCCTCGTGGGGGCTCAACAGTCAGCTCCGGCTCTTTCACAACAACGGCGACGGCACGTTCACCGAGCGGACGGAGGCGGCCGGACTTATGGGCGAGGTGGGCGGCCTCAACCTGATCTCGTGCGACTACAATAACGACGGGCACGTGGACGTTCTCATCCTGCGGGGCGGATGGCTGCTCGCCGAGGGCCACTATCCCTGCTCGCTGCTGCGCAACAACGGGGACGGCACCTTCACCGACGTCACCGAGGCGGCGGGACTCCTGCGGTTGCGTCCGAGCCAAACCGCAGTCTGGTTCGACTACAACGGGGACGGCTGGCTCGACCTGTTCATTGGCAACGAAAGCGGCCGGGGAGACGGTAACCCTTGCGAACTCTACCGGAACAATGGGGACGGCACCTTTACCGAATGCGCCGCCGAGAACGGACTGGATTTCAAGTGTTGGGTGAAAGGGGTGGCCAGCGCCGATTACAACAACGACGGGCGTCCGGACCTGATCGTGTCGCGTCTCGACGGTCCGCCGATCCTCCTGCGCAACGACGGCCCGAGCGGCTTCGACCGATCGCCCTCGGCGCCGTGGCGGTTCACCAATGTGTCCGACGACGCCGGCATCGACCGGCCGTCGGTGAGCTTCCCGTGCTGGTTTTTCGACTTCAATAACGATGGTTGGGCGGACCTGATGGTGTCGGGCTACTCGACCAACGACGTCGGGGAAGTTGCGGCCGACTATCTCGGACGGCCCGTGGCAGCCGAAAAGGCCCGCCTCTACCGCAACAACGGGGATGGCACGTTCACTGACGTCAGCAAGGAATGCGGCGTCAACAAGGTGCTCCTCACGATGGGCTGCAATTTCGGGGACTTGGACAACGACGGCTGGCTCGACTTCTATGTGGGAACCGGCGCGCCGTCGCTCGCGACCCTCGTCCCCAACCGGATGTTCCGGAACGACGGCGGAAAACGGTTCCAGGATGTGACGACCGCGGGCGGATTTGGGCAGCTCCAGAAGGGTCATGGGGTCGCGTTTGGCGACATCAACAACGACGGGACGCAGGACATTTACTCGGTGGTGGGGGGCGCCGTCGAGGGTGACACTTTCCATCATCAGCTCTTCGCCAACCCGGGCCACGGCAACAATTGGCTGAAGCTCAGGCTCGAGGGAACCAGGACGAACCGGGCGGCCATCGGCGCGCGGATCAAAGTGGTGGTCGACACTGGAGAGGGGCTTCGCTCGATTCACCGCACGGTGGGCACCGGCGCCAGCTTTGGTGCGTCACCGTTGCGCCAGGAGATCGGGCTGGGGGCCGCCCAGAAAGTGGTGAGGGTCGAAATCTTTTGGCCAGTGACCGGAGCAACTCAGACGGTTCAATACCTGGAGGTCAATCGGTTCTACCATGTCAAGGAAGGCGCCGAGGCGGTTGAGGTCAAATTGAGGAGTTTCAAATGGCCGGCCCAGGCCTTGGCTCTGGCCTGAGCGGCATCCTATGATCGCGAGTCCATGGTTTGCCCGATGCGCCGCTGCCCTGGTCTTCGCGGGAACAGCGCTCGCGGCTGCGGCGCAGATGGACGCCGCGGCCAATCCCGGGGCCGCTCCGCCTCCGCAGGAGGAATTACTGCAGGGCCTTGCGGCGATTGGCTCGCAGGTCGCGAAGGAAAATCACCTGAAGGACATGGGATGGACGACAGCGGAGGTCGACGCCTTCGTCAACGGCATCCGCGCCGCAATCCAGGGCAATCCGATCCCGTTCAATGGCGCGGCCCGTCAGATCACGGTGGAGATGAGCAAACGCCTCGCTGAAATCGACTCGCGCGAACGGCAGGCGGTTTTCGTGGACCCGGCCAATCTCAGGAAATACCTCAAGAATGCCTGCAAGCGCTACAAACTTGACCAGTCGGACAGCGGGCTCTGCTACAAGATCATCCCCGGGCCCAGTGGATCGCGTCCTGGTCCGGACGATACCGTTCTTCTCAGCTGCACGGCGTATGCCTCCGATGGAGCGACGCTGATTCCAGCCCTTACGAACGAGAATGCGCGCGGCAAAGTCTCGGGCATGTTGCCGGGCTTCGCCGAGGGTATCCAGATGATGACCGTCGACGGCGAGGGAATCTTTGTCCTGCCACCGTCCCTGTCGTTTGGCAGCGGCACCTGGCCTCAGGGCGTGGACGCCGGTACGCCGCTCATCTTCATTGTCAAGTTAAAGCAGATCGTCATCGCGGCGCCGGCTCACTGATGGATTGGCACCCCGTCGTTGTCTGAAATGGCTGCCCTAGGAGGGATCCAAGGCAAAATCGTCCGGACCTCAAAGCCCATTGAAAAGAGGGAGATTTCGACGAGAAAAGTTCTGCCCTTTTGCTGAAGATTTGGAGCACTACCCCGATCCAGCATCGCGAGATGCCAACCCTGGGAATGTGGATAATTCCAAGTTCCGTCGGAATCTTAGCTAGTAGCTGCCGTACGGCCACTTGAAATCCTTAAATGAATTGGGAAACCGGTACGAGAGTACCGGTGCTCCATTTGGGCCGGACGGGTAAAGTGCTCTAATCTCATTAGCGGGAATGACTGGAACTCTGTGATCAATCACTAGACTTTCCGGAACTTCTGCTTGACGAGGCATTAAGCCAGCATGTCCGAGGTCGCATTCTTTCCCCTAAGTCTACATCCGATTTGGCCAAGGCGGTGGCGCCGGCATCGGGCGGTCCCCGGTCTTGAGCTCAGCCAGGATCTCCTCGATCGCCCGGTCGAGCTGCTGGTCGGTACCGCGGAATTCCTGGGTGGGGTCGTTGTCGACCACGATGTCCGGATCCACCCCGTGCCCCTCGACCGGCCATTCCTTGCCGTCCATCGAGTAAGGCGCGAACTCTGGCCGATTCAGGGTGCCTCCGTCAACAAACGGCAGCGAATCCCGGATCCCGACCACCCCGCCCCAGGTACGCTTTCCGATCAGCTTGGCGAAATGCAGCGTCTTCACCCGGAAGGGGAACAGGTCCCCGTCCGAGGCCGAGTATTCGTCGATCAGCACCACCTTGGGGCCGACCAGCTCCGGCTGGGGATCGGGGACCGCGGTGGCGTTGCGAGGCTTCTCGTACATGACCAGCTCGCGAGACAGGCGCTCGTAGACCATGGGGGACACGAAACCGCCGCCGTTGCCCCGATCGTCGACAATCAGGGCCCTCTTCCGAAGCTGCGGGTAGAACTGCTTGGTGAATTCGCTCAGGCCGCCCAGGCCCATGTCCGGGATGTGGACGTAGCCGACCTGGCCGCCGGTCTTCCGGCTCACGTAGTCCGCGTTGTGGGTCACCCAGCGGCGGTAGTAGAGCGGGGCCTCGTCAGCGGTGGGCACCACCACCACGGTGCGGGCGCCCTGGTCGGTGGGCTTCGAATTGACCCGCAGGGCGACCTGCTTGTCGACCTTGCCGACCAGGGCGGCATAGATGTTCGCCAGGTCGCGGACGGGCTTCCCGTCGACGGCGAGGATGAAATCGCCCTCCTTGACGCCGACGCCGAGCTCGGTCAGCGGCGACCGCGTCTTCTTGTCCCAGTTTTCCCCGGGAAGGATGAGGTCGATCCGGTACGCCCGGCTCGCCGGGTCGCGGGAAAGCTCGGCGCCGAGGAGACCGGTCGGCACGCGCGGTGCCTTGGGGGCGTCCCCGCCCCCGACGTAGGAGTGTCCGCTGTGCAATTCACCGATCAGTTCGCCGATCAGGTAGGTGAGGTCGTAGCGCGTCTGGGCGTAGGGGACCAGGGCGGCGTATTTCGCCCGCTGCGCCGGCCAATCCGCCCCGTTCATCGTGGGGGAGAAGAAGAAGTCGCGCATCTGGCGCCAGCTCTCGTCGTAGATCTGGGCCCACTCGGCATGGCGGTCGACCGTCATCTCCAGCGCCAGGAAGGAGAGCTTGTCCTTCACCTCGAGTTTCTCGGCCGGCACGTCGACGACGGCGTAGTCCTTGTCCACCTGCACCAGCATCTTCTTGCCATCGCGGCTGATCTCGAAGCCCTTCACGGCCCCGAGCTCCGTCTCCTTGCGCTCCTTGAGGTCGTAGACCAGGAGTGTCTTGGCCGGCGGCTCGGTGTCCTCGCCGGCTGCAGCGGTGTCGTTGCGGGTGTAGTAGACCTTGTCGCCCACCGCCCGCAGCGAGTCGTAATTCGAGCCCCGGATGGGCAGGCCAACAATGCGGTCCATGATGCCGTCCTCGTCGACCTTGACCGCGACCGGCTTGGGAGCCTGGTCCTTCTTCTTGACCTCGTCCGGGGTCGGCGTCGGCGTGACCTCGACTTCGTCGCTCTTCGGCATGAACGGGGAGGGCGTGTCCTTGGAGAGGGCGACCAGGTAGACGCGTTCCAGGTTGGTGTAGATGTGCTCCAGCTCGACGTCGCTCAGGGTGGGCTTGAAGTCGCGGCCCGAGGAGAGGAGCAGGAATTTGCCGTCGTCGCTGAAGGCGGGCACCTGGGCCTCATACCAGCCGTCGGTGACCGGGAACTTCCGGCTGGAGGCAAGCGAGTAGAGGAAGACCCGCTGCTGCAATGCCTCCTCCGGGCGGGTCCAGGCCACCCACTGGCTGTTGGGGGACCAGTCATACTGGCGGATCTCAAAGGTGGTGGCGGTGTCGACCAGCGTCACCACCTTGGTGTCGATGGTCACATAACGGAGGCGCTGGAGGCGGTCGGACCAGAGCAGCTTCTTGCCGTCGGGCGACCAGAGGGGCTCGTAGTAGTAGGTGTCCGCGCCCGTGGTGAGCTGGACCGGCTGGCCGGAGCCGTCCTGGGGGCGGACATAGAGCTCGAACTCGCCGGTCTGGTCAGAGAGATAGGCGATCAGCTTGCCGTCGGGCGACCAGGAGGCGTCGCGCTCGTGCACCCCCGACTTGGCGCCCAGGGTGCGGGTGGGGCCGTCCTTGGCCGGCACGGTGAATGTGCCCCCGCGGGCGTTGACCACCACGCGCTTGCCGTCCGGGGAGGGGGAGACGCTGGCGACAAAGGTCGCCAGGTTGATGGTCTCGGTCCGGGCCGTGGCCTGGTCCTCCCTGACCTCGATCGGGATGTGCCGGAGCGACTGGGCCTTGAGGTCGAAGGCCCAGAGGACGCCGGCCTCCTCGAAGACGATGGTGCCTCCGCCCAGCGAGGGGAACTTGATGTCGAAATCCTTGAAGTGCGTAAGCTGGGCGGTTGCCTTCGTCGCGAGGTCGTAGCTGTAGAGGTTCAGGCGCTTGGCCCCGTCCGCGAGCCGGTCGGACAGGAAGTAGATGTGATTGTCCGGCCCCCACATCGGGATGACGTCCTGGGCGGGGTTGTTCGTGATGTTCTCCGTCGTCCCGGTCTTGAAGTCGTAGACCCAGATGTCGTCCGCCATGCCGCCGCGGTACGCCTTCCAGGTGCGGAACTCACGGAAGACCCGGTTGTAGGCCATCTTGGTGTCGTCGGGGGAATACGACATGAAGCCGCCCCGCGGCACCGGCACCTGCCTCGGCAGGTCGCCGCTGGCGCCGACGGCATAGAGTTGCCCGATGAAGGCATCGTAGGACCGCATCCGGGAGCGGAACAGCACCTCGCCCGTGGTGTTGGTCCACGCCATGACCAGGTTGTTGGGCCCCATCCGGTCCCCGAGGTCGTCGCGGGTCAGGGTGGCGGAGTAGGTGAGCCGCTTCGGGACCCCGCCGTCGGCCGGCATCAGGTAAACCTCGGTATTGCCATCGTACTGGGCGGTGAAGGCCAGCTCCCTGCCGTCGGGGGAGAATCTCGGAAAGATGGCGTACCCGGGACCGGAGGTGAGCCGCCGGCCGATCCCGCCGTCCAGCCCCACCGTGTAGAGCTGGTCCGCGTAGGAGAAGACCACATGCTTTCCGTCCGTCGCCGGGAAGCGCAGGAGGCGGGCCTCGTCGGGCGCGGTGGCCGTCGACTGGGCAATTAGGGGAGGCGTCAGGAAGGCCAGTCCGGCGAGGAAAGCGGTGAGTTTGACCATGGTGGATTCGCGGAGGTTAAGACTTGGGGCTCGAAAGCTGGCAGTGTGCACGCCCAAAGTGGAGGTCAAATCGGTCGTTGGCACCAAAGACGCGACCGACCGCGGTCCCCGCTCGATACCCTCCAGCTCCCCCGGTTGGAAATCCCAGATCTCAGGCCTCGACCCTTGACTGGGCAGTTCGGAGGGCGGCCAGTTTCTGCCGCCAGATTTGGCTCTCGCCGCAACTCGATGGGATCCGTGCCGCCGGATCGCTTCTGTATGAGGAAAGGGACGGCCGACAGATCGCCATGAAACCGACTCGAACCCAGCAATTTGCTAGCGGCTTTGGGAAGGACCGCGAGGCCATTGCACTATGTGACGGCCTCATGGATCGGCACGTGTTTTCGCACCAGCTTGCGCAGCATCGCGAGTTCGAGGCGGCGAGCCTCTCGAAAGCGCCGCTGGCGCTCGGCATTTGTCCGCCTCTTCTCTTCGATGGACTTACCGGGCCGTCCCGGCCGGAGCGCTATCGGAAGGTCAACCGACGGAGTGAATATGTTTCGCCTTTTGAACGCCAGCGGGGCCCGCTCGAGCGCCAGCGAGCGCAACCGGCGGCTGCTAATGTTTTCGTCAAAGATCGGTTCCGCGGAGATCCGACAGGGACGGAAGGCCCTTTCGGGCGCACGGATTCCGCCCTTACTCGCCAGATGCTCGGCATACGCCGCGAGCCACCCGTTAGCTACGTATCCTTCCGAAAAATTGTCCCCTCGTTAGCGCCGGCTCTGCCGCTATCGCCGAGGCGGCCTGACGGCGCGACGAAAACCTTCGCAATTCATGCAACCAGTCGCGCAGAATCCGGCCGAAATCGCCGAGCGAGTTTGACCTTTCGGAGATCTCTCCGAGCGTTCTTGGGCGAAGGTCGGTGTTCACGATCGGTTGGATCAAACGTTACGTAACTCTAAATCTAATGGCGAGTTCGCCTATTGGCATTGTGAATCGCGAGGCAAGCATCGGCTCCAAAGGGAGATGGGCTTCCGTCCTCGCCGCTTATGCGCTCGTTTCGTGGACGGCGCTGGGTGATGTGTCTTCTTTGGGTGTCGTCGGCCCCCATTCCGGCGCGGGATTTTCGAACCTGGGGGCGGTCAGCAAGGAGCCGGTTGCGACCGTGCTGACCAAAGCCGAAGTCCTGCTAGAGATTCAGGGACGCCAGGGTGACGACTTGGCGGCGACCTGCCATGCGGTATTCGATTTTGACCCGGAACCGGGCCCGGCCCAAGCCGGCCAGACTCTGCTGGTGGCGTTTCCCGTGACCGGCTTCGGGGGGGAGGCCGTGAAGATCAGCCAGTTCGCCGTGCTTATTGACGGGGTCGCACTGCCGGAGCTTCTGGAACGCAGGATCCGCCTTTATGCGGGGAAGGAGGTGTCCGGTGAGGCCAGGAGTTGGACGCCCGTTGAGGCGGATCCCAAGACGTTCCAAGACCTCGGCTTCTACGGAGGGAGTGCCAGCACGTCGTTCATGCAGGCCTACGCCTGGACCCAGAAATTCCAACCGGGGAAGCATTGCCGTATGGAGGTAAACTACCTCCTGACGCTGCATCCGCAGTCCCTGGCTTATGCCAAGAAGGTGATTCACAACCACAGCCCCAACGTGGTCCCCTTTGATGCCATGCTGGTCGGGCCAACGGCCGGGAGGGGCTTCTTCCTAGACTATATCCTGCGCTCCGGGGGAACCTGGAAGGGGCCGATCGGCCACGAGACGGTCACTCTTCGCGCCGCCAAGTCATCGGGCCTCACCCTCCCCGTCGACCATATGGTCACTTTTGGCCGCCGCGCGTTCTGGCAATTCGACGATTTTTCAAACGGTGCCTGGCGATACGTCGCGGGATTCATGAACGCGGAAGGGGTCCGCAATACGGACGAAATCGTCTGGGAGATCGACCACGAAAAGCCGCAGCAGGATATCCTGGTCGAGATCCCGGAATCGATCTTGGGCGGCAAAAGTCCCTAGTGCGTGTCGGGCGTCCGCCCCTCGAACACCACCTTCCACTTGTTGAAGTGGTCCCGCTTCCAGATGAAGACGTAGTTCCCGCGCTGGGTGAAGGGCTGGCCGTGCGCCTTCACCGTCGGCAGGACGAGGGTGTACCGTCCCCAGGTGTAGCCCAGCTCGCCGAGGGACGACGCGTCCACGGCGGCGGCCTCCCAGGTCAGCTTCGCATTGTCGGGCAGCTGCATGAAGGTGTCCTTGATGCCCTCCGCCCCGGGGTGGTACTGGGCGAGCAGCTTGGCGTCGCTGGACAGGGTGGCGAGGTAGGCGGCGCGGGGGCCGTCCTTCGCCGACCGGGCGCTGAAGGCCTTGTCGGCCGCGATCAGCTCGTCCTTGTAGGTGCCGGTCGAGGGCGCGCAGGCCGCCAGCAGGAGGGCGGCCCCGAGCGCGGCGGCGAGGCGCAGGTTCATCGGCACGGGCACGGGCCCAAGGCTGCGGCTGGACCGGGCCCCCGCCAACCCTTTTCGGCGGCGCGTGGGCGCTTGCGCTGCGGGGCGCGAGCCGATTCGCTCCCGGGATGAAATCACTGCGTTCGGGCGCCGCGGTGCTGGTGGCCGCGGGGCTGTTTTCCTCGGCCGGCCCCGCCCGGGCGGCAACCCCGCTCGGATACCGCACCGCCTCGGGGGCCGCCGAGCTGGAGGCGGAGCGGGCGTTCGACGGGGCCATCGACCCGGCCGAGATGAAGGCCTGGATGGAGCAGATGGCCTCCGAGCCCAACCAGGTCGGTTCGCCTCATGACAAGGCCAACGCGGACTTCATGCTCGCCCAGTACCAGTCCTGGGGCTGGGACGCGCGGATCGAGACCTTCAGCGTCTATTACGCGACCCCGAAGACCGAGACGCTCGAGCTGGTGGCCCCGGTCGCGTTCAAGGCCAAGCTGAGCGAGCCCGCGCTCGCGGCGGACCGCACTTCCGGCAAGCCCGGCGGACTGCCGCCCTACAACGTCTACGGCGCCGACGGCGACGTCACCGCGGACCTGGTCTACGTGAACTTCGGCATGCCGGCGGACTACATCGAGCTCGGGCGCCGGGGCATCGACGTGAAGGGCAAGGTGGTGATCGCCCGCTATGGCTCCGGATGGCGGGGACTCAAGGCCAAGCTCGCGCAGGAGCACGGGGCGGTCGCCTGCCTCATCTATTCG
>Ga0302314_10019232_pt1 | contig 11359 bp, 7 predicted proteins | sample III_Palsa_N2_3_FD_200533 | JGI IMG/M metagenome (GOLD analysis project Ga0302314, IMG submission 200533) | Peat permafrost microbial communities from Stordalen Mire near Abisko, Sweden - III_Palsa_N2_3 | ecosystem: Environmental > Terrestrial > Soil > Palsa > Peat permafrost | place: Sweden... | reverse complement strand
CCTACACCGCGGCCAAGGCCGGCAAGCGCGTGGTGGTGATCGATCGCGACCCTCGCGCCAACGGCGCCTCGATCCGCAATTTCGGCTTTATCACCGTCACCGGGCAGGAGCGCGGCGAAAGCTGGCGCCTTTCCCGCCGAACCCGCGATATCTGGGCCAAAGTCGCCCACCAAGCCGGCATTGCCATCGAACAACGCGGCCTGCTCCTCACCGTGCGCCGCCCCGAAGCAGTCACCGCCGCCGAAGAATTTCTCACCTCCGAAATGGGCGAAGGCTGCGAACTGCTCACCGCCGCGGAATTGCGCAGCAACCACCCCGAGATCGCCGCACCGGACACGCTGGGCGCGCTCTACAGCCCGCACGAACTGCGTGTCGAATCCCGCCTTGCCCTACCCAAGCTCGTAAGCCTGTTGCAAGCCGCGCATAACGTCACCTTTCTCACCAACACCGCCGTGCACTCCGTCGCGCCGCCACGGATCGAGACCGCGCGCGGCCCGGTCGAAGCCGAGGCCGCCATCGTCTGCCCCGGCGATGATTTCGCCACTCTCTTCCCCGAGCGCATCGCCGCCTACCAGCCCCAGCGGTCGCGCATCTCGATGTTACGCCTCGCCTCGCCCGGCTTTCGCCTGCCGGCAGCGGTGATGTCCGATCTCAGCCTGGTGCGCTATCGAGGCTATGCGGCACAGCCCGCCGCAACCGCCCTGCGCGCCCGGCTCGACATTGAACAATCGCTCCACCTGGATCACGGCGTCCACCTGATCGCGGTCCAAAGCGCCGACGACACACTGGTGGTCGGCGACTCTCATCACTACGCCGATCTCCCGCCGCCCTTCGCGCCCGCGGAGGCGGAGGACTGCATTCTCGACGAATTCCATCGCGCCACCGGGATCACCCCGCCACCGGTAATCGAGCGTTGGGTGGGCACCTACGCCTCTGCCGAGACCACCTTCTTCATCGACGCCCCATCCGACGCCGTCCGTCTGGTGATGGTCACCAGCGGCACCGGCGCATCGACCTCGTTCGGCATCGCCGAAAAGACCATCGCCGGCCTCTACGGCGCCCCAGCAGGAGTTACCTCATGAGCAGTCCGATCAAAGCCGTCATCTTCGACTGGGCCGGCACCATGGTAGATTTCGGCTCCGTGGCCCCGGTCAACGCCATGATCGACGCCTTCGCCACCTACGGCGTCACCATCACCGCGGCGAACGCGCGCCGGGATATGGGCCGAGCCAAGCGCGACCACGTCTGGGGCATCCTCACCGACCCCGCGATCTCCGCCGCCTGGCGCACAGTTCACGGCGCGTCCCCCACCGAAGCGGACGGCGACAAGATCTACCAAGCCCTCGAGCCCCTGATCGAAGCCGCCGCCACTGCGTGCGCCGACCTGATCCCCGGAGCCGCCGCCATTGCCGCGGAATTGACCGCCCAGGGCATCCGGATCGGCTCAGGCACCGGCTACACCCGCCAGATGATGTCCGGCATCCTCCCCCGCGCCGCCGCCCAGGGTTACGCCCCCGAAGTCGTCGTATGCGCCGGCGAAACCCCATCGGGCCGCCCCTCGCCGTTGATGGCATGGCAAGCCCTGATAGCGCTCGACGCCTGGCCCGCCCGTGCCTGCGTAAAAGTGGATGACGCGACCGTCGGCATCGAAGAGGGGCGGGAAGCTGGCTGCTGGACGATCGGACTGGCAGCGTCGGGTAATGGCGTCGGCTTGAGCCTCGCAGAATACGAAGCTCTCAGCGCGCCCGAGAGACAGGAACGTGTCTCGGCCGCAGCCGCACAACTCAAGGCCGCCGGCGCCCATTATGTGATTGATAGCATCGCCGATGTCAGGCCCGTTCTGGAAACGATCGCAGCGCGCATTGCTGCCGGGGAACGGCCTTGAGTAAGTGGATGCGAAGCAGGAAGCATCTTTTTTGAAAAAAAGAAGCAAAAAGCTAAAAAAAGAAGCAAAAAGCTTTTGTCAATATGGGCCGGTGCGCACAGTCCGAAGACTGGCGCCCCTAATTGACAAAGTTTTTTTGCTTCTTTTTGTTCACAAAAAGAAGATTCTTCCCTGCACCTAAACCTTTGGTGACGGAACATGGTTGACCAGCGACGCCGGGACTTGATGCGCAAAATCGCCGCCGTGGCCACTGCGTCGCTCGTGCCCGACACCGTGCGCCACGCGCTGGCGTTGCCGGCGAACAACGCCACGGGCACCATCCGCGATGTCGAGCACGTCGTAATCCTGATGCAGGAAAACCGCTCGTTCGACCATTATTTCGGCACCCTGCGCGGCGTTCGCGGCTATGGCGACCCACGGCCAGTGCCCCTTCCCGGCGGCGCCGACGTATTCCACCAGCCGGTGCCCGGCAGCAACACGCCCCTGCTGCCATTCCGTCTTAACACCGCAACCACGTCGGCGGCGTGCCTCAAAAGCCTCGACCACAGCTGGAAAGCGTCGCAGGCGCTGTGGAACAACTGGGACGTCTGGGTCGAGAAGAAGACCGCCTACACCATGGGACATCTGGTCCGCGCCGACATCCCCTATTACTATGCGCTCGCCGACGCGTTTACGATTTGCGATGCCTACCATTGCTCACTCTTCGGCCCCACCGATCCCAACCGGCTATATTTGTTCTCCGGCACCAGTGGGCTTGCCGTCGGCGATGACCGCGCCCAAGCCATCAGCAACACCGACGACGACCAGAACTGGACCGCGGACATGAGCCTCGACGAGCCGGATTTCGGCGGGTTCGGCTGGGTCACCTACGCCGACCGGCTGGAATCCGCCGGGATCAGTTGGCAGCTCTACCAGGAATACGACAATTTCGGCGACAACTCGCTCGCGTATTTCAAGCAGTTCCGCAATCTCGACCGGAATTCCCCACGCTACCGCAAAGCCCGCGCGATCGTGCCTGGATCGCACGCCGAGCACGCGATGCAGACCAACGGCTCGCCGCTGGTCGCCGCCTTCGCCAACGACGTAGCGTCGGGCACCCTGCCGCAGGTCTCGTGGATCGTCGCACCAACGGCGCTATCAGAACACCCAGACGCCCCTCCCGGTTTCGGCGAGGTGCTGATCTCCCGCCTCGTAGACGTGCTGGTGGCGCATCCGGAGACCTGGGCCAAAACCGTATTCATCATCAACTACGACGAGAATGACGGATTCTTCGACCATGTCCCGGCGCCGGTGCCCGCTCACACGCCGGACACCGGGCACACCATGGTGTCGATCCACGGCGAACTCTACGGCGACGTCCCGGTGGGGTTGGGCCCGCGGGTCCCGATGCTGATCGTTTCGCCCTGGAGCAAGGGCGGCTGGGTGAATTCAGAGTTATTCGACCACACCTCGGTGCTGATGTTCCTGGAACGCCGCTTCGGCGTAACCGCGCCGAACATTACCCCCTGGCGGCGCGCGGTGGTGGGGGACCTGACCTCCGCGTTCGATTTCACCGCCCCTGGCACCGGCAAGCTCGCGCAACTGCCGCCCACCACATCCTACGTCGCGCAAGTGGAGCGGGCCTGCACCCTCGCCGCCCCGGTGATACCGAGCGGACCGCATGCGGCCGCGCAGATGCCGGTGCAGGAGGCCGGCCAGCGTCCGGCACGGGCCCTCCCATACCGGCTCACGGTCTCGGCCGAGGCGACAAAGGGCGGGCTCAACCTTACCTTCAACAATTCCGGTGCCCTGGGTGTCACGTTCCTGCTCTACTTCGACCACGACCTGAGAGGCCCACGCCACTACACGATCGCGCGCGAGGCCAGCCACACCGCGCGGATTCCCCTCGACGGCCCCGAATACGGCGCGACCTTGTTCGGTCCGAACGGATTTCTACGTCGTTTCGCCGGATCAGCGCCGGACGGCGGAGCGGAGCACTTGCTGGTTCGAGAACAATATGACCCTGCCCACGACCGCCTGGTTCTAGCGCTGGTCAATCGTGGCGCTAACCCACTTACGGTGCGTATCACCCCCGGAGCCTACCCGAACCAGCCCCCGCAGGTGCAGATGCTGGCGCCCGGCGCCACCGCGCGTAGCGTCTGGCAAATTGCCGGAAGTGATCACTGGTACGATCTTTCAGTGCGCGCCGATGAATTGCTCCAGTTCGAGCGCCGCTACGCTGGACACATGGAAACCGGCCAGCCGAGCTGGAGCGATCCGGCATTCGGCCGCGTTCAAGCGTGACCACCGGCTGCCCGCCGTGATCATTTCCCGAGCATGAAGTCGAGCATCATCTCCTGCACCGCTTCGACCATCTGAACACCGTTCGCGGTCTTGCAGCCCGCGGCGCCGGCGGCCTGCAACAGCGGCGTCACTCCATGCCCAGCGATCACATCGCCGACGAACATTGCAGGGGCGAACAAGTGCGCGGCGACCGGCAGCGGATCATCGGCATTCAAGCCCAACGGAGTCGCGTTGCACACCATATCGCAGCCGGTCGGGTCCGGCGGCCCGGCGATCACCCGGCCGCGCCCCCGGGCCGAGACCAATTCGATCAGGTGGCCGGCGCGAGATGCGTTGGTGTCGTGGATAATCAACTCGCGAACCCCCGCGTCGAGCAGCGCGAGGGCAATGGCGCTTCCAGCCCCGCCGGCGCCAAGCAGCAGCACCCGGGCCCCTTCTGGTTTGGCACCCTGGTCCACCTGCGCCTTCACGAATGCGATCCCATCGAGCATGTCGCCATGCCACGAACCGTCGAGGTTGCGACGCATCACGCTCACGACACCAAACAGCTTCGCTGGATCGGCGCTGGTGGCGCAGTGCGCGAAGCAGGCGAACTTATGCGGCATGGTAACCAGGAGGCCGCCAATGTTGCGGATCAGCGAAAGCCCATGCATGACGCCCTCAAGCGCTGTCGCCGGCACTTCCATCGGCACGCAGATGCCGTTGTGGCCCCGTGACTCGAGACCCTGGGTAAAGCGGTTGGGCGATTTCACGTATATGATCGGGTCGCCGATGATCGGGTACAACCGCGTTTCGCCGCTTAAACTCTCAAGCATTCGATTTTACCTCCGCATTGCCAGCCCCGGTGAGCACCCATAGCCATCTGAGATGGACTATTTTCCTCGCCAATAGCCAGTGATTATGCGCGAATTCCTTTGACAATCCGTCTCGTACCGCGCGGAGTATCATCAACCGCATAAGGGGCAGAGAGTAGTTTGACGCATCATGTGGGCTAACTTTAGACGGATTCCGGCCGGAGCGGGACTGATGGAACGACCGTTGACGGCCGAGGGCCTGGCCACGTGGCTCACCCCGCGTGAGGCATTCAGGCTTCTTGCCGACGCCTTCGGTGCATCGAGTGCAGGCCGCATCATTTTTCAAGGACTTCGCGGCGGCATCATCCGAGCCATCTCCGGGACCTCATCCTGGAGCAATCCGCACGGAGGTTCGACCTTACGTCCGCCGGTGCGGATTCCAGGACGATTCTGGGAAGGTCTAACGGACCACGTCATCCCTGATTCGTTTTGGACGACCGGTTCCGTGAGGCTCCATCTCGCCAGTGACGCGAGAAGAAGCACGCCGTCAGAGGTTAGCTTTTATGACGTCCGGTTCGAGCCCGATGCCATCCGTGCCCTCCTACGCGAGGCATCGGCGAAGGAAAAAGCGAAGCCAGCGCCTCCAGTTTCCGATGCGCTGCTGCAAATGTGGTTCGACGTATATCGAAAAGCCTACGAAGGGGTCGAAGCAACCGAAGCAGAAGCTCTGGAGTCGGCCGAGGGAATGTTCCCCGGGAAACTCGTCAGCCGCGAGCGCGTTCGAAAGCTCCTCGCCAATTGGAAGCCAAGCGAGGAGTAGTGTTCTTTTTTGAAAAAAAGAACCAAAAAACTTTTGTCCGATTAGGCCGATATCCATCGCCCGCAGGCGGCGCGCACGAATTCTAATTGACAAAGTTTTTTTGCTTCTTTTTGTTCACAAAAAAGAAGATTCTTGCCTTCTCTACACTTCGAACTTCACTCCCTGTGCCAGCGGCAGCGACCGCCCATAATTCACTGTGTTAGTCGCCCGCCGCATATATGCCTTCCACGCATCCGACCCGGACTCGCGTCCGCCCCCAGTTTCTTTCTCTCCGCCGAACGCCCCGCCAATTTCGGCGCCCGAGGGTCCGATATTGACGTTGGCGATGCCGCAATCCGATCCGTCCGCTGCCATAAATTGTTCGGCCTCACGCAGATCGTTGGTAAAGATCGAAGACGACAGCCCCTGAGGCGCCGCGTTCTGCAACGCAATCGCCGTATCGAGGTCCCGGTAGCGCATGACGTAAAGGATCGGCGCGAAGGTCTCGCGCAGCACTACGGCCGCTTGCTCCGGCATTTCGACCAGCGCGGGCCGCACATAAGCGCCCTCCGCCCCAACGCGCACGCCGCCGTGCACCAATCCGCCGGCATCGCGCGCCTGGTCGAGCGCTGCCGCCATCGCCTCGGCCGCGGCAGCATCAATCAGCGGCCCAACCAGCGTATCGCCTTCCCGCGGATCGCCCACCTTCACACTGTCGTAGGCCGCCTTCAAACAGGGCAACAGCGCATCGTAGACGCCCTCATGCACAAACAGCCGGCGCAGCGACGTGCAACGCTGGCCCGCGGTGCCCATGGCGGCGAACGCAACGCCGCGGAGTGCCAGATCCAGGTCCGCCGACGGCGCCACGATCGCAGCGTTATTACCGCCAAGTTCCAGCAAACCACGAGCGAACCGCCCGGCCAGTTTCGGCCCCACCTTGCGGCCCATGGCGGTCGAACCCGTCGCCGAGACCAGCGGCACGCGAGGATGATCGACCAGCGCCTCGCCCACGCCGGCGCCCCCGATCAGCAGTGTGGACAGCCCGTCGGGCGCATCCCCGAACCGCGCCGCCGCCCGCTCGAACAGCGCCTGCACCGCGAGCGCGGCCAACGGCGTTTTCTCCGACGGCTTCCACACCACGCTATTGCCGCAAACCAGCGCCAGCGCCGCGTTCCACGACCACACCGCAACCGGAAAGTTGAACGCCGAGATCACCCCCACCACCCCAAGCGGGTGCCAAGTTTCCATCATCCGGTGCAGCGGCCGCTCGGTCGCGATCGTAAGCCCGTAAAGCTGCCGCGAGAGCCCGACAGCGAAGTCGCAGATATCAATCATCTCCTGCACTTCGCCCAGCCCCTCGGAGACGATCTTACCCGCCTCCAACGTCACCAGTGCGGCGAGATCGGCCTTGGCCGCGCGCAATTCCTCCCCCAGCAACCGCACCAGTTCGCCCCGCCGTGGCGCCGGCACCATCCGCCAGCGCAAAAACGCCTGGTGCGCGCGTTCGATCGCGACACCAGCCTCAGCAGGCGTGGTCTCCACCACCGACGCGATAATCTCCCCCGTAATCGGCGAGCGCGCCGGCAGCGTACCGCCCGTGAACAGCCCATGCGGCACGCCCAAACGCCGGAGCAGCGCCCCAGCGTCGGCCGCGAGCCCCGAATCCTGTGTCACCCGCAAGGCTTTCATCACGCGACCTCCAGCACGATGGGACGAACGCCGGCGCCGGTTTCAGCCACCAAATCTTCCGGGCGGGCATAAGCGCGGCCAAACCGGTTGCCGAGGAAATCGGCTAGGCTAATATCTTCCTGTCTGATCAACCCATGGCTCGGCAGCGCGCCCTCAGCCAGCAAGTCAAGCACAGCGCAAATGCCACTCGCGGTGGTGATCTGAATACCCGTGCGCATCACCCCGCCAATCATCTTGGCGTAGATCTTATGGGCATAAGTCTCCTGCACCAGCTTACCGCCCTGCATACCCGAGACAGTCACGAACACGATCACCACGTCCTGACTGGTGCTCGGCAGTGCGCCCTCGAAGATATCCTTCAACAGCCCACGCCGGTTGCGCAAATTCAGATCGTTCAGCAGTGTCTTCATGATCGCCGCGTGCCCGGGATAGCGGATGGTGCGATAATTCAAATTCTGCACCTGCCCCTCCAGCGTATCGCAAAGCGACCCCAACCCGCCCGAGGTATTGAACGCCTCGTAGGTCACGCCATCGAGGGCAAACATCTCGACCTCCTCAAGCGGCGTAGTCTCACGACGCTCGCCATTCACGATCGCCTCGCACGGCTCGCAATATTCGTTAATCACCCCATCGGTCGACCAGGTAAGATTATAGCCGAGCGCATTGGACGGAAACGCCGGCAGTGCGCCGACCCGCATCCGCACATCGCGCAGGCGGTCGAACCGCTGCGCCAGATCATTGGCAACAATGGTAATGAACCCCGGCGCGAGCCCACATTGCGGAATAAACGCGGTCTTGGCTCCCTGCGCCAGCGCCCGCACCGCGCGGGTCGAGGCGACATCCTCGGTGAGATCGAGATAATGCACGCTGTTAGCCCTCGCAGCAGTCGCGATCCGGGTGGTGAGGTGATAGGGCGCAGCACTCAGCACCGCGAACTGGCCGGCCAAAGCACGCTCGAGTGCTGCGTCATCAGAGATATCGAGCGGCAGCCGCTTTACCAAACTGCTAGCATGGATCCGGGACAGTTGGGTTTCGTCGCGATCCGCCACCGTCACCCGGTAGTCACCCGTCGACGCCAAAAGATCGGTAATCATGCCGCCGATCTTACCTGCGCCAATAACCAGAACTGCCTTCATCGAAACCTCCATCGCCATGCGTTCCCGGAGTATCTCGCGCCGCAATATCAGAAGCCATTGCCAAGTCGCCGAATCCGACGGATGATTTCGGCGTTTCTCGACCCCGAAAGTGCAAATCGCCGATGGACGACCTCGACCGCCTGCTGATCGCCAAGCTGCGCGAAAACGCCCGCGCCCCCGTAGCCGAACTGGCGCGCGGCCTCGGCCTGTCGCGCACCACGGTTCAAAGCCGGATCCTGCGGCTCGAACAATCGGGCACAGTCACAGGCTACACCGTCCGCCTCTCCAACGCCGCCGAGCGTGGCCACGTGCACACCTACGTCATGGTCACCGTCCGGCCCAAACAAACCGGAACAGTGGCCCGCGAGCTGCGGCGCCTGCCATTCGTGCGGAGGCTCGAATCGGTAAGCGGACCCTTCGACCTGATAGCAATGGCGGTAACACCATCGATGGCCGAAATGGACGCCCTGCTCGACGCCATCGGCGCATTGGAGGGGGTCGAACGCACCACGTCCTCGATCGTGCTTTCGACCAAGTTCGACCGGTAGGTCAGAAAGCATCTTTTTTGAAAAAAAGAAGCAAAAAACTTTTGTTCGTTGGCGAATAACGCTCCAGTAGGAACTTATTTCGTTGGCGCTGACGTTTTACTTATGCTAGCGTTTTTCAGGTCGATCGGAACGGATCTTGGCTGTGGCAGGGATATTTCGCCCCTCCCCGCCGTGCCGGTTGAGCGTGTCCGCCATCCCGCTCCCTTGAGCGGGCTAAATTGCCGCTATCAACAAATGTCAGAGCACAATCCGGCCGGCTGACCGATTCGCTTCGATCGGATTACGCTCCAGCGGGGAACCTCCATCATGACCGATTACGTCGTTTCGTCTGGCGCGACCAGCACCGGCATCACGCTTTTCAACTCTGACCTGATGACGGTGCAGAACGGCGGCATCGCCGACCTTATCGTCGTAAGTGCGGGCGGGACCGAGGTCGTGTCCAGCGGCGGCATAACCAACCTCACCACAGTAGATTCTGGCGGGTACGAGAACGTGTCGTCGGGCGGCACCGCCAGCAATACCATAGTATTCCCCAACGGCGTCTTGGACGTGTTCAACGGCGGCGCAACAGTCAGCGCCGTTGTGGCGTACGAAGGCACCGAGAATGTCTCCTCCGGGGGCACCGCCAGCTTCACCGTTGTGAGCAACGGCGGAACCGAGTTCGTGTATGCCGGCGGCACGACGTACTCCACTGTGGTAAGCAACGGCGGCTACGAGGAAGCGGTTTTTGGGGGCACGACCAGTAACGCCACCTTGGACTACGGAGGCTACGAGTTCGTTGGTGGCTACGGCGGCACCGATGGCGGCACGGCCGTCAGCACGTTCGTTAACACCGGCGGCTACGAGGTCGTATCCACGGGTGGCGTGAGCACTGCCACTGTTTTGAACGGCGGCGTCGAGCAGGTGTTCGACAATGGTGTGGCCAATGGTACCCTCGTGAGTGCCGGCGGGGGAGAGGTTGTCTTCTCAGGCGGCATGGCCAGCAATACCACCGTGGACAACGGCGGGTACGTCGTGTTGATAGGCGGCAACACCCAGGGCACGATCCTGGAGGCAGGCGGCTCCTTCGATCTGTTTGAATTTGCGTATTCCTCTGGCGCAACGGCAAGTTTAGATACCACCGACGATGTCCTGACGGTCACCGAGGGCGCTAATTCGGTGACTCTTCCGCTCTCCGGGACCTATAGCGGCGACTATTTCAGCGTCGTCGCCGATGGCTACGGTGGCACCCTGGTCACTCTGGAACCGGATAACGCCGTAATATGGAACAACGCGATCTCAGGTGACTGGAACGACGCCGCCGACTGGAACACGGGCGAAGTGCCCACGAGCGGCAGCGACGTAATAATCGGACTTGTTCCCGGCGATTACGCGGTGACCGTCGATGCACCGGCCGTGGCTGCATCGCTAACCCTGATGAGCGGCCTCTACGTCGACAACCAATTAACGGTGACCGGCACGATTAACCTTCTCTTCGGCTATATATTTCTCAATGCCGGCGGTACCGTCGTAGGCGCCACAATCACTAATGGGGATTACAGCATCTACTACAGCGGCGGCACGTTTTCGGACGTGACCTACCAGGGCACGCTGAGCCTCTACGATAGTGATCTCACCGTCACCGACGGCATCACACTCGAAAACGCAGCCGGCACTGGGCCGGGTACGCTCGACATGACCGGCGATAGTAATTTGTATTTTAACGGCAACGTTACGCTCAACAACGCCACGATCAATCTTGGGGACTATTCTTATTCTTATCCCACTAACTATATCTCCTCTCAGGAAGATAGCGATAATCCCGCTGTCCTGACTCTTGGCAGTGGCCTCACCATCAACACCATCGGATATGGTCACGCATATCTGCAGGATTTTGGCTCGATCGGTGATGGGATCGTGAACGACGGAGTGATCAACGCGTTTGATTCGTTGACCGTCTATGGCAACAGCTTCACCAATAATGGCACAATCACCGACAATTCCAACATTGATATCGTCACCGGCAACTTTGCCAACACCAGCACGGGTACCATTGCTGTCGGCGAGGGCGCCACACTTAATCTTGATGCCGTCAACCTCAACGACGACGGCACGATCACCTTCAATGGCACCGGCGACACACTCTACATCGGCGGCACGACCGTGCCGGGTGACACGCTCGATGGCTTCGCCATCGGCGACGAAATCGTATTGGACGGACTCAAGTATGACCCCACTGGCGCCCC
>Ga0302314_10019231_pt1 | contig 11359 bp, 8 predicted proteins | sample III_Palsa_N2_3_FD_200533 | JGI IMG/M metagenome (GOLD analysis project Ga0302314, IMG submission 200533) | Peat permafrost microbial communities from Stordalen Mire near Abisko, Sweden - III_Palsa_N2_3 | ecosystem: Environmental > Terrestrial > Soil > Palsa > Peat permafrost | place: Sweden... | reverse complement strand
CGGGCGCGCTGCCCGGTCCGGGGTCGTCGTCTGCCTGGAATCCCATGACCTGCCCCGTTCGATCATCAGTCTAATCCGAAGCTGATACTCGAACATTACAGCGACCTACTGACATTCCAGCCCTCGAGCGCGGGTCAGTCCGCCATCAATCTGGAAGATCTTTGCTGACCCGGCCCCGCAGGAGTAATACGTGATCGACAATCAACGCGCGTCTCCGTTGCAGTCAAACTGGTTTTCGTCTAATCTGAGATAAACAGCCTGGAAAGCCAGGCGGGCCGCCGGGGTGTCCTACCACCGCCGACGGCCCTAGCCACACCACCAACACCACTGGAGGAGCAGCATGTCAACAATCATCGCCCTACCCGGCCGGTATGCGCACCCGGAACCACATCCCGACGCGGCCGCGCGGCAGCGCCAGGATCGCCTCGCGAAGGCGACCGTCGAGGACATGGCGTCGGCACTGGCGTTCTTGAGCGTGATCGACCCGGAGGCGTTCGAGATCGCGTTCACCGCGGCCATCCCGCCCGCCGGCGAGATCCCTGGGGCATCTGAGGACGCCGCGACCCAAGGGGATGAGGAGCCCGTCCCGGTGTGCTGCGAATGCGGTTCCCCGGTCGGGATCTTCCTCACCCATGGCCTGCGGTGGCAGCATTTCCGCGGTGATGGCGTCACGTCCGGGAACCAGGAGATTTACAACCCCGGCCATCCTGCGGAGGTCGCCTGGCTCCTTCCCGGTGAGGACCCCGAAGAGATCTAACAGCAACCGCCTGCCGGTAGGTGAGGAGGTCCCCGAACAGAGGGCAACTGAGACTACGACGAAAGGAGCCGGTTCCGCGACGGAACCGGCTCTTCGTGTTCGTGCTGGTAGATCTTGGCAGAGGACAGGGGATTCGAACCCCTGAGGGGTTGCCCCCAACACGCTTTCCAAGCGTGCGCCCTAGGCCACTAGGCGAGTCCTCCGCCGAGTAGCTTACAGGAACGCGGGGCCTGGAAGGGACGCTGCGCCCCACGGTCTGCCGGCCGTCCGCCTGCCCGCCCGCCGGTCTGGGGCAGTGGGCGCGAGCGGTGCGCGGAGTGACTAGACTTACTGATCGACCCCCCGTGCGGCGTTTACCTCGCCAACCCCCCCAGGGCCGGAAGGCAGCAAGGGTACGCGGGCTCTGACGGGTGCGCGGGGGGTCCCTTTCCTGTTCCGGTGAAAGCGATCGGCCTGGCCGGCGAGGATGAAGTCATGGCGGAAGACTCTGAAGTAACCCGGACTACACCAACCCGGACGTCCCAGAGCCTGGCCCTGTACCGGAAGTACCGTCCCGCCACCTTCGCCGAGGTCCGCGGCCAGGATCACGTGACCGAGCCGCTCCGTCAGGCGCTCAGCTCCGGCCGGATCAACCACGCCTATTTGTTCAGCGGCCCGCGCGGCTGCGGCAAGACGTCGAGCGCCCGCATCCTCGCCCGGTCGCTGAACTGCGTGCAGGGCCCGACCCCGGACCCGTGCGGCGTCTGCGACTCGTGCGTCGCGCTCGCCCCGTCCGGCGCGGGCTCGATCGACGTGATCGAGATCGACGCCGCCAGCCACGGTGGCGTCGACGACGCCCGCGACCTGCGCGAGCGCGCCTTCTACGCCCCGGTCGCCGGCCGCTACAAGATCTACATCATCGACGAGGCGCACATGGTGACCCAGCAGGGCTTCAACGCCCTGCTGAAGCTGGTCGAGGAGCCGCCGCCGCACCTGAAGTTCATCTTCGCGACCACCGAGCCGGAGAAGGTCATCGCGACGATCAGGTCGCGGACGCACCACTACCCGTTCCGGCTGATGCCCCCGTCGGTGATGCGGGACCTGTGCGAGGAGATCCTCAACTCCGAGGGCGTGCCCTTCGACCCGGCGGTGCTGCCGCTGGTGGTGCGGGCGGGCGGCGGCTCCGCGCGGGACACGGAGTCCATCCTCGACCAGCTCCTGGCGGGCTCGGACGAGGGCGGGATCAGGTACGACCGCGCGGTCTCGCTGCTCGGCTACACCGACGCCAGCCTGCTCGACGAGATCGTGGGCGCGTTCGCGACGGGCGACGGGGCGTCGGTGTTCCGCGCGGTGAACCGGGTCATCGAGGGCGGCCACGAGCCGCGCCGGTTCGCCACCGACATGCTGGACCGGTTCCGCGACCTGATCGTGCTCGCCTCGGTGCCCGACGCCATCGCCACCGGCCTGCTCGACACGCCGCCGGATCGGGTCGAGGCCCTGACCAGTCAGGCCGAGCGGTACGGGCTGGCCGCGCTGACCCGGGCCGCCGACATCGTCTCGACCGGTCTCGACCAGATGCGCGGGGCCACCTCGCCCCGGCTGCTGCTCGAGCTGATGTGCGCGCAGGTGCTGCTCCCGGCCGCCGCGACCGACGAGCGGTCGGTCCTGGCCCGGCTGGAGAGGCTGGAGGCAGGCGCGGCCGCTCGCCCGGTTCAGCCGCCCGCCGCCAGTCCCGGAAATGCTTATATCGAACGGACCGAGGTGACTCCCCGTCCGCAGCCGTCCCCGGCTCCGGGGCAGCACCCCGAGGCGGCGCCGCCCGGCCCGCACCGGGATTCCGCCTCCGTTGGCGAGCGGACCGGCCCGGCCGCGCCTGCGAGCGCGCCGTCGGCGGATCAGGCGCCGGTCGCGGCTGCGCCTTCGACCCAGCCGCAGGCGCCCGCGAGCGCGCCGCGACAGGAGCCGTCGGCTCCGGCTGCTTCGCCTGCGGCTGCTTCGCCTGCGGCTGCTTCGCCTGCGGCTGCTTCGGCTGCGGCTGCTTCGCCCGTGGCTCCTTCGCCCGCGGCTGCGGCACCGTCGGCATCGGCCGGGACGAGCGCGCGCGGCGGGGTGACCACCGAGACGCTGATTGAGGCCTGGCCCCACATCCTCGACGCGGTGAAGGCCCAGGGGCGGGTGGCGGCGATCGTCATCGGCAACGCGAGCCTGGTCTCCCTCGACGAGGCCGTGCTCACGCTCCGCTTCCCGCGCCAGGGCGACGTCAAGGGCTTCGCCAACAGCCGCTACGAGGACCTGCTGAAGCAGGTGATCAACACGATGTTCGGCATCAACGTCGTGGTGCGGGCCGTGACCGGCGGCGACACGCCGCCGGCGGGCGGACGGCCGGGACCCGCTCCCGTCCCGCCCGCCGCGCCGCCCGCGGCGCCGCAGGAACCGCCGGCGTCGCGACCCGCGCCGGCCGAGTCGACGATGCCGCCGGTGGCGTACCCGCAGGCTCCGTCCGCCGCCGATACCGGATCGGCTGGCGGCGTTGGGGGCACCACGGGTCCGTTCGGGAAAACTGCCTTTCCCAGCGCCGATCTCCCGCCACTGCCGCCGCCGCCGTCACCCGACGACGAGGAGGATTTCGACCTCGAGGACGAGGACATGTCGGACTCGGTGGCGCACGACCTCAGCGGCATGGCGCTGGTCCAGCGCGAGCTCGGCGGCCAGGTAATCGCCGAATACACGGACTAATCCACGGGGTAAGTCCCGCGCGGCGGCGAGTGGGGAAAGCACCGAGTAGGCTTCCTTTTATGGGACCTGGCGGCTTTGACATGCAGCAGATTTTCGCTGCGGCGCAGCAGGCGATGAGCGCGCAGCAGGAGCTGGCGAACACCGAGGTAATCGGCACGGCGGGCGGCGGCGCGGTGCGCGCGGTCGTCAGCGGCGTGGGCCAGCTGCTCGACGTCACGATCGATCCGAGCGTGATCGACCCGACCGACCCGGCCGAGACCGCGGCGACCGTGGCCGACCTGGTGCTGGCGGCGGTGCACGACGCCTGGGACTCCGCCATCGACCTTCAGCAGCGCCAGCTCGGCGCGCTCGGCGGAGGTCTCGGCGGGGGGCTCCCGGCCGGACTTGGCGACGCGCTCGGCGGCGGCGGTGGCGGCTTCGACCTGTCCAGCCTCGGACTGCCCGGGCTCGGCGGCCCGGTTGGCCTCGATGACGACGACGAGTACGACGACGACGAAGATGACGATGACGAAGATGACGACGACGAAGATGACGACGAGGACGACGACGACCTCGATGACGACGACGTTGACCCCGAGGACAAAGAGAACTGACGGCCGCGCATGTATGAAGGCGTCATCCAGCACCTGATCGACGAGCTCGGCCGGCTGCCCGGCGTCGGGCCTAAGGGCGCGCAGCGGATCGCGTTCGCGCTGCTGGCTGGCGACCCGGAGGACGTTCGTCGGCTGGCCGCCGCGCTGATCGAGATGACCGAGCGGGTGCGGTTCTGCAAGACCTGCGGGAACGTCGCCGAGGCGGAGGAGTGCCGGATCTGCCTGGACACCAGGCGCGACGAGACGGTCATCTGCGTGGTCGAGGAGCCCAAGGACGTCGCCGCGGTGGAGAAGATCCGCGAGTTCCGCGGCCGGTACCACGTGCTCGGCGGCGCGATCAGCCCGATCGACGGGGTCGGCCCCGACGACCTGCGGATCAGGGAGCTGATGATCAGGCTGGCGGACGGCCGGGTGACCGAGCTGATCCTGGCGACCAACCCCAACCTGGAGGGCGAGGCGACCGCGACCTATCTCGCCCGGCTCGTCAAGTCGATGGGCATCCGGGTGACGCGCCCGGCCAGCGGGCTGCCGGTGGGCGGCGACCTGGAGTACGCGGACGAGGTCACGCTGGGCCGCGCCTTCGAGGGCCGGCGCCTGCTCGACGTGTGATTTTCTCGACGTGTGAGCTTGGCCGCCCGGGCCATTTAAGGATTGGGCGTGGTGCCGGGGCGCGGATAGACTCGCACGCGGTCCGCCTACGGCTACCCGGGAGGAGCGGCGCGTCCAGATGGCCCTTGTCGTGCAGAAATACGGTGGTTCCTCAGTCGCCGACGCGGAGGGCATCAAGCGCGTAGCTAAGCGCATCGTCGCCACCCGGAAGGCCGGGAATCAGGTGGTGGTCGTGGTGTCCGCGATGGGCGACACCACCGACGATCTGATCGACCTGGCTAACCAGGTGACGCCGGAACCGCCCAAGCGCGAGCTCGACATGCTGCTCACCTCGGGCGAGCGGATCTCGATGGCGCTGCTGGCGATGGCGATCGCCACCCTCGGCATGGAGGCGCGGTCCTTCACCGGGTCGCAGGCCGGCGTGATCACCGACGGGGTGCACGGCTTCGCCCGGATCATCGACGTCACCCCCGGCCGGATCTCGAGCGCGCTGGCCGATGGCGCGATCCCGATCGTGGCCGGCTTCCAGGGGGTCTCGCAGACCACCAAGGACATCACCACGCTGGGCCGGGGCGGCTCCGACACCACCGCGGTGGCGCTGGCGGCCGCGCTCAACGCGGACGTGTGCGAGATCTACACCGACGTGGACGGCGTCTTCACCGAGGACCCGAGGCTGGTGGCGGGCGCCCGCCGGATAGCGCGGATCTCCTACGAGGAAATGCTGGAGATGGCCGCGTGCGGCGCGAAGGTCCTCATCCCGCGCTGCGTCGAGTACGCGCGCCGGTACGGGCTGCCGATTCACGTGCGGTCCTCGTTCAGTGACAAGACAGGCACCTGGGTCAGCGAGAACGCTGAGAATGAGTCGGAGGAAGCCGGGATGGAGAAGGCCATCATCTCCGCGGTCGCGCACGACCGCAGCGAGGCGAAGATCACCGTGGTCGGCGTCCCTGACCGGGTGGGCACGGCCGCGCGGATCTTCGGGATCATCGCCGAGGCGGACATCAACATCGACATGATCGTGCAGAACGTGTCGGCGATCGCGACCGGCCGCACCGACATCTCGTTCACGCTGCCGGGCGCGGACGGGCAGCGGGCGCTGGACATGCTCCGCTCGGCCCAGGAGACGCTCGGCTTCCAGGAACTGCTCTACGACGACCGCATCGGCAAGGTCTCGGTGATCGGCGCCGGGATGCGCTCGCACCCGGGCGTGTCGGCCAAGTTCTTCGCCGCCCTCGCCGAGGCCGGGGTGAACATCCAGATGATCACCACCTCGGAGATCCGGATCTCGGTCGTCGTCAGCGAGTCGGACGTGGACGTCGCGGTGCACACCACCCACAAGTCGTTCGGCCTGGACTCCGACGTGGTCGAGGCCGTCGTCTACGGGGGGACCGGCCGATGAGCGGCGCTGCTGGCCAGCGGCCGACGCTGGCCGTCGTCGGGGCGACCGGTGCCGTCGGCACGGTCATGCTCGACCTGCTCTCCACCCGGGCCGACGTCTGGGGGGAGATCCGGCTGATCGCCTCGCCCCGGTCGGCCGGGCGGATGCTCTCCGTGCGGGGCGTCGAGACCGAGGTCATCGCGCTGTCGCCGGAGGCGTTCGACGGCGTGGACGTGGCCATGTTCGACGTGCCCGACGAGGTGTCCGCGGCCTGGGTACCGGTCGCCACCGCCCGCGGCGCCGTCTGCGTGGACAACTCGGGCGCGTTCCGCATGGACCCCGAGGTGCCGCTGGTGGTGCCCGAGGTGAACTCCGGCGATGCCCGGCGCCGTCCCAAGGGGGTCATCGCCAACCCGAACTGCACCACGCTGTCGCTGATCGTCGCGGTCGGCGCGCTGCACCGGGCCTTCGGCCTCGAGGAGATGTTCGTGGCCTCCTACCAGGCCGCTTCCGGCGCCGGGCAGGCGGGCATCGACACCCTCTACGGGCAGCTCGAGAAGGTCGGCGGTACCCGGACCCTCGGCCAGCGGGCCGGCGACGTGCGGGCCGCGGTCGGCGACCTCGGGCCGTTCCCGGCGCCGCTCGCGCTGAACGTGGTGCCGTGGGCGGGCTCCCTGAAGGACGAGGGCTGGTCGTCGGAGGAGCTCAAGATCCGCAACGAGTCGCGGAAGATCCTCGGCCTGCCCGGGCTGCGGGTCAACGCGACCTGCGTCCGGGTGCCGGTGATCACCACGCACTCGTGCGCGGTGCACGCGCGGTTCGCCCGTCCGGTCGGCCGGGAGGCCGCCTGGGAGACGTTGCGCAACGCGCCCGGCATCGTGCTCAACGACGAGCCGGAGAACGGCGAGTACCCGACGCCCGCCGACGTCGTGGGCACCGATCCCACCTGGGTCGGCCGGGTCCGCGAGTCCCTCGACGACCCCAACGGCATCGAGCTCTTTGTCTGCGGCGACAACCTGCGCAAGGGCGCCGCGCTCAACACCGCCCAGATCGCCGAGCTGATCGCGGCCGAGTTCTAGGCGGACAGCGCGCGGCGCCTCACAGGTTATAGAGGCGCCGGGCGTTGTCGGCGCCGATCATCCGCAGCACGCGGATGCCGTCGGCCAGCGACCAGGCGCTCTCGGTCACCCAGCGTCCGATGACCTGGGCCATGGCCCGGCGCCAGAGGACCGAGCCCACGAGGTGGAACTCGGGGAGGCCGAAGGCGTCGGAGGAGTAGAGCTGCTTGGCGAACGGCGCGAGCTCGAGGGACTCGGCGACTAGCTGCTGGCTCTGCGCGCCGACGTAGTTCAGCCCGAGCCCGATGTCGAAGTACACGTTGTTGAACGCCTGGGCCAGGTACCCGGCCTCGCGGTGATACGGGTAGCAGTGCAGCAGGGCGATCGGCGTCGACATGACGTGCCGCTGCCGGAGCAGCCCGAGGAGCAGCATCGGGTTGGCCCGGTGCAGGTCGAGGTCCCGGTCGCCGAACCCGACGTGAACCTGCAGCGGCAGCCCGAGGGCGACGGCCACGTGGATGACGAAGGCCTCGAGAACGGGGTCGGCGAGCCGCGGGCTGGGGCCGCCCGCGGCGGTCCACCGGCTGACCGCCGCGACCACGGCGCCGTCGTCCGGCGGCGACCAGTCGATGTCGAAGCCGGTCCGGTAGGCCAGGATCGTCTTGAAGCCCGCGGCCTCGGCCGCCGCCTTCCGCGCCGCGGCCCGGAACGCCTCGGGGAACTCGGCCGCGGTCACGCCGCCGCGGACCAGCTCTTCCGCCAGGGCTTCGAGCCGGACGATCTCGCTGGTCGCGCCGCCCGCGTCCGCGGCCAGCTCGGCGGGCGTGGTGATCGGCCGGGAGCTGTAGCCGGTATCGATCACCCAGTGCCCGACCCCGGCCGCCCTGAGCATGCGCTGGTTCAGCTCCGCGGGCGCGATGGCGCCGCGGGCCGCCCAGTACTGGTCGGCGGGCGCGTGCCGCTCCAGGCCGAGCAGCGGGGCGCACCAGCGCCGGAACGCGAAGCCCGCCTGCGAGTCGAACTGGGTCATGAAATCGGGAACCGGGTCGGCGGAGCCCTCGTTGAGCGCTTCCTCGAAGACTCCCCGGTCGATCGGGCCGACGAAGCAGCCGTGGACATGATGGTCGACCAGCGCGAGCTCGCGCGCCGCGGCGGCGAGGGCATCAGGAATTCCGGTCAGGCCGGCGAGGACGTCACGATCATCAGCGGGCACGGGCGCTCTTTCGGCTCGGACGGGCGAGCCGGTCAGGACCAGGCGAGGCGGAGCGCCTCGGCGATCTGGCCGGGGGCCGAGCCGGCGAAGACGCTGGCCTCGTGCCGGCGCACAGAGAGCACGCCGTCGATGATGTCCCGGCCGAAGAGCTCGCGGGCGAAACTGGAGCCCTCGAGCCGGTCGAGCTGCTCGCCCTGCGTGGCCGAGAGCCGGATCTTGTCGAAGTCGGGCAGCGCCGACGGGTTGCCGGGAACCTCCTCCGGGAGCGGCAGCTCGCGTTCGATGCCGCTGAGCGCCGAGCCGAGGAACGCCGCCGCGGCGAGGTAGAGGTTGGCGCTCGGGTCGATGACCTTGAGCTCGATGTTGGCGCCGTGCGGGTTGCCCGGCGTTCCCGCGACGAAGCGCACCGCCGCCTCGCGGTTCTCCAGGCCCCAGCACGCGGCCGCGCCCGACCAGGAGTTCGGCACCAGGCGCAGGGGGGAGAGGACCGAGCCGGCGTAGAGGCTCATCAGCTCGGGCAGCAGGTCCAGGGTCCCGGCGATGACCGAACCGCCCTGGTCGGTCAGGCCGTGCGGCCCGGTGCCGGCCGAGAAGAGGTTGGCGCCGTCGCGGCTGAGCGACAGGTGCAGGTGCGCGCCGTTGCCGACGCCGCCCACCGCGGGCAGCGGGGAGAGCGACACGCCGAAGCCGTGCCGCGCGGCGACGAGGGCGATGAGGATGCGGGCGAGGACCCCGGTGTCGGCCATCGCCACCGGGGTCTTCGGGGCGAACGAGATCTCGAACTGCTGCGTCCCGTACTCGGGGTGGATCTGCTCGGTGCCGACCCCGGCCCGCTCGAGCGTCTCGGTGAGGTCGACCAGGAAGTCCCGCCGCTCGACCACGGCGCTCATCCCGTAGGCGGCCCAGCCCGCGGGGTTCAGGAGGGAGCCGTCCGGGGCGACCAGGGTGAACTCGATCTCCGTGCCCATGAGCGGGTCGAGGCCGAGCTCGGCGCCGCGCCGCTCGACCTCCGCCAGCCGCCCCCGTGGGCACAGCCGGGAGAGGCTGCCGTCCTGCTCGTAATAGCTGGTCGGCCCCCAGGCTAGCCCGTCGTCGATGACCCGGACCCCGCCCGGATCCAGCCGCAGCCGCAGGTCGCCGACCACGCCAATGGCCTCGGTCGTCGCCACTCCGTTCTCGGCGGCGAAGACGGTCCAGGTCGGGGAGGCGCCCATGCCTGACTCGCAGAAGCTCCGCAGGCGGCGAACGGGCACGCCCTTGACCCGGGTCACGCCGCCGAAGTCGAGCGCGGTGCCCAGCAGGAGCGAGACGCCGCCGCTCTCGAGCTCGTGACCGAGCGTGTCGATGTCCGGCTGGCCCGAAGGTGTCAGGATCATATGGTTCGTCCGCTCTTTCCGCAGCACGCTGTCGTCGTAGCAGCGTACGGCGACGCCGGGGGTCGCGTCATCTCCGGAGTTATATGCCTCTTTCACGGAAGAAGTCCGTTTCTCTCGCAGGAGGCTCAGCGCTGACTAGTCAGCAATGACGATATATATCGTTTCGTGTCCCAATGGTTATCGACGCTGATACAGTCAAACGGCTCAGTAGCGCTATTCGACGCGGAGGCGGGCACGCGGCGGATACAAATGCGTTCTGTGCATTTACCTGCACTGATTGTCGAGGAGGTAACTCTTGGCCACGACTCGCAGCCGTTCACACGGCCGTGAGCACGCTCGCCCGTCCAGCGGTGGCGTGGCGGCGGAGCATGCGACGAAGATTTACACTGTCGCGATCGCCGGCATCATCGTCATCGTCGCGTTCCTCGCGCTGACCGGCATCGGTCATGTCGTCGACGCGGCTACCCAGCACTTCATGCTCTTCTACGCCGGGGTCTTCGCGCTGATCGCGCTGTGCGCGTCGGTGGGACTCGGGCTGGTAGCCACCGACCGCATGTTCCTGAACCCCGCGCACCGGGTGTTCGTGCAGTCGGCTCACCGGGCCGCCTCGTTCGGAGCGGTGACGTTCCTGATCATCCACATCGTCACCGAGATCCTCGCGCAGCGTGTTCATGTGCTCGACGCTGTGGTTCCATTCCTGTCGCCATTCCGCACCTTCTACATTGGCCTCGGCACCATCGCGTCTGACCTCATCATCTTGCTCGTTATAACGGGCATTATGCGTGGTCGGTTCAATGCGAACGGTAACGCCTGGCGCTGGCGGGCCACGCACTACCTGTCCTATGTCGCGTTCGTGTTCGGCGTGTGGCACGGCCTCCTCGGCGGCCGGCCGGGCAAGCCCTACGTGGACTGGAGCTACGGGTTCCTCGTCGCCTTCGTGGCGGTCGGGCTCGCGGTCCGGATCCTGTCCAACTCGCTGCGCCCCAAGGAGAACCTGAGCGCGCCGGCGGTCGCGACGAACGCGGCCTCCGCGTCCGCCCCGATGCGGGCCGCGGCCATGTTCGCCCAGATGAGCGCCGCTCGCACCGGCGCCCAGGACCGCCTCATGATGTCCTCGACGGCCGAGCCGGTGCTGTCCGCCCCGGTCGGCGGGGCACGGACCCAGGCTCCCATGCTGGCCGCGCCGATCCCGGCCGGGCCGGTCCAGAGTCCTTACTACGAGCCCGGCTATGAGGGGCCGCCCCGCTACCTGGGGGCGCCCCGGGGGGCGACCGGGCCTCAGCCCCGGGCGGTGACGGGCGGGTGGCCGGTCGCGGACACTGGTTCGCAGCCGCGCTTGCCGTCTGGTCCGTACCCGCGTCAGGGTTCGGGTCCCATTCAGCGCCCCGCGACCGGGCCTATGCCGCGCCCGGGCACCGGCCCCATGCCGCGCCCGGGCACCGGCCCCATGCCGCGCCCGGGTACCGGGCCGATGCCCCGTCCCGACACGGGCGGGTGGCCGGCCGCGGACACTGGTTCGCAGCCCCGCTTGCCCTCTGGTCCGTACCCGCGTCAGGGTTCGGGTCCCATTCAGCGGCCGCAGACCGGCCCCATGCCCCGTCCGGGTACCGGGCCGATGCCCCGTCCCGGCATGGGCGGGACTGGTGCGCAGCCGCGCTTG
>Ga0302314_10019229_pt1 | contig 11359 bp, 8 predicted proteins | sample III_Palsa_N2_3_FD_200533 | JGI IMG/M metagenome (GOLD analysis project Ga0302314, IMG submission 200533) | Peat permafrost microbial communities from Stordalen Mire near Abisko, Sweden - III_Palsa_N2_3 | ecosystem: Environmental > Terrestrial > Soil > Palsa > Peat permafrost | place: Sweden... | reverse complement strand
GACCTTGAGCACCTCGACCGCGAACTGCAGCACCGACAGATAGTTGGCGTCCTGCGGCGGGGCGAGGTTGGCGACGTTGCGGTGGACGAAGATCTCGCCCGGCGCCAGGCCGACGATCTCATTGGCCGGCACACGGCTGTCGGAACAGCCGATCCACAGATATTCCGGCGCCTGCTGGTTCTCCAGGCGTTTGAAGAACAGGGCGTCGCCCGCGATCTTCGCGTCGGCCCAGGCCTGGTTATTGGCTTTCAGATGGTCCAGCACGGCGCGCTGATTAGGCGCATGCCGCGCTGGCCGCAACCCCGGTTTTTATCCTATCGCCAGCACCTTGAACCGGAACAGGCCGCCGCCGATCACCGCGCCGATGGCCGGGGCGACGAAGAACAGCCAGAGCTGCGACAAGGCCTGACCGCCGAGCAGGATGGCCGGGCCGAAGCTGCGCGCCGGATTGACCGAGACGCCGTCGACCTGGATGCCGACGATGTGGATCACCGCCAGGGTGATGCCGATGGCGATGCCGGCCATATAGCTGGGCGCGCCTTCGGCGGTAGAGCCGAGGATGACGATGACAAACAGGGCGGTCATGATCACCTCGAACGCCAGGGCCGAGGTCATGGAATAGCCGCCGAGGTAGCCAGGGCCCCAGCCGTTGGCGCCGAGCCCGTGCGCCGTACCGCCCGCGATCAGCATCAGCAGGCCTGCGCCGGCGACCGCGCCGAGGAACTGCGCCACCCAGTGGATCAGCATCTGCATGCCGGTCATGCGGCCGGCGATGAACATGGCCAGGCTGACCGCCGGATTGACGTGGCAACCCGAGATCGGCCCGATCCCGTAGGCCATGGCGACGATGGCGAAGCCGAACGCCAGGGCGATGCCCAGCTGTCCGACATGGTCGGCGCCGAGCACCGCCGCGCCGCAACCGAACAGGACGAGCGTCAATGTGCCGACAAACTCCGCTGCAAACTTGTTCATATGAGTCCTTCCGTCCGCCCCCATGGCGAGCGGTCAAGCTAGGTCACAATCATGACGGTGAGAATGCGGTGTTTACCGGAGGGGTCTTCACCTCCGCGATGCGGGGGAGAAGAACATCCCTATTCCGCCGCGTCGTCCTTCTTCCCCAGGCCCATCATCGCCACGAACTCGGGACGGATGTTGTCCGTGCCCTTCTCGGCCGCGTGCTGGGCGATGCGGGCGCCGACGGCGGCGAGGACCTGGGCGGTGAAGTTGCCCTTGTTCTCCTTCACCCACCCCATCGACGCCTCGCGGTTGTCGTTCAGGTTCTGGAAGCGCGGGGCCACATAGCGGGCGAACAGCTCGTAGCTCTTCTTGGTGTCCTCGAACCGGGCCCAGTTGTGGGCCATGAACAGGAAGGCGCCGAAGCCGCCGGACTGGTCGACCAGGGCCTGGATCTTCTCGGCGGCGTCATCGGGGGTGCCGATCACCGCCATGCCGGACTCGATCATCACCTGAGCCGGATCGCCCGCGCCATCAGGCACGATGGGCAAGTTGGCGATCTCGCGGAAATAATAGACCCATTTGTCGATGCCGAAGCGGACCTCTTCCAGGGCCTTCTCGCGGGTCTCGGCGATATGCATCGGCCCCACCAGGCGCCAGGCCGCCCGGTCCATGGTCTTGCCGTTGTCCTTGGCCATGTCCTCGGCGATCGCCCAGTTGGACGACAGGGCGTTGAAGCCGCCAGCCGAGGTGGCGCCGAGCGACAACAGGCCCAGTCCATGCTTGCCCGCCGCCCGCGCGCCGGTGGGCGACACCTGGCTGGCCACCGCCATCTCGATGCTCGGCCGCGAATAGGGCGTCATCTGCAGCCGCGCGCCGATCAGCTTGAACCAGTCGCACTCATAGGTGACTTCCTCGCCGCGCAGCAGGCGCACGATACAGTCCAGCGCCTCGTCCATCATGTCCCGCTGCCGGGTGGGCGCGATGCCCATCATGAAGGCGTCGGAGGCCAACGCGCCGGGGCCGACGCCGAACATGGTCCGCCCGCGCGTCATGTGATCGAGCTGGTTGATCCGGTCGGCCAGGATCAGGGGGTGGTGATAGGGCAGCGAGGAGACGCCGGTGCCCAGGCGGATGTGTTTGGTGCGCTGGGCGGCGGCGGCGATGAAGACCTCGGGGCTGGCGATCAGCTCATAGGCCGCCGAATGGTGCTCGCCGATCCAGGCCTCGTCATAGCCCAGCCGGTCCAGATGCTCGACCAGCTCCAGGTCCCGTTCGATGGCCAGGGTCGGGTTCTCGTCGATCGGATGGAACGGCGCGATAAAGGCGCCGAAGCGCAGGCGGGGTCCAAGCATGGGTGTTTCCTCGTGTCCTTCGCCGAACTATGGCCGGGGTTGCAGGCCGGCGGAAGTATGACGTGGCGTGAGTGGGGCGCGCCCAGTTCTGCACCGGCGCAATCCTCACCCTCCCATCCTTCGGATGGGCCCCTCCCTCTCCTTCCAGGAGAGGTGATTCAGGGCGATCACCGAACACCTCTCCTGGAAGGAGAGGGAACCATCCCCGCGACGCGCAGCGGCGGGAGGGGGACCATCCGCCGAGCGCAGCGAAGAGCGGATGGTGGAGGGGGCGAGCGGCCGCGCCAGGCCAACGAAATCAAACGCCCCCGAATGCTCGTACGCTGATCGCCACGGAAACAGTGCGCCCGCCGCCTGCCCCCTCCACCACCCGCTCCGCGGCGGGCGGTCCCCCTCCCGCCGCTTCGCGGGGGAGGTAGCCCAACTCGCGGACCCTGGATTGCCGCCACAAGGCAGGTACGACCAGGTGAGTGCAGAGGGCCCACCACCCTCAAACCGCCCGCCAAGCCTGCGTTCGAGGGTCCGGCCCCCCCGTGAAGGATGGGGTCAAGGACGGCGCCAAAGGCGCCGCCGCAACGCGGCCACGCAAAGCGTGGTCCTTGACCACGACCGGCCCTCGAAAAATCATTCCATCAGGCGGTTTGGGGGGAGCGGAATGTGCTTAGTCCCAGAGGTCGGCCCGCAGCCATTTGCTGGCGACGCACAAGAAGTCTTCAGCCTGGGCTGGCGTCAGTCTTGTCCGGATGGATGTCGGGAATTCTGCCATTGGACGAGTGCGTGGACGGCCGAGCCCAGGCTTTAAGGCGTTAGCGCCCGCCCGCGTCCCAGCGTGCAGATAAACGGTCTCCGGCTGGCGGCCTAAACGAAAGCCGAGACGTCGCGAGATATCGTAGATTAGAAGCGGTTTGCGATTTGGAGCCAGCCGTAAAGCGCGCTCGACGCCTTGGTAGAGCTCCTGAAACGTCGACGCGCTTTCAAGCGAGGACCGGTTGTGCGCCAACGTTTTTGCGAAGCCATCCAGAGCATCCACGCTGAAGGTCCATTGGTGTCCGTCGCGCACTTGATCGTTCTGCAATCTGAAGAGAGCTCGGCGACAAGCCTCCGCGAAAGGTAGATCGGGATTACCCCACCAGTCGCGTTCGGTATCCATCAAGTAGCCCCGTTCGCGAATGAAGTGGTCCACCATCTTACGGAGGGACGCGTATCCGCTGTAGTCGGCGGGCCCGCAGATTGAGGCCATCCGACGAGGCTTGCAGGACGACATATGGCGCCTCCGGCTGATGTCGCCAGGGTTGTAGCAGCTGAAAGGGAGACACACATTTATTCATATATCAGCGCGGACAGCGCCGGCCGAGAAAGAGGTGCGTCCCCGATTTAGCCGCCGCCCTTACCGCCCGCCGCTGCGGCGGGAGGGGGTGCGGAGCGGCCCGCGCGAGGGAAGGGAGCATCCGCGCGACGGAAGCGTGGAATGGGTTGGTGGATTATAAATCGCCAAGGTTTCGGACAGGCAGGGCCGCGCCACTTGGATTTTAAGGGCGCCGGTGACGGCGTTATCGAGAACAAAGTAGGAAACCGCCACTACGATGCAGTTTCAGCGTATCGGATGATGCTCTGGTTCTGGACGTTTTCGACCAGCTCGTCGGCCCGAAGTAGGAGGCGTCGCAGCAGGGGAGAGGTGTTGGCCTGGTTGTAGCCGAGAGTCAGATCGATCGTCGGCGGCGTCCCCTCAAGCGCGCGGGCCACCACGTTGGGTGTCAGCATGTTTTGCGCATAGAGCGGAATAAGGGTGATTCCGCCCGTGGATACGACGAGCGACATGGCGGACGGCAGGTTGTCGCCTTCGTATTCTGCCTTGAGCTTGATCCCGACCTGGGACGCATAGGCCTGGATCGTCGCTTGCAGGACCGGCGAAATGCGCGCCGAGCTCACGTAGGTTTCCCGAGCCAAATCCTGAGGCGTGATCTTCTTGCGTGATGTCAGGCGATGGTCGGCGGGCAGCACGGCGATGAGGGGCTCTTTGGCCAGGAAACGGAAGGCCACCCCGACGGTTTGTGTTTCGGCCCGAAGGAAGGCCACATCCAGTTGGCCGCGCATCAGGGCCAGGGCGAGGTCGGGCGAAGATTGGCTCGAGAGGGTGATCTCAACTCCGGGCGCCTCCTCCCGGAGGATGCGAAGCGCATGCGGCAGCCACACCACTTCCTGCCCGGCGAGGAAGCCCATGCTGAAGGTGGGCTTTTGCGGCTGTTCGGCCCGTCGGGCGGCATGGACCGCCGCTTCGACCTGAAGAAGCGCCAGCCGGGCGTGATCAAGGAAAACCCTCCCAGCCGCGGTGAGCGTCACGCCGCGCGCCTGCCTTTCCAGCAGCTTCGCCCCGACCTCGTCCTCTAGATCGCGAATCTGCCGGCTCAACGACGGCTGCGAAGTATTCAGCCGCCGCTCGGCCGCGATCAGCAAACCGCCTTCCTCAGCGACGGCGACGAAGTAACGCAAATGACGGAGTTCCATTGAGCCCTCGCTATGCCTCCGAGGCATAGGTCGAACCTACAAGGTCTTGGTCGCTGAAAGAAGAGCGTTCTAGCCTCGCAAGAACGTCAAGGAAGAGGAGCACCTATGTCAAACACATCCAAACTCACCATCGTCTTCTGCCACGGCGTCTGGGCCGACGGCTCTTGCTTCAGCAAGGTGATCCCGGCGCTGCAGGCGGATGGCCACGAGGTCATCGCGGTGCAGTACAGCCTCGAGTCCTACGAGGAGGATCTGGCCACCGTGAAGCGAACGCTCAATCGCGTCGGCAGCCCGGTCCTGCTCGTCGGCCACTCCTACGGCGGCGCCACCATCACCGGCGCGGGCATGGACGATCGCGTCGTCGGCCTCGTCTATATCGCGGCGGTCGCGCCGGACGCTGGCGAGACCGTGCAGGACCAGCTCAACAAATACCCGACCGACATCTTCGGCCGGGTGGAGGTCGCCGACGATCTGGTCTGGCTGCTCCCCTCCGGCACCGCATTCTTCGCCGGCGATCTGCCGGAAGCCGAGCAGAAACTGGTGTGGGCGACGCACTTTCCCCTGCATGCCGACCTGTTCAACCAGCAGAAGCTCACCACCGACCAGGTCGCCTGGCGGAGCAAGCCGAGCTGGTACGTGCTGGCCACGCAAGATCACACCGTCCACCCCGACCTGCAACGCTGGGTCTCGAAGCGCATGGGGGCGACCGTCACCGAGGTGGCGAGCAGCCACGTCCCGATGTTGTCCCAACCCGGCGTCGTGATCGATGTAATCCGAAAAGCCGCACAAACGCTTGTCGCCAAGGGTTAGCCGTCACGGCCCTGGGTGAGTTGCGCCGGCGCATGGCATCGCGCCGGCGCCTACTTCCTAATCCCAGCGCCATCTAACGAAGCCAAGGACCATGAGCCCGACCATCTTCACTATGCCGGTTTGGACTTGTGTATCGGCCGCCGCCGGGGCGACCAGCACCCTCTTGACCGTAATGATCTTCATGGCCACCCGGGCCACTACATCCCGGTATCAGAAGGCTGATTTCTATATAAAAATCACAGATCGCTATAACTCTCGGATCATGACAGAGGCTTTGAGAGAGATCGTTCTTTTCTACAGCGCGAACAAAGAAGAATTTGCCGATATTTTTGGAGCAGAGCACTCCGCTCAGAGTGAACTCGGCATCAAACTAAACAATTCACGCGGGATTGTTGGTCGATACTTTAAGCAGATCGCCGACATGCATCGAAACGGACTAATCGATGCGCCGCTCGCCCGCATGCTGTGCAATTTCTACGGATTGAACGTCTACTTTCAAATCGTGGCGCCGATGGGCAGGGCAAGAACGGACGTTTGCCATGCACAAGACGAGGAAATTGTAGAAACGCTCAAAGCGTTGAAGCCACAGTACGGCGACGGAAAAATCGGCGGCGCCCCCTAGGCTGCGAGCTCGGTCGCGAAAGCGGACCTCCAGATATCTGGGATGAGCCAAACCAAGACTCCCCCTACCCCTCCCGCACCACCCCCGGATGCGACGTGGTCATCGTCGGCACAACCTGCATGCTGTCCGTCCGGCCGAGTTTGATGTCCACCCGCTGGTCGCCGACTTCCAGGCCCCATAGGGCCACGCGGTCGACGCCTTGCGGCAGATGGGGCCGGACGAGCGAAATCTCGCCGTTCCAGCCGTCGATGTCGATGCCCAGGCAGGCCTGCATCACCATGAAGACCGAGCCGGCCGCCCAGGCCTGGGGCATGCAGGCGACGGGATAGGCGATCGGCGGCTCGCCCGGCGCGCGGGGGAAGCCGCAGAACAGCTCGGGCAGGCGCATGTCGAAATAGGTGGCGGCGCGGAACAGGTGCTCCAGCACGATGGCGGCGCTGTGCCGGTGGCCGTAGCGCGACATGCCGGCGGCGCAGATGGCGGTGTCATGCGGCCAGACGGTGCCGTTGTGATAGGACATCGGATTGTAGCGCACCGAGCTCGACGCCAGGGTGCGCAGGCCCCAGCCGGTCAGGAAGGCGCCCGACAACAGGGTCTTTCCCACCCGCTCGGCCCGCTCGTCCGAGGGCAGGCCCACGAACAGCAGGTGGCCGGCGTTTGAGGTCAGCGGCCGGCAGAGCACGCCATCGCCGTCGATGGCCACGCCGTAGTAGCCCTCCTCCTCCATCCAGAACTTGTCTTCGACCGCAACGCGCATCGCCTCGGCCCGATCTCGCCAGCCCGCGGCGCGCTCGTCGCCCAGCCGCTCGCCCAGCTCGGCCATGGCCCGCCAGGCGGCGAAGGCGTAGCCCTGCACTTCCACCAGGGCGACCGGCCCCTTCGGGAAGCGGCCGTCGGCGTGGAAGATCGAGTCCTCGGAGTCCTTCCAGCCCTGGTTGGACAGGCCGCTGTCCTCGCCGCGCGCATAGTCGATGAAGCCGTCGCCGTTGGAGTCGCCATAGGTCTCCAGCCAGCCGATGGCGGCGGTCAGGGCCGGCCAGAGGCTTTCGATGAACTTCAGATCGCCCGTGCGCTGGGCATAGGCGCCGGCCAGGGCGACGAACAGCGGGGTGGTGTCGACCCCACCGTAATAAAGGCCGAAGGGGACCTCCTTCAGGTTGGCCATCTCGCCGCCGCGGGTCTCGTGCATGATCTTGCCGGGCGCGGCGTCTTGGAAGCTGGACACCTCGGTCGCCTGGCGCTTGGCCAGATAGGTCAGGACCCCACAGGCGATACTGGGATCGAGCCACAGCATCTGCCAGGCGGTGATGATGCCGTCGCGGCCGAAGGGCGTCGAGAACCAGGGGATACCGGCATAGGGGTAGACGCCGGTGGCGAGTTCGGTAGCGAGCAGCGCCACATCCGCGCGGGACTGGCGCAGCCATTCGTTGAAGCGCGGGCCCCGCGCCCGGATCGACGCGCCGCGCCGCCGCCGCTTGCGCGCCGCGATGATCGCCTTGGCCGCGGCTGTGCGAAAGCGGTGGCGGCTGGGGGTGTCCGCAGAGTCGCAGCCGACCTCCAGATACAGTTCGAACCGCCCGCCCGGGGGCAGGGACAGCATGAATTCAGCCCGGTGGCCGGTGAGCCGGCCCGGCGGATCGGAGAAGTCGAGCACCGCAAACCGGTCGATCTCGTCCAGGCCGGTATAGCCGAAGGTGACGCCCCGGCCGCCGGCGTCGGTGGGATGCATGGCCCCGCGCGCTTTCCGCGCCGTGCCACGAACCTCGAAGATGTCTCGGAAGTCGGCGTCGAACTCATAGGCCAGGGGCAGGATCTCGTCGTCCAGGCTGTGGTTGACGATCCGCACCCGCTCATAAAGCCGCCGGTCCCACAGGAAGCGGCGGCGTTCGATGTGCAGCACGCCGGGCGGCGTCGCCTTCTGGCCCATCAAGGGCAGCGGGCGATTGCAGCCGTGAAAGGTGAAAACGACGTTGTCGCGGGAGACACCCGATCCCAGCTTCGACGGCAGCTTGCCGCCGATCAGCAGCCGCAGGCGCGACAGCAGCCGGGTGTCATCGTCAAAGAAGCCATCGGCGCCGCCGAGAATATCGCCGTAGCTGTCGGCCACGACGAAGCAGTCGCCATCTTTGAGCGAAAGCAGTTGGCCCAGGCCGTCCGCGTCGCGGGTTTCGCTGACGGGCTGAGGCGCGACAGACGAGTCATCCATGTCGGCAGTTTAGGCCGTGCAGGCGAGCGTCGGGTCAAGTCGGTTTGACGACTCCGGGTCGATTATCGTGCCTCCGACCAGCTGTTCGTAGAGATCGACATAGCGGCGGGCCATGGCGCTGGCCGAATAGCGCAGCTCGAACCGCCGCCGCACGGCGGTGCGGTCCAGTTCGCGGGCGCGGAGCACGGCCTGGTCGGCCTGCTCGTCGCTGTCGACCAGAAAGCCGGTGACGCCGGGTTCGATCACTTCCGATGTCGAGCCGCAGCGCCAGGCGACCACGGGAGTGCCGCAGGCCATGGCCTCGATCATCACCAGGCCGAAGGGCTCGGGCCAGTCGATCGGGAACAGCAGGGCGTCGGCGCCGCCGAGGAAGGCGGACTTCTGACTGTCGCCGATCTCGCCGATGAACTCGATCAGCGGATCGTTCAACAGCGGCTCGATCTTTTCATGGAAATAGGCGGAATCGGCCGCGTCCACCTTGGCGGCGATCTTCAGCTTGATACCGAGGCGTTTGGCGATGGCGATGGCCCGGTCGGGGCGTTTTTCCGGGGAGATGCGGCCGAGGAAGGCGAGATAGCCGTCGGACTTGGGCGAGAACTTGTAGAGCTCCGACTGCATGCCGTGGTGCACCGTGCCGGCCCAGTTGGCGTTGGGCAGATGCCGGCGCTGGTCGTCGGAGATCGAGACCATCGGATAGGCGGTCCAGGCGTCGTAGACCGGCTGAAGGTCCTTGATGTCCAATCGCCCGTGCAGGGTGGTCAGGGTGCGGTGGGCCATGTCTTCAAAGAAGGGGAAGTGGATCATGTCCACATGGAAATGCAGCACGTCGAACTCGTGCGCGCGGCGGCGCACCTCCGACAGCATGAAGAGGTGCGAGGCCAGATCGGACTTCAGCGGCGTGGGATCGAGCCGGATCGCCTGATCGCGCACCGGCGCCAGCCGCGCCTTGGTGTTCGCATCGGCGCTGGAGAAGAGGGTCACCTCGTGGCCCTGATCCACCAGGGCGTCGCACAGGTGGGCGACCACACGCTCAGTGCCGCCGTAGAGCTTCGGCGGGACGGCTTCATAGAGCGGCGCAATCTGTGCGATCTTCATAGGAAACGTCCTTTTTGCCGCAGACACGACACCGCGGCCCTGATTGGGGAGTCCCGGGAAGGCCATTTTGTTCCCCGGAAATGTTGCGGCGCACACCTGGAACGTATTTACGGCAAAACACGCTGCGTTTGCGCGCTTAAATCGTTAGAGTCGCGGCATGGCGCACCCTTCGTCCCCCTATGCGAGCCTTGAACAGCGCGCCGTGCTCACGCGGCGGATCACCCAACTTTCCGTGGCCGCGGCGACGGTGCTGACCGGGCTAAAGGCGGCCGCCTGGCTGGCCAGCGGCTCGGTGGCCATGCTGGGATCGCTGGCCGATTCCGGCCTGGATCTGCTCGCCGCCCTGGGGACCTTCTTCGCCGTTCGCTACGCCGTCGCGCCGCCCGATCACGAGCATCGCTATGGCCACGGCAAGGCCGAAGCCTTCGCCAGCCTGTTGCAGGCGGGCCTGGTGTTCGCCTCCGCCGCCCTGGTGGGCCAGGCCGCGATCAGCCATCTGCTGCACCCGGTCCCGATCGCCGAGGCGGGTTGGGACATGGCGGTGATGGCCGTCTCCATCGCGATCACCGGGCTGTTGGTCCTGGCCCAAACCCGCGTGCTCAGCCAGACCAGTTCCGTGGCCGTTCAGGGCGACCGGCTGCACTACGCCGCGGACCTGGCTTCGAACGTGGTGGCGCTCATCGCGATTGGCTTGGCCGCCCTGCTGCGCCGGCCAGAGCCCGACGCCATCGGCGGGCTGATCGTCGCCGGTTGGCTGATCTGGGGCGCGATCAGCGTGTTCCGCGCCTCTTCGGTCGAGCTGATGGACCATGAGTTGCCTGACGAATCCCGCGACGAGATCGTCCGGCTGATGACCGAGGAGCCCGGCATCACCGGCGTGCATCAACTTCGCACGCGCGCCTCGGGACCCTATGTGCACATCCAGATGCACGCCGGCCTCGACCCTGGCCTCAGCCTGATCCAGGCTCACCACCTGATCGTGGCGGCGGAAAAGCGGGTGCTCCGGGCGTTTCCGGCGGCGGACATCATCGTTCACGGCGACCCCCACGGTCAGGCCGAACCGCATGGCGGCGCCTTTGCCGAATTCGACATTGAGGACCCCTCCGACACCCCCCAATTGGGGTAAACGCAACCTTAAGCCGCCCCGTGGTTGGTCCTGAAAAATGTCCGTCGAACGCACCCTGCATCATTTTCCCCTGGACCCCGCCTCGCGCCAGGTCCGGCTGGCGCTGGGCGAGAAGCGTCTGGCGTTCCGCGATGTGGTGGAAAAATACTGGGAGCGGCCTCCGGAATTCCTGGCGCTCAATCCGTCCGGCCTGACGCCGGTGCTAGTGGAAATCCAGGGCGGCCTCACGACCACGATCTGCGAATGCCGGGCGATCCTGGAGCATCTGGAAGAGACCGCGCCGGAACCGGACCTGTTGGGGCGCGAGCCCGCCGACCGCGCCGAAACCCGCCGCCTGATGCAGTGGTTCGACCGCAAGTTCGACTTCGAGGTCAACGGCCTTCTGCTGCACGAGAAGATGGAGAAGCGGCTGCACGGCCTGGGCGCGCCGGAGCTGGCCGCCCTGCGCGCCGGGCGCGAGGCCCTGCGCGCGCACATGGGCTATATCGACAGCCTGTTACAGGGCCGCGACTGGCTGGCCGGGCGCCGGCTCAGCCTGGCGGACTTCGCCGCCGCCGCCCATCTGTCGGTGATCGACTATTTCGGCGACGTCCCCTGGCGCGACTATCCGGTGGTAAAGACCTGGTACATGAAGCTGAAATCCCGCCCCTGCTTCAGGCCATTGCTGACAGACCGCTGGCCAGGCC
>Ga0302314_10019226_pt1 | contig 11361 bp, 11 predicted proteins | sample III_Palsa_N2_3_FD_200533 | JGI IMG/M metagenome (GOLD analysis project Ga0302314, IMG submission 200533) | Peat permafrost microbial communities from Stordalen Mire near Abisko, Sweden - III_Palsa_N2_3 | ecosystem: Environmental > Terrestrial > Soil > Palsa > Peat permafrost | place: Sweden... | reverse complement strand
TTTCGGCAGCATCGCGGAAGCCGCCGTCGGTCACCACGCCGGCCGCGCCGCGCACCATCAGGCGCGTGACCAGGATCGAGCCGGCCGAGGCCGCGCGCGGGTTCTTGCGGCTGTCCATGACCAGCACCGCACCCGGCGGGCATTGCTCGACCGCCTGACGCTGCGGATGCTGCCGGTCGCGGAACACGGTCAGCGGATTGAGGTCCTCGCGCGCCGGGATGTAGCGCAGCGTGAACGCCTCCCCGACCATGGTCTCCTTGCGAACCTTAAGCGGATAGACGTCCTGGATGAACTGGTTGCGCAAGCCGCGCTTGTAGAGCGCCGTCGCCAAGGTCGCGGTGCTGACGGTCTTGAGCTTGGCCCGGGTCTCGGGAGTGAGCGTAGTCATGACGGCCCTCAATAGATCACGGGTTCGGACACGGGGGCCCCGAAGTCGGTCTTCAGGAAATCGAAGTCGCAGCCCTCGTTCGCCTGCTGGATATGCTTGGTGAAAACCCAGCCGTAGCCGCGTTCGAAGCGGACCGGCGGCGGGACCCATTGGGCGCGGCGACGCGCCAGTTCCTCGTCGGAGACCTCCATGCGGATGCTGCGCGCATCGACGTCGATCGAGACGATGTCGCCGGTCTGCAGCAGCGCCAACGGCCCGCCGATATAGGCCTCCGGTGCCACATGCAGGATGCAGGCGCCGTAGCTGGTGCCGCTCATGCGCGCGTCCGACAGGCGCAGCATGTCGCGATGGCCCTCCTTCAGCAGCTTCTTCGGCATCGGCAGCATGCCCCATTCCGGCATGCCCGGGCCGCCCTGGGGCCCGGCATTGCGCAGCACCAGCACATGGTCCGCAGTGACGTCGAGCGTCTCGTCGTCGACCGCCTTTTTCATCGACGGATAATCGTCGAACACGAGCGCCGGACCCGAATGCTTCAGGAAGCGCTGCTCCATCGCCGCCGGCTTGATGACGCAGCCGTCGGGCGCCAGATTGCCCTTGAGGACTGCCAGCGAGCCCTCGCCATAGATCGCCTTGTCGAGCGGGCGGATGACGTCGTCGTTGAAGACCTTGGCGCCCTCGATGTTCTCGCCGAGCGTCTTGCCGGTCACGGTCAGGCAATCCAGATGCAGATGCTCGCGCATCTGGTTCATCAGCCCCTTGATGCCGCCGGCATAGAAGAAATCCTCCATGAGGTAGGTCGACCCGGTCGGGCGCACGTTGCCGATCACCGGCACGCGCCGGCTGTAGCGCTCGAAATCATCGAGGCCGATGTCGCAGTTCGCCCGACGCGCCATGGCGATCAGATGGATGATGGCATTGGTCGAGCAGCCCATGGCCATGGCGACGGCGATGGCATTCTCGAACGCCGGCCGGGTCTGGATCTTCTGCGGCGTCAGATCTTCCCACACCATCTCGACGATGCGGCGGCCGCTCTCGGACGCCAGCCTGATGTGGCCGGCATCGGCCGCCGGGACCGAGGAACCGCCGGGCAGCACCATGCCGACCGCCTCCGCGATCGCGGTCATGGTGCTAGCCGTACCCATGGTCATGCAGGTGCCGTAGGAGCGCGCGATGCCGGCCTCGACGCCCTGCCAATCGTCTTGGGTGATCTTGCCGGCGCGGAGTTCGTCCCAGTATTTCCAGCTGTCGGACCCGGAGCCCAGGAACTTGCCCTGGAAATTGCCGCGCAGCATCGGCCCGGCCGGCAGGAACACGGCCGGAATATTCATGCTGGTGGCGCCCAGGAGCAGGCCGGGCGTGGTCTTGTCGCAACCGCCCATGAGGACCGCGCCATCGACCGGGTGGGAGCGCAGCAGCTCCTCCGTCTCCATCGCCAGCATGTTGCGGTACATCATGGTCGTCGGCTTGACGTAGCTCTCCGACACCGACAGCGCCGGCAGCTCGACCGGGAAGCCGCCGGCCATCAGGATGCCGCGTTTCACGTCATCGACGCGTTGCTTGAAATGGGCGTGGCAGGGCTGCAGGTCCGACCAGGTATTGACGATCGCGATGATCGGCTTGCCTTGCCACTCCTCGGGCGAATAGCCCATCTGCATGGCGCGGGAGCGGTGGCCGAAGGACCGGAGATCGGCCGGGCCGAACCAGCGGGCGGAGCGAAGCTCCGCGGCCTGTTTGACGGCCGGACGGGCGGAAGAATCGGTTGCCATGATGCGGATGCCTCGGTGCTTTTCCCTGCCGTCGGTCGGAGAGACCGACAGTCTTATGATTTTTGATCGAAGGCTGCTTCGGCAGCGCCAGACCAACTCGAAAATTCTTCGGGCCGATCGTGTTTATATGCTAGGGTACTTGCATGCAAGTTGGAAAGACAATGAGCACCGAGGCAACGGTCGCCCCCGCCGAGTTGCACCTGCTGACGGGGCGCCGGGCGACGATTGCCGTCCAGATCTATCAGCATTTGCGCCGACAGATCGTCGCCGGCGATTTTGTGCCGCTTCAGCCGCTGTCCGAGAATGACCTGGCCGCGAGTTTCGGTGTGAGCCGAACGCCGGTCCGCGAGGCGCTCGGCAAGTTGGAGGAGGAAAGGCTTGTTTCGATCCTGCCTCAGTACGGCACATTCGTCGCACCGATCCTGACGGACCGCGTGTTCAGCGACCAGTTCGTCCGCGAGGCGCTGGAGTGTGCCGCGATCGGAGAAGCGGCGGCGCGATGCACGCCGCCGGATGCGGCAGCGCTCCGGGCGATCATTGAGCGCCAGCGCGTCGCCCCGTCGGACAAGGAGTTTTTCGCGGCGGATGAGGCGATGCACCGCGCGCTCATGGTTTTGGCCGGCCAGGAAGCGGCCTGGCAGGTCGTGGATGCGGCGAAGGTCAACCTGGATCGTATCCGTCACCTCTCGGCGCGGCACACCTTCAGGCGCCTGTCGATCCTGGCGGAGCACGAACAAATCATCGACGCGGTGACCAAGGGCGACCGGGACAGCGCCGTGGCGGCGATGCGGCAGCATCTGCGCGGCGTATTCACCTCCAGCGGCCAGATGATGCGGATGCATCCCGAGTTTTTCCACGGCGCCGGGGGCGATCCTCGCCCAGCGCGCCGCACACGACCGGACGCCAAAGGCCGGACCTTGACGGACGAGCCGGTTTAATCAAGCGCCGCCACACCCGCCGAACCAAAAAATACGAGGGAAGAAACGATGGACGGACGAGAGGACCGCGCGATCAAGAAGGCTGCCTGGCGGCTGTTGCCCCTGTTGATCCTGCTTTATCTCGTCGCCTATATCGACCGGCAGAACGTCAGCTTCGCCAAGCTGCAGATGGTGGACAGCTTGGGCCTGACCGAAGTGGCCTATGGCCTGGGCGCGTCGCTGTTCTTCATCGGGTATCTGATTTTCGAAGTGCCCAGCAATATGGCACTCCACAAGCTCGGGGCCCGGCGCTGGATCGCGCGGATCATGTTGACCTGGGGGCTGGTGACGGTCGCGCTCGCCTGGACCGGTTCTACGACCATGTTCTACATTCTGCGCTTCCTGCTTGGCGCCGCGGAGGCCGGTCTCTATCCGGGCATCATCTATTATATGACGCTGTGGTTCCCGGCGCGCTATCGGGTCCAGGTCGTGGGCTATTTCACGCTGGGCAGCAGCTTGGGCAACATGATCGGCGCGCTCGTCAATGGCTTCCTGCTGGATATGGGCGGCACGTTCGGGCTCGCAGGCTGGCAATGGGTGTTTCTGGCCACGGGGATCCCGCCGGTCGTCCTGACCTTCGTGACGTTGCGCTTTCTGCCCGACTCGCCGCGCCAGGCGCGCTTCCTCGATACGGCCGAGCGGGAAGCGATCGTGGCGGCGGTTGCGCGCGACATGCCCAAGACCGTCCGACATGGCAATCCCCTTGCCGTCCTGTTGCAGGGGCGGATCTTCGTGCTGGCCTTTTTCTATATGATGATCTCGATCGCCATCTATGGCATCGGCTATTGGCTGCCGACCGTCGTGCACGGCTTCGGCGTCAGCAGTTCGGTCAACGGCATGCTGAACATGATCCCGTGGTTCCTGACCTCCCTGGTCCTGCTGTGGCTGCCGGGCCGGTTGCGGACGCAGACCGCGATCCTGCGGTGCGTTGGCGTGGCGGTGGTGCTGGGCGTGCTTTGCTTCTGCATCAGCACCTTCGCGACATCGCCTGCGGTGGAACTGGCGGCGCTCGCGATCGGCGCCCCCTGCCTCTACGTCATGATCCCCTGCTTCTGGTCGGTGCCGCCCCGGCTACTCGCCGGCGCCGAGGCGGCGGCGGGTATCGCTGCCATCAACGCGCTCGCCAATATCGGCGGGTTCATCGGCCAGAACATCATGCCGTGGGTCAAGGCCGCGACCGGCAACGTGACGGCGCCGATGCTGGTGCCGGCCGGATGTCTGCTCATGCTCGGCCTCGGCGCGATCTTGGCCTGGCGCACGACGCTCGAAGGCAGCGCTCAGCCTCCGGAAGCACCTATTGTGAGCCGGCGCTGGTGATCTCGCGCTGGTCTCATCTAGGCTGCGGACTGTAAATCGGCGCGGCGTTTCAGTGCCGATCGGCCCCGCAAAGGTCTGATATCGAGAGGACAGGAGGGGCACGATGCCGCGCCGCTTCACAATATGCCGCTCTGACTGTGAACCAGCGCCGAAGGGTGGCTTTGGCGCCTATTCACACCCTCCAGAGACTGGCACGATCACCCGGCAGCAGATCGTCGTGTGTGGCGGCGCTTCCTTATAACGCCGCCCGCGCTCGCAGACCACGGTATGGTATCGGGGCAACGGTCCCTGAGCCTAGAAATTCCAGGAATTTTGGGCGACTGGAGCTTCCTCCGTATCGCTTGCCGCGTGGTTCGCGCGGCGCTGCAAACCGTCGTACTTGCCGCTCCCTTGCCGACTGCGGTCTGTCAGACGAGATCGGCGTTTCATTTGTCCAGCTGGGCGACCGGTCAGCGTTTAAAGGACACTCAACTCTTCGGCGGTGAGCGGTTGCTTTCCCGATCGGACCGCCACGATGAAGACCCCGACGAGGGTGATTGCGCCACCGGCCACCATACGGAGCGAGAAGCCATCGCCCGTGATCAGCATGCCCAGCACGATCGTCATGACCGAATGGAGCAGCATCAGCGAGACGATCTGGTTGGCTTCGTATTTCTGCACGAGGCGATAGTACATCGAATGCGAGAAGATCGAGACGACCAGGGCCGAGGCCGCGATGGCTGCGACGAAGGGCCAACCCGCGTTCAGCGCCGCGTCGATCGGATGGGTCTCCAGCCCCGCGCTCAGCGCCGTCAGCAGTGGGATCGATCCGAGGCTACCCCAGGCTTGGACCCGAAAGGGATGCACCCGCCCGAGGCGCTTTAGCAGGATGGCGCCGAGCGCGCTGGCGAATGCCGAGGCGGCGCTGAAGATCAGGCCGAACGACATCTTCATCGCGTTCGGGTCCCACAGTAGAACCATAACGCCGCCGAACGACAGACAGATGCCGAGTGTGCGCTTCCAGCGGATTTTTTCGCCCAGAATGGCGATCGACAGCACGGTCGCCATCGGAACCGAAAGCTGTAAGACGACCGCGACCGTCGAGGGGGTGGCGAATTCCAATCCCATAAAATTCAGCGCGAACGCGCCGCCACCCAGGAGCATGCCGGCGGCGACCATCAGTCCGAGGTTTTTCGGGATCGGCCACAGCATGGGGCACAGCAGCGTCGCGATGACCATCGAGCGCACGAGGGCATAGAAAATCGGCGGGATGCTGAGATCGGTGACGACCAGCCGGCTCATCACCTGATTGCTGGCCCAGATCAGACAGACCAGCAGCACGAGGGCGATGTCGCGCGGCCTCATGACCGGCGCCGGCGATCGTCGCCGATTTTGTCGAGCGGGCTCACGCGCCGTTGAACAGCGGCGATGAACTGGCCGCGGCGCCAAGCTCCGACGCGCTTGCCATCAGCCACGGGGCGATTTCCTGAATGCGTTTCGGTGTCATCCGGATGGTCGGACCGGCGATGCTGACCGTCCCGATCGGGTCGCCTGCGGCGCCTCGCCGGATCGGAGCTGCAACGGCAGAGGTGCCGGCCTCATAGCTTTCGGAGACGACAGCATAGCCGTGCGTGCGCGCGATGGCGACCTCTCGCAGCAGCCCGTCGACATCGATGAGGGACGCCTTGTCCGCGATGCTGCGCTCCACGAGGACACGCGCCTGAGGCTCTTTCAGGCACGACAGCCAAGCCCGTCCGTTGGCGGTCGCGGGAAGATGGACCTCGGCATCGGTGTCCGGATTATAGAGCAGCCCACTGCGCGCGCCCTGGGATTTGGCGACCCAGGTGAGATTGCCGCCTTCGATGACGGCCAGCCTGACGAGCTCTCCGGTTCGCTTGGCGAGGTCGTCGAGAATCGGCTGGACCAGGTCGGTGACGCCCGTCGCCCCCAGATATGCCAGGCCCATGGCGGGCAGCTTGCCTCTCAGACGGAACAGGTCGGTCTTCCCGGGACCGCCGTGCAGGTAGCCGCTCTCGATCAATCCGGTGAGCAACCGCTGGGTGACGGCAAAGGGAATGGCGAGGCGGTCCGCAATGTCGCGTGCCGTCAGGCCCCAGGGGTGTTGGGCGAGCAGTTCGAGGATCGAGATGGCCCGATTGCGGCTCGACATCAGCGAGTCCCCGCATTGGGGAGGGGCCCCTGCTCGAAGATTGGCAGGCCGCTTCCGACCGCGGCGATTTCCGCGGCACTGGCCAGCAACGTCGGCGCTAGTGCGTCCATATGGTCGTCGGTCATCCGCAGCAGCGGGCCGGCGATGCTGAGCGTGCCGATCGCGGTATTCGTGCCCGGCCGAAAGATCGGCGCCGCCATTGCCGAGGTGCCTGCGACATAGGTCTCGGAAATTTTTGCGAAGCCGCGAGCCTTCGCCGCTTTGACGTATTTCAGGATGTGCCGGAGAGTTTTAGGTGCCGTCGGCCCGTCGATATCGCGGTTGTAGCCTTGCTTCGCCACCAGCTGCAGGGCGGTTTCTTCATCGAGGCACGATAGCCAGGCGTGCCCGTTGGACGTGGCCGCCAGATAGACTTCCGGCCCCTCGTCCTGATGATAGAGCAGGCCGCGCCGTGCTCCCTGCGCTTTGCCCACGCGCAGCAGCTTTTCGCCATCGACCGCGGCCAGGACGATCAACTCCCCGGTCTTTTCCGCGAGCCGGTCGAGCGCCGGCTGTATCGCCGCCGTCACGCCGGCGGTGCCCAAATAGGTAAATCCCAAGGCGACGAGTTTTGCCGTCAGGCGATAGCTGCCGCCCTCATAGTCCTGGCGCACGTAACCTTCCTCGCGCAGATCGGCGAGCAGCCGGTGGGTGGCGCTGCGTGGGATCGAAAGCTGATCGGCGACGGCCGAAAGCGGCAGTCCGACGGCGTTCTGCGACAGCAGTTCGATGATCGAAATCGCACGGTCGGCTGCCTGCATGCTTTGTCCTGTTCAAGCGTGGCCAGGCTTTGTGCCGGCCGAACCAGCTGAATCTATTCCAATTGGAACACAGTGTCACTTGGTTGACAAATCTGGAATTCATTCCATAATGTCCATCATTCCAAATTTAGGATAGGTCATGTCTCTCGCCGTCGAGCCGACTGTGTGGTTGCCCTGCCCGACGGGATCGACGCGTCTGTTCGCGGTGATCGGCCATCCGGTCGCCCAGGTTCAGGCGCCGGCCTTGATGAACCGGCTGTTCGTCGAGAGGAAAATCGACGCCGTGCTCGTGCCCGTGGCGGCGCGGCCCGAGGATTTTCCGGCAGTCGTCGAGGGGCTGAAGCGGATCGGCAATCTGGATGGGATCCTGATCACCGTTCCGCACAAATTCGCCGCGTGCGATCACGCCGACCATCTGGGCGAAACGGCCCGCCTGGCCGGGTCCGCCAATGCGCTCCGTCGCGAGCCGGACGGCACCTGGTCTGCGGATAATTTCGATGGGATCGGTTTCGTTCGGGGGCTCGAACAAGCGGGACACCAGCCCAAAGGCAAGCTTGTTGGCCTGATCGGCGCCGGCGGCGCGGGGGCCTCCATCGCCGCCGCTTTGCTGCTTCAGGGCGTCGCCACCCTGACGATATTCGATATGTCGACGGAGCGCGCAGGCGCGCTCGCCCAAAGGCTCGAGGCGAAGTGGCCGGGTCGCGTGTGCGCGGTTCCAACTCCGGCCTTGGTGGAAAGCGACATCCTGATCAACGCGACGCCGGCCGGCCTGCGGCCCGAAGATCCGCTGCCATTCGTGCTCGACGGAGTCCGGCCAGGGACGGTCATCGCCGACATCATCATGAAGCCCGCCGAAACGCCACTCCTGAAGGCTGCGGCGCCACGTGGACTCTCGATTCATCCCGGCATCCACATGCTGAGCGAGCAGATCGAACTCTATCGTGAGTTCTTCCGCATTCCTTGAGGCGCACTGCCGACACGAGCGAGCAAATCGCCGACGAAGTTAGGGAGGAAGCATGACCTACAAGTTCGATTTCAGTGCGCTCGAGCCCTATTGGGAGACGTTTCTCCGGGGCTGCTGGCAGACGATCTGCCTGGCCGTGGTCGCGGTCGTCCTGAGATTGATCATCGGCATCGCCGCCATGCTGGCGAAACGCAGTGCGGTCAAAGCCGTCCGGGTCGGCGCCACCTCCTACATCGAGATCGTCCGGAACACGCCGTTCCTGGTCCAGGTCATGTTCATCTTCTTCGGCCTGCCGACGATCGGGATCAGCCTTAGTCCCTGGACCGCCGCCATCCTGGCCCTGAGCCTCAACTGCGGGGCCTTCGCCGCCGAGATCATCCGGGGCGGCGTCGAGGCGATATCCCGCGGCCAGATCGAGGCCGGCACGGCGCTGGGCCTGAAGCCGTTCCAGATCTTCCGCTTCATCGTCCTCAAGCCCGCGCTGCGCATCATTTTTCCGGCGCTGTCGGGGCAGTTCATCCTGGCACTGCTGACGACCAGCATCGTCTCGTCGATTTCGGCCGAGGAGTTGGCGTCGATCTCCCAGTCGATCGACGCCGCCACCTTCCGCAGCTTCGAGGTCTATGTCGTCGCGACGCTTCTCTACTTCGGCCTTTCGCTGATCTTCTCGACCGCCTTCAAGGCGATCAACCGGATCTATTTCTCCTATCCGGTCAGATGAGGCCCAGCCCATGATCCGACTGTTCGGCCCCAACGAGGTCCTGTTCATCCTGGCCGGCGTCCAATGGACCGTCGTCCTGTCGCTGATCGCATTCGTCGGTGGCGGGCTCGTCGGCCTGCTCGTAGCGCTCGGCCGCACCTCGGCGCTGGCACCGTTGCGGGCAATCGCCGCCGGCTACATCGATTTCTTTCAGGGCACGCCGCTGCTGATGCAGCTGTTCCTGGTGTTCTATGGCATGCCGGTTCTGGGCGTCAGGGTCAGCCCGTGGACCGCGGTGACCATCGGCATGACGCTCCACGCCAGCGCTTTTCTGGGCGAGATCTGGCGCGGCGGTATTCAGGCAGTGCCGCGAGGCCAAACCGAGGCGGCGAGCGCGCTCGGCCTGCGCTACGCGTCCCGGATGCGCGACATCGTCCTGCCGCAGGCCCTGCGCCTCTCGATCGCCCCGACCGTCGGCTTTCTGGTGCAGCTCATCAAGGGCACGTCGCTCGCCTCGATCGTCGGCTTCGTCGAGCTGTCGCGCTCGGCCCAGATCGTCGCCAGCACGACCTATAAGCCGCTCATCGCCTACGGGCTCGCCGGTCTCTTTTACTTCGTCATCTGCTTTCCACTCTCCCGCTTCAGCCTGCGGCTGGAGCAGCGCTTTACCGCAAAAACCTAGAACCAAACCGCGGGTAGCGGCCCGCCCTGCCGAGGAAACGACCATGAACAGATCGAACCTGCCGAACCTCTCCCGCCGCATGCTCTTCGGGGCGGCGCTCGCGCTCTGCCTCTTGCCGCTCGGCGTCCCGACGGCCTCAGCCCAGACGGTGGCCGACATCAAAAAGAGCGGTGTCCTGAAGGTCGGCTCGCAAGTCGCCCAGGTGCCTTGGGGCTTCACCGATGCGTCCGGCAAACTGACCGGCTTCGACATCGAAGTCTCCGAGCTGCTGGCGAAGGATCTGGGCGTGAAGGCATCACGACAAGAGCTGTACCAGGATTCACGCTAAGTTGGACAAACACAGAACACTTGAGCCGTTCTGCGAGCATTCCCTCAAACGGTCGTTTGCGGGAACGTGGTGGCGCCGGTCTATCCGATGTCGGAATTCCATCGATTCCGTTCCCATATTCTGTTCTCGAAATCTATGTTCCCGCTCGGTCCAAGCTGGCGTGAACCTGGGAACGATTCTTGTCGTCTCCCTACCCGAACAGCTCGCGGCGGCGGGCGTCGCGCCTGCCGTCAGCCTGCATGACCTCTTGCGGCTCCGGACTCGGCTTGTCGAGATCGAGGCGCCGACCTGGCCGAGGCCGATCGACACGGCCATGGCCGATTTCCGCAAGGTCGGGCACCGCTTCGGCCGGCCGGAATTTGGCCGGGCCAAGGACGGCGCCTATTTTCGATGGGCCGACTTTCCGAGCGGCCTGGATTAATTAGGTGGGGAAATCGACGGGTCTATAATTCGGCACGTCTGATCTTTAAGAGTTTCTGGTATGGAGGTATCGCCATCTGCCTTTCGAAGTACCATAGGGCAGAGTACAAATGGGCGGCCTTTGACCCCGCAGTCCTTAAATCCAGCATATCCGACATATCTATCGGGATGATTAATATTTACAGATGTAAGTAAATATGCGCCAATTCCTTGATTTCTCACAGAAGAAATTCCGGTTATGCTCATTTTGTCGCCGAGATCGTGGCCGCTTAAGTCGTATTTTGTATCTGACTGAAATTTCGACGCTTGACCGTGCCATTCATGGTCGATGCGGCTAACTCGCCACTTCCAGAGATAGACGCTGGTATCGATTGGGCCAAAGACACCTTGATCGGGCATCGCGCGTGAGTCGCAAACGTCATCTTTCGGTTCGACAATGAAGGCGTACCATTCTTCGCCAAACAATCGAGTCCAACCGGATTTGACGTCGACCCAAACAGAGCCCACGAGCCCGCTGCCGACGCCAGTGCAAAATGCTGCGAGCGCAGCCAGGATAGCTCTGCGTAGCATGATATCCTGGCCGCTCCCCTTAGCGGTCTAGCCGCAAGCTTGTGACGTGGGCACGATCGCCGCCCCCCCCTGCTGTTTCAACCATACATTAAGTCTGCATGAGGTCGAGACGCGACAAGCGTTCACAATGCATTACGGCTTGGTCGCGCCATGCATTTCCGCGATGTCCGATTAACGGCCGAGACCGTTGAAAAACGCGACGGTCGCTCTGCAGTAGAGGGCGATGCGTGGTCCAGGGTCTGTGCCATTGCGGCGCTAAACCGCGCTCGCCGGGCTTGGTCATGCCGGTCTGGCGGTGAC
>Ga0302314_10019225_pt1 | contig 11361 bp, 10 predicted proteins | sample III_Palsa_N2_3_FD_200533 | JGI IMG/M metagenome (GOLD analysis project Ga0302314, IMG submission 200533) | Peat permafrost microbial communities from Stordalen Mire near Abisko, Sweden - III_Palsa_N2_3 | ecosystem: Environmental > Terrestrial > Soil > Palsa > Peat permafrost | place: Sweden... | reverse complement strand
CCGCGGCCAACAGTTCGTCCGGCGCGGCGTTCTTGCTGACATAGCCATGGGCGCCGGCTTCCAGCGAGCGGCGGGCGTAGAGCGGCTCGGCGTGCATCGAGAGCACCAGGATCTTGCCCGCTTCGATCGCCACTAGCCGTCGCAGCAGCTCCAGCCCACCGAGACCCGGCAGGTTGAGATCGAGGATCACCAGGTCGGGGCGGAAGCTGCGGGCGAGGATCAGCGCCTCGCGCCCGGTAGCGGCGAGCTTCACCTCGTGATCGCCGTCCGTCGCCAGCAGCCGCGATAGGCCGTCGCGGACGATGGCGTGATCGTCGACGATCAGGATCTTCATGCCGCTTCCTCGTGCGCCGCGGCGGCGAGCGGCAGCACCGCCTCGACGCGCCACTGGCCGCTGTCGGTCGAACCGGCCGACAGGGTCCCGCCGGCCGCGGCGACGCGTTCGGCCATGCCGGTCAGGCCGTAGCCAGGCGTGGCTCCCGCGTCGGCGGCGCCGTCGTTCACCACCTGCACCCGCGCGGCGTTGGCAGACCACTCGATGGCGATGTGGATCGACTTGGGGGCGCCGTGACGCACGGCGTTGCTGAGGCTCTCCTGCACGATGCGGTAGAGCGTCTCCTGCAGTTCTTCCGGCAGCGCCCTGTCGTCGGCCAGCCTGGTCTGGAACTCGATCTCCGGCCGCCGCGCCTTCCAGAACGCGATCAGGTCGAGGATGGCGCTGGAGAGGCCGAGCTCGGCCAGATGCGTCGGCCGCAGCCGCTGCAGGATGTCGCGCACCAGGCGCTGGATGTGGCCGATGGCGCCGGCGATCGAGCGCACCTGCTCGAGCGCCGCCTCCGGGCGGCCGGCGCCGATCAGGGTGGCGGCGGTGGCCGCGTCGATGTTGGCGGCGAACAGGTGCGGGCCGATCTCGTCGTGCAGGTCGCGGGCGATGTCGGCGCGCTCCTCGTCCTGCAGGGTGAGCATCTGCTCTTCCAGCGTGCGGTTGCGATCTCGCATGGCGGCCAGGCGGGTGGCCATCTCGTTGACCCCGCGGCCGAGCCCGACCAGCTCCGGCGGCCCCTCCAGCGGCGCGCGCGCCGAGTAGTCGCCGCGGCCGATGCGCGGCAGCACCTCGCCCACCGCCCGCAGCGGCCGCAACGCCCGGCCCACCACCACGAACACCAGCGCCCCACCGCCGATCGAGGCTAGGGTCAGCACCAGCACCAGGTCGACGAACTCCGCCCACACAGCCTGCATGTCGTTCGAGTATACCGGCCAGAGTTCGATCGTCCCGCCGGCTGGAACCGCCAGTTTCACCGGCGGCACGTCCTGGCGCAGCAGATAGTAGAACCAGTCGGGCGGCGGGTCGGCTGGCGCGGGCCGCGAGGTGGCGAGCACCTCGCCCTGCGCTGTGATGAGCCAGGCCTGAAGATGGCGGTTGCCGTCGAAGTCGGCGATCAGCGGCGCCAGTTGCCGGTCGGGATGATCGCTGAGCGGTAGCTCGGCCACCGCGCGCACGGTCTCCAGCCGGCCGCTGTCCTCGGCGCTGCTCATCTCATCTCGCAGCCAGTGGCGGGCGTGCTGGCCGGCCAGCGCCAAGCCGAAGCCGGAGCCGAACACCAGCACCAGCACGACGGCCGCCACGATCCGCAGGCGCAGAGACATGGGCCTAGTGTCCCGATTTCGAAGTTCGCAATGGCATGTGGCGGGCTCAGTTGAACTTCGAAATCGATAAGGACACTAGCAAACACTCGTTTCTAGCGTGCTTCTTGGATTTGTAGTTCGCTCAATGTCCGACCCCGTGATCGGGCGAACTTCAAATTCAGCACGCTAGTGGTGTACCGGCCGGGCTACGCGGCCAAGAAAAAACGCAGATCGGGAATTTTTCCCGACGCCAACGGGAAGCCCGCACCTGGGCTTTTCCCGCCGGCTTCTGCATTCCATGCCGCACCGCAGCATTGGAACGCGTAATGGGCCGCAGCCGCCGGCGTGCATGGTTGTCATCCGGCGCAGCCTTGGCGCTCGCGCCGACGCTGGCGATGGCCGCCGACCCGGGCGCTGCGTCGGTCTCCGAGATCGTCGTCACCGCGCAGAAGCTGGACGTGGCCCGCTCGGCCGTCGAGCCGAGCCTCGGAGCCTCGACCTACAGCATGTCCAGCCAGACCGTGCTGACCCTGCCCGGCGGCGAGAACACCGCGCTGAGCCAGGTGCTGCTGCAGGCGCCGGGCGTGGTGCAGGACAGCTTCGGCCAGCTGCACATCCGCGGCGACCACGGCAATATCCAGTACCGCATCAACAACGTCATCCTGCCCGAGGGCCTCTCGGCGTTCGGCCAGGTGCTGAGCCCGCGGTTGGCCGACAAGACCGAACTGATCACCGGGGCCGTGCCAGCGCAGTACGGCATCACCACAGCTGGCATCGTCAACATCACCACCAAGAGCGGCATCTACACGCCAGGCGGCGAAGTCAGCCTGTACGGTGGCAGCCATGGCGAGTTCGAGCCGAGCTTCGAATACGGCGGCTCCAGCGGCGGCACCAACTACTTCGTCTCGGGCAGCTATCTGCGTGACGACCTCGGGATCGAGTCGCCGGACGCCAGCAGCGATCCACTGCACGACCACACCGACCAGCTCCAGGGCTTCGCCTTTCTGGATCACATCATCAACGACCAGAGCAGCGTCTCGTTCATGTTCGGCACCTCGGACGAGAGCTTCCAGATCCCCAACCGCCGCGGCCTCAACGCGGTCGATCCGGCGGGCCTCGGCCTGACCGTGCAGGGCGTCTCGAGTTTCCCGAGCGAGGACCTGAACCAGCGCCAGCGGGAGAACACCCAGTTCGGCACCGTCAGCTATCTGCACACCACCGACCGCACCACTGTGCAGTTGTCGGTCTACTCGCGCTATTCGACCCTTACCTTCACGCCCTCGGGCCTCGGCGACCTGCTGTTCGACGGCGTCTCTCAGAACGCGGCCAAGACCGATCTCGCCACCGGCGTGCAGGCCGAGGGGGTCTATGACCTGACGCCGGCGCATACGCTGCGCGGCGGTGTGATCCTGCAGGCCGACCGCGCGACCAGCAATACGTCATCGCAGGTGTTGCCGGTCGACGCCGGCGGCGTGCAGACCACCGACATTCCGCTGACCATCGTCGACGACAGCTCAAAGATCGCCTACCAGGCAAGCGTCTACGCCGAGGACGAGTGGAAGCCATTCAACGGCGTGACCCTTAACTACGGCCTGCGCTTCGATCAGGTTGACGCCTTCCGCAACGAAAACCAGTTCAGCCCGCGGGTGAACCTGGTCTGGACGCCGACCGATACGACCACCCTGCACGCCGGCTACGCCCGCTACTTCACCCCGCCGCCGTTCGAGCTGGTGGCCGGCGAGACGCTGGCGAAGTTCGCCGGCACGACCGGCGCATCGGCGGTCACCCAGGACGACCTGCCGCGCTCGGAGCGTGACAACTACTATGACGTCGGCGCGCAGCAGAAGTTTGGCCGCTTGACCGTCGGCGTCGACGGCTACTGGCGCGACGCGACCAACCTGATCGACGAGGGCCAGTTTGGCGCCCCCATCATCCTGACCCCGTTCAACTATGCGCAGGGCCGCATCCGCGGGGTGGAGTTCAGTGGCACCTACGCCCAGGGCCCATTCTCGGGCTGGGCCAACCTCTCGCTCTCCAAGGCCCAGGGCAGGGACATCGTCTCCAGCCAGTTCAACTTCAGCCAGCAGGAGCTGGCGTATATCTCGGATCACTTCATCTACCTGGACCACGACCAGACCTACACCGCCTCCGGCGGCGCCTCGTACAAGCTCGGCGAGCTGAAGCTCTCGACCGACGTGCTCTACGGCAGCGGCCTGCGCCGCGACGAGCCGCTGGCCGGCGGCGGCGACATCCCCAATGGCGACCATGTGCCGGGCTATGTGCAGGTGAACCTGGCGGCCAACTATCACCTGGCGCTCGGTAAGGCCGGCCCGCTCGAGCTGCGCTTCGACATCATCAACGTCGGCGACGAAAAGTACGAGATCCGCGACGGCACCGGCGTCGGCGTCGGCGCGCCGCAGTGGGGGCCGAGGCGCGGATTCTTCGCGGGGGTGACGAAGAGTTTTTGAGCCCTATCTTGGGCGGGATGTCCCTCGATCCCCTGCTTGCCGAGATCCGCGCCTGCCGAGCCTGCGCCGCGGAGTTGCCGTTCGAGCCGCGGCCGGTGGTGTGGGTCAGCACTCAGACCCGGATCCTGATCTCCAGCCAGGCGCCCGGACGGCGCGTGCACGAGAGCGGGCTGCCGTTCGACGATCCGTCCGGCGACCGGCTGCGGGACTGGATGGGCGTTGATCGCGCCACCTTCTATGGCGATCCGAAGATCGGCGTCGCCGGGATGTCCTTCTGCTATCCCGGCACCGATCGCAATGGCGCCGACTACCCGCCGCTGCCCCGATGCGCGCCGCTCTGGCGGCCACGTCTGCAGGGGGAGCTGCCGAACGTCGAACTGACCCTGTTGGTCGGCAGCTATGCGCAGGCCTGGACGCTGGGCAAGGCCGCCAAGCGCTCGGTCACAGAGACGGTGCGGGCGTGGCGCGACTATCCGCCAGACGTGCTGCCCATGCCGCATCCGTCGTGGCGCAACACCGCCTGGCTGCGGCGAAATCCCTGGTTCGACGAGGAACTCGCACCTTATGTGCGCCGGCGCGTTGCTGAGATCATCGCTTCATGAAACGCGTCATCGTCCTCGCCTTCGCTGTGTTGCTGTCGGCCTGCGCCCAGATGGCGGTGCAAAAGCCGTTGACGCCGGCGCCGGACTTCGCCGGGCCGCGGCTGGAGGCTGACCGCTTCGTCAGCTTCGACGGCGCCCGGCTGGGCCTCAGCAGCTGGAAGCCGGCCGGCGAGCCATGGGCGGTGATCGTCGGCGTGCACGGCATGGACGACTACGCCAACGCCTTCCATCTCGCCGCGCCCTATTGGGCCAGCCAGGGCATCGCCACCTACGCCTACGACCAACGCGGCTTCGGCCGCTCGCCGCAGCGGGGGATCTGGGCCGGCGATGCGCTGATGACCGAGGACCTGCGCACGATCGTCGCCTTGGTGCGCGCCCGGTATCCGCACGCGGTCATCGCCGTCGCTGGCGAAAGCCTGGGCGGGGCGGTGGCGATCGAGGCGTTCGCGTCCGGCCGACCGCCCGCCGCCGACAGGCTGGTGCTGCTGGCGCCGGCGGTGTGGGGCTGGTCGAGCCAGCCGCTCGCTTACAGGATCGCACTCAACATCGCCGCCCGCCTGTCGCCCGCCAAGACGCTGGACCCGCCGAGCTTCGTCACCGACCACATCTCGCCCAGCGACAACACTGAGGAACTGATCGCCATGGGGCGCGATCCGTTGATGCTCTGGGGCGCGCGGCCCGACGCCCTCTACGGGCTGGTCGACACCATGGAGCACGGCTGGCGCGAGATCGGGGCGGTGAAAACGCCGACGCTCTATCTGCTGGGGGCCAAGGACCAGATCATCCCGCGCGAGCCGGCGCTGCAGGCCGCGCACCGCCTGCGGGCGGGCGACCGCACCGCCTACTACGCCCAGGGCTGGCACCTGCTGATGCGCGACAAGCAGGGCCCCAGGGTCTGGGCCGACGTCGCCGCCTTCGTCCGCGACCCGGCCGCGCCGTTGCCATCCGGCGCGCCGCCGATAGCGGGGACAGGCGGACTTGTTAGCGCGAGCGCCGCAAGGTAGAGCGCGCGCCTTCCCGTTCAGGCCTTGTCCCGCATGACCATCTTCTCTTCGCCCGCCTTCGAGGACCACGAAGGCCTGCACGCCTTCCACGACGCGGCCGCCGGGCTGAACTGCCTGATCGCGATCCATTCCACCGCGCTCGGCCCGGCTGGCGGCGGCACGCGGATGTGGCCCTATCCGGACGATCAGGCGGCGATCGACGATGCGCTGCGGCTCTCGCGGGCGATGTCCTACAAGAACGCCATGGCCGGCATTGCGCTCGGCGGCGGCAAGACCGTGATCATCGGCGACTCGCGAACCGCCAAGACGCCGGCGATGTTCGAGGCGCTGGGCCGGGCGGTAGAGAGCCTCGGCGGCCGCTACTGGGCGGCGGAGGACGTCGGCATCAGCCCGGCGGATCTGGCCTACGCGCGCAAGGAGACCCGGTTCATCGCCGGCCTGGAAGGCCATCCGGCCGCGTCCGGCGATCCCAGCCCGGTGACGGCCGAGGGGGTGAAGCGCGGCATCGAGCTGTGCGTGCGCCGCGCGCTCGGCAAATCGCTCTCCGAGGTGACGGTGGCGATCCAGGGGGTCGGCCACGTCGGCGCGCTGCTAGCGGACAAGCTGGCGGCGGCCGGCGCGCGGCTGGTGATCTGCGATGTGGGGGCTGACGCCGTGGCCACCGTCGCGGCCCGCACCGGCGCCAAGATCGTCGTGCCTGAGGCTATTTTCGACGTCGACGCCGACGTCTTCGCCCCCTGCGCGCTGGGGGGCGCGATTTCAGCGCAAATCCTGCCGCGGCTGAAGGCGAAGATCATCGCCGGTGGGGCCAACAACCAGCTGGCGGACGTCGCCACCGGCCACGCCCTGCTCGACTGCGGCCTCACCTACGCGCCGGACTTCGTCATCAACGGCGGTGGCATCATCAACGTCGCCGGCGAGATCCGTGCGCTGGATCGCGGCGAGGCGTTCGATCCGGCCTGGGTCGAGGCCAAGGTGGCGGCGATGATTGGCACGCTCGGCGAGGTGCTGGATCGTTCGGTGGCGGAGCGCCGGCCGGCCGATCAGATCGCGGTGCAGATGGCCAGGGAACGGATCGCGGCGGCGAAGGCGCGCTGAGTTCTCGCCGCCTCAGGCCATCGCCGGCGTGGCCCATTTCGGCGGTGGCGGGACGTAGCCGCGGAAGCGCGCGAGCAGCTCGGCTGGATCATCGGTGAACACCAGCATGTCGGCATACTGCTTCAGCAGGAACCCTTCGGCCACCATCCGCCGAGTCATCGCCTCGATCGGATCGAAGTAGCCCTTCACATTGAGGAATCCGCACGGCTTGGCGTGAATTCCCAACAGGCCCCAGGTCCACTGCTCGATCATCTCGTCCAGCGTGCCGGGGCCGCCGGAGAGGGCGATGAAACCGTCGGATAGCTGTTCCATCAACGCCTTGCGCTCGTGCATGCCCTGGGTGACGTACATTTTCGCTCAGGCCCAGGTGGGCGATCTCGCGGTCGACCAGCGCCTGCGGCATGACGCCGATCACCTTGCCGCCGGCGCCCAGCGCGGCGTCCGCCACCGCGCCCATCAGCCCGACCGTCGCGCCGCCGTAGACGATACCGATGCCCTGCTCGGCCAGCAGCCGCGCGGTCGCCTGCGCCGCCGCCAGATAGGCCGGGTCGTCGCCGAAGCTGGTGCCGCAGTAGATGCAGAGGATCATGGGGGCCGCCATCGAATCGAAGTGCGTCACCATACCGAAACGGCAAAGCGACTCGGGAATTATCCCTTTGACGTAGTACAGTCTAGTGGTAGTGTCTGGCTCAAGGAGCCACGACATGCGCGACAGCGATTTCTCAAACCCGATCTTCCACGACGAGGACAAGGCGCGCGCCTGGCTTGAGGCTCGGCTCTGGCCTGAAGGCCCGATCTGCCCGAAGTGCGGCGTCGTGGGCGAAGCGACGCTCATGCAGGGCAAGACCACCCGCGCCGGCCTGTATCAGTGCAACGCCTGCCGCGAGCCCTTCACGGTCACTGTCGGCACTCTGTACGAGCGCAGCCACGTTCCGCTCCACAAGTGGCTCGGCGCGACGCACCTGATGATGGCGAGCAAGAAGGGGATCAGCGCCCTTCAGATCAGCCGCATGATCGGCGTGACCTACAAGACGGCTTGGTTCCTCTGCCATCGCATCCGCGAGAGCCTTCGCGAGACCAACCCTGGCCTTCTCGGCGGCGAGGGCCAGATCGTGGAAGCCGACGAAACCTACGTCGGCGGGAAGGACAAGAACAAACACGCCAGCAAGCGCCAGCATCGCGCCGGCCCGAGCTGGAAGGAGCCCATCGTCTCGCTGGTCGAGCGTGGTGGCCGCGTGCGCAGCACCCATGTTGCCGACGTGAACGCCAAGACCCTGCGCTCGGTGCTGTTCACCCAGCTTCACCCGCGTAGCGTCGTGATGACCGACACGTCGCTGGTCTACAAGAAGCTCGGCGGCACGTTCCCAGCGCACGAAATGGTCAACCACAGCATGGGCGAATACGTCCGTGGCGATGCCTCGACCAACACCGTAGAAAGCTACTTCTCGATCCTGAAGCGCGGCGTGATCGGCACGTTCCACCACGTCAGCGCTCAACATCTGAAGCGCTACGTTGGCGAGTTCGACTACCGCTACAACACCCGCACGGCGCTTGGTTACAGCGACATGGACCGCTTCGTCGCGTCGTTCCCCGGCATCGTCGGCAAGCGCCTTACCTATCGGCGCCCTCGTGGCGAGCAAGCCCCCCAAGGAGCGCCGAGCCCCGCCGCGACGTGGCTTGAGTGGCGCTCCGTCTAAGCGCCCGCTGGCGCGCGTGACTCCGGTGATTGTGCAACTACAGCTACCGTTCCCGAGAGAAGAAACCTGATGGTGTCTTGATAGGCGTTTCGAAGGGATTGGCGTATATCGCTCGGCGCAGCCGAAATCGCGGAGATGCCGAAGATGACTAGCGCCAAGCGGACCAAGAGCGCCCCAGACCCCCACGATCACGAAATAGACCAAAACTATAAGGCATTTGAAAAGATGCTGCCGTCAATATTGGTGTCACATCAGAACCGGTTCGCGCTTATGAAGAACAAAAAGGTCTTGGGGTACTATTCGACGTCCGCTGACGCTTACTCAGCCGCTGTATCATTTATTTCTGACGGACTGTTTTCGATCCAGCAGGTTACGGATTCATCCATAAACCTAGGGTTTTTCACCGATGCCGTCGTTATCGTTTAACTACACAACTGCGGTAGGCCCCTTAATACAAGTTGCAATTGAGGTTGCTGCGTTCAACGCGGCGCAGCCAGCCGCCGGCGCTCCGATAAACTTACACACATACATGGCCCTGATAGATACCGGCGCCTCTTGTACCTGCATCAGCCCAAAGGTTGTAAATGATCTTGGGCTAAAGTCCATAGGTAAGCAAAAAGTCGGCGGCGTCCACGGGGGAAAGCAAACTCGGAAGTTTCAATTTAGCGCTGTGTTAATATTTCCCCAAAGCCAACTGGCAACCGGAGCCATGAATGCTCAGCTGACCACCTATCAGATCACGGGGATTGAATTCGTGCCTCCCGGAGCATTTGACGTTCTTCTGGGGAGAGACATAATCTGCCAAGGCGTATTTCAGATGTCATTCGACGGACATGCCATTCTTTCTCTCTAGACCGCAGATGCCCTTCCTCGTTTCTTCGGCCTGAGACTCGACTCCCCCTTTGGTTTAGCTTCACGATGCTTCGGGGGCGAGTGAAGCGCCACGTCCACGGCCTTCTCGAAGCGAGACCAGCCGTCGGGATCGGATTCGGGGGGCCGATCTTCAACCATGACCACACGTATACAGCGGTCGAAGGAAGCGGGGAAATGCATCTTTTGCGGCAAGCCGGGCCGCTCCAAGACGCACATCTGGCCGGACTGGCTGAATAGACTGCTACCTAGCCAGGAAACGAGCCGGTACCAAGAATCTCGATCCACCATTGACAGAAACCCGCGAGAAAAGACGTCAATCATCAAGAGAAACACGAAGCAAGGCGTCTTGTTTTCCCAGAAGCCTTACTTGGCATGTATATCTTGCAATACTGGTTGGATGAACCATTTCGAAGAAGAAATGATCAAATTCGCGAAGCCATTGTTCACTAGCGACGAACCGATACGCCTAAGCTCCAGGCAACTAAAAACACTGGCGTCGTGGTCGGCTCTAATAGCGATCCTTGCCGAATATCATAGTCGCAAGCCAAATAACCGCGGAATTTCGGCGACTGACAGACGGTATATTTACCGATATAAGGTCCCACCGCAGACATGGACTATAATAGCAGTCTCGCAGAGTCCGTCAGTGGTGCCACGAGGAGTTATGTCCTGGCGACAGAAGTATTATCACTACAGCTCGCATATGTTTGACGTGGGCGGATACGGCGAGTTCAGATCAGTCTGGGAAAGAACTCCGCCCGCTAATACGCAGATTTCTTCGCTTGGCATGGGAAAGCTTTTTATTCAAGTGTTCACATGTCCCAACCACCGGTGGATCAATGACTACAGGGTAGCGGCCAAGGCTAGCGGGATTACGCGCGTATGGCCGATTGGGTTTCGACTTCTCCAAAAGGGGGCGGCGAAGTTCCCTACGAAGATAATCCTCGATGAGGAGGGAGCGGAAGACCTCTCGAAGAGCTTCGAGGAACGCATCGAACACCTGACACAGGCGCCGCAGTCCGAAATCACGTCCCTCTTTCCCCGTTAGTGCCGCCGGCCTGTCACGCTGGTCCATAACTACATCTTGTCCTTGCTACGTCAAAGGGATAATTCCCAGCGACTCGACAGAACAAATCAGGAACATTATGGTCGATCCGGAACCGGCGGAGCCGTCGGTTCATTGCCGAATTGGGCGCCATCGGCGTGAGGTTCTGATGTCCGATCACGCTGAAATTTCCCGCCGCGGTCTGCGTGCGGCGCACAAGGCGGCGCGTGACGGGGCGTGGAACGAGGGGCCGCCCGGATCGCTGGACGAGGTGGCGGCGGGTGTCGGCATGTGCCGCCGCTGCGAACTTTGGCGCGGCGCGACCCAGGGCGTGCCGGGGCAGGGACCGGCGCGGGCGGCGCTGATGCTGATCGGCGAGCAGCCGGGCGACCAGGAAGACCTCGCCGGCGCGCCGTTCGTGGGCCCCGCCGGCCGCGTGCTAGACGCCGGGCTGGAGCGGGCCGGCGTGCCGCGCGCCGAGATCTTTGTCACCAACGCGGTCAAGCACTTCAAGCACGAGCTGCGCGGCAAGCGGCGGCTGCACAAGACGCCCGGCGCCGGCGAGGTGCAGGCCTGCCGCTGGTGGCTTGACGCCGAGCGGCGGCTGGTGCGGCCGAAGGTGGTAGTGGCGCTGGGCGCGACCGCGGCGCTCGGCCTGTTCGGCAAGCCGACCCCGATCGGCGCCAACCGCGGCCGAGGCTTGCCCCTGAACGGCGGCGCACAAGGCCTCGTCACCTATCACCCGAGCTATTTGCTGCGCCTGCCGGACGAGGCTGCGAAGAAGGCGGCGTTCAAGCTGTTCATCGCGGATCTGAAGCTGGCCTGGAGCCTGGCGACCTAGCTAGTTCGCGTCCATAAAGCATTGTTTTTGTTGGCAAGCGAATGGGTTTGGGGCTGCGTGACCGCTGTCGCGGCAGGTTTTCCGCAGTGGCGAGCGCGGCAGTGGCC
>Ga0302314_10019224_pt1 | contig 11362 bp, 6 predicted proteins | sample III_Palsa_N2_3_FD_200533 | JGI IMG/M metagenome (GOLD analysis project Ga0302314, IMG submission 200533) | Peat permafrost microbial communities from Stordalen Mire near Abisko, Sweden - III_Palsa_N2_3 | ecosystem: Environmental > Terrestrial > Soil > Palsa > Peat permafrost | place: Sweden... | reverse complement strand
CGACCCAAGCACACAGACAGATGGGGTGGCCGCGCCGGGCGCGGCCAGGGTGGGGACGGTGTTCTTGGGTGGCCGGGACTGACGCCCGGCCATGACCGTAGATAGGGAGAAGGCGTGCCTATGCATCGAGCTTGGGGGCGCACAGACAGATGACCGACCACACAGAACTCGCCGCCGACCTTTCGGCCCAGATCGCCGCCGCGCCGGACCTGGAGACGCTGGACCAGATCCGAGTCGCCGCGCTGGGCAAGACCGGGGTGATCTCCGGCCTGCTCAAGAGCCTCGGCCAGATGAGCCCGGACGAACGGCGCGTGCAGGGGCCGGCGATCAACGGTCTGCGCGACCGCATCGCCGCCGCCGTCGCCTCCCGCAAGGCCTCGCTGGAGGACGCCGCGCTGGAGACCGAACTCGCCGCCGGGCGGCTTGATCTCTCCCTGCCCGCGCCGCCGCGCCGCAAGGGCGGGGTGCATCCGACGCTGCAGGTGATGGACGAGATCATCGCCGTGTTCGCCGAAATGGGCTTCGGGGTGGCCGAGGGGCCGGACATCGAGGACGACTTCCACAATTTCTCGGCGCTGAACTTCCCGCCCCGCCATCCGGCGCGGGAGATGCACGACACCTTCTTCCTGAAGCCGGACGCGAACGGCGAGCGAAAGCTGCTGCGCACGCACACCAGCCCGATCCAGGTGCGGGTGATGCGCCGCGCGAACACGCCTCAGGGCGCGCCGCAGTTCGCCGTGCACCAGGCCCCGCCGATCCGCATCATCGGGCCGGGCCGGGTCTATCGCTGCGATAGCGACGCCACCCACTCGCCGATGTTCCACCAGATGGAGGGCCTGGTGATCGATCGGGCGATCCACATGGGTCACCTGAAGTGGACGCTCGACGCCTTTGTGCGGCGGTTCTTCGAGATCGACACCGTCACCACCCGCTTCCGGCCGCACCACTTCCCCTTCACCGAGCCCTCGGCGGAGATGGACGTGCAGTGCGACCGCTCCGGCGACACGGTGAAGATCGGCGAGGGGACCGACTGGCTGGAGATCCTCGGCGGCGGCATGGTGCACCCCAACATATTGCGCATCTGCGGCCTCGATCCGGACGAGTGGCAGGGCTTCGCCTTCGGCCTCGGCGTCGACCGGCTGGCGATGCTGAAATACGGCATGCCCGACGTGCGCGACATGTTCGGCGCCGACACCCGCTGGCTGGCGCACTACGGGTTCAGCGCGTTTGCTGATCCGAACCCGGCGTCGGGGTTGTCGTGATGAAGAACCCCAGCGCCCTTCTCCCCTTGCGGGAGAAGGTGGCCGCGAAGCGGTCGGATGAGGGGGCCTCGCCGCCACATCGCTCTTTCACCGTCGACGCGGCGCGGCGTCGGCACACCCCTCATCCGTCGCCTACGGCGACACCTTCTCCCGCAAGGGGAGAAGGGAGGACATCATGAAATTCACCCTTTCCTGGCTGAAGAGCCACCTCGACACCGACGCCACCGTGGCCCAGGTGGCGCAGGCGATGACCATGGCGGGGCTCGAGGTCGAGCATGTCGAGGACCCCGGCGCGAAGCTGGGCGCGTTCTCGGTGGCGCGCATCGTCGAAGCCGTGCAGCACCCCAACGCCGATCGGCTGCGGGTCTGCCAGGTCGAGACCAAGGACGGCATGAAGGAGATCGTCTGCGGCGCGCCGAATGCGCGGGCGGGCCTCTTCACCGTGTATGCGCCGATCGGGACTTACATCCCCGGCAGCGGCATCACGCTCGAGCCCAGGCCGGTGCGCGGCGTGGTCTCCAACGGCATGCTGTGCTCGGCATCGGAGCTGCAGACGGCCGAAGAGAGCGACGGCATCCTGGAGCTGCCGGAACTGGCGGTCGGTACGCCGGCGGCCGAAGCGCTCGGCCTGGAGGCGGTGATCGACTTCGAGGTGACGCCGAACCGGCCGGACTGGTTGGGCGTCGCCGGCATCGCCCGCGACCTGGCGGCGGCGGGGCTTGGCGCGCTGAAGGACCTGTCGGTGGCGCCGGTGGCGGGCAAGTTCCCCTGCCCGATCAAGATCACCGTCGATGGCTCCGACGCCTGCCCGGCCTTCGCCGGCCGGGTGATCCGTGGACTGAAGAATGGCCCGTCGCCGGCCTGGATGCAGGATCTGCTGCGCGCCATCGGCCTTCGCCCCATCAACGCCCTGGTCGACGTGACCAACTTCCTCTCCTACGACCGCGCGCGGCCGCTGCACGTCTACGACGCCACGAAGATCGCCGGCGGCGTGATCGAGGCGCGGCTCGGCAAGGCCGGCGAGAGGGTCGCGGCGCTGGACGGCAAGACCTATGCGGTGACGGACGAGATGTGCGTGATCGCCGATGGCTCGGGCGCGATCGGCCTCGGCGGGGTGATGGGCGGAATGAGCACCGGCTCGCAGCTGGACACCACCGAGGTGTTCATCGAGAGCGCGTGGTTCGACCCGATCCGTACCGCCCAGACCGGCCGCGACCTGACTCTGGTGTCCGACGCCCAGTACCGCTTCGCCCGCGGCGTCGATCCGGGGTTCGTGGTTCCGGGGCTGGAACTGGCGACCAGGCTGATCCTGGAGATGTGCGGCGGCGAGCCGTCGGACATCTCGGTCGCCGGTGAGTTGCCCGCGCCGCCGCCGGTGATCGCGTTCGATCCGGCCTATGTGAAGCGGCTCGCCGGCGTCGATCTACCCAACGAACGTATACGGAGCATCCTGGAGACGCTCGGTTTCGTCTGGGAAGGCACGAGGGTCACCCCGCCGACCTGGCGGCGCGACGTCGAGGGCCGGGCCGACCTGGTCGAGGAAGTGGCGCGGATCGCCGGCTACGACGCCCTGCCCGCCGAGCCGCTGCCGCCGATGGCGCGGCCGGCGAGTGGGGTGCTGACCATGCGCCAGACCCGGCTGCGCGCCGCGCGGCGGGCGCTGGCGGCGGCGGGCTACGGCGAGGCGTTGACCTTCTCGTTCGTATCCCAAGCGACCGCGAAGCTGTTCGGCGGCGGCGCGGACGAGCTGGTGCTGGCCAATCCGATCAGCCCCGAGCTCGACTGCATGCGCCCCTCGGTGCTGCCCAGCCTGATCGAAGCAGCGGGCCGCAACGCGCGGCGCGGCTTCGCCGACTGCGCCCTGTTCGAGATCGGCCCGGTGTTCGCCGGGACCGAGCCGTGCGACCAGCGTACGGCGATCGCCGCCATCCTCGCGCCGCATGGGCCGCGCCGCTGGGACCATGGCGCGGCGGAGGACGTGTTCGCGCTCAAGGCGGACCTGATGACTCTGCTGGAAGAGCTGGGCGCGCCGGTCGCCAACCTACAGGTGGCGCAGGAGGGTACGGCGCCCTGGTGGCGACCGGGCCGGGCGGCGCGGCTGCAGTTGGGACCCAAGGCGGTGCTGGCCGAGTTCGGCGAGATCCACCCGAAGGTGCTGGCGGCGATGGACGTGGCCGGGCCGGTCTACGGCTTCGAGGTCTGGGCCGAGGCGATCCCGGAGCCGAAGAAGAAGGCGGTGAAGACCAAGCCGGCGCTGGCGCTCTCAGCCTTGATGCCGCTCAGCCGCGACTTCGCCTTCGTGGTCGCCCAGGCGACGCCGGCGGGCGACATCGTGCGGGCGGTGCAGTCGGCCGACCGTGGGCTGATCGCCGGCGTGCGGGTGTTCGATGTCTACCAAGGTCCGGGCGTGCCCGAGGGCAAGAAGTCGGTCGCCGTCGAGGTGACGATCCAGCCGCGTGAAAAGACGCTCGCCGACGCCGAGATCGAGGCGCTGTCGGCGAAGATCGTCGCGGCGGCGGGCAAGTCCGCGGGGGCGGTGTTGCGGGGCTAGCCTTCCCTCCTCTTCTTGGGGTGGGTGGCCGTCGCGTAGCGACGGACGGGTGGGCTGTGCGACGCCGCACCGACTTCGGCGCACGGCCCCAGACTCCCCCACCCCGACCGCTGCGCGGTCTGTCCCTCCCCACGAGGGGGAGGGAGGTCTTTGCGCGAGCGTTTAACCCCGTTTCGCAATCTCGGCCGTATCGACTTAAGCCAGGGCGCGTGAGAGCGTCCGGTCAAAACAAGCGGAGGCGAGCGTCATGTTGCGGAAGGTGCTTCTGGCGGGGGTGGCGCTGAGTCTGGCGAGCGTCGCACATGCCGCAGACGGACCGGGGCTCGAGGTCACCATCTACAACGCCGATCTCGCCCTGGTGCAGGACGCGCGGCAGCTGGACATGACCAAGGGCCGCCAGCGGCTGGAGTTCAAGGACGTCTCTTCGGCGATCCGGCCCGAGACGGTGACCCTGGCGGCCGACGGCGTCGACATCGTCGAGCAGAACTTCGACTACGACCTGCTCACGCCCTCCAAGCTGATGGAGAAGGCCGTGGGCCAGCAGGTGACCATCGTGCGCACCAACCCCGGCACCGGCGCGCAGGTGACCGAGACCGCGACGGTGCTGGCCGCCAATGAAGGCGTGGTGCTGAAGATCGGCGACCGCATCGAGGTGTTGCGCGACGACGGCGTGCCGACACGGGTGATCTTCGACAAGGTGCCGGAGAATTTGCGCGCGCAGCCGACCCTGTCGGTGACGGTGGACAGCGATCACGCCGGGCCGCGGCTCGCAACGCTCAGCTATCTGACCACCGGGCTGTCATGGAAGGCCGACTACGTCGCCTTGTTCGACCAGCCGGGCGGCAAGCTCGACCTGCAGGGCTGGGTGACGCTGACCAACCAGTCGGGGACCAGCTTCGAGGCAGCGGAGACCAAGCTGGTCGCCGGACAGGTGCAGGTCGCCGGCGACGGCGGCAGCGGTTACTACGATCCCGCGGAAGGCGTGACCCGGGCCGGGACCGAGGCCAACGCCGGGCCCGGCAAGCCGCTGGGCGACTACTACATCTACGCCCTGCCCGAGCGGACCACGATCGCGCAGAACCAGACCAAGCAGGTGAGCTTCCTCGACGCCCAAGGCGTCACCGCACACCGGGTCTATCAGTGGAACGCCGAGGCGCTGGTCAGCGCCAGCGAGCCGGCGCACGCGGTAGTGGGGGTGGACTTCACCAACTCGGCCGGCGCCGGCCTGCCGGCCGGGACGGTGCGGATCTACGAGCGGGATGCCTCCGGCGCGCCGAAGTTCGTCGGCGAGGCGCCGATCGGCGCGGTGCCGCAGGGCTCGGAGCTGCTGCTGAAGATGGGCGAGGCGTTCGACGTCACCGTGCAGCCGACTTTGGTGGCCGACACGCGCGTCTCCTCGACCCGCAGCCGCTATTCGATGAGCTACGTGATCCGCAACGCCAAGGGCGAGCCGGTGACGGTGGAAGTGCGCCAGGGGGGCTACTGGGGCCGGAACACCAAGGTGGCAGCCGAGAGCCTGCCCAGCCGCCGGATCGACGCCTACACGCTCGGCTGGTCCGTGGCCGTGCCTGCCAACGGGCAGACGGTGCTGACGAGCCAGGTGGAGACCGGGTGGTGAGCAGGATTCTGCTCCCCTCCCCCCTGCGGGCAGGGGTTGGGGGTGGGGGTGCGGACTGGATGCCGGCCGGCGCCCCGCGGTTCATCCCCGAGCGCCGAGATCGCACCCCCACCCCCTGCCCCCTCCCTGCAAGGGGGAGGGGATTGAGCTTGGTGCTGCTGCTTTGCGCGGCGGCGGCCTCCCCCGCCGCCGCCGATGTGGTGTCCACAGCCCCAGACGCGGTCGCCGTGGTGGTCTATCGTGATCGGCCGGAGAGCGCGGCGACGTTGCGGCGGGGCGGGGACCAGAGCGCGGGGCTGGCGATGATCGCCGAGACGCGCACGGTCGACCTGCCGGCGGGGCGGACGCGGATCGAGTTCCAGGGCGTCGCGGATTCAATCATCCCCGCCAGCGCCAAGCTGGAGGGGCTGCCGGGCCGCCAGGTCGAACGCGACTTCGACTACGACCTCTTGGATCCCGGCTCGCTGATCCAGAAATCGGTCGGCCAGAGCGTCACCATCCGGCGCACCGACCCGAAGACCGGCAAGCTCACCGAGGACATCGGCACGCTGCGCTCCGGGCCGGACGGGGTGGTGGTGCAGACCAGCACCGGCGTCGAGGCGCTGGGATGCGGGACTGGGCCGCAGGCGCTGGTGTTCGACCATCTGCCGCCGGGGCTGGCCGACCGGCCGACGCTGTCGGTGATCGCCGATGCGCCGGCGGCGGGACGCTACAAGCTGACGCTGAGCTATTTGACGGTGCGGATCGACTGGTCGGCCGACTATGTGGCGCGGCTGAGCGCCGATGGGTCGACGCTGGACCTGACCGGCTGGCTGACGCTCTTCAACCGCAGCGGGGCCAGCTTCGCCGACGCGCCGACGTCGGTCGTGGCCGGGGCGCTGGCGCGCGTGCCGGCGGACCTGCCGGACATCGCGCCGAAGGAGGTCGAGACCGAGTGCTGGCCGATGGGAACGACGTCGGACATCGACCGAGCGCCGGAAATGCCGCCGGCCGCCCCGCCACCGGCGGCGTTCGCATCAGTCGACGAGGTCGTCGTGACCGCCCAGCGGCGGACCCAGTCCATTCAGAAGGTGCCGGTGCGCACGGTCCAGACCAACCTCGGCGACTACAAGCTCTACTCGCTGGTCGAGCCGACCACGGTGGCGGCGCGGCAGACCAAGCAGATCCGATTCCTGCACCTGAGCGGGGTCAAGTTCGAGAAGCTGTACGTCGCCAACGTCGGCGCGGGCGAGACGCCGGACGGGACGCCGCAAGCTGCGAGCGCGGTGCTCAGCTTCGAGAACAAGGCCGCCAATGGCCTGGGCCAACCGCTGCCGGCCGGCATGGTCTCGATCCGCCAGCCGCAGGCGCTGGCCGGCGGGCATGAGGTGTTCGTCGGCGAGCACGGCATCCGCGACGTGCCGACGGGCGAGCCGTTCGAGCTGAAGACCGGCACGGCGTCGGACGTGCAGTTCCAGGGCCGGGTTGTTTCCGACGAGGCCTTCGGCAAGGGCGCCCGCCGGCGCGAGCGCACGGCGCTGGAATACACGATCACCAACGCCAAGCCGGTGGCGGTGACGTTCGAAGTGCGGCAGTCGCCGGACCGCGAGGGATTTCACGTGGTGGCGGAGTCGAGCGCGCACGCGCTGAAGAACGGGGACGACGTCTGGCGGGTCAGCGTGCCGGCGAACGCGTCGGCGGTGGTGGGATATACGTATGAGGCGAATTGATCCCTCCCCTCCCCCTTGTGGGTCCCATGATGGGGAGGGAGGCTCAGAGCGGGATCACGTTCCGTTGGCGCGAATAGGCCAGGTAGCCGAGGCTGGCGCCGAGGCGGAGGCCAACGCCGGCCCGCACCGGCGCCAGGGTGATCCCGTCGGCGCGCTGGTAGTTCACGCCGAGGCCGCCGACGAAGTAGGCGGAGCCTTCGACGCCGGGGAAGCGGCGGAAGATCGCGTCGGGGTATTCGAGGTCGTAGCAGAGGGTGAAGGTGCGGCTGGCGTTGCCGCCGAAGTCGAAGCCGCCGGTCGGGCCCTGCCAGAAGATCGGCAGGTGCGGGCGATCCTTCATGTACATCAGCCCCTTGCCGTAGCGCAGGCCGAAGAAGAAGGCGCCCGCGCCCTCGGCGCCGGCGATGTAGGCGGTGGGGCTGCCGTTCTCGTGGAACAGCTTCTCGATCAGCGCGCCGGTGTTCTCGGCGGTGACGCCGAAGAAGTCGGAGACGTTGTGATAGATTTCGTCGCGCGTGTAGGGCTCGGCGCGGCGCTCGCCGGGGCCGTAGTCGTGCTGGTAGCCGTCGCCATGGCGATCATCGCCTGGCTGGTACTGATCCTGAGGCTGATCCGGCGCCTGGGTCTGCGCAAGCGCCGGGCTGGCGAGGGCGGCGAAGCCCGCGGCGATCAGGGAACGGCGATGCATGCGAATCACTCCGGCGTAAGCGCGATATTGCGGCGGAGTGTTGGTCGGATTTGGGGCGAAAAGGTTAACGGACGCAAAGACTTCGCCTCCCTCCCCTTCATGGGGAGGGTGGACGATGCAAAGCATCGGACGGGCGGGGATGTCTGAAGCTGGCAGCGATCATCGGTGGGGATCGGGGCTCCGTCAGACTCCCCCACCCGACCGCTGCGCGGTCTGCCCTCCCCATGAAGGGGAGGGAAGGCCTCCCGCGCTGCAGCGAATTGCTCTATACGCCGCCGCTCCCATGACCACCGCCCCCGACCGCATCCGCAACTTCGCCATCGTGGCCCACATCGACCACGGCAAGTCGACGCTCTCCGATCGCCTGATCCAGGAGACCGGCACGCTGACCGCGCGGGAGATGAAGGAGCAGGTGCTCGACTCGATGGAGCTGGAGCGCGAGCGCGGCATCACCATCAAGGCGCAGACCGTGCGGCTGGATTACCGCGCCGACGACGGGCTCGACTACGTGCTCAACCTGATGGACACGCCCGGCCACGTCGACTTCGCCTACGAGGTCAGCCGCAGCCTCTCGGCCTGCGAGGGCTCGATCCTGGTGGTGGACGCGTCGCAAGGCGTGGAAGCTCAAACCTTAGCAAACGTCTACCAGGCGATCGACCACGACCACGAGATCGTGCCGGTGCTGAACAAGGTCGACCTGCCGGCCGCCGAGCCCGAGCGGGTGCGCCAGCAGATCGAGGACGTGATCGGCCTCGACGCCTCGGGCGCCGTGCTGGCCTCGGCCAAGACCGGGCTCGGCATCCATGACGTGCTGGAGGCGATCGTCCACCGCCTGCCCGCCCCCAAGGGCGACCCCGACGCGCCGCTGAAGGCGCTGCTGGTCGACGCCTGGTACGACGCCTACCTCGGCGTGGTGGTGCTGGTGCGGGTGTTCGACGGCGTGCTGAAGGTGGGCCAGCAGGTGCGCATGATGCAGCGCGGCACCACCCACAAGGTCGACCGCCTCGGCGTGTTCAAGCCGCAGCGGGTCGACGCCCAGAGCCTCGGCCCCGGCGAGATCGGCTTCATCACCGCCCAGATCAAGGAAGTGGCCGACGCCGCCGTGGGCGACACCATCACCGACGAGCGCCGCCAGACCCCGGCCGCCCTGCCCGGCTTCAAGCCGGTGCAGCCGGTGGTGTTCTGCGGCCTCTTTCCGGTCGACGCCGCCGACTTCGAGGACCTGCGCGCCGCCGTCGGGCGCCTGCGCCTCAACGACGCCAGCTTCACCTACGAGATGGAGAGCAGCGCCGCGCTTGGTTTCGGCTTCCGCTGCGGCTTCCTCGGCCTCCTGCACCTGGAGATCATCCAGGAGCGGCTGACGCGCGAGTTCAACCTCGACCTGATCGCGACCGCGCCCAGCGTGATCTACAAGATCAGCCTGCTCGACGGCTCCGAGATCGAGCTGCACAACCCGGCCGACATGCCCGATGTGATGAAGATCACCGCCATCGCCGAGCCCTGGATCCGCGCCACCATCTTCACCCCCGACGACTATTTGGGCGCGGTGATCAAGCTCTGCCAGGACCGCCGCGGCGAACAGCGCGAGCTCAGCTACGTCGGCTCACGCGCCATGCTCATCTACGACCTGCCGCTGAACGAGGTGGTGTTCGACTTCTACGACCGGCTGAAGAGCGTCTCCAAGGGCTACGCCAGCTTCGACTACCACCTGGAGGACTACCGCCCCGGCGACCTGGTGAAGATGCAGGTGCTGGTCAACGCCGAGCCGGTGGATGCGCTCAGCATGCTCGTTCATAGGACCAGAGCCGAGGCGCGCGGTCGCGGCATGGTGGAAAAGATGAAGGAGCTGATCCCGCCACACCTGTTCCAGATCCCGATCCAGGCCGCGATCGGGGGCAAGATCATCGCCCGCGAAACCGTGCGCGCGCTACGCAAAGACGTGACGGCCAAGTGCTACGGCGGCGACGCCACCCGCAAGCGCAAGCTGCTGGACAAGCAGAAAGAGGGCAAGAAGCGGATGCGCCAGTTCGGCAAGGTCGACATCCCGCAAGAGGCGTTCATCGCGGCGCTGAAGATGGATGGGGATTAGGGGAATCGCTCGGCACTCTCAGCCCTGCCCTCGCCGCTAGATTGTAGGTGTCGAGCGCGCACCACTCTGATAGGCTTGAGCGGCTTGAAAGAAGAAACAAAAGCAGGTCCAACCGGTGTCCATCTTCCAACTAATCAACGACATTGATGCGGGCGAGATCGTTCTCCCAGCCATTCAACGTGATTTTGTTTGGGATGAGGAACGGATTTACCTGCTCTTCGATTCAATATTACGCGGCTACCCCGTCGGAATCGCTTTACTTTGGGAGACTTACGAACCAATTCAGTATCGAAAATTCAGTCGCGATCACGTCCCGGGCGAGATTCACGAGTTTTTGGACAACAACAGGGGGAAAAGGTTAAGACTCGTATTGGACGGCCAACAGCGCCTTAGCTCTCTGTTTGTCGCATTACGCGGAACATTCGATCACAAGAGATTGTATTTTGACATTCTAAGTGGTTCCGCGTCCGATGATCATTCGGAGCAGAAATATCTTTTCTCCTTCACCAATCGGTCGATCGCAAATCAGCGGAACGCCGACTACGCTTCGGGAAAGAGCAAATCATACTGGCTTCTCTTGTCGGAGATCGTCGGCCAGCATCCCGCAGAGATCATAAAAATCCGAAATGAGATCAGCGAGAAGCTCGACTTGTCTCCCGAAGATAGGCTCCGACTTGAGATAAACTTCTCCGTTTTGCAGTATTCCCTCGCCGAGAACGGCGAAATAATCAAAACGCAGACTATCGACGACAAGCTTCCCGCGAACGACCAGCGAAGAAAATCAGCCTTCGATGTCCTGGAAATATTTGTTAGGGTAAACACCCAAGGCGTCGTCCTGAGACGTTCAGATTTAATCGTAAGTATGTTGCGACTTTACTGGCAGGAAGCCAGCACGCTTCTCCCGAAGTTCCTGCAGGAAGTGAATAGGGGGAATAGCCTCGCCATCGACAACGATTTCGTTATTAGATGCATGTTCGCAGTCGCCGGCCTAGGAACGCGCCTCGATTTCGAGCTTCTCCGCAAGAAAAGCAACGTCGACGCCATTCGTAGCACTTATGAACGCTGCTTTTCAGCTGTCCGGTCAGCGGTCGATTTCGCCCGGAACGAATGTCAAATCGATTCTCCCCGCCTAATAGGCGGCATAAGTACGCTTGTTCCGTTTGTCTACTACTTGGCTCGCACGAATGGAGCGAATTTTCCGAGGAACAGCAAGGCATCGGCCAAACAATCGCTCATTCTATTTGCTCTCTCGAAGACGTTCACGCAACACTCCGAAAGCCGCACCGGGGCTTTCATCCGCGATTATTTGACGAACTTAGACGCAACCTCACGCTTTCCGTATGATTTGTGCGTAGAATACGTGTACAGTAAGACAAGTTTCGGCGCTTTCGACCACCGTCTGATCTCGAATAACGTCGATCTGTACCTTTCAGTCATTCAGCGTT
>Ga0302314_10019219_pt1 | contig 11364 bp, 7 predicted proteins | sample III_Palsa_N2_3_FD_200533 | JGI IMG/M metagenome (GOLD analysis project Ga0302314, IMG submission 200533) | Peat permafrost microbial communities from Stordalen Mire near Abisko, Sweden - III_Palsa_N2_3 | ecosystem: Environmental > Terrestrial > Soil > Palsa > Peat permafrost | place: Sweden... | reverse complement strand
AATGATGCCGCTGACTACCGCAAATGGCGTAGGAGCTACACTCTCAGGGGCAACGCCGCAGCCGCTGAGAAGGGCGCCCAACGCAAGCAACGAGACGGAGCCCACAAAGGCAGCGAGAGAGAGTCTGTATCTGTGGAGTGACAAGGGAATAGACATTCGGTAGTTCCTCCGTTGAAATTGCAATCAAATACGAGATGCATGCGGGAATGAAATCAAACGTGTCCCAAGACCACATCCTGAGAATGGAACATCATGGATAGCTCAACGCCGAACCTGCGTCATGAACTAGATATTTTGAGGTTGGATTTGAGATTTTTCTTGCAAAAACGCAGTGGGTCGCTCTTCGTTCCGACGGTCAAATCGGTCATGGACAAACGGTTTATCGCAGGGGTTCATGCACAAGAGTGAAGCTATCTATCGACACATATACGGAATTACTTTGCATCGTCGCCAAGCACCTGATTGTTGTGTAAATAGTGAAAATCTAAACAAAGATTATGGCGATCCGCAGCATACGTCCAATGATAATTTCAAATGGTTATGATACGTTTTAAGCATGGACGTTGAAATCAGGCTACTTAAGAACGCAATTGCGCTGGCAGAACACGGCAACTTTGCTCGCGCAGCCAATGCTGTCCACCTGTCTCAGCCTTCCTTGTCGCGCGGCATTCAGGAACTGGAAAGCAGGCTTGGCGTGCAACTGTTTTCTCGCAATCGAAGCGGCGTGGAGCCGACCGCGGCAGGCACCATCCTGCTGGACCAGGCTGCTGAAGTAATCTCTCGCGCCAATGATCTTGTGCGTGAGATGGAGTTGTTCCGTGGCTTGCAGAAAGGGGAACTCGACATCACTACGGGTATCTACCCTGGTCCGATGTTTGCCGATCGTGCGGTGGGCAGGTTGATACGTGCCCATCCCGCGGCGAGGGTCAACATCGCCTACAACACGTCGCGAGAAATCTTCCCAAACTTATCGAAGCGAAAGTTTGATCTCGGTGTCGTTTATCTAAACCCACGCGGAATGGACCGGCAATTTCATATGATTAAGTTGAAATCGCACTTCACATACTTTGTGGTCCGCAACGGTCATCCCTTAACCTCGATCAGAAAGATCACGCTGAGCGATATCCTGTCTTATCCACTGAGTACCACGTCTGGAATTCCGCCCATGCTTGTAAAACGATTTCGAGTTGCACAGCCCAAGCAATCGGATGGTGATTCGCATGTATTAAAGTCGATTCCCTCAGTCGGGTGCGAATCACTTTCGATGATGAAGACTATCGTTCTGGAGTCTGACGCTGTGGGTCTGCTTCCGTTGAACGTAGTATTACCGGAAGTTGAACTCGGTAAATTATTCGTGCTTCCGTTCGTCGAACCTTGGATGAAGGTAAATTTTGGGATTGTCAGACTCGCGCACCGCAGCCTATCGCCGTTAGCTGAAAGATTTAGCGAACTGGTTATAGAAACGGATGCCGAACTGTACGAGATGGAACGAGTAGCCGCGCCAAAGCTCTTCAATACATCGAAAGCGACAACCAAAATATGAAGCGTCAAAGCCTCGTAGGAGAGAAGTCAAACTTATTCGCTGGGCAGAAAAGCCCTCCTACCCGGAGTGCTTTTCCACGCAACACGATCGAACGCCCTACGCCACAGCCCCGCCCATCAGCGGATCGGTAATGCTGCTCTTCCCCGTCTCCACACGACCTGCATACTGCATGCTGGCACTCGACCCCTTCACCTGCACGGTAAAGTCATACCAGCCGTGCGCCTTGGACGAGTCAACTACTATCGAAGCCTCTTCTCCCAGCGCCAACTCCTTCGTCTGCTTTCCAGTCCCGTAAGAGTTGTCGGCAACCACAACGGTCACACTTTTATCCGACACGTTCTTCACCTTCGCCGCGACATCGCCCGTCGGTCCATTCGCCTTGCGGTCGTACACACAGCGCACAACAATCGGCGAAAACGTAGCATCCCCACGGAACGCGCGATAGAAGCCGTTGGGCCCATGCACATCGATGTCGTACTTGCCGTCCGCAAAAAGCTGTAGTGGATAGCCTTCCCTCATCGTGTCCCCGGCCTTCACCGCATACGTTGCGACGAACATCTTCTGGTTGTTCGTTCCGCGCGGGCTTGCCCCGCTGGCGTGTGCCGTATTCCGCAGATACACATTGAACGGCGCGCCCGCGCTCCTCACTCCATGAACGTTATTGCCCGCCTTCATCGCCAGAACGAACGTCTTGGTCTCGATGTTCACGTCGCCCTCGCAGTACATCTCATAGGGCAACGCACAGGAGGGCCTGGTCCCCGGCTCTTGCCGCGACACATTCACAACGCTTCGCGGATCCTTGTTATAAGCCTCGATCTGCTGCCCCGTAAGCTTCTTATAGTTCGACGGAATCACCTTATTTTGCGCCCGTTGAATGCTCTCAACATGCTTGTCGCGATCCAGAAACGGCAGCGTCGACTGCGTGTTATCGGCCGGCCGGAACACCGAAGTCAGGTTCCCGCAGATAGCGCGCCGGAACTCGCTGATGTTGCTCTCCTGCACCGTCTTGCCGAACTTCCCTTGCACATACTCTTCCAGCAACTGCAGCGTGGAGGTGTGGTCAAAGATCTGCGAGTTCACCCACCCACCGCGGCTCCATGGAGATGCAACGATCGTCGGAATGCGGAAGCCCAGCCCAATCGGCCCACTGCGTGCCTCGGCCTTGGGCACAGCCTGCGCAATCTCATCCGGCGCGTAGCTGTACTCCAGCCCGGTGTCGATACCCCCCGAAGCCCCACCCGTAGCCTTGTTCTGCGGATCGGCCGCCACGAACGACGGCCCATGATCGAAGTAACCATCGTTCTCGTCATAGGTCAGAATGAAGATCGTCTTCTTCCACACCTCGGGGTTCTTCGTCAGGATGTCCACTACCTCCGACACATACCACGCGCCGTACCACGGATGCGACGGATGATCGCTGAACTTGCCCGGAGGCGAAAGCCACGAGATTGTAGGCAGCTTGCCGCTGTTCACGTCGCTGCGGAACTGATGAAAGACGTCTCCCTTAGGCACCCTCATCTTCACCGTGTTGCCGCCCTCTTCAAAAGAGATCGTCTCCAGCGAATGAAAATCAGGATCGCCGGTATTGGTAACAAACGCTCGTCTGTGCAACTCCTGTTGCTTAGGCGGCAGATTGGCAAGCCCACCGCTACCCTTCTTCAACTGCGCCTCCAACGCCGTCACATGGGCCTGCTTCTCCTCGATCTCCGCCTTCTTGTCGTCCTTCATCGTTGCATCGACGCTTGTCTTCTCAAGCTCTGCAATCTCCTCCTTCGTCGCATCGATGCGGCTCTGAATCTTCTGCATACTCGCATCCGACATATGCACGTTGTACGCCGCGAAGGCCTCCGTCATATTCCCCAGATTGCCCAACCACTCATGCGCCTCCGGCTCCATGTCCGCCAGCCCAAGCTCGTTCTGGTAGATCTTCCAATCGATGTCGGCCTCATTCAGCCGCTCCGGATAAGTCTTCCACTTCAGCTTTCCGCTGGGGAACTCCTGGTTCCGCATGTACACACTCGAGTGCGTGTTCTGCTGATCGCGGATCGTTCCGGTCCAGAAGATCGAGCGGTTCGGCGTAGTGCTGGACATCACCCCGCAGTAGCTCTGGTCGCACACCGTAAACGCATCGGCCAGTGCATAGTAGAACGGAAGGTCTTCGCGCGTGTAGTGGCCCATCGTAATCGGCACGCCAGTGTAGTCCGCATTGTGCGACTTCTTCGCATCGATCCACGAATTATGGTGCCCCATGTTCCACGCATCCACCTGGCTATCGCGGCTATGCGGAATCGAACCCATCCATGTAATTTTGGTGTCCTTGATGTCCAGCCGCCACGGAGCATAGGTATCGCCATCCGCGCTGGTCTGCAGAAAAATCGAGTTGCCATTCGCCTGCCGAATCGCCCGCGGATCATTGAAGCCACGCACACCCTGTAGCGTTCCAAGCGCATGATCGAACGACCGGTTCTCCTGCATCAGGATGACGATATGCTCGGCATCTAACCATGTAGTGCCCGGCTCCGGCGCAATAGCAAACGCCTTCCGGACCGACTCAGGCATACCCGCAGCGAACCCCGCCGCTCCAGTCAACATAGCCGCATTCCTGATGAAATCCCGCCTCGATTGCATATCCCGTCTTCTCCTCTTTCAGAACCAGACTAATCCCGCATGTTAACGTTCCCCAACCGCAGCGCAGAACGCATTCCACAAATGAGAATACGTCAGCCAGGTTACAAACGTCTCAACACGACGACCACAACCTTTTCCTCTCATCCGTGTCGTGCATCCACTCCCAAAACCCTCTACGCCAACGGAATAGAAAACGTAAACACCGACCCAAACCCCGGCTGGCTCGTCACATGGATCTCGCCCCCATGCGCCTCCACAATCGATCGGCTTATAGCCAACCCCATCCCCGTGCCTGTCGTCGTCTCGCTCTGCGACCGCGCCCGGTAAAACCGTTCGAAGATCAGCTCCTGCTCCGGCGCATCGATCCCGATCCCTCGATCCGCCACGCTCACCAGCACCGCATTCCCCGCCCGCATCGCGGAAATCTTTATCGGCGTCCCCGCCTTCGAGTACTTCGCCGCATTCTCCAGCAGGTTGCTGACCACCTTCTTCAAAAACTCCGCATCCGCAGTCACTGCCAGTGTCGAAGGCACATCAATCGTCATCGGATGCTCCTCACAAACACCTCCGCAAGCCTCCTTCGCCTGCTCCACCAGACCCAGCAAATTCACCTCTCCAAAGTGCATCTGCACCTTCTGCGTGTCCAACTGCGCCATCTCTACGGCCTCGGCCACCAGCTTGTTCAACCGGTCGCTCTCTTCGTCGATGATCGTAATCAACTCATGGCTGCTCTCCGCATCCACACCACCCGCCAACAGCGTCGTAGCCGCGCCTTTTATCGAGGTCAACGGTGTCCGCAGCTCATGCGTCACGGAGTCGATCATCAGCGTCCGCAGACGTTCCGTCTCCTTCGCGGCCTCGCCGCGCGCCAGGTTCTCCAGCGCCTGCGCGCGGTCCATCGCCAGCGAAACCAGTCCGCCAATCGCCTCGGAAGTCTTCTCCGAAAGCGACACCCCACGCAACAGCAACAACCCTCGCGGCCGCACCCCACTGCGCAGTGGAATCTGTATCTCATCCGGCTCGCAGTTCACCGCTCCAAGTGTCGTCGCAAGCTGCCGCAGATGCGGAATCTCCACATCCGATACCTCCTCCACACCCGCTCGATACAACCGGTCGCCGTCCAGTAAATACAAAATCCCCAGCCGCGCTCCGGTTACGCTCGCAACCGCGAAGGGCACCGACGTAACCAGCATCCCCATGCCCTCGGTCTGCAGCAGTTCCCTGCTCAACTGGAACATCACCTCCAGCTCCTGCTGTCTCAGCCGCGCATCCGCTGTCTCATCGCGTGCCCGTTCCGAAAGCTTGCTGGCCACAATCGCCGTCGTAAGAAATGCAAACAGCGCCAGCCAGTTCTGCGGATCGTTGATCGTAAACGTATTTATCGGCGGCAGGAAGAAAAAGTTATAGCAGGCCGTCGCCACAACGGATACCGCAACCGCATAGCGCAGGCCCCACTTCGCCGCCAGCACGAGAATAAATAACAGCAGTGTCAGCGCCACAGTGGTAGGGTTCACATGGAGCCAACGCCGGTACGCGAGTACAATTCCGGCCAGAGCTCCAAATGCTGCAATCCATCGAGAAGTGGCAATCAGGCGGCGCGAGTTCATGAGGAGAATTGTACGGCGTGACTGAAAACAAAAAATCGCCGGAGGACTGGCTGCTCTCAAGCGAAACCGACAAGCAGCGCGGGCGTTTCAAGATCTTTCTCGGCTACGCTCCCGGCGTCGGCAAGACCTTCAGCATGCTCTCAGAAGGAATCCGCCGCCGCGGCCGTGGCGAAGACGTCGTCATCGGCATCGTCGAAACCCACGGCCGTCCCAACACCGCCGAGCTCGCCGCCAAGCTCGACCAGGTTCCCCGCCGCGAGATCGACTACAAAGGCACTCTCTTCAACGAGATGGATGTCGACGCCATCCTCGCCCGCATGCCCCAGGTCGTCCTCATCGACGAACTCGCCCACACCAACATCGAAGGCAGCCGCTTCCCCAAGCGTTACGAAGACGTCCTTCTCCTCCTCGAAAACAAGATCGACGTCCTCAGCACCATCAACATCCAGCACGTAGAAAGCCTCGCCCCGCGCGTCCAGGCGCTCACCGGCATCAGCGTCCGCGAACAGGTCCCCGACTGGGTGCTCGATCGCGCCGACGAGATCGTCATCAGCGATCTAACCCCCGAAGCCCTCGTCACCCGCATGCGCCGTGGCGACATCTACCCCATGGACCGCGTCGAGCGCTCGCTCTCCAACTTCTTCCGCCGCGGCAACCTCATCGCCCTCCGCGAGATGGCCCTCCAACGCATCACCCGCGCCGTAGACCGCACACTCGACGACTACGTAAAGCGCAAGCGCCTCGGCGCACATTGGTCCGTCGCCGAAAAAATCGCCGTCTGCATCAGCTCCAATGCCCAGGCCCGCGACCTCATCGCTCGCGGCGCCCGCCTCGCCGAGGCTCTCTCCGCCGAGCTCTACGTCCTCCACGTAGCCAGCGACCGCGACGCCATCCCGGAGCGCAAGCGCACCCTCGAGTCCAGCCTTCAGTTCGCAAAAAATCTCGGCGCCTTCATCGTCCCTCTCACCGGCACGGACACTGCGGCCGTCACCGCGGCCTACATCCGCGAGCACCGCATCACCCAGGCCATCGTCGGCCGCTCCGCATTGCACGGTCTGCGAAAATACCTCTACTATCTGGCTATCCAGAAGTTCATGTCGGAAGCCCCACACGTCGATCTGCACATCGTCACCCAGGAGACCCGTTGAAACGCATTCTCGTCGTCGATGACGAACCCCAGATTACCCGCATGTTGCGCGCCTCCCTGCAAAGCAGCGGCTACGAAGTCCTCATCGCCAACAACGGCGAGGAGGCTTATAAGCGTGTCATCGCCGACCGCCCGGACCTCATCATCACCGACCTCGCCATGCCTGAAATGAACGGCCTTGAGCTCACGCAGGCCATCCGTCGCATCGCGCAAACCCCCATCATCGTCCTCAGCGTCCGCGCCAACGATCAGATGAAGGTCACCGCACTCGACGAAGGCGCCGACGACTACCTCACCAAGCCCTTCAGCATGCCAGAGCTCCTCGCCCGAGTCCGCGCCCAACTGCGCCGCAACCTCGAAACCGAACCCGTCGCAACCCATCTCGAGATCGGCGACTTCATCATCGACATCGACGCGCACTCGGTCTCCATCCGCGGAAATGCCACCCACCTCACGCCCAAGGAATTCGACCTCCTGCTCGTCTTCGCGCGCTCACCCGAACGCGTCCTCACCCACAAGGTCCTTCTGCGCGCCGTCTGGGGGCCCGCCGGCGACGGCCAGCCAGAATACCTCCGCGTCCTCATCGCCCAGCTTCGCAAAAAGATCGAGCACTCCGAAGGCCCACGTTACATCCTCAGCGAACCCTGGATCGGCTATCGATTCGCCCCCACCGGCACAACCGAACTTACGACTTCTTAACACCCTTTCTACGGAACCCTTACAGGCATCCCCTTTCTACTCAGATAGAAAGGTTGTGTCATGCGCTGCTTCGCTTTAGCTTTCCTTTTTCTTTTCGTCCCGTTCGCTGCAAACTCCCAGTCCACCGGCCCCATAGCTTCAACAGACCAACTGGCCACTACAGTTCCAGATAACCCCTCAGTCACTGCGGACGCCGCAGCGACGCCGGCTCCTCAGTCGCCCGCGACAGCTCCTGTCGCGTCCACTCCTGCTCCGCTCGATAACAGCTTCTTCCATCGCCTCGGCCGCTCTTACGTCGCTGACTGGGCAGGCAACGGCCCCGGCACCGCCGTGCCGCAACAGCCTCGCCGCGGAACCCCCGCACCCATCTTTTCGCCACCCTACCCCGCTGCCGACTGGCCCATCGGAGGCACCACCGTCATCGGCGCACCCGACGGTCAGACCTATCCCCTCATGCAGGCCATCGACCAGAACAAGGACATCAACAAGATCTACGGCTACATCGAAATTGGAGCCAACGGCTCGACCAATAATAAGACCGACGCCGCCAAAGGCATCGCCGCCAACGTCCCCGCAGCCTACGACGTCTACTCCAACCAGGTCCAGCTCGATCAAGCCGCTCTCTACTTCGAGCGCGTCGAAGACACCGCCCAGAAAACACACTTCGACTGGGGTTATCGCGTCACACTCCTCTACGGCACCGACTATCGCTTCACCACCTCGCACGGCATCCTCAGCCAGCAGCTCCTCGTCAAAAACGCCGAGTACGGCTTTGACCCCGTCATGTTCTACTACGACGCCTACTTCCCCACGGTGGCGCAAGGCATGGTTGTCCGCATTGGCCGCTATATCTCTCTTCCTGACATCGAAGCCCAACTCGCCCCCAACAACTACAGCTACTCTCACTCCATTCTCTACACCTACGACTGCTATACCCAGACAGGCATCAACGCCACCGTCAAGCTCAACGATCACTGGACCGTCCAGGGCGGTCTCTCGCCCGGGTGCGACACTGCTCCCTGGACCACGGACGCCAAGCTCACCGGCAACGTCTGCGCCACGTACACCTGGTCCAACGGTGGTAACGCCCTCAACACCTGCGACAACACCATCAACGATGGCAAGTACGCCTACAACAACCTCACCGCCTTCTACGAGACCTGGTACCACCGCATCAGCGCTACCTGGCACACCGATACCGAAGGCTGGTACCAGTACATGAAAGACACGCCTAACATGTACTGGTACAACAGCGGCGGAGCCTACAAAAACACCGCGGCCACTCCCTTCCCTGAGGTCAATGGCGCCGGCGTCAACCTCAACTTCGGTGCCGTCTGCGAAGACCCCCGTCTCCCCGCTGCGCGTCAGCCATCCCGTTGCTACGCCCCCGAGTGGGCCATCACCAACTATCTCGAGCACAACTTCTGGCATAACAGCGCCTCGCTCAATATCCGCAACGAAATCGTCGACGACATCAAGGGCCAGCGCACCGGAACTCCCGCCATCTACGAAGAGCACATGGTCGGCTTCAACTTCTGGGCCGGCTCCACCATCACCTTCCGGCCGGAGCTAAGCTACACCCGCTGCTACAGCAAGTACAACACTCCCGATGGCAAGCCCGTCTCCTGCACAGACATCTCAGCAGGCAGCTCCATCGCCAGCGATGAAAGCCAAATCCTCGGCAACGGAACCATCCCAACTGGACGCGGCAAGACCCAATCCCTCACCCTCGCCGCCGATCTGATCTGGCACTTCTAATGACCACAAACCTCCATCAACGATCCGCAACTCCAGGTGGGGCATCGCGAAGCGACCACTCTCCTCAACCCGGCCCCAAATATCTGTCATTTCGACCGGAGCGCAGCGCAGTGGAGAAACCCCCGTATTTCGCTAGCCCAGGCAACACCCCACCCTTAGCCACACCCCACAACCGGAGTACCCCATGACCGACGCCCTCTGCATCCTCCTAATCCTCACCTTCTTCGCCCTCGCACACGCCTACACCTGCGCCTGCGACCGGCTGAAAGCGAAACCCCGCCATGATTGAGTCCATCATCCTCGTCCTCATCTCCATCGCCCTTCTTGTCTACCTGATCTACGCGCTCTTACGTCCGGAGAAGTTCTAATGTCCCTCAACGGTTGGCTTCAAATCTCTCTCTTCATCGCCTGTATCCTGCTTCTCGCAAAACCGATGGGTGCCTACCTCACCCGCGTCTTCGACCGTCGCAAGACCTTCCTCGACCCCATCCTCAACCCCTGCGAGCGCCTCCTCTACCGACTCACCGGCATCAAGCCCGAGCAGGAGATGCGCTGGACCGAGTACGCCGTCGCGATGCTCACCTTCAGCGCCGCCACCGCGCTCCTCACCTACATCGTCGAGCGCACCCAGCACCTCCTCCCGTTCAACCCGCAGCACCTCCCCGGCGTTGAGCCCGCCCTCGCCCTCAACACGGCCATCTCCTTCACCACCAACACCAACTGGCAGTCCTACTCGCCCGAAGGCACCATGAGCTATCTCACTCAGATGCTCGGCCTCGCCACGCACAACTTCTGGTCCGCCGCCGTAGGCATGGCCCTCGCCGTAGCCTTCATCCGCGGCATCGCCCGCCGCGAAGCCAACACTCTCGGCAACTTCTGGGTCGATCTCACCCGCGCAACCCTCTGGGTCCTGGTCCCCATCTCCATCTGCTTCTCCATCGCGCTCGTCTCGCAAGGCGTCATCCAGAACTTCAAACCCTACGACACCGCCAGGCTAGTCGAGCAGCAAAAAGTCACCGGCATCGATGGCAAGCCCACCACCATCACCACGCAGACCATCGCCCAGGGCCCCGTAGCCTCGCAGGAAGCCATCAAGATGCTCGGCACTAACGGCGGCGGCTTCTTCAACGCCAACAGCGCCCATCCATTCGAGAACCCCACACCCCTCTCGAACTTCCTCCAGATGCTCTCCATCTTCCTCATCCCCGCCGGCATGGCGATCATGCTCGGCAAGATGGTCGGCAGTCCCAAACACGGCTGGGCCGTCCTCGCCGCAATGACCGTCCTCTGGTTCGCCGCCACGCTAACCTGTTACTGGGCCGAATCCCAACCCAACCCTCTCATCCATAATGCCGACCAGCACGCCTCCCTCACCACGTCTCTCGCGAGCCAGCCCGGAGGCAACATGGAAGGCAAAGAGGTCCGCTTCGGCATCGCCAACTCCGCTCTCTTCGCCGCCGTCACCACCGACGCCTCCTGCGGCGCCGTCAACTCCATGCACGACAGCTTCACTCCTCTCGGCGGCATGGTCCCCATGGTCAACATCCTCCTCGGCGAAGTCGTCTTCGGCGGCGTCGGCGCCGGCCTCTATGGCATGTTGGTCTTCGTCATCATGGCCGTCTTCATCGCCGGCCTCATGGTCGGCCGAACCCCCGAATACCTCGGCAAAAAGATCGAAGCCTACGACGTGCAGATGTCCATGCTCTATCTGCTCATCTTCCCCTTCATCATCCTCGGCTTCACCGCCGTCAGCGTCCTCATGCCGAATCTCGGCCTCTCGAGCCTCGCCAATCACGGCCCTCACGGCTTGTCCGAGATCCTCTACGCCTACACCTCGGCCACCGGCAATAACGGCTCCGCCTTCGCCGGCCTCAACGCCAACACCCACTGGTACAACTACTCCCTCACCGTAGCGATGTTCTTCGGCCGCTTCATGATGATCGTCCCCATGCTCGCCATCGCCGGAAACCTCGCCCGCAAAA
>Ga0302314_10019218_pt1 | contig 11364 bp, 8 predicted proteins | sample III_Palsa_N2_3_FD_200533 | JGI IMG/M metagenome (GOLD analysis project Ga0302314, IMG submission 200533) | Peat permafrost microbial communities from Stordalen Mire near Abisko, Sweden - III_Palsa_N2_3 | ecosystem: Environmental > Terrestrial > Soil > Palsa > Peat permafrost | place: Sweden... | reverse complement strand
CCGTGGCGATGGCCGCGGGTCGGATGGAGGACGAGGGATGGCGCGTACGCAAGGACGGCACCCAATTCTGGGCCAACGTCGTGATCACCGCGCTGCGAGACCCCGACGGCACGCTGCGCGGCTTTGGCAAGGTCACACGCGACCTGACCGAGCGTCGTGCGCAGGAACAAGCGATCTCTGACCGCGAGCAGCTCGTGACCGGGGTGCTCGCCGCCGCGACCGAGTGCTCGATCATCGCTACCGACCTCGACGGGATCATCACGATCTTCAACACGGGAGCGGAGCGAATGCTGGGCTACGCCGCCGAAGAGATGGTCGGCGCGCACAGCATGGCGTCGGTTCACGATCCCAGCGAGCTTGCCGAACGCGCACAGGAGCTCGGCGTCGACTCCGGCTTTGAAGTACTAGCGGCCCCTGTGCGCCACGGCAACGCCGACACGCGGGAGTGGACCTACATCGGCAAGGACGGCTCGCGTCTGGCGGTGGAGCTCACGGTCACGGCGGTACTGGACGAGAGCTGTCAGCCGCAAGGGTTCATCGGTGTCGCGATCGACATATCAGAGCGTGCCGAGGCGGCCGAGCGTCGCCGGGCGTTCCAGGGCGCGCCGGCGGGCATGGCGATCATCTCGGCGAGTCCTGACGCGCTGGGCCGAATCCTGGATGTGAACGAGACCTTCTGCGACCTGGTGGGATACAGTCGCGATCGTCTGGTGGCGATGACCTTGCAGTCGCTGACAGATCCCGCGTTTGTCGACCGAGAGACCGAGCGGATGACCGGCGTGATCGCGGGACAGAGTGGCGACCACCACGGCGAGACACGCTACATCAACGCTGCTGGCGAGACGATCGACGTCGCGGTCGGATTCAGTTTGATCCGCGACGGCAGCGGCGCCCCAGTGACGTTTGTCGTGTTGGTCGAGGACATCAGCGCCCTCAAAAAGCGGGCGCACGACCTTGCTCGTTCCAATGCCGAGCTGGAGCAGTTCGCCGCGATCGCTTCCCACGATCTGCAGGAGCCTCTGCGTAAGGTGCGGACGTTCACCGAGCGGGTGACCGTGATGGACGCGGACCGTCTGTCAGATCAGGGCCGGGACTATCTCGAGCGCGCCAACGCGGCAGCCGAACGGTTGCAACAGTTGATCGAAGACCTGCTGAAGTTCTCGCGCGTCGCGACGCACGCGCGCGCCTTTGCCCGCGTCGATCTGGCGCAGATCGGGCGCGAGGTGCTCGTCGATCTCGAGACGGCCGTCGAGCGCGCAGAGGCGATCGTGCGAGTCGGTGAGCTGCCGATCATCCAAGCCGACCCGTCGCAGATGCGCCAGTTGATCCAGAACCTCATCTCCAACGCGCTGAAGTTCCGTCGTGAGGGCGTCAAGCCGCAGGTCTGGGTCGACAGCGAGATTCGCGACGAGCTCGCGGAGATCACTTTTCGTGACAACGGAATTGGCTTCGAACCGCAGTACCGCGAGCGTATCTTCCGCGTCTTTGAGCGTCTCAACAGTCGCTCGCAATACCCCGGCACGGGGATCGGTCTTGCCCTGTGCCGCAAGATCGCCGAACGTCATGGCGGGGGCCTTGTCGCCGATGGCGTCCCGGGGGTCGGGTCGGTGTTCACGCTGACGATTCCGATCGGGCAGCGCGAAGAATCCAACTACCAGCCGGACCATGCGCACGACGACGCGGCGCGTTCCGAGAAGGAGATCCATGTCCAGAGGTGAGGTGAGTGACGGGTTCGTCATCCTGATGGCTGACGACGACGAGGAGGATCGTGAGATGACTCGGGACGCGCTTCACGACGCGCGACTGAGCAACATCGTGAAGTTCGCCGTCGATGGCCAGGACCTGATGGAGTACCTGCGTCGCGAGGGACAATATGCCGGTCCGGGGGTCGATGCGCCGCGACCGGGGATGATTCTGCTCGACCTCAACATGCCTCGCATGGACGGGCGCGAGGCACTGAACGAGATCAAGTCTGACGAGTCTCTGCGCCAGATACCGGTGGTCGTGCTGACGACGTCCCGGGACGAGGAGGACATCTTGCGTAGCTACGACCTGGGCGTCAACTCGTTCATCACCAAGCCGGTCACGTTCGACCGCCTCGTCGACGTGATGCGGGCTTGGACGCGGTACTGGTTCGAGATTGTGGAGCTCCCGCGCGGCGGCTGATGGCGAGCACGGCTGAACCTGCGGAAACTCGTGTTCTGCTGGTCGAGGACGACGAGGACGATTACCTGATCACAAGAGATCTGCTCGCCGGCCAAGATCGGGCGCGCTTCCGTGTCGACTGGTGTACCGAGTACAGCCAGGCGCTGGAGGTGATCGCCGAGCAGCGTCACGACATCTACCTTGTTGATTATCGCCTCGGGGGCCGCACGGGACTCGAACTCGTGCGAGAGGGATTTGCGTCACGCCCATTGGCACCAGTGATTATCCTAACCGGGCAGATCGACTACGAGATCGACCTCGAGGCGACCGAGCTTGGCGTCACCGACTACCTCGTCAAACAGGAACTCAACCCGCTCACGTTGGAACGCTCGATTCGCTACGGTATCAGCCACCAGCGTCTCTTCTCCGGTATGCTCGCGGCACGAGCGGAGGCGCTCGAGGCATCGCGTTTGAAGTCGGAGTTCGTGGCGAGCATGAGTCACGAGCTGCGCACCCCGTTGAACGGGGTGATCGGGATGACTGACCTGTTGCGCCATACGTCGCTTGATCGGGTTCAGGCGGGGTACGTCGAGGCGCTTGGGGCATCGAGTGAAGCATTGCTGGCGGTGATCAGCGACGTGTTGGATTTCGCGAAGATCGAGGCTGGGCATCTCGAGCTCGATCCGACGGACTTTGATCTGCGCCAAGTGGTCGAGGAGGCGACGTTGATGCTCGCCGAGCAAGCCCACGTCAAAGGTCTCAAGCTTGCTCACTGGGTCGACAGCGAGGTGCCGTTCACGGTTACCGGTGATCGGGCGCGGCTGCGCCAGATCCTGCTCAATCTGCTCTCAAACGCCGTCAAGTTCACGGCGTCCGGGGAGGTCACGCTGCGGGTCGTCAGCCGCGACGCGGACGAGCTGTACTTCTCGGTCTTTGACACCGGGATCGGGATCGATCAGCAGCAGGCGAGGACGCTGTTTGACGCTTTTGTGCAGGCCGATCGTTCGACGACCCGGCAATACGGTGGGACCGGGCTTGGTCTGGCGATCTCCCGCCGGCTCGTCGAGCTGATGAACGGTCGCATCGGTGCCGAGCCTCGCGAGAGTGGCGGCAGCGTGTTTTGGTTCTCGGCGGTGATGCCGGCAGCGAGCGCCAGCGCACAGGCCGCTCGCGCTCGCGTTGATCTCCAGGGTCGGCGGATCATAGTTGTCGATGACAACGCGACCAACAGGACGATTCTGGAGCATTACCTGCGAAGTTGGGGGGTTGCCTGCGAGAGCGTCGATCGGCCGAGCGCCGCGATCGATGCGCTGGAGCGAGCCTCTCGAGACGGGCAGCCGTTCGAGCTGGCGGCGCTGGATTTCAACATGCCCGAGACGGACGGGATCGAGCTGATACGGGAGATCCGCAGGCGCCCCGGATTGGGTGCGCTGAGGATTGTGATGCTCAGCTCGGGCTCCTACGATCACAGTGACTTTGAGGGCCTCGGGGTCTCGGCAACCCTGACCAAGCCCGCCGGCCAAGCGGCGATCTACGACGCGATCACGGACGCCCTCGCCGGATCATCTCGTCGCGAGCCCACCGAACGACCGACCAGCGCCAGCTCGCCGGGCCGCGGTCTGACGGTGCTGCTGGCCGAGGACAACGAGATCAACAGCACGCTTGCCAAGATTCACCTGGATCGGTTGGGGTTGCGCACGGAAATCGCCCGCGACGGTCGCGAGGCGATCGATATGGCCGCCGCTCATGACTATGCCGCGATCTTCATGGACTGCCAGATGCCGATCCTGGATGGGTTTGAGGCGACGCGGCGGATCCGTGCGGCCGAGAACGGGCGCCGCGTCCCGATCATCGCGATGACCGCACTGGCGATGCCCGCCGACCGCGATCGCTGCCTCGCGGCCGGCATGGACGACTACCTGAGCAAGCCGATTCGACGCGAACTCCTCGAGACGATCGTCGAACGCTGCCTCCGATCGAGAGAGTCGCGCGCTCAAGCCCAGTCGCCGATGCCGAGCGAAATCACCCCGCAGCTCTGAGGCGTCGGAATCGATGGCGCTGGACGGACGTTGCGCTGTAGCTGGACAGGCTGGAGGTTGGAGCGCTAGCGTGCCGATATGGTCTCGGAGTGGTCGGCGCTGTCCTACGAGGAGTGGAGCGAGACGTGCGATACGTTGCACGCGCACACCCAAGTTCTCGGCAAGCTGGCCGTCGCGCTTGCTCCCCCCGAGCCGCAACTGCAGCACGCGGCGCTGAAGCTGACAGCGCGTGGGTGGGAGACGGGTCTACTGCCCGCGGCTAACGGCTCGGGCGCGCTCGTCGTCGCGCTGGACCTGAGAAGCCATGAAGCCAGCGTCGAGCACAGCGGAGGCCGCGTGCAGCGGGTCGCGCTGACCCCCGACCGATCGGTTGGCGAGGTCACCCGTGAGGTGCCGCGTCAACAAACGTTTGCCGCGTCGATCACGCGTCGTAGTTCGTGGTTGCACGCGTTTCGGTTGCGCCAGCTGATGTAGCGGCGGATCATTCGGCCTTGTTCGGCGTGGGAGCGGTGGTCGGTGCCGTCCAACGCGAAGTAGCGCACGCCGGTGAACTGCGGTTCGATCCGGTTCAGCCAGCTGGCGTTGGTCGGCACGTACGCCAGTTCGATGTTGTTCGCGGCGGCGTACTGGCCGACGCGGTGGTCGACCTTGGTGGTCAGGTGCGGGCTGAAGTTGTCTAGCACGACTGCGATCCGCACGGCGCTTGGGTGCAGGCTGCGGACGTAGCGCAGGAAGGTGAGGAATTCACCGCGGCGCTTTCTGGGCTTGACGTGCCCATAGAGCTTGTTGGCCTTCAGATCAAACGCGGCGAACAGATGGCGGACGCCCTGGGTGCGGTGAAACGTCGCGCGTAGGCGCCGCCGACGCTCGCTGGTGCTCTCGGGCTCGGCGCCGCGTCGACGCGAGCGTTGTGCCCACTGGCGGCCGGGGCGGGGTTGGAGGTTCAGCGGCCCGAACTCATCCAGGCAGGTCACCTCGGTCGGATCCCCGGGGCCGGGATCGCGCTTGCCATCGGCGATCTCATACAACTCAAGCACCCGGTTCTTCTTTGACTCGAACTCAGGGTCGGTGGATTGCTTCCAGGTCTTTATCCGTTGAAAGGAGACGCCGTCCGCGTCGAGCAGCTTGCGCAGGCCCTCGTGGCTGATGTCCTCTACCACCTCCTCTGAGACCAAGTACTCGGCGAGCTTGGTCAGGCTCCACGTCGAGAACGGCAGCTCGTGATCGGTCGGGCGCGACAGCGCGATCCGCTTGATCTCCGCGCGCTCTGACTCGGAATACTTCGGGGGACGCCCACCGCGATAGCGCGGATACAACGAATCAAACCCATCCGCGTTGAAGTTATGGATGACGTCCCGCGCACGATCAGCGCTAGTGAACGCCACCCGCGCGATCTGGGTCGGATCCATCCCCTGCGCCGACAGCAGGACCATTTGGGCACGGCGCCACGTCACCACCGACCCCGTGCTGCGACGAACGATCCGCAGCAGACGACACCCTCATCGTTGGAGATCTCACGCACTCGAACCGGCTCGGCCACAGGCTCCTCCTCTAGCAGGCTCAGGGTCTGCCAGGAGGATTCGTTCTACATAACAACGCTCCTGCTAATCACGAGGCCAACGTTCGGTGGTGCGGTACTAGCTGACTGGTCGCCCCATGGAAGCAGCTCGACCTTGAAGCGCGGGCTCGGCCACTGTGCCGAGGACCAATCGAAGAAGTTGACGTCGTCCGCGAGCGACACGGTGTGGTAGCGGATCTCCCCAACGACGATCCACGGCCGCGCGGCGTCGTGCTCGGAGACTTGGAATCGATACTGACGCATACGAACATACGTTCTATCAGGTGCGCGAAACGTCGCTTCATGGTGCTGTGCAGCGACCCTGAGCGTCGGGCGTACGCGGCTTCCACCGCGCGACCGTCGCGGACGCGCACCGAACTGAGAAGCGATCTAGCGCTCTACGTCGCGTGAGGGAGGCATGCGAAGAGACGTCGGCGAGCGCCTTTGACCGCCGAGCGCAGCGCCAAGTTCGCGCGCCATGCGGTCGACAGTCGGTTCGGGCGTTGAGGTGACGGCGGCGAGGTGGCGGAGGGCGGTCCGCTTGAGTTCGGTCGCGCGCTGGGCGTCGCCCGCGGCGGCGTGCATGTCATGGATGGCTTCTGCTAGAGAGGCGATCTGGGAGAGCAGCACGCCTGTGGGAGGGCCATTCGCGGCCCGGAGCAGCAGCCGCGCGGCGTTCTGCGTCGGTGGGAAGGGGCGGTGTGGCCGGTTGGGCACCTGTGCGGCGCGTAGTTGCGCGGTTCGCGCGATCGCGCGACCGGCTTCGGCGAGCGGACCAGGCTCTGTCTCGGTCCGCAGTGACCAGGCGGCGAGGAGGCCGGCCGCGTCTCGCGCGATGAGCGCCCAGGTCGTCTGGTCCGCGTCGCGAACTGACTGCAACCGCTCGCGGAGCTCCGCGAGCTGCCGCGCGCACTGTTGCGCTTGAAGCTCCGGCGTCGGGGGCGGGGGGGCTGTAGGGAGCACCTCGCCAGGCGATGCGCGCTGCCATGCAGCCGCTCGGCCGGCGTGGTGAACCTCGGGCCACGCTGCTCGGAGTCGGGGGAGCGTCAGCTCCCGGCTGAGGCGCCCGCCGCCGAACCAGACGGGCTTTGCTTGGTCGGTCGGTCGGATAGCGACGGAGTACCCGACGATGTCGTTGATGCCGCCTTGCTCGAATCGCGGTCGCACGAGCAGTCCTTCTGATCGAAGCCGCGAGACGAAGTCATGCTCGTCAGTCGCGGCGGTCGCGCAAGCGCGCACGACACGCTCGAGCCGGCGCCGGGCGGTGTGGCTGGTCGGGAGCTGCTCGGCCAGATCGCGGGTTCGGTTCGGTCGTCTTGCGGCGAGCTCGGCTGGCTTGACGCCCCGCTCGCCGGCGCCGCGGCCGCGGCCCTCGACCTGCCGCAGCCCGAACTCCTGCTCGAGCTTCCGGCACGCCTCCTGCGCGCGGCGCTGGTCCATGTGCACGCTCGCTGCCTTACCGCCCTCGCGCACCAGGTTGACGACCACGTGGACGTGGTCGCTGCCGCCGGCTGAGCGCCCGTGACGAACGGCGACCCACCGGCAGGCCGGGGGTCCGTCGAGCGGATCGAACCCAAGCAAGGCGACGTATCGCTCGGCGATCCGCCGCCAGGTGTCGTCGTCGAGCTCGGGCTCGTCAGGGTGAAGCGCAAGCGAGCAATGCCACACATGCGCCGCGCGTCGCGAACCCGTTGGCTTCCCCTCGCCATCCCTCTCGGCGATCGTGACCTCGGTTCCAGTGTCGTTCATCGGCTCGTCCAGCAGCGCCGCGATCGGGCCAAGATCACGCGCGGACAGGACACGGCCGCCGTGCTCGACCAGGACCGCGCCCGGCTGCCCGGCGACGAGATGCGGCCGCTGATGCTCTTCTCGACGGCCCATCCCAGCCAGGTAGCGCAGCAACCTGAGGGTGCTGCCTCCACGGGTGATGTTCGGCATCACCAGCGACCCACTCCCCCTCAGCGCAGCTCGTCGACGAGGTCCTGGAGCTGCCCGCGCATCTCCAGCAGCTGATCGAGGTAGCCCGTCACGCGCTCGACCGCGACCACCTGCCCGGCGATGTTGGCCTGATGCGCGAGCTGGTTGACGTTGTTCGCCAAGTTCCCCAACAGCCGCTCAAACCGGTACAGCTTGACGAGCACACGCTCGCGCTCGGCCGTCGTCTCGACCTTCGCCAGCGCGGACTCCACCATCAGCCGGGACATCGTCACGCCAACCTCCTGAGCGCGAGCCCGCAGGCGCTCGCGTTCCGCGTCGCTGACCCTGACGGGCAGCATCGCCGAGCGCCGGACCGGCTCGCGGCGGCGGCGCTCGCGCGCGTGACCGCGACGGCCGTCAGGCCCGCTCACGACTGCCTGCCTGTACGCCAGCGCAGCGACCCGCCCCCGGGGCGGGACACATCCGGCGGGCGGTCGCCCGCCGGGCAAGCTGCTAGGGAGATGCCTTTAGGCAGCTACCAAAGTCCTATTAGTAGACGCCACTTGGCGGCTCCTGAGACGGACCCGAGTACTGGGCCTCCATGCGGGAGACCTGGACGACGGCCAGGCCGGTTTGGTGAGCTGTCAATGGCCATCGGTTTCTCCCCACTGGCGGCCACGAAATTCCCCACTGGTGGCCATCATTTCTCCCCGCTGGTGGCCATCAGATCTCCCCACCCGTGGCCATCGAATCTCCCCACCAGGAATTCGGGTCGGGGTCAGGTCAGGGGCCTCACCCCCTTGCCGGCGGTCGCTTGGGCGAGCCGGTAGCTGTCCTGCCCGTCGGTGATCTCAGCTGCTGCTCGTGATACGCGGCAACGAGCTGCCGAGCGGCCCTTCGCCTTGTCTTCTCATCCTGGATGTCGCGGATCCGGATCGGGTCAGTCATGGGCGATAGCAGGCAATGAGGGCGAGAAGGCAGCCATGGCTATGTACGGGACCGGTCGCGCGCGGACACCGGGCCGGCGCGTCCGTGCGCGGCGATCACGTCGCGCGCGACGAGCGGGCCCGCCTGCCGAGAGCGTGGCCAGCGACGCCACGACAAATGCACACGCGTCCGGTGCAGATGGCGGCCTGAACGCACGCCACCCCAGGACCGCGGGCGGGAGCGCAGCGGGGAGGGACGTCCTGATCATGCACATGATCAGCCAACGCTTCAAGAACGTCCTGGGACGTCCCGTGAAGCGTCCCCAAGCGTCCCCTCAACGTCCCGTTGCGTCCCGAGACCTCCCAACCCGTCCCCGGACGTCCCGCCTCCTAACGCGCCCGACTCAACGGCGAACGCCTCCGCAACCAGCTTCGCATCCTCGCTGCGAGGCGCGTAGTGCAGGTAGCGCATCGTCGTCTGGATGTCCGCGTGCCCCATCCACTCCTGTACTCGCCTGATGTCCGCCTTGGCGATCATCCGCGTGCCGAAGGTGTGCCTCAGGTCGTGGAACCGCAGCGGCCGTAGCCCCGCGGCCGCGAGCGCAGCCTTGTAGCGGCGCCGCAGAGCTGAGGCGTCGAGATAGCCGCCAACCTCCCCGACAAACACAAGGTCGTCGCCGCCGACCCAGTGCTCGCGCTGCCCGAGTTGCGCGAGCGCCGTCGCGACGTCCGGCGCCATCGGCACCGCCCGGACCTTGCCCGACTCCGGGGTCGTGAGCACGCCGTTGTAGTAGCTGGACCGAACCCGGACCACCGACCCACCGAAAGCGACGTCGCGCCAGCGCAGCGCCAGGAGCTCACCCATCCGGAGACCGGTGAAGGCCGCCGTCAGGTAGATCGCCGCGTCCTGACCGGACGACGCCGCCCGCACCAGCGCCCAGACCTCCTCCGGCGAGAAGACCTCGATGTCGCCGCTCCTTCGCTGCGGGAACTTCTCAACCTCGGCGGCCGCATTCACGGGCAGCCCATAGACCTTCCGCGCCCGCCGAAGGATCCCGTGGAGTTGGATCAGGAGCTTGTTGCGGGTCCGAACGGATCCGTTGAATCGAGCGACCCGGCGCGCAGGGTCGACGGCTTGCGACCGCGGTCGTGCTCGATGTAGCGCACGTACTCGGCGCACGCGTCGTCGAACGTCGCGCCGGTGCGCACCAGCCCGGGCAGGACTCCTCGGCGGGCCTCATCCAGCACCCGGCGCAGCCAGTCCTCCGCCAACCGCTTGGTGAAGTAGCCGGCCGGCGGCCGGCGCCGCTCGGTCCAGGCGGGCCCGAGCTTCTTCTGAATCTGGCGCTGCAGAACAAAAAAGCCCCCGTGGCGCAGGGCTTTCGAGATGGGCCGTGAAGGGCTCGAACCTTCGACCTTGGGATTAAGAGTCCCCTGCTCTACCAGCTGAGCTAACGGCCCGGGGCGGAATGATGTTAGGGCACGCGGCGCGAGCCCTCAGCCCGGCGGACCGGCGTCAGCACGACTGGGCGTAGGCGGCCCCGTCGGATTTGGCCTGGGTCAGTTCGCTCTTGACGGTGACCTGCTGGATCTTGGGTGTGAGCGCGAGCGCGGAGGCGGCGGCGAGCTCAGCCTTGCGCGTCTGCTTGGCCGCGTAGGCGGAGAAGGCCAGGCACATGAATCCCTTGGGCTCGTTCGGCGCGGCGGCGGCGACGTACTCCCAGGCGGAGGCCTCGCTGGCGTAGTCCGGGATGCCGGCGAAGGCCTCGGCCATCAGCGTCGCGATCGAGATGTCGGGCTTGTCGCCGGTCAACTGCAGGTAGCGGCTCCAGGCCGGCGCCGCAGCCTTGAGCTGCTTCTTGCCGGAGGCCGTGTAGGTCCCCGTCGCGGTGTCGAAGTTGCTTCCCTCGCCCGCGGCGGTGAAGCGAGCCTGAGCCAGCGCCGCCCAGGCGGCCGCGGAGTTGGGGTCCTTCTTGGTCTCCGTCAGGGCGGCCTTGGTCTGCGCGTCGACCGCCGCCTTCTGGCCGCTGTTGGAGCCGTTGTTGGTGAATGCGTTGAGGATCCCGCCGCCGTTGCCGGTGCCGACGCCGACCAGCAGGAGGCCGCTGAGCATGATCAGGGCGAGCACGCCATAGATCACCTGGACGGTGCGGCGGCGTCCCCGGCTGCGGAGGTCGAAAAGCATGGCTGCTGGCTAGGGAGCGTCGAACTGCTGGGCGAGCGCCGCGGCTTCGGCGGCCGTGCGCCGCGCGTTGCGGTGGTCGACGATCTTCAACGTCACGATACTGAGTAGGTAGAGGAAGACAAGCGGCAGCGTCTCGAAGAACATCGAGACTGGATCGACCCCCGGCAACGCTGCCGCGATCACCGCGATCAGAACGACAGCGTAGCGCCAGTTCCCGGTCAGCGTGTTGGATGTGATCACGCCGGCCTTCTGCAGCGCCAGCAGGAACAGCGGCACCTGGAAGCAGAGTCCGATGCCGAGCATCATCAGCACTTCGAACTTGTAGTAGGGCGAGGCCTGGACGATGATCTGGAACTGGTTCGCGTTGTAGCCCTGGAGGAAATGAACCGCCGGCGGCAGCACCTCGAAGTAGGTGAAGACCACCCCGACGATGAATAGCAGCGGCGCCGCCACCATCGCCGGCACGGCGACGCGCTTCTCGTCGGGGCTCAGCGCCGGAATCACGAACGCGTACAGCTGGTAGAGGATCACCGGCAGCGAGAACAGCAGTGAGAAGTAGCCGACGACCAGCAGCGTCGTCGTGAACGACTCGCC
>Ga0302314_10019217_pt1 | contig 11365 bp, 7 predicted proteins | sample III_Palsa_N2_3_FD_200533 | JGI IMG/M metagenome (GOLD analysis project Ga0302314, IMG submission 200533) | Peat permafrost microbial communities from Stordalen Mire near Abisko, Sweden - III_Palsa_N2_3 | ecosystem: Environmental > Terrestrial > Soil > Palsa > Peat permafrost | place: Sweden... | reverse complement strand
GACCTCGGCGGCGAGGTCGGCGGGTACGCCGCGCCCGGTGAACGAGGTACGCCGCTCCTCGTAGCCGACCAGGTCCCGCCCGGAGAGCAGCTTCGGGATGGCGGAACGGACCTCGGCCACTCCGGCCGCGAAGAAGCCCGCCGTCTCGGCTATGCCGAACGGCGACCGCCGGTTCACCAGCAGCCACCTGGCCGCCCGTTCCATGAGCTTGCGCGCCTCAAGGACGATCGCGATCCGCGCATCCACGTCCACCACGCCATCCAGCTGCTCGACCCGCTGCCAGAACTCCCGCATGCCGAAGACCTCACGGGCCACCAGCCACGCCCGCGTGATGTCGGGCACCGGCAGCCCGGTCTCCTCGCCCAGCCGGAACAGGAACGTGGATCCGCCGGTGTCCACCATCTCGTTGATCACCGAGGTGGTGATGATCTCCCGGCGCAGCCGGTGGACGCCGAGCTGATCGGCGAACCGCTCCCGCAGCGGCGCGGGGAAGTACTCGGCCAGCGTGGACCGGAGGGCGGGATCGTCGGGCAGGTCGGACGCGAGTACCTGCTGTCCGGCGGTGATCTTGGTGTGCGCGAGCAGCAGCGCCAGCTCGGGCGTTGTCAGCCCGGTGCCGGCCGACCTCCGCGCCGCGATCTCCTTGTCCCCCGGGAGCCCGTCGCGCTCCAGCGACACCTGGTTCTGCCGGGCGAGCTGGCGCAGGTAGCGCGCGTGCACGTGGAGCAGCCGCGACGCCTGGTGCCGGCCGACCGTCAGCGCCATGTTCTGCCCGTCGTTGTGCCTGAGCACGTGCGCGGCAACCTCGTCGGTCAGCGCGTGCAGCAGCCCGCCGCGCTCGTCGGTCCTGATCTGCCCGCTGGCGATCGCGCCGGCCAGCAGGATCTTGATGTTGACCTCGTGGTCGGAGGTGTCAACCCCGGCCGAGTTGTCGATGAAGTCGGTGTTCACCAGGCCGCCGCCGAGCGCGTACTCGATCCGCGCAGCCTGGGTGAGCCCGAGGTTGCCGCCCTCGGAGACGACCCGCGCCCGCAGCTCGGGGGCGGAGATGCGCACCGCGTCGTTGGACCGGTCCCCGGCGGCGGCGTCGGTCTGGTTCGACGCCTTCACGTAGGTGCCGATGCCGCCGCTCCAGAACAGGTCGACCGGCGCGCGCAGGATGGCCGAGATCAACTCGTCGGGTGAGAGGGCGCCGACAGAATCGTCCAGGCCGAGCGCCGAGCGGGCCTGCGCGGAGATCGGCACCGACTTGGCCGACCGAGGCCACACGCCCCCGCCCGGGGAGATCAGGGCCGGGTCGTAGTCGGCCCAGGACGACCGGGGCAGGCCGAAGAGGCGCTGGCGCTCGGCGAAGCTGCCGGCCGGGTCAGGCGACGGGTCGATGAACACGTGCCGGTGATCGAACGCGGCCACCAGCTTGATGTGCCGCGACAGCAGCATGCCGTTGCCGAACACGTCGCCCGACATGTCGCCGACGCCGACCACGGTGAAGTCGTCGGTATCCGGGTTGAGCCGCAGCGAGGAGAAGTGCCAGCGGACCGACTCCCAGGCGCCGCGCGCGGTGATGCCCATCTTCTTGTGGTCGTATCCCTCCGAGCCGCCGGAGGCGAACGCGTCGCCGAGCCAGTAGCCGTAGCGGAGGGCGATGTCGTTGGCCACGTCGGAGAAGGTCGCGGTTCCCTTGTCCGCCGCCACCACCAGGTACGGGTCGTCGCCGTCAAGCCGGACCACGCCGACCGGCGGCACCACCAGGTCGCTGACGATGTTGTCGGTGATGTCGAGCATGGCGCTGATGAACGTCCGGTAGCAGGCCAGCACCTCGGCCTGGTACGCCTCGCGGTCGCTCGGGTCAGGCAGCCGCTTGCAGACGAATCCGCCCTTCGCGCCGGACGGCACGATGACCGAGTTCTTCACCTCCTGCGCCTTGACCAGGCCGAGCACCTCCGTGCGGAAGTCCTCAGGCCGTTCCGACCAGCGCAGACCACCGCGAGCGACCGCGCCGAAGCGCAGGTGGACCGCCTCAATCCGCGGCGAGTACACGAAGATCTCGAACTTGGGCCTCGGCGCGGGCACGCCCGGCACACGCTCGGGCGCGAGCTTGAGCACCAGGTACGGTGCGCGCTCGCCGTCCCCCCTGAGCTGGAAGTAGTTGGTGCGCAGGGTCGCGTCGATCAGCGCCAGGTAGGAGCGGAGGATCCGGTCGTGGTCGAGGCTCACGACGTCGTCGAGCGAGCCACGCAGCTCTTCGCCGATCGCCGTGCACCGCTCTTCCGCCCCGTCCTGCCAGACCGGGTCGAACCGAGACTCGAAGAGCCGGACAAGCAGCCGGGTGATCGCCGGGTTGGAGCGGAGCACCCGCTGCAGGTAGCTCTGGCTGAACCGGGTCCCCGCCTGCCGCAGGTACCGCGCGTACGCGCGCAGCAGCACGACCTGTCGCCAGGTCAGGCCGGCGTCGAGCACCAGGCCGTTGAACTCGTCATCCTCGGTCTGGCCGCGCCAGAGCGCGCCAAGCGCCGACTCGAACCCGGTGCACGCGGCGACGGCCTCCACCGCGGAAAGCGGACCGCCCCGCGTCCGGCGAAGGCCAAAGTCATAGATCCAGAACGGACGGCTGGTTCCCGCGAACTCGTACGGGTGCTCCTCGAGCACCTCAAGCCCCATGTGCTGCAACTGTGGCAGCACATCGGACAACGTGATCGGGGTAAGACGGTACAGCCGCACTCGCCACGGCCCGTTCGGGCTAGTCGAAAGGCGGATGTCGAACGTGCCGTCGCCCTCCTGCAGCCGCAGCACGACCGCCAGGTCTTCCACCGCCCCGGCCGGAGTCGTGTCGGCCTTGTAGGTCTCGGGGATGCCGCCGTCGTCGAAGCTGCGCAGCACGGCGGCGGCGCGATCGGGGCCGAGCTGGCGCTCGGCCTCGGCGGCGAGGTCCTCGTCCCAGGAGCGGACCGCGGTCGCGATCTGCGCCTGCAGTTGGGCCTGGTCGACCAGCGCGAGCGGGTGGCCGGGCGCGCCGTGCACCACCACGTGCAGCCGGGCCAGCGCCGAGTTGCCGACCATCGCGCTGTAGTGCACCGAGTCACCGTCGAAGGCGGCGCGCAGTATCTCCTGGGCGCGCAGCCTGACCTCGGTCGTGTACCGGTCCCTGGGCAGGTAGATCAGGCAGGACACGTACCGGCCGTAGGCGTCGGGGCGGAGGAAGAGGCGGACCTGCTTGCGCTCACCGAGCCCGAGCACGGCCAGCGCGATCGGGGTGAGCTGCTCCGCGCTGATCTCGAAGAGCTCCTCGCGCGGGTACCCCTCGAGGATCTCGATCAGCGCCTTACCGTCGTGGCTGTCGTCGGGCAGCCCGGCGGCCGCGAGCACCGCGTCGAGCTTGCGCCGGAGCACGGGGATGCGGGTGATCGACTCGGTAAAGGCGGCCTGGGTGTAGAGGCCGAGGAACCGGTACTCGCCGGTCACCGCCCCGGTCGCTTGATCGAACGTGCGTACCGCCACGTAGTCCAGGTAGCTCGGCCGGTAGACGGTGGACGGCGTGGACGACTTGGCCAGCACCAGCACCGGCGCCCGGCGCTGGTCCGCCCGGCTCTTGGGCGGGGTGACGGCGAACGAGTCGGCGCCGTCATGGCGGAGGATGCCGAGCCCGGTGCCGGCCACCGGCTTGAGCTTGGCCTCGGTCGGCGCGGTCGCGTCGGCCGACCTGACCAGGTCATAGCGGCGGTAGCCGAGGAAGGTGAAGTGCCCGGCGGCCAGCCAGGCGAGCAACTCGCCCGCCTCCGCCTCCTCCGGGCTGCCATCGGTCAGCCCCTCGACCAGTTCGCGGGCGGCGCCGCGCATGCGCCGCTGGTCTTCCATCGCGACCCGCAGGTCATCGAGGACACGGCGCAGGTCGGCGGCGAGACGCTGCTCGTCCGCGACCTGGCCGAGCTCGACGTGGATCCACGACTCGCGGACCGATCCATCCCCCGCCAGCACCTCGCCGTGGGTCGACGAGCCGGCCGGGCCGGCTCCGACCGGCCGGGCCTCGGACGGGCCGTCGCCTGCGGGGGCGATCGCGTGCGCCGTGCCGGCCACGTCCCTGCGCACCACGAGCATCGGGTGGACGATCAGCCGGATGTCGGCGGCGTGCCGGTTGAGCTCCATCGTCACCGAGTCGACCAGGTACGGCATGTCGTCGGTGACGATGTCGACCACGGTTCCGGCGGCGGTGAGCGAGCCGCTGACCCCGGTGCTCGACTGGGCCGGGCGGACACCGACGACCGGACGGCCCTGCGGGCGGGTCGCGCCGAGCGCGGCCTGTCGTGCGGCCGTCTCGGCCATCCGATCCGGACCGGCGGCGATCAGGTCCTCAAGCGCCACCCGCCGGTAGTACGCGCTCAGGAAGGCGAACCGGTCATCGGCCGTGCTGACGGTCTTGACACCCTGGCCGCCCGCCGCGCCGCCACCCGGCCCGTCATCCGCCCAGAGTGCGGCCGCCTTGGCCAGCAGCGCCGTCCTGGTGTCGTCCCTGATGTCGTCCGAGAGCAACGTCGCCTCGTCCGCGCGTTCCGGCATTACTCGTCCACTCCTTCGTGATGGCCGCTGCTGGCACGTCGTTGTGCCTGGCCTTGAGTAGGTGCACCTGGGCATGCGGCAGCCCGCCGCGCCTGGGCGCGGCGGGCGCTAACGTGAGTTTTTGATGGTCACCATCTGTCACGGCGAGCGCGCACTGAAGACCTCCCCAAGCGCACTGCTATGCCCTCCTACCTACAGCCTAGAACCCGAAACGGACTCGAACGCCATTTCCGGGTTAACGGCTAGTCAGACATCGATGTCGTGATGAGGGCTATGAGGGCCTTGAGGTCGGTCAGGTCGCGCAGGACCGCGTCGGCGCCGGCGTCACGGAGCTCGGCGGTGGAGGCGCGGCCGCTCGCCACCGCGACCGCGGTGGCACCGCCGATCCTGGCCGCCTCGACGTCGCGGGGCGAATCGGCGATATAGATGGTCGCCTTCTCGGCGAAGCTCGCCCGGTACTTCTCCTCCGCCCGCAGGCGCGCGGCCCGCAGCAGCGCCCCCTTCGGGTAGACCTCGGAGCCGGCGAAACCGCCGATTGCCAGGTCGAGGTAGCGGTCAAGGGCGAAGGCGCGGAGCTTGAGCATCGCATTCGGCCGACTCGACCCGGTGAGCACCGACTGAACGACGTCGGTCAGGCCCGCTACCGCCTTGACGGCGTCGGCCGCGCCGTCCATCAGCGCGCCCTGCTCGGTCAGCAGGTTCTTGCGGGCGGCCAGCCGGGTCGCGAACTCCGCGCTGAACGGGGTGACCAACCGCTCAGAGTCCCCGTCGGCGCGCAGGCTCACGCCGTTGCGGCCGAGCGCGTCAAAGAAGATCTCCGGCTCGGTGTAGCCGACCATCTGCGGCAACTGGACCAGCGGCCGACCGGTGATCGCGGCGAACGCCTCGGCGTAGGCGACCCGGGTGACCTTCGTGACATCGAGCAGCGTCAGGTCGATATTCCACAGCACAAGCCGGTGAATCGCACGCCTCCGGTCTCCTAGCATGGGGGGCTGCTGTCTTCCCGCATGGGGGGCTGTCCACTGGCATCGGGGGCTCCCGCCCCCGATCACCCCCGGCGCCCCCCATTCCCCCGGGCCCCCCTGAAGCCCGCTGTCCGCCGCGGCCTGTCGGCCGCCGCGAAAATCAGCCCATATGGGGGTAACGGTAGTCGGTGGGGGGGACGAAGGTCTCCTTGATTGAGCGGGTGGAGACCCAGCGGATCAAGTTGAAGACCGAGCCGGCCTTGTCGTCGGTGCCGCTGGCGCGGGCGCCGCCGAACGGCTGCTGGCCGACCACGGCGCCGGTCGGCTTGTCGTTGATGTAGAAGTTGCCCGCGCTGTAGCGGAGCCGCTCGGCCGCCTGGGCGATCGCGGTGCGGTCGGTGGCCAGGATCGAGCCGGTGAGCGCGTACGGCGTCACGTCCGCCGCCTGGCTCAGCATCTCCAGGTAATGGGCGTCCTGGTAGACGTGGACGGCGAGGATCGGGCCGAAGTACTCGGTGGTGAACACCTCATCGCCGGGGTCGTCGCATTCGAGGACGGTCGGGCTGACGAAGTAGCCCACCTCGTCGTCGATCTCGCCGCCGGCCAGGAAGCGGACCGACGGACGCGACCTGGCCCGCTCGAACGCGTCCCGGTGCTTGCTCACGGCGCGGTCGTCGATCACCGCTCCGCCGAAGACCGACAGGTCCTCGGACACGTCACCGTAGGTCAGCGACCGGGTGGTGGCGATGAGATCGTCACCGACGGTTTCCCACAGGGAGGCGGGGATGTAGGCGCGGGAGGCGGCCGAGCACTTCTGCCCCTGGTACTCGAAGGCGCCTCGGACCAGCGTGGTGACGATCGAGGCGGGATCGGCGGAGGGGTGCACGATCACGAAGTCCTTGCCGCCGGTCTCGCCGACGAGGCGCGGGTAGTCACGGAACTTCCCGATATTTTCACCCACCGTGCGCCACAGGTGGTGGAAGGTCGGGGTCGATCCGGTGAAGTGAATGCCGGCCAGGTCGGGATGGGTGAGCGCCACCCGCGAGACCGCCTGGCCGTCCCCGGTGACCAGGTTGATGACGCCGGGCGGCAGCCCGGCGGCCTCGAGCAGCCGCATCGTATAGTGGGCGGCCAGTTGCTGCGTCGGCGACGGCTTCCAGACGACCACGTTGCCGAGCAGCGCCGGGGCGGTCGGCAGGTTTCCCGCGATCGCGGTGAAGTTGAACGGGGTGATCGCGAGCACAAACCCCTCAAGGGGGCGGTACTCCATCCGATTCCACGTGCCCGGCGCGGAGGTTGGCTGCTCGGCCAGGAGCTGGCGGGCGAAGGCGACGTTGTAGCGCCAGAAGTCGATCAGCTCGCAGGCCGCGTCGATCTCCGCCTGGAGGACCGACTTGGACTGGCCGAGGATCGTCGCGGCGTTGAGGGTTGCCCGCCACGGCCCCGCCAGCAGGTCGGCCGCGCGGAGGAAGACGGCCGCACGGTCCTCGAACGACAGCGCCCGCCAGCCCTTGGCCGCCGTCCCGGCCGCCGCTATCGCCGCCGCCACGTCGGAGTCGGTCGCGTTGCCGAACCAGCCGAGAACGTGCTGGTGATTATGCGGCTGGACCACGGGCACGCGTTCGCCGGAACCCATGATCTGGCGGCCGCCGACGGTCATCGTCAGATCCGCCCGCTGGCTGGCCAGGTCCTTGATCCTGGCCGCGACCGCACTGCGGTCAGCGCTGCCCGGCTGGTACTGCCTAATCGGCTCGTTGTAGGGCGAGGGAACCTGAGTCACGGCGTCCATGCCGGCACCTTCCCGCAGAAGCGACCACTAATACAAGTCAGGAAGTTCCTGAGTGGCGTACCAGGCTAGCTCATGGGCCTCAGCGGAATCGACGGTGAACGATGCGTCATCGTCGCCGACATCGGCGGCGGCGATCGCGCTCGCGGCGGCAGCCACGTCAGTCGCCGCGTCAGGGTCGTCGATGTGGCCGGCCGCCAGCGCCGCCACCGCAATGGCCTTACCGACCAGCACGGCGGCCGACTCGTCGTCGTACGCCTGCCAGCTCACCTCGGCGTCGGTGACGTCGGCGGCGAGCACCACCCGGCGGCGCGGCGCGTCCGGGTCGGCGTCGAGCAGCCGGAGCGACTGCCGCGCGGCCGTGAGCATCGCCACATACTCGAGCTCCTCGTCGTCGCCGCTGGCGTAGGCCTCGCGTAGCGCCGGGGTGACCGCGAATGCCCGCAGCGGGGCCGGACCGATCTCCGCGTTGGCGAGGATGTCGGCCAGCCCAGACAGCGTGGAGGGCAGGTAAACCCGCATGACGCATCATCGTAGCGACTTCGGCTCGCCGACGGCGTCCACCACCAGGGCGACGGCGTCCGCCAGCGGAACGTGCTCCCACAGGCGGACCACCGTCCAGCCCGCCTGGACGAGGGCGTCGTCGGCGGCGCGGTCGCGCTCGACGTTCTTGGCGAGCTTGGGCGACCAGTACCACTCGTTGCTCTTCGGCTTGGACCCGTGGTCCGGGCAGGCGTGCCAGAAGCAGCCGTCGACGAACACGGCGACCTTCCTGCGGGTGAAGGCGATGTCCGGCCGGACCCGGCGTAGCGGCAGGTCGAGCCGGTGGTCCTTGCGGTACCGATAGCCCAGGGCGTGCAGCGCGGTACGCAGCGCGAGCTCCGGCTTGGTATTGGTGCGGCGGTTGGCCTTCATGTTCGCCGTCACGCCAGGGGACGTCGGGAACGGGTACGGCTTGCCCCCTGGCCCGGCGGACTTCCTGGCAACGCTTTGCGCTGCATCCTGCGCCACGCGGGAGAGCCTAGTACCAAAGCCCGCGGCCGGTGCTGTGCTACGGATTCTCTGAGCCCGCTCTGCGGCATAAGGCGGCAGCGCCCCTGCGGGAGTTAAATTCCTAGTATTTCTATTGACTTTATCAAGTTCTGGCGACATTCTAGGTTGACTCGTTTTACGACGAAAGTTGACTCGTTTTAAGACGGAAGAGGTAGCGGTGTCCGTACAAGTCCTCTCGCGTTCAGATACGCGAGACGCTGCCGGGCGGGCGACCCCCGCCGGCGGACGAGCCAGGCGATTCCTGCGCCGACGCGGCTGGCTCCGGCTGATCAGCCCGGTCGCGGTGGTGGTCCTGTGGCAGGTGCTGAGCCTGACCCACGTGCTCCCTGTGCGCAAACTTCAGTCGCCCGTCAGCGTCGCGCACACTGCCTACAACCTGGTGACGACCAACTCTCCGACCTACGGGACGCTGCAGGGGGCACTGCTCGCCTCGGCCGAGCGATGGGCCATCGGGCTCTCCATCGGCGTCGCGATCGCGGTCGTGCTCGCGGTCGTGAGCGGTCTCAGCCGGATCGGCGAGAACACCTTCGACCCGCTGCTCAACGCGGCCCGATCGGTTCCGCTGCTTGGCCTGCTGCCGCTGTTCATCGTCTGGTTCGGCATCGAGGATCTGCCCAAGATCCTCTTCGTCATGCTTGGCGCCCTGTTCCCGATGTACGTCAACACGTTCGCGGGCATCCGCAGCGTGGACCCCAAGTTTGGCGAGCTCGGCCAGGTCCTCGGGCTCTCCCGGTGGGAGTTGGTGCGGCACATCCTGCTGCCAGGCGCGCTGCCTTCGGCGTTTACCGGGCTCCGGCTGAGCGTCATCGGCTCGCTCCTCGCCCTGGTCGTCGCCGAGCAGATCAACGCCACCTCCGGGCTCGGCTACATGATCGATACGGCGGAGCAGTTCCTGGCGAACAGCACCATCGTGGTCTGCCTGATCGTGTACGCGATCATCGGGCTGCTCGTCGACGGGGGCGTCAGGATGCTGGAACGGAGGGCGCTGGCATGGCGACGCGAGTTCGTTCCGTGAGCAAGGCGGCCGGGGCGACCACCACGGGGTCGGCCGTGGCGACCGGGCAGTTCGCCGCCTCCGTGCAGGACCTTACGAAGCGGTTCGGGAGCCGGACCGTACTCGACGGGCTCAGCCTCGACATTAAGGCCGGCGAGTTCGTCGCGCTGATCGGTCGGAGCGGTTCAGGCAAGTCCACGCTGCTCCGAGCGCTGGCCGGGCTCGACCGCGACGTGTCCGGATCCATGGCCGTGGCCGAGCCGGTCGCGGTCGCCTTTCAGGAGCCCCGGCTGGTGCCGTGGAAGCGGGTACTGGACAACCTCACGCTCGGGCTGCGCGTGCCCGAGCCGACCCGGGTGGCCACCGAGGCGCTGGCGGAGGTCGGACTCGCCGAGCGGATCTCGGCCTGGCCGCTGACCCTGTCGGGCGGCGAGGCACAGCGGGCGTCCCTCGCCCGCGCCCTGGTCAGATCGCCCTCGCTGTTCCTGCTCGATGAGCCGTTCAGCGCCCTCGACGCGCTCACCACAATCTCCATGCACCGGCTGGTGCTCCAGCTGTGGGAGCGCCATCGGCCCGCGGTGCTGCTGGTCACCCATGACGTAGACGAGGCGCTGGCGCTGGCCGACCGGGTGCTCGTACTCGGCGCCGGGCGGATCGCCTACTCCACCATCGTCGACGTGCCGCGCCCCAGGGACCGGAACCACTCGACCCTGATCGAGCTGCGACTGCGGCTGCTACGCGAGCTTGGCGTGTCCGTAGGTGACACCGGCGAGCTGATCTAAGCACGGCCGCAGAGCGTCATTCCCGGCTATTTCGCACCGACTATTTCCCTTAAAAAACATCGAAATAGAAGGATTTAAATGAACCATAGACGGAAGCTCCTGGCAATCTCTGTCATCGCTGTCACCGGCCTTGGTCTGGCCGCCTGCTCCTCGTCGAGCAACTCAAGCTCCTCATCGGCCGCGTCCTCCGCCTCCGCCGACGCCTCCACGTCGGCCAGCGCGTCACCGTCGAGTTCGGTCAACCTGTCCTCGGTCACGCTAAACGTCGGCGACCAGAAGGGCACCGGGGCGGAGGCGGTTCTCAAGGCGGCCGGCCTCCTCAGCACGCTCCCGTTCCACGTCACCTGGTCCGACTTCACCTCCGGGCCGCCCATGCTCGAGGCGATGGCCTCGGGCTCGGTCGACGTCGGCGGCGTGGGCGACGCCCCGCCGGTCTTCGCCGCGGCCGGCGGCGAGGGAGTCGAGATCGTCGGCGCGCGCGAGGTGCCGACCGGCGACCAGGACGCGCTCCTGGTGCCCAAGGGCTCCTCGATCACGACCATTGCGCAGCTCAGGGGCAAGAAGATCGCCTACGGTTCCGGCAGCTCGGGCAACTACCAGATGCTGACCGTGCTCACGGCGGCCGGGCTGACCACCAAGGACGTCACGCTGGTAAACCTGCAGCCAGCCGAGGCGCTGGCCGCCTTCACCTCCGGCTCGGTCGACGCCTGGGACATCTGGCCGCCCTACGTACAGCAGGTCGTCGCCCAGGACGGCGCGAAGGTGCTCGCGCGCGGCTCGCAGTACGGCAGCCCCTACAGCTACGAGGTCGCATCCCAGGCGGCGGTGGCCAACCCGGCCAAGGCGGCGGCGATCCAGGTCTACCTCACCACGCTGGACAAGGCCTACGTCTGGGCCGAGAAGAACCCCGACGCCTGGGGCACCGCCTGGGCCGCGGCGACCGGCCTGCCCGCCAGCATCACGGACGTGGCGGCGACGGTTGACTCCACGGTCCCGGTGGTAATCAACAGCACCATCACGAACTCGGAGCAGAGTCTGGTCACCCAGTTCTACAAGGCAGGCCTGATCCCGTCGCAGCCGAACATGACCAGCTACATCACGACCCAGTTCAACTCCTCGGTCAGCGGCAGCTGACCTCCCATTCATCACGCCGACCAGCGCCAGCCGACCGCTGACCCATCTCGTGGATCAGCGCCAGCCGACCGCTGACCCATCTCGTGGATCAGCGCCA
>Ga0302314_10019215_pt1 | contig 11365 bp, 10 predicted proteins | sample III_Palsa_N2_3_FD_200533 | JGI IMG/M metagenome (GOLD analysis project Ga0302314, IMG submission 200533) | Peat permafrost microbial communities from Stordalen Mire near Abisko, Sweden - III_Palsa_N2_3 | ecosystem: Environmental > Terrestrial > Soil > Palsa > Peat permafrost | place: Sweden... | reverse complement strand
TTGAAACCGAGCAGCTTGACCGGGATGTGGCCCTGATCGTGGTACATGGCGACGACCGCGTCATATTGGCCGGCGCGGAGCTTGACGAAGAGGGTGTCGCCGGGCACCGGCCCGACCACGTCCAGCCCGTCGGCGACGCAGCGCGCGATCGTCGGCTCCGAGATATCGATGTCTTGGCGGCCGAACAAGCCGCCCTCGCCGCCGTGGGGGTTGAGCGCCGCGACCGCGATCCGCGCGCGCGCGATGCCCAGGTCTCGCAGCGCTTCATGGGTGAGGTCGATGACCTTGCGCAGGCGTTCCGGCGTCAGCTTCGACGGCACGTCCTGGAGTGCTATATGGGTCGAGACATGGCTGACGCGCATGTTGCCGTGCGCCAGCATCATCACCGAGCTCTTGGCGCCGGTGAGCGCCGCCAGCATGTCGGTATGTCCGGCGTAGTGATGGCCGGCGAGATTGAGTGCCTCCTTGTTGAGCGGCGCGGTGACGATGCCCTGGATGCGACCGGCCTCTGCCAGGCGGACGCCGCGTTCGACCGCGAGATAGGCGAGATTGCCGCCGTCGGCGGACAATCGGCCAAGTGCGATCGGGCCGGCCTGCGGCCCGGCCTGGAGGCAGGCGAGCGGCGGCCAATCCGCATCCTCGACGGTTTCCGGAATGGCGATGCGGACGCCGAGAGAGGCGCGGGCCTCCGCCAGCGATTGGTTGCTGCCGATGATCAGCAGGCGCAGATCGCCCGACGCGATCCGATCGGACAATTTTTCGCAGGCCTTGACGATGATCTCCGGGCCGACGCCGGCCGGATCGCCCATGGTGATCGCGAGATGGGGTTTCACGGGTGTCTATCCTCAAGAAGCGGCGCCGTCGTCGCGGACGATCGGGCGAAGGGGGCAGGGCGGTCGACGGGGGATCCGGCGACCAGTCGGAACAGCAGGCCGGCGTCACCGAAGGCGCCCGACTTCGAGATGAGGTCGGTTCCGTCCCATCGGCCGCCGCGCAATCGGGCTCGCGGTACGCCGGGGATGATTCGTCCGGTGACTTCGATCGAGGTGGCACCGAGCACCCGGCAGAGTGATCGCACCGTCTCGCCGCCGCCGGCCAGCAGGCCGCCGGGCCGATCGAGCCGCCGCGTCAGGGCCGCCAGTTGCCGTTCGATCCAGGCGGCGGCATCGCGCCGCGACGCGCCCGTTGGCGGGTCGAACGCGACCAAAGCGACATTTTGCGTCTGCAAGCGTCGATGGACGAAGGGAGCGATCGCGCCGCCATCGCGGGCGCGCAGCGTAAAGGCGCCAGCGGCATCCAACTGGGCCCGCGTCACTGGATGATCTGTGCCGAACAGACCGAGCAATGGTCGGAGCGGGAACGGCTGCTGGTCGAATGGGACGGGATGGCGTCCGGCCAGGGCCCCGGCGAGCCCGCCGCTGCCGCACCAGAGCACCGCCGGTCCCAGCGCGCGCCCGGCGGCGGCGATGCGGTCGAGATCGTTTTCCGTTTCGGCGTCCCAGAGGCTGATGCCCGGCGGAACCGGATCGCCGGCGCGGGCGCGCACGACCTTGTGGCCGAGCCCGACGAGCGTGGCGGCGATATCCTCGCCGACCAGCGACCAGCCGGCGTCGAAATGGGCCCATTGCCGGCCGTGCCGGGTCACCCGGCCCTGGAACGGAAAGGCCGGCGCGACCAGGCAATGGCGGAACGCGCCATCGGCCAGGCAGCCGGCGATCTCGCGACCAGCATGGCCACGCAGCAGACTATCGAGCTTCAGATAGGCGAGCGTGCCGTCGGCTGGATGCAGCAGCCGCGCCCAGCGCGCGACGGTGGCATCGGCCGTAACGGCGTCGCCTTCCCGGGTGCCGCCGTCGATGGCGACGCTGCCAGGCGCCGGAACGTCGGCCTCGCCCCAGTGGACAGTAACGGGCCCGGTCAGGCCGACGAACTGGGCGGCGGTGTCCATGGCGCCGGTCAGATCATCGGCCAGCAGGCGCAATTCTGTCACGGTCCCGCCTCCTGCCCGGCGATCAGACCGAATGCGTGCGCGGCGCACGCATTCTGGCGGCCAACCCGGTCGCAGCGCGGGTGATGATCGAAGTGTCCGTGCCGACGCCGACGAAATCCACGCCGTCGGCGATCCGTCGCTCGGCCTCCGCCTCGTTCGTCGTGAGATAGCCGGACGGCTTGCCGATCCGCTTCAGGCGGCGGAACGCCTCGTTGATCGCGGCTTGAACCTCGGGGTGCTGGGTATTGCCCAGATGGCCGAGCGAGGCGGCCAGATCGGCGGGGCCGATGAAGACCGCGTCGACGCCGTCGACCGCGGCGATCGCCTCCAATTCGCCCAACGCCTCGGCCGACTCGATCTGAACGATGACCGCAAGCTCGCTTTGCGCGTTTGCCAGATAGTCCGGAACGAGGCCGAACCCGGCCGCCCGCGAGCTGCCCGAGACGCCGCGGACCCCGTGCGGCGGATAGCGGGTGTAGGAGACCGCGCGCTTCGCTTCGTCGGCGCTCTGCACGTAGGGGAACAATAGGGTCTGGGCGCCGGCGTCGAGCACACGCTTGACCAGGACCATGTCCGACCAGGCCGGCCGCACGATCGACGAAACGCCGAGCGCGTCGATGGCCCTCAGGTGGGCGATGACGTCGGGCAACTCGTTCGGCGAATGTTCGGTATCGACGAGGATCCAGTCGAAGCCGCAGCGGGCCAATAGTTCCGCCAGGAGAGGGCTCGCCAGGGTCGAGAACAGTCCGATCTGCTGCTCGCGTCCGAGTTTCCGCTTGAAGTGATTGAGGGGCAGGCTGGTCACGTTCTGTCTCGCTTTCGTCAGGATCAACGGCCGTATTGCGCGATGGCACCGAAGGATAGGCGTATGGCTTCGGTCAGATCGCCCGCGATCTGCCGCACCTGGGGCACGGCCTGGGCGAGGAACGGTTGCAGGTCCATCCGCTCCGCGCGGATCGTGGCGCTCACGCCGGCGATGGGGCGGCCGTCCATGTCGAAGATCGGGGCCGCGACCGTGCGCAGGCCGTAGGCATTCTCGCCGTCGGAAACGGCATAGCCGCGGTCCCGGACCTGACGCAGGCGGCCCAGCAACTGATCGAGATCGACCACAGTGTGTTCCGACAGCTTGACGCGGTCGCTGCGCGACAGCAGAGCGATCTGCTCGTCCGCCGGCAGGAAACCCAGGATGGCGTGGCCGAGGGCTGCGGCATAGGCGCCGGTGCGGCTGCCGACGCGCCGGTCGAGCGAACTGCGCGAGACGTCGCCCTGGATGCGCTCGACATAGACGACGTCGCAGTCGGCGAGCATGCCGAGCGAGGCGGCGTCGGCCGAATCCGGCACGAGTTCGCGCAGCAGCGGGCGGGAGAGAGTCTTGAGATCGGCCCTGGCCAGCGGCGTATAGCCAAGCTCGAGGCATTTGAGGGTCAGTCTAAAGCGGCGGCTGCGCGGGACCGCGGCCAGATAGCCGAGCTGCACCAAGGTATGAACCAGCCGGAAGGCGGTGCCGCGGTCGAGTTCCGCCCGTCCGGCCGCCTCGGTCACGGTCAATTCGGGCAACTCCGGTCCGAACGCGCGCAGTACGGAAAACGCCTTTGCGACCGAATAGACGATGTTCTTCGGGTTTTCCGTCATCTGGCACCGTTCCCTCGCCGCAATTCCGTTTGATCGGAATCCGAACATATGTTCTTCTGGAAAAATTCAAGCATGGAGCCGGCCGACCGTCAAGGGATATGGCTGTGCGATCAGCTGGGACATGAAGCTGGGCGCGCGTCGAATACACACCGTCGTGACGTGCTGGACTGCGCAGGCACGAATCTCGAATAGTCGTCCCCTTCCGGCTCGTTCGCGGGCGGGTCGGAGGCTGTGCGGTCGTGAGCCAACAGGACGCACACCAGCGCTGTCTCATGGCGATGATGACCAGCGGGGCTTTGATAAGATGTCATCGGTCCCGGCAGTATTAAGCAGTCGCTCTGAAAGAGACCGCGGAGTCTTTCCGCTAGTCGGCAATGAGACAATTGTGCCGGAGCCCTAGATTAGACGGCTCGCATATTGGTGATCGACGACGATCCAACCGCCCGGGCACTCGTTGCGGCCATCCTCGAGGAGTGCGGCCATATCGTAAAGGTAGTGGAGGATGGACGCGCCGCCAGAACTCGTGGTGACCGATATTTTTATGCCGGATGAGGAAGGTATTCAGACAATCCGTGCGATCCGACGACTGCGTTCAACCGTTCCGATCCTGGCGATTTGTGGCTCGGACGTCGGTGGTGGCGGCTATCGAAGGACTGAGCCGTGCAACAGGAGCCCGCCCCCTACCGCGACTATGTGGAAACGCGATGGTTTATGCTGGATTCAACGCTCCACCCATGCGCGTCGCTCGGGGAGTCAAGGTAAGTCGCCGATTTCGGGGGGACTGAATTGCCCCCCGCCGGTGCCCATCGTTCAGCGGCCGGGGCGATCGAGGAAGTCGCGGAAGCGGTACCAGCCGGCGACGAGCGGCACGAACCAGGGCTTGCCGGAATAGAGCGGCACCGGCGTGAACTCCTCGCGATCGAAGGCCGACTTGCGGTTCTGCTGCCCCAGGATCTTACGCGCGGTCTGGTAGCCCAGATAGGTCATGAGCGCCACGCCGTTGCCGTTGCAGCCGGCGGCGAAGTCGGTGCCGTCCCGCGCACCCAGGTGGGCGATCTTGTCGTAGGTCATTGCCACGTTGCCGCTCCAGGCGTGCGAGATCTTCGTGCCGACCAGTTGCGGCCAGATTTCGATCATCCGCGCGTATAGATGCTTGGCGGCCTGCCGGTCCCGCATGTCGAAGATGCCGGGGCGGGAGCCGAACAGCAGGCGCGAGCCATCCGGCGAGGGCCGTGAATAGGTGATGTCGCGCCGCGTGTCGGAGACCATGCGCGCGCCCGGGATCAGCTCGGCCAGCAGGTCGGCCGGCAGCGGCTCGGTCGCGATCTGGTAACTCTTCACCGGCACGACACGGCGGGCGAGTTCCGGGGCGGCGACGCGGTCGCCATAACCGTTGGTCGCGGTGACGACATGGGTCGCCCGGATGGTGCCGCGCGCGGTCGGCACGATCTTTTCCGTGCCCGCCTCCTCGACATGGCCGGCCCGCGCGTGGGAGCGCAGCATGACGCCGGCCGCCCGCGCGCGGTCGCGCATCGCCTTGTGATACTTGCCGGGATGCAGCCCGCCATATTGGTCGATCACCATGCCGCCGTGGTAATAGTCCGACCCGATCACGGCGCGCTGCTGACCGCGCGGCCAATAATTGACGGTGACGCCGGTCTTCTCGGCCAGAATCGCGCCATTGCGCCTCAGCGTCTCGTAGTGCGCGGCGGAATGCGCACCGAAGAACCGGCCGGTGATGGCGAGCCCGGCGTCGAGCCCCTCGGATGCGATCAGGGTCTGCAGATATTCGAAGGATTCGTTGCTTTCGCCGATCAACCGGCCGAACAGCTCGGGATCGATGCCCTTGATGGCGCCGCCGACAACGAGCTTCTGGCCGCTGGAGACCATGCCGCCGGCGCGGGTCGAGGCGCCGTCGCCGATCCGGTCCGCGTCGAGTACCACGACCGAGCGGCCGGCACGGGCAAGGTGGGTCGCGGCATTCAGGCCGGCATAGCCGGACCCGACGACGACCACGTCGACGCGTGTTGGCAACGGGTCGAGATCGGTCTCCGGTTCGGCGGCTTCCCACCAATACGAGGCTTCCTTGAAGCCCTCCGCGTAGATCTGGCTGAAATCGGACATGATGCGTGGGGCTTGTCGCCCGCCTTTCGGTTTTGCGTTTAGAGAACCTGGCCCAGGAATTCGCGCAGGCGCGGATCCTGGGGAGTGTCGAAGAGGTCGGCCGGGGCGGCGCTTTCGACGATGCGGCCGTGGTCGGTGAAGCAGACGCGGTCGGCGACCTCGCGCGCGAACCGCATCTCGTGGGTGACGAGGATGCAGGTCAGCCCTTCCTCAACCAGATCCCGGATCGTGGTCAGCACTTCCTTGACGGTTTCGGGATCGAGCGCCGCCGTGACCTCGTCGAACAGGATGACCTGCGGCTGCATGGCGAGCGCGCGGGCGATGGCGACGCGTTGCTGCTGGCCGCCCGACAATTGGCCCGGATAGCTGTCGGCCTTCTCGGACAGGCGCACCTTTTCCAACAGCTTGCGCGCCCGGTCCTCGACCTCGACCGGGTCATGGCCCAGCACCTGGATCGGCGCCATCATCACGTTCTGGAGGGCAGTACGATGGGGGAACAGATTATATTGCTGGAACACCATCGCCACCTGATGGCGCAGCGGCCGCATCGCCTTTTCGGTCGTCATCTCGTGGACGCGATGCTGGCCGACGCGGATGAAGCCGTCGTCGATCGGGATCAGGCCGTTGATGCAGCGCAGGATGGTCGATTTGCCCGATCCGGACGGGCCGATGATGCAGACCGCCTCGCCGTCGTCCACCGTCAGGGACACACCCTTCAGGACCTGGAAATTGCCGAAGGATTTATAAACCGCGTCGATCTCGATCAGGCTGTCCGTGCGATTCATAGGTTGTCTCCCTTGACGGATCGTTCCAGCCGGCGCGCCAAGATCGCGATCGGATAGCAATAGAGGAAGAAAAAAAGCAGAACGGTCAGGAAGAAATAGACGATCACCCGCTCGTTCTCCATGCTCAGCGAGGTATTGAGGATGGTGAGCACGTCCTGAATACCGGTCACGGTGGCGAGCGCCGTGGCGATCATCAGAAGCGCATAGAGGTTCATCCAGCCGGGGATCATCCGGCGCAGCGCCTGGGGCAGGATGACGTAGCGATAGATTTGCCCGGTCGTGTAGCCGAGCGAGCGGGCGGCTTCCCATTGCCCCGTGTGGATCGACTGCACGGCACCGCGGATGACTTCCGAGAAATTTGCCGCCGTCGGCAAGGCGAGCCCGATGACCGCCTTGACCAGGGGCGGGAATGCTACCCGCATCCCGAAGATCCGGGCCTCGAACGGCAGGACGTAGAGCATCGCGAACAGCAGCACGAGCCAGGGCGAGTTGCGCAGGAAGTTCATCACGAACAGCGCCGGCAGGCGCACCACCGGCGCTTTCGCCAGGGTCGCGAGGCCCATGATCGTCCCCAGCAGCGTCGCGAGCGCCATCGACAGGATCGACAGGATGATGTTGAGCATGAACCCGCCGGTAATCGGCCAGCCCGCCCCCGAGCCGGTGAAGAGCAGCGGCAGGCGCAGCCAGACCCGGCGCCAGTTCGCGGCCCCACCGGCGAACGTGTCGATGGCGATCCAGATGGCGACCAGCAGGGCCAATCCCGCCAGCACGAGCAGCTTCTTGTCTTCGTAAGCGATCGGACGGCGCATGATCAGTTCCCCTTTCCATAGCCGGGGAAAGCCATGAGCCGTTCGAGCCGGGACAGGGCGAAGGTGATGATCGAGGCGAGGGTCACGTAGATCAGGAGCACCATCAGCATCACTTCGAGCGTGCGGAAGGTATCGTTGTAGATCTGTCCGGCGTAATACATGAGCTCGGGCACGGTGATGACTGACGCCTGCGACGTCGTCTTGAACAGGTTGGTCAGGATATTGGTCAGGCCCGGCAGGCAGATGCGGAGAGCGATCGGCGCCTCGACCCGCCAGAACCGGCCCCAGCGGCTGTAGCCGAGCGAGCGGGCCGCCTCGACGATCGCCCGCGGCATGGTTTCGATTCCGGAGCGGAACGCCTCGATCGCCAGCGCGCCGCCGAACAGGCTGAGCGAGATCGCGGCGCAGGACATGGCACTCAGCAACGGCACCTGCATCCCGGTGACCGGATCGGTTGTGCGTAGGCCGAGAGTCGAGAGCGTGAAATAGGCGAACAGCATCTGCAACAGCGGTGGCGTGTTGCGGAAAACCTCGACAAAAAGCTCGATCAGCGCTTCGAGCCAGAAGATGCGCAGGGTGAGGCCGAGCGCCCCCAACAGGCCGATGAGCATGGCGGCGCATGATGCGATCGCCGCCAGCTCCAGCGTGTTGAGGACGCCGATGAGCAGCCAGTGCTGATAAGCCGGATCGGCCAACCAGGAATAATCGAGACCGAACACGGGCTGCCCTCCGTCAGGAACCAGGGGTCACTTCTTGGCGGCGGCCTTGGCGCGGTCGGCGATATATTCCGAGTGCGGCATGCCGTACTTGGTTTCCCACTCGATCAGCTTGCCTTCGCCCTCGGCCTTGTTGATGGCCGCGTCGACGGCCTTGCGGAAGGCGTCGTCGCCCTGGCGCAGGCCGGCGGCCTGGGGGATGTATTCATAGGGCTTGATCGCGATCTTGTAGTCGGACCAGTCGGCCTCCTCGAGCTTCTTCTGCAGCGTCATGTCGTCAAACGCGAAGCCGACGCAGCGATTGTCCTTGAGGGCGCGGAACGCTTCCGGCTGGGCCTTGAACGCGACAAGCGTGGCACCGAACTCCTCGGTCAACTTCTTGTTGTAGTAGGAGCCCTGGATGCCGCAGACCGTCTGACCCTTGAGATCTTCCCACTTGGCGAGCTTGGAGGCATTGGGCGCCAGCACGGAGGCGCCGGCCGCCGAGATGTAATAGGTCGAGAAATCGACGACCTTGGCGCGCTCGGGCGTCACGCCCAGCGTTGCGAAGATCGCGTCGATGCGGCCGGCGGTCAGGAATTCGATGCGGTTGGAGGCCACGACCGGCACCAGCTCGATCTTGTCTTCCGAGCCCAGCAATTCCTTGGCGACATATTTCGCAAGGTCGACCTCGAAGCCGACGATCTCGCCCTTCTCGTTCAGGAAACCGTAGGGCGCATAATCATTCTTGACCCCGACGATGAGCTCGCCGCGGGCCTTGACGTCCTCGAGCGTACCAGCCGAAGCCGTGCCTGCGAGGAGCGTCAGACCGAGTGCGAAAACCGAAGCCGCCATAACCTTAATGTTCGCCATGATGTCCCCCTGTTGCAAGGGCGCCGCCGTCACGCCGTCGGACGAGGCTGCGCCGTGTCAGTCACCGCTGCCGCGGATACCCAAAATTCGATGCCCACATATTGGGCCCATTCTGTGATGGCTTGATTTTTGAGCATTTAAGCTTCAAAAATTTCACAATACAAGCGACTAGCGTAGTAATTTTCATGATATGAGAAAGTATGACTAAAATATTCCCCGCGCCGACCGGCGGCGCCCAGTTGCTCGATCGGGCTGTCGTGCTGCTCGATCTCGTGGCCGGCAGTGATCCCGAAGGGGTGACGCTGAAGGACCTGACCGACCGGTCAGGCCTCAACAGCGCGACCTGCCACCGCATCCTGAATACGCTCGTCGGCCACAAGCTTCTGGCACGCGACGACAAGAAACGGCGCTATCGGCTGGGCGCGCGGATGACCATCTACGGCGCTCGGGCGGCGCGCGGACCGGGCCTGGTCAGCCAGTGCGAAGCCGCGTTGATCCGCCTCAGGCGGCGGACCGGCGACACGACCCATCTGATGGCCCGCATGAGCCATGATTCCGTTTGCCTGGACCGGCGCGACGGCGAATGCGTCGTGCCGACCCTGACAGGCTCGATCGGCGGCTCGGTGCCGCTGGGCGTCGGACCCGGCTCGGTCTCCATGCTCGCCTTCCTGGAGGCGGACGAGCAGGATTTCATCATCCGGGCGAACGCCAACCGCTACACAGGCTATCGCGACCTGCCCGTCGACAAGGTGCGCCGCCTGATCGACGAGACCCGCGAGCGGGGCTACGCCGCCGACATCGGCGAACTCATCCGGGGCGTCGCCGGCGTCGCCATGCCGATCATGAAGGCCGGCGAAACGCCGATCGCCTCGCTCGGCTTTACCCTGCTGTGCGCCAAGATTACGCCCGGGGTGATCGAGCATTACGCGGCACTGTTACGCGAGGAGATCGAGACCATCGTCGCGTGACGACGACGTCGCCCGCTCAGTAGGAATCGTCGCGCAGGGCGTTGACCCAAAATTCCGAGACGCTCGCCCGGTTCGGCAGCCCGACCAGATACACGATCGAGTTGGCGATATCCTCCGGCTGGGTCAATTCCCCGGTATTGGGACCGGCGTAGGGCGTGCCCATGTCCGTGGCGACGAAGCCCGGGCAGACCGCCGTCGCCCGCACGCCGAGATCGAACCCGGTCTGGCGGATGGCATGGGACAGGGCGACCGCGGCGAATTTCGACACCGAATAGGCGCTGGAAATGGCGTTCTTGACCCGCTTGCCCGACAGCGAGGCGACGATGACGACCCGCCCGCTGCTGCAGGCGACCAGTGGTGCCCAGCAGGCCCGGACCAGCCGGCGCGGCGCGTCGACATTGACGGTCATCATCTCGGCAAACTCTTCGTCGCTTGCCTCGATCACCGTCTTGCGATGCATGATGCCGGCATTGGCGACCACCGCGTCGATCCGGCCAAAATAGGAGTGGGCGGCCGCAGCCCAGGCCTCCGGCGAGGCGGGATCGGTCGCATCGTAAACGTGGATATGAACCGACGCGTCGGCCCAGACCGGCGCCTCCGGACGGCGCATGCCGAGCGAGACGGCCCAGCCGGCAGCATGCAGGGCCGAGGCCGTCGCAGCACCGATGCCGCGGTTCGCCCCGGAAACGAGGGCGACTTTTTTCTCGATCATCGGAAAGGTCCCTGGAAAATCAGGCATGGGGCGGCAGGACGGCGCCCTCGCGCCGGGCGGCGCGGTTTTCCTGGCTGCGGAAGTAGCGCAGCCGCAACTTCGGCCCGAAGCCCATGTAGAATTGGGCGCGATGAAGCGGCTCCAGCTTCAGCGACAGGTCCTTGTCGGGCACACCCAGCGCCCATTCGGACAGGATGCCGCCCAGCATCGATCCGGTCGGCACGCCGCGCCCGGACAGGCCGGTGCAGGCGACGACGCCCGGCGCCAGGTCGTAAAGTCGGGGAATGGTGCGCACCTGCATGTCGAGTTCGCCGGTCCAGAAATACTCCCAGCGGATCGGCTCCTCGATCTGCGGATGCAGGAACTTCAGCCGGTCGGTCATGACCTGGCGGGTGTAATCTAGATTCGCGCCGCGCTGCCCCATCGGGAACATCGAAGCGACAATGCGGCCCTCGCGGTTGTATTTATAGACGTAGATGTCGCCCCGGCCGTCGTGCATCGTCGTATTGTGCGGCAGCACTTTGGCGCGTGTCTTCGGATCGAGCGGCTGGGTCGCCGCCAGGAACACCTTCATGATCTTGAAGCTGCGGTCGAGCCTCTTCCAGCCTCCGACCGTATATGCGCCGGTCGCGAAGATGACCTTGTCGGCCAGAACCTCACCCTTCGGCGTCACCACGGCCCAGCGGCTGCCTTCCGGCCGGACCTCGGTGACCGGGGAGGCGGTATAGACCATTCCGCCCTCGCTCATCACGGCGCGCGCCAGGCCGCGGGCGTAGG
>Ga0302314_10019212_pt1 | contig 11367 bp, 13 predicted proteins | sample III_Palsa_N2_3_FD_200533 | JGI IMG/M metagenome (GOLD analysis project Ga0302314, IMG submission 200533) | Peat permafrost microbial communities from Stordalen Mire near Abisko, Sweden - III_Palsa_N2_3 | ecosystem: Environmental > Terrestrial > Soil > Palsa > Peat permafrost | place: Sweden... | reverse complement strand
GGTGTCGTTGGGGCCCATCACCACCTCGGTGGCGTAGTGCTTGACGCCGTCCTTCTCGTAATCCCGGGTGCGGTTGGAGCCGGTCACCAGGATCAGGTCGCCCTTTTGCAGGTGCTTCTCGATCAGGCCGACCAAGCCGTCGCCCCAGGCCACCACGGAGTGCCATTCGTCGTACTTCTTGCCCTTGGTGAAGGACGTGGTGCACAGGCGCAGGTTGACGACGCGCTTGCCGCCGCTGGTGGTGCGGACTTCCGGGTCCCGGCCCAGGCGGCCGGCGAGAACGGTTTGGCTGAACATCTTAGGTCTCTCTCTTCTTCAGGTTCCGGCCGGACATCCGGCCGGTTCGCGGGCTCCCGCGATCACGCAGCCCCAAAGGCGAGGGGATGAGCGTCGGACCGAGGTCCGGGCGGGGTGGAAGCCGGTCTGCAGGCCTTGGCCGAAGACCGGAGGGTCCGGCCCGGCCGCCTCGCGCAGCGGGGTCGACTTCGAGGCGGCGCGCCCTCGCCTAGGCATGAGTGATTGATCGCGGCCCCCGCACACGGCGGTGTCTGGCCAAGGACCCGAGCTTGGAGAGAGGCCCATGTTCGGCCCCCAAACGGTCGCCGGCGCCCCTTGGACCCTGACCCGGAGACCAGGACCCGGCTCCCCCAAGCGAACCCGCAGCCCCAGCCCCAAGCCCCGCGCCTGGCAAGGGCGGGACCCCTGACGAAAGGCCCGCCCCGGCAGGCCAGGGGCGAGGCCAAGACGAGCCCACCGAGACGCGCCATGCACAGGCGCACGGCCCAGGTCGCCGCCCGCGACACCGACCCCCGCCAAGATGGGATAGGACGGCAAAACCCCAGCGCCGACCGCCAGGACGGTGCGGGCCAGCCCACGCCAGCCCTCAAGGCCGAGACACGCGCCAGGATCGGTGAGCTCAAAGCCCCCCTGTCCGACCAGGACGCCTAATCCCCTCCAGGACCCAACACCCCCGGCCCGGCGCTCGCCGGCGGGACGTCTCGAGGCGCGGGGCGCGGAGCACGCCCGTGGACCCTGCGAGGGCCCCATCATCTGGCGCCCCCTTGGGCGCGCGCCCGATGCTGCGCGGCCTGAACGCGCTGCAGCCAGCCGTCCCACAGCCCGGCGCTGACGATCACCTGGGCCCGATAGGGCTGGTTCTGCGTGGGCGTGCGCGAATGGTAATTGGCGACGCGGGTCCAGTAGTCCCCGCCATCGCCGAGCAGATGGCCGCGGATGCGCCAGGCCGCCAGCTGGTAGGGGTAGCAGCCGCCACCCAGCGCCCAGCGAGGATCCACGCCATAGGGACGCAGCTCGGCGAGCCAGGCCGTGTTGAGCTGCATGGACCCGAGGTCGTAAGTGCCGTTGCTGTTGCGGCGCATGAGACCCGGCCGCCCGCCCTCGATCTGGGCGACGGCCAGCAATACGCTCGGCGGCAGCCCGAATTGCTGGGCGGCGGCGATTGAACAGAAGATGCGGGCCTGAACGTCGGGCGGCGGAAGGGCGGCTGGCACAGGTCCCTCCGCTCAACGGCCAAGAAACGAGGGGAAGGCCTGCGCCGCCCCGAGGGCGAGGGCGGAGCCCACGACCAGATGCAGCCCCAGCGCGATGACCGGCTTGGCGGTTCGCCCCGGCAGGCCAACGCAGGCCAGGGCGCTGACCCCCCCGGCGAGGATGGCCGGTCCGATCAGGCGCGCGGGAAGGATGGCGCCAAGGGCGGCGATCAGCTTGACGTCGCCCAGGCCAAAGGCCGTGCGGCCGTACCGCAAGTGCATGGCGGCGGCGAACACGATGGCGCCGACATAAAGGCCGACCCCCGCGACCAACAGATCAACTCGGCTCTCCAAGGGCGCCAGGGGCCGCATGGCCAAGCTCAGGGTGACAGCCGCGAGGGTGAGGATGTCGGGCAGGACGAGCTGGTCCCGGTCGGCGGCGGCGGAGCCGGCCAGGCAAGCGCACACCAGGGCGCCGGCCATCGTGGTGGGCCAGGCCGCCACAGCCAGCCCAATGGCGAGGCCGGCGGCGAGCACCATGGACAATGGCCGCAGGCCAGCGCGGATGTGGGCCAGCGCGGGGTCCGTGGCGCGCGCGGCCCACAGGCCGCCGCACGCCGCCAGGGGCGCCAGACCCGCGGCCGCGGCCGCGAGAAGGCAGGGGTCTACACGGGCTGGCATTCGAACCAGGTCGCATTGTTGGTGCAGCCGCAGTCGTAGTGCAGGGAGACGAGGGTGAAGCCGGCGTCGCAGTAGAAGTTGTTGCCGCCGGCGTTGCGCACCGGCCCGTTGCCGCGCGCGGGCGCGGTCCACACCCCGTTGACGCAGGACAGCAGCTGGCCGCTGCCGTCCTGGGCGACCAGGCCGTTGGGGCCGCAGCCGCCGCCGGCGCCGGCCACGCCGTTGACCTGCAGGGTGTTGGCCGCGCTGTTGCCGGCGGCCGAAAAATTGCCGGCCGCCGAGAAGTTTCCGTCGGCGTAGGCGTTGGGAGAGCCGAGGTGCAGGTAGTTGCCGGTGTCGTAGACGTTGGAGCCGTAGAGTTGCAGCACGGCCGGGCCGCCGTTGCCGACGGTGAGGCCCGAGTTGAAGATATTATAGAGGTAGGCGCCGCCCGCGAGGTTGGACTGGCCCGCAACGGTGAGACCGTTCGTGTAGACGGTGTTGCTGCTCATCTGGCCGTTGGTGGCCAGGTAGGCGTTGAAGTTGCCCGAGCCCGCCGAGACGTTGCCCGGCTGTGAGGTATTGCCCGCGCCATCCACGACCCACCGGGTGTTGCCGGCGGTGTCCTGGACGTAGAAGCCGCCCGCCTGGCGGATGGCGGTGTTGGTGTTGTCGCCGTAGAGGTAACTCGAGCCCATCGAGACCGTGCCGCCGGACGCCAGGCTGACGGACTGGCCCGCGATGTTCCCGGCCCCGCTGATGTTGTTGCCGTTCATGGCCAGCGTGGTCTGCATCTGGTTGTCCACCGGATTGCCGGTGGCGTAGCGGATCAGCGCGCCCGTGGGCCCCATGACGGCGTACTGGATGGAGTAGGCGGCGGGGGTTCCCGAGGGTTGAGGCGCGGCGGCCGGGACGTAGGTCGACAGCGGCGCCGACCAGCCGCCGTTGGTCCCGTTGATGGTCGCCGATCCGGCCGGGGTGAAGCCGCCGGACGCCTTCAGCAGCAGGGCGATGCGGCCGCCGTCGGAGCTGCTCATGGCGGTCCCGCCGGTCGTCAGGGCGAGGCTCTCCAGGACGGTCGGGGAGCGCTCGCGGACGTAGAGCTGGTAGGCCTGACCGTAGGCGTTGAGCGTCGGGAACGACGGGGGAAGGTAGTTGAGGCTGGTGAGGGTCGAGATCGGCACGGCGATCGGGCCTGACGCGGCGCTGGTGACCAGGGTGCTGAAGTTGTCCTGGACGTAGCGGTCGCCAGCGGCCCGCAGGGTCGCCAGCTGGGACGCGGCCCCGGCGAGCTTCAGGTCCCCGCGGCTGTTGCTTACCGCCGTGCCGAAGCCGACGGCCATCACGGCCATGATCGCGAGGGAGAGCACGGCCTCCGGAAGGGTGGCGCCGCGTTGGCGGCTGCCCATGGGATCGAAAACTGAGGGATCGCAAGCTGGGGGATGGCAAGCGGTCATGGCAGATGCACCCTGACGACGAGGCTGGGGAAGGAGACGGCCGCTGGGCGGGGGCTGGACGTGCCCCCGTAGCGCCAGTTGACGGCCCCGGCGTTCGACAGGCCCACGGCGACCGCGTCGGCGTTGTCGAAGCCCTGGAACGGCGCGGACAGGCGCTGGGCCATGGGCGAGGGGTCGGCGGTCCAGACCCACAGGTCCTGACCGTCCGACCACGCCTGGTAGGGGGCGGATGGGTTGTCCTGGAACCCGGGCGGTAGGGCGAGAACGGAGCGGGGTATGGTTCCGCTCATCACGCCGCTGCCCGTCCCCCGGGCGGCCCACCAGGCCGCCCGGGCGAAGGTCTCGATCTGCGCGGAATCGATGTCGCTCTGATGGTCGAACGGCATGGACTGGGAGGGCGTGAACCGCCCGCCCGCGAACGGCGCCGCGACCATGATGGCGATGAAGCCGACGATGATCAGGAGCATCGGCATCCTAGCGGAGGCTCCAGGCGATGGTGTTGCTGGTGGCGCTGGAGCAGGCCGCCGTGGTCGCGGCCACCGTCAGGGGCAGCGTCTGGGCGGCGCCGTTGATCGAGATCGACACGGGATTGATCGAGACCTGGGCGAGCTGGATGCACTCCTTCTGGGGGATCCCGGCGGAGCTGAGGGTGAAGAGGGTGCTCGCCCCGGTCACGGTCACCTGACCGCCCCAGCTGTTGACGAGCGTGGCGCCGACGATCATCGGCGAGGGCGCGTTCTTCGTGCTGGTCAGCGTGGCCGTGATGTCGGCCGTGCCATAGTCGTGGTTGGTCGCGTAGAGCGCTTCGACGTCGCCGGCGAGCGTCTGCATGTAACTCATCTCGGTCTGGACCTTGGAGGCCGAGAAGGCGCCGCTGAACAGGGCGAAGATGCCGAGCAGGATGACGACGACGATGACCAGGAAGAGGACGGCTTCGACCAGCGACGCGCCGGCCTGACGGCTTTCCGGAACGGGCTCCGAGTCGAGATCGGATTGGGATATCGAAGTATTCATGGTGATTAGCCCTGCTGGATTTGACCGATGATCGAGTAGACGCCGTTGAAGACGAAGCCGAGGACGCTGAACGAGGCGACCATGATGAGATTGCTGAGGATGCTGATCTGGCCGTTCACCCGCACGGTCGCGTCGGCCATCCAGGTCTCGACGATGTTCAACAGGCCTTCATCGAGACGGCCGATGCGGTCGAAGATCTGGATTTCCTTGATCAGCTCACGGTCGGGGAACTGGTCGCCCGTCTTGAGCAAGGCGGCGCCGAAGTCTTCGCCTTCGCGCATCGCGGCGCGGATCTTGTCGATCTTGACGGCGAGGTAGGGCGGAGCGCCGAGGCGCGTGAGGTCCAGGGCCTCGACCAGGCCGCGGCCGCTTTCCATCAGGACGATCACGGCGGCGAGAAACCCCGTGCCCGAGACCACGCGATGCACGCTCCAGGGCGGTATGGCGTCCAGCAGCACGCGGACGGGTCCGTGGAACCGGCCGAGGGTCAGCGTGATCGCCAGCGTCCCGGCCATCAGGACCGCGAGGGTGACGGGCACGCCCCACTGGGCCCACTGCAGGAAGGCGATGGCCTGGCCGGCTTCGCCGATCCACGGCCGCCCGGCGCCGTGGATGGCGACCAGGGGCGGAACGAACTGGGTGGACAGGAAGAAGATCACCGCGGCCAGAAGGAGGGCCATGGACACCGGGTAGGTCAGCTTGCCGATGACCTGGCCGCGGATCGACGCGACCTTGTCGTTCAGCCGAAGCATGACGCCCAGCGCTTCGCTGAAGCGCCCGGACCGTTCCCCGGCCTCGATAAGCAGGACCTCGGCGTTGGGAACCCAGCCGTCCAGGGTTTCCGAAAGGCGGCCGTGCTCCCGGTGCGCGGCGATCCAATGCCGCACGGCGACGGCGCCGAACTCGCCGGGGTTGCGGCCGTCGTTGGAAAGGACCGCGTAGACGAAGTCGAGCGCGGTCCGAGAGTCGATCTCGGCGTCGATGAGCCGGGCGAGCATCCGGTAGATGCGGTATCGGGCGCCGGGAAGGAGCTTGAGGTACAGCTTGGAGACCGTCACCTCGAGGTCGCCGGCGGAAACCGTCGCCAGTCGGGCGCGCAGACGGGCGACGGCGGCGAGGTTCATGACGCCGCCCTCATCAAGGGTTCCAAGGCCGGCTCGGGCGGGGCCGCGACCTCCATCAGCTCGGGAAGGGCGTAGGCGCTGATGTCGCCGCGCGCGGCTTTGCGCTTGGCGATGTCGTCTATGGAGGGTTCTCCGCGCGCCGTGCAGAAGGCGCGCGCCGCGACGATGCCCTCCTCGGCGAGGACCTTCAGATAGGCCGGATCGGTGCGGATCACCTCGGCCAGGACGGTGCGGCCCTTGAAGCCGGTGTGACGGCAGGCGTCGCAGCCCTGGGGCGCGGGGACCCGCGCGTTGGCGCCCAACAAGGCCTGCAGCGCGCGCACCTCGGCGGACGGGGGCTCGTTGGCCAAAAGCTTGCTGCAATGAGGGCAGACCTTGGGCACGAGGATCTGGCCGACGGCGACCTGCAGCTCGTCGGAGCCGAGCACGATGGTGCGATCGACGCCGAGATCGGCCAGCCGCAGCGGGATGGCGTGCGCCGTGGAGCAGTGCAGGGTCGACCACACCTGGTGGCCGGTCATGGAGGCGGTGACGGCCAGGTTGGCGGTGATGAGGTCGCGAATTTCGCCGATCATCACCACGTCGGGGTCCGAGCGGAGGGCGGCGCGGATGGAGTCGGAGAAGGCCGTGGCCCGCGCCTCGTCGGTATCGGTGTTGGGAACGACCAGCTGCTGAGCGCCCGGAAGGCGCCGCTCGGGCGGGTCTTCGATGGTGAAGCAGGTCCGGCCTCGCCCAGACGCCTCGTCGATCTCGCGCTGGCGGATCAACAGGGTCGACATGGTCGTGCTTTTGCCCGACCCCGTGGGACCGGCGATGATGGCCAGGCCCTTGTTGCGCCGGGCGAAGGCCTTCAGGGCGTGCAGCTGCTCGGGTTCGAAGCCGAGGTCCTCGATGGAGCTGGTGGACTGGACCGAGCCGAGCAGGCGCAGCACCGCGTAGGTGACGCCGAAGGTCTTGGGGTTGAACTGCATCCGCACGGCCTCAAGACCGTGGGGGAAGGCCCATTTGTCGCGGCCGTCGCGCGGCGCCAGGCGCGCGCCCAGGAACCGGGCCGGCGAATAGCTCTTGTTGGCGATGTCCGCCATGGCGTAGCAGGCGCCGAGGAAGCGCAGGCCAAAATCGGCGGTCCAGGTCTCGTGCTTGAACAGCGTGCCGTCGACGCGCAGCGACACGGTCGTGACATGCTCGGCGACGTCGATGTGGATGTCGCTGGCGCCCAGCCCCTGGGCCTTCTCGACCAGATCCAGGATATTGCGCTGCATCTGCGCTTCGCCCGACCCGCGCCGGCCAGCGACCCCGTCCTTGCGGGCCTGGGCGATGTCCTCGAGCCGGACGTACTCGCGGCGCAGCTGAAGGCCGAGGTTCTGCTCAGCGATCCGCAGCACGGTCCGCACCGCGACGTCCTGGGCGTGGTCACGCGCCACCAAGGCGCGGCCATCGCCGAAGATGGCCACGAACGAGGTCAGCGGATCCTCGGGGGACCAGGTTTGCTCGCCGATATCGATGTAGCCGATGGAGGGGTGCATGGGGCGGGGCTCCGCCGCCCGGCGTGGCCGGGCGGCAGGGTTGATGGGACGGTCAGAAGGGGTCGGCGAGGGCGGCCTGCAGCGCGGGCCCGACGCCGAGGGTGAAGCGCGAGGCGGCCTGGGCGAACGCCGGGGCGGCCAGGGCCGGGCCGGCGAGAAGGGCCGCCCGGGCGAAGGTCTTGAGGTTGACGGTCATGATCGGCTCCAGGGTCAAGTCAGTCGATGGTGTGGGTCTGGCCGTGAGGGTCGCGGTAGGTCACGGCGCCGCCGCCGATGGCGGTGATGACGCCCGGCGGGATGGGGTCGCCGACCCGCACGAGGCGGTCCCCGGCGCCGGAGCGGATGATGGCCTGCCGCTCGGAGCCCGCGCCCCAGGCTTCCACCAGGGTGAAGGCCGGCGCTTCAGGGGACTCGGGCTTGCCCTTGTCCTTGGCCTTGCCGCCCGCAAGGCCGGGCGGCGCGATCGGCGGAAAGCTCAACATCGGCCCGCCAGGTCCCAGTTGCGGTAGGGGCGGGGGGCCGGGCGCGCCCCAGGCGGGGGCGCGCGTGCGCGGCCACCCCAAACCCCGGCCCGCCCGGCGCGTTGTGGGGTCGGGGGGGGCGGCCGGCCGCGCCAAGGGCCGGACCGGCGGCGGCGTCGCGGGCTTCCTGGTTGGCCTTGGCGATGGCCGCGCGAAGCTTGGCCAGCTCGAGATCGGCGTGCAGCTGGTCCAGCTGCTCCAGGCGATCGAGCGGCGACGCCGGCGCGGACGGGAGCGTCGCGGGGACCGCCGGCGCCGCGAGGGCGCTCGCGGCAAGCTGTAGGTCGCCGCAAGACGCGGCGGCGAGCGTGAGGGCAAGCGCGAGCGACAGTCGTCCGGCCCTAGTCATAGATTTCGCCCTGAACACGCCAGGTCCCTCCGGAGTAGTCGAGACGGTTGATGGAAGCGGTCGCAAAGCGGCCGAGGGCGGAGGCCAGGCCGGCGACCGGCAAGTCCTGGCTGATGTCGAACTGGGCCCGGCCGCCGTTGGCCTGCCACGTCGGGGCTTTATCGCCGGCGTGGGCGAGCAGGTAGTTGTGAGCGGCCAGGAAGACGGCCGGGGCCGGCCGCTCCGCAGCGCGGTCATCCAGCGAAAGGGCCAGCGGGCCGGTGATGACGAGGGATGCGCCATCGGCCGAGAGCTGGCCGGCGTAGGGACGTCCGAGGACGGGAAGGATCGCTTGCGTGGTGAAGGCCACCAGCGATGCGGTCGCGGACCTGGCCCCGATGTCGCAGGACAGTGCGCTGAGCGCCCACCCCTGACGGGTGACCCCTGCAAGATCGCTGCGGACGGCCATGCACGCCGCGGCCGCGGCTTGCGGTCGCGCCTTGAGCCGCCATGGGTCTACCGGCGGCGGCGGTTTGCGCGCCAGAGCGTCCTGCTCGGCCTTGAGGCGGCGGATATGCCAGATCTCGTAGCCCGCGGAGCTCACGGCGACCACAAGGACCCCGACCAACAGAGGCGCGCGCGTGCGGACCTTGGCCGAGGCGGCCACCGGCGTGAAGGCCGTGGCCTTCGACCAGTCAAGCCCGCGCAGAATGGCGCCGCTGTCCTCGGCGCCCTCGACGCCCCAGGACGCCGGCGCGCAGACCTTGGTGTAGAGGCCGGCTTCTTCGCGCAGGCGCATCCGCGCCGCCGGCTCCGCCGAATAGACCTGATCCCCGTCGGGCAGAATGCAGCCGTCGTTGGCGGCGAGATAGACAGGCTTGCCGTCAAGATTGAAGACGCCGCACCAGCTGGGACCCAGGGCCTGACAAAGCACGTCGCCGAGCGCGACAGCATGGGACGCCAGGTGCGGCGCAGGCAGGAGGGCGAGGTTGCGGCCGTCGGCGCGCATCAGGAACGCCGAGGCCTTGGCCGTGCGCGCGGTCAGGCGGGCTTGCGCCAGGCCGAAGCCCCGCTGCCCGACAGACCAGACCAGGCCCGCCACGACCGTCCGGCCGTCCTCCAAAAGCTTGGTGGCGACCCCGCTCATGAGTCACCGCCCGAGGTGATCACCGGCTCCATGGTGACGATGATGCGTTTCTTGGCGGTCGAGGCGCTGCGCGTGCCGCCGAGGAGGAAGTTGGCCGGGCTGCCCGTGCCCTGACGGGAGTCCGCGGCGCTGTCGGAAATGTAGCCGTTGAGCATCAGGACCTGGCCCGAGCGCAGCTCGGTCTCCTGCATGCCCTGGTCGGAATCGGTCGTCGGCAGCTGGATGGTCTGGCCGCCGGAGGATTGATTGACGAGGGCCACCAGGCTCGACAGGTTGATGGAGTAGTCCATCAGGATGCGGTCCCCGCTGATGATGCGGGGCAGGAGCGAGACGGTGAACCCCGTCGTGAGCGACGCCGGAATCAGCTGGGTGGTGCTGGTGTACTGGCCGTTGGTGACGGCGGTCTGGGCGACGTAGGAGGTTGAGCGGACGCTCTGCTGGCTGACCGGCCGGTTGTTGAGCGCCGACAGGTTGAGTTCGGTGATCAAGGTGGTCTTGCTGGTCGCCGACAGCGCCTGGGCGACCATGCTGGAGCCGTTGAACTGGCTGTTGGTGTTGACGACGGTCGCGGTGAAGGTCCCGACCGCGCTGGTGGGCGCGGTCCCGGGCGACAGGAACGACAGGCCGTAGCCCCTGGCGGCGTTCTGGAAGGCCGCATTGAAGGACAGGGCGGCGGCGTCGCTGTCGGTCCCGGTGACCTCATAGACCCTGACCCGCACGAACACCTGGCGCGTGAGGATCGCGTTCTGCTCGCGGACGAAGGTCGCCACCTGGGTCAGCACCGCGGGAGAGGCGGTGACGGTCACCGTGCCGTTCGACGGGGTGACGGCGAACCGGCCCCGGTCGCCGACGATCACGCCAAGCGCGGTCTTGATCTCGCCCCAGGCGTCGAGCGAGGCCTTCTGAGACGCGCCGAGCGTGGCGGCGCCGTTGGTGGAAGAGGCGCCGGCGCCGCCGCCCGCCCCTGAGCTGGGGCTGCCGCCGCCGCCGGACTGGCCGGCGGTCGTCGTCAGCTGAGAATCCAGGCTGCTGGTGGTGGGCAAGGCGTGGATGACGAAGGTCTCGGTCCGTTCGTCCGAGATCTGGATCACCCCGTCGCGGTACTCCCAGTCGACCCCGTATCGAGCGGCCCCCAGGTCGAGCAAGGCCGCCAGGGGCCCGTCCCAGAGGACGGTCATGGTCGACGTCTTCGGCGTGACAGCCTGGGTCGCCAGGGTGGTCGGCGCGCCCGGCGCGGCGCCGGGGAAGGAAGGCGCCGGGCTGACGCTTAAGACCGGGGCGGTAGGGGTTCCGGCGGCGGCGGTCGGGGCGCCGGACTTGGCGATGTTGAGGGCGACGGGAATGCCCGACGCCTTGGTGATCAGGGCCGCGAAGCCGTGCAGATCGACTTCGCCGGGGCTGCGCACCAGGACGTGGTCCGCCTGGGGCGGGAAGTCATCGCCCCGGCGGCGCCGGTAGACGGTCTGGCCGAAGTACATCGCATCGACGTGGGCCACGGCGGGATCGCCCGCCGTGGGGTCGGCCTTTGGCGGCGGTGCGGCCAAGGCGCGGTCGACCGCTAGGTTGGTCTGGTCGTTGGTGCGGACGGCGTCGATGGTGGCGGCGCAGCCGGCCAGGCCGGCGGCCGCGAGGAGAAGGGCAAGGCGAAGCGGGCTGGCGGCTCTCAAGGCTCGTTCCTTTCGGTCCAGACGCGCAGGACCCGGTTGCCGGCGTAGAAGATGGCGCGCAGGCGAGGACGGGCGTGGCTGAAGGCCTCGATCAGGCCGCCGGCCGCCGTGGGGAAATCGCCTTCCAGGGTCGCGCCGGCCGCGAGCCGGAAATCGTCGTCGGTTTCCCAGACGACCGTCCAGCCGGCGCGTTGGGCCCAGCCCGTCAGGGTCGTGCTGAGCGGAGCGCCGTCAGTCGCTGTCCACTGCTCCTGGACGGCCTTCAGGGCGGCGGCCGGAGGGCCGGAAGGGGTGGCCGCGGGCGGCGCGGAGGACACGGCCGCGGCCGCGAGGAGAGCGAGCATCATGAGCGGTCTCAGGGGGTGCGGGTTGTGGAGGCGCCGCCGGCGAGCTCGCCTGGGCGGCTGCTGAAGCGGATGGCGGTGTCGTCGAT
>Ga0302314_10019211_pt1 | contig 11367 bp, 7 predicted proteins | sample III_Palsa_N2_3_FD_200533 | JGI IMG/M metagenome (GOLD analysis project Ga0302314, IMG submission 200533) | Peat permafrost microbial communities from Stordalen Mire near Abisko, Sweden - III_Palsa_N2_3 | ecosystem: Environmental > Terrestrial > Soil > Palsa > Peat permafrost | place: Sweden... | reverse complement strand
GAATGCGATCCGGTGTCGGCCTTCGGCGGCATCGTGGCGGTCAATCGCCGCCTGGACGCGGCGGCGGCGGCGGAGATGGTCAAGCTGTTCACCGAGGTGGTGATCGCGCCGGAAGCCGACGAAGACGCCGTCGCCCTGTTCGCGGCCAGGAAGAACCTGCGCCTGCTGGTCACCGGCGCCCTGCCCGATCCCGCCGCGCCCGGCGAGACCTTCAAATCCGTGGCCGGCGGCTTTCTGGTCCAGGGCCGCGACCGCTCGCGGATGACGGCCGCCGATCTGAAGATCGTCACCCGGCGGGCGCCCACCGACGCCGAGGTGCGCGACATGCTGTTCGCCTTCACCATCGCCAAGCACGTCAAATCCAACGCCATCGTGTTCGCCAGGGGCGGCCAGACCGCCGGCATCGGCGCCGGCCAGATGAACCGCCGCGATTCGGCCCGCATCGCCGCCCTGCGCGCCGCCGAGGCCGCCGAGACGGCGGGCCTGCCGGTTTCGCTCGCCCAGGGCTCCGCCTGCGCCTCCGAGGCCTTCTTCCCGTTCGCCGACGGCCTGATCCAGGCGGTGGAAGCGGGGGCCACGGCGGTGATCCAGCCGGGCGGCTCGATTCGCGACGCCGAAGTGATCGCCGCCGCCGACGCGGCGGGGATCACCATGGCCTTTACCGGCGTTCGGGTGTTCCGGCATTAGACGCCCAGGCGACACACTGGCCGACCGATGGACCGCCCTGGCGCCGCACATCCAGGTCGTGTCGCCGGACGGCGACGGGCCGTTCCCGGCCACCCTGCTGTTTCATGGCTGCGGCGGTCGGCGACCTTTCCTGGATCGCTACATGGCCGCGATCGCCGCGGCCGGCGTGGCGGCGATCTGCGTGGACAGCTTCGCCGCGCGCGGCTGGAGCCGGACGCGGGCGCTGGCCACGGTGTGCACCGGCGTCGAATTGCCCGGCCACCAGAGGGCGGGCGACATCCTCGCCAGCCTGTGGGGCGTGGCGCGCATGGAAGCGATCGACAGTGGGCGCCTGGCCCTGGCCGGCTGGAGCCACGGCGGCTGGTCGATCATGGACCTGATGACCATGGCCCTGGAGCGGCCGGGCGAGGCCCGCATCGCCGATCCGGACTCCGCCTTGCTCCGGGGCGTCAAGGCCCTGGTCCTGGCCTATCCCTACTGCGGACCCGGCGCCTTGACGCAGCTTCGCGCCTGGCGACGCGCGCCGGATGTGCTCGCCTTCGTCGGTGAACGCGACCTGGTCGCTCACCCCGCCCTCTGTCGCCGAGCGTTCAGGATCGCCGAAAGAGGCGGCGCGCGCGTGGAGAGCTGGTATCCCGACGCCACCCATGCCTTCGATGAGGACGGCAACGCGTTTTCCGCCTTCCGCTTCGACGCCGCCCTGGCGGCGGAAGCCGGGGGGCGCGTGGCGCGGTTCGTGGCGGCGCGACTCAATCCTCCCTCCCCTTCATGGGGAGGGCAGATCGCGAAGCGATCGGGTGGGGGAGTCTGACACTCCCCAGCGCTCGCAACTGACCCGCACTTCCCCACCCTGACGGCTTCGCCGTCTGTCCCTCCCCATGAAGGGGAGCTAGGGGATGCACACATCTTTTGGCCCGTGTGATGACTCGCCCGTGATTGGCGGAGGAGGCGCGGATCATGATTCGCTATGCGGCGCGTTGATGGATGGAGCGTCGCAATGTTGGTTGGGGATACGCTGGGGGCGTTCGGTGACGAACGCCTCGAAAAAAGGGGGCCTATCTTCTGGGCCAGGTGGTGCTGCGCGAGAGCCTCTGCCTTCGCCGGCTGGCCGGGGGTCACCGCAGCGGGATCGTCGGCTTTTCGCGGTTTCTGGCGAACCGGAAGGTGACGGTGGACAGCCTGATCGAAGGGTGGGGGCCGGGGACGTCGGCGGCCTGCGCGGGCCGTCACGTGCTGGCGATCCAGGACACCAGCGAGATCAAATTCCAAACCACAGCCGATCGCTGTCGAGGCCTTGGGAAGATCGGCAAGGGGTACCGCCGAGGGGTGCTCCTGCATGCGATGCTGGGGCTGGACGCGGAGACGGGCGGACTGCTGGGCTTGGTGTCAGGTCGGATCTGGACGCGGGATGGCCTGGTGGAGGTTGGCCGGGCCGAGCGGTTGTTGGCCGACAAGGAATCGGAGCGATGGCTGGGCACGGCCGAGGCGGCCAAGGGGGTTCTGAGCCCGGCGGCGATGGTGACGGAGGTGAGCGACCGCGAGAGTGACATCTTCGCCAAGTGGGCTCTCGTCCCCGAGCCGGGATTCCATCTGCTGACCCGCGCCAGTCAGGACCGGATCATCCTGGAGGAAGGTGGCAAGCTCTCCAGCGCGCCTCTGGCGGCGGCGGGGGAGGCTCATGTGGAACTGCGCGAGCGCCCCGGCCGGGCCGCGCGCACGGCCCATCTGGTCACCCGCTTCGGCCAGGTCACCCTCAAGCGCCCCAAGAACACCATCGAGCCGGGCTTGCCCGCGACCGTGACGGTGAGCCTGGTGGAAGTGGCCGAGGTCGACGCGCCCCAGGGCGCCGAGCCGATCCTGTGGCGCCTGCTCACCACCCACAACGTCGAGGACCCGGCCATGGCTTGGCGGATCGTCGAATGGTACCGCCTGCGCTGGACCATCGAGCAGTTCTTCCGAACCCTCAAGCAGCAGGGCCTGCAACTGGAGGACAGCCAGTTGGAGACCGCCGAGCGGCTCCTCAAGTTGACCGCCATCGCCGCCCGGGCCGCCTGCATCATCATGCAACTGGTCCAGGCCCGCGACGGCCGATCCGGCCAGGACGCCCAGATCGCCTTCACACCCGCCGAGATCGAAACTCTCCACGCCCTGCTGCCCCAACTCGAGGGCAAGACCGCCTTGCAGAAAAACCCGCACCCGCCAGGCTCCATGGCCTGGGCCGCCTGGATCATCGCCAAGCTCGGCGGGTGGGATGGCTACCCCAACTCCAAGCCCCCCGGCCCCATCACCTTCCGACACGGCCTCCAGTACTTCCGCTCCCTCGCCCACGGATGGGCGTTGCGGGGGGAAAAAGATGTGTGAATCGCCTAGATGAAGGGGAGGGAGGAAGAAACTACGCCCCCGCCAGTTCCCTCAGCGCGGCGTTGGCGATGGTGAGCTTGGCGAAGGTCCAGCCGCCGCCGGCTTTTTCGATGTCCTCGATGGTGCGCTTGGCGACCCTGACCGGCTCGGCGTGGGTGCTCGACCAGGTGGCGACGTGGTGGATCGCGGGCTCGGGGCTTTCAGCCGGGTCCGGCCGGCCGGCGAAGGTCATGACGGCGCCGGCAAGGGCGGCCTGCTCGGCCAGCATGTCCTCGATCAGCCGACGGACCGCCAGGCGCTCATAGGCGTCGCTGGCCGGACGCGATGTCGCCGCCTCGCGCAGGCGGTCGAAGCCGAAGACGCCGCCGACCCGGTGATAGACGAAAGCGGCGGCGGGCAGGGGCCAGCCCTGAGCGGTCGCCAGATCGGTGAGGGCCGGCGCCGCCATGAGCGCGCGCATCAGGGCCACGGAGTGGGCGACATCCTTGGGCGCGCCCGCCTTGATCCAGGCCGCCGCGCGCTTCACCGCCGCCTTCTGTTCGAAAGGCGACAGCACCTGGGGAACGAGCCGCTTGAGCATATCGACCGCGGGGCGATAGGCCGAGATCAGATCGTGGACCCCCATCTGAGCGCGGGCCGCGCGGCGGCCCAGCCAATAGGTCTGATCGCTCAACACATGAACCAGTTCCCGGAACAGGGCGATCTGGCCGCTGGCCGGGGCCTTGCCGTCCAGCCGCTCCACGCGTGTCCAGGCCTCCGAAAACCGCAGCACCTGGCGCGCCGCCTCGAAGGCGGTGATCAGGCCGGCGACATCGCAGCCCGCCGCGGCGCGCAGGGCGCCGGGGAAGGTCGGGCCGCAGAGGTTGACGAGGTCGTTGTCGATGACGGTGGCGATGATCTCGCGGCGCAGGCGATGGCGTTTCATCTCCGGCTCGAATTTGCCCAGCGCCTTGGGGAAATAGGCCTCCAGCGTGGTCAGCAGATGCGGATCGTCCGGCGCCCTGGAGGCGATGATGTCGTCGAACAGCTCGAGCTTGCCATAGGCCAGCAGCACCGACAGTTCCGGCCGGGTCAGGCCCTTGCCGGCCTTGGCGCGCGCCGCCAGGGCGGCGGCGTCCGGCAGGCCTTCCAGGGCGCGGTCGAGGTGGCCGCGGCTTTCCAGCTCGTTCATGAACCGGCCGTGATCCTCAATGTCTTCGGCGGCGGTGGATTCCAGCAGCGAAAGCGCCAGGCCCTGGTCGTAGTTGTGCGCCAGCACGTGGCTGGCGACCTCGTCGGTCATCGAGACCAGCAGCGCGTCGCGACCCTCGCGGGTGAGCTCGCCGGTCCGCTCGACCATGCCGGTCAGGATCTTGATATTGACCTCGTGGTCGGAGGTGTCGACGCCGGCGGAATTATCGATGGCGTCGGTGTCGATGCGGCCGCCGGCCATGGCGAACTCGATCCGCCCGGCCTGGGTGAGGCCGAGGTTGGCGCCTTCACCCACCACCTTGCAGCGCAGGTCGCGGCCGTTGATCCGCACCGCGTCATTGGCCTTGTCGCCGACGTCGAGATTGGCTTCGGTCACACCCTTCACATAGGTGCCGATGCCGCCCAGGTAGAGCAGCTCCACCCGCGCCTTGAGGATCGCCGAGATCAGTTCGGCGGGCGACAGGGCGTCGGCCCTGAGGTCCAGCAGGGCCTTCACCGGATCGGTCAAGGGGATCGATTTGAGCGTGCGCGGATAGACGCCGCCGCCGGCCGAGATCAGGGCGCGGTCGTAGTCGTCCCACGATGATCTCGCCAGGTCGAAGATGCGCTTGCGCTCGGTCCAGGACGCGGCCGGATCGGGCTTGGGGTCGAGAAAGATGTGCCGGTGGTCGAAGGCGGCGACCAGCCTGAGGGTCTTGGAGAGCAGCATGCCGTTGCCGAACACGTCGCCGGACATGTCGCCGATCCCGGCCACGGTGACGGCGTCTCGCTGGATGTCCTTGCCCAGCTCCCGGAAATGGCGCTTGACCGATTCCCAGGCCCCGCGGGCGGTGATGGCCATGGCCTTGTGGTCGTAGCCGGCCGAGCCGCCGGAGGCGAAGGCGTCGCCCAGCCAGAAGCCGTAGTCCTCCGCCACGCCGTTGGCGATGTCGGAGAAGGTCGCCGTGCCCTTGTCGGCGGCGACCACGAGATAGGGATCCTCGCCGTCGTGAACCACGACATTGGCCGGCGGAACGATCGTTCCGCCGGCGTCGATGTTGTCGGTCAGGTCCAGAAGGCCGGCGAGGAAGGTCTTGTAGGCCCTGATCGCCTCGGCCCGCACCGCGTCGGGCGCGCCGCCGCGCGGCAGGGCCTTGGGATAGAAGCCGCCTTTCGATCCCACCGGCACGATGACGGCGTTCTTCACCTGCTGGGCCTTGACCAGACCCAGCACCTCGGTGCGGAAATCGTCGCGCCGATCGGACCAGCGCAGGCCGCCGCGCGCCACCGGCCCGAAACGCAGATGGACGCCCTCCACATGCGGCGCGGCGACGAAGATCTCGCGGAACGGCTTGGGGGCCGGCAGATCCACCAGCTCCCGACTGGCGACCTTGAAGCTGATATAGGGCTTGTCCGCGCCCGAGGCGTCCGGCTGATAGTAGTTGGTGCGCGTGAGCGCTCCGACCAGGGCGGCGAGCCGGCGGATGACCCGGTCCTCGTCCAGACTCTCCACCGCCTGCAGCGCTTCTTCGATGGCCACGCGTAGTAGCGCCGCCTGACGGTCGCGCGCCTGCGGGCTGGCGCCCGTGGCCGGATCGAACCGGGCGGCGAAGAGATCGAGGATCAGCCGCGTGACGCCCGGGTGGGCGGATAGGGCCGCCTCCTGCACCGCCTGGCTGGGATCGAGGCCGGACTGCTGGCGATAGCGGGCCAGGGCGCGGACCAAGGCCGCCTCGCGCCAGGAAATCCCCAGCTCGAGCACCAGGCGGTTGAAGCCATCGCTTTCGGTCCGTCCGCTCCACACGGCGGTGAAGGTGGTCTCGAACGGCGCCCTGATCGCCTCGAACAGCAGTTGATCGCCGCGCGGATCCTCGAGCACAAACTCGTGAATCCACACCCGGCCGCCGGCGTCGTCCTGAGCGCGCGGCGTGATCGCGAAGCCTTCCTCCACGAGGGCGCGCAGGCCCATGTGCTGGAGAATGGGCAGAACCTCGGTGAGGGCCGCCGGCGCGCCGCCGCGACGATAGAGCTTGAAGCGGAACTGTTGATTGGAATCGCCGGCCCTGCGGAAGGCGCGCACGCTGACCGCGCCATGGTCGCCCAAGGCCTCGATCGCCAGGATGTCGGCCAGCGCCGCGTCCGCGTCGTAGAGATCGCGATAGCCGGGCGGGAAGGCGTCGCCATAGGCCGCCAGCAGGGTCGGAACCACGGCCGGATCGGGCGCGCCGGCGCGGATCGCCGCCTCCAGATCGTCCCCCCAGGTACGCGCCACCCGGGCGATATCGGCTTCGAGCCTGGGCAGATCGGGATCGGGGTGGGCGCCGGGCGTGACGCCGATGATGTAGTGAACCCGAGCCAGGGGCGCGTCGGTATAGCTTGGGTAGTAGGCCGAAACGCGCCCACCGTAGGCGCTCGCCAGAATCTCCCCGACCCGTTCGCGCAGGCGGGCGTCGTAGCGTTCGCGCGGGGCATAGAGCAGGATCGAGACAAAACGGTCGAAGGGATCGCGGCGGACGAACAGCTTCACCTTCGGCCGATCGGTGAGGTGCAAGATGTCCAGAGCCGTGGCCAGAATCTCGTCGGCGCCGATCTGGAACAGCTCGTCGCGCGGATAGGTTTCGAGGATATTGGCCAGGCGCATGGCGTTGTGGCTGTCGGGCGCATAGCCGGCGGCGGACATCACCCAGGCCAGTTTGCGCCGCAGCAGAGGGATCTCGCTGGCGGGCTGGTCATAGGCCTGGGCGGTGAACAGGCCCACGAAGCGGACCTCGCCGGAGGGTTTGCCATCGGCGCCATAGCGGCGCACGCCCACATAGTCGGCGTAGACGCGGCGGTGGACCCGCGAGCGCAGGTTGGACTTGGCCACCACCACCGGTTCGGCCGACTCCAGCCGCCAGCGCAGATTGGCCGAAAGCACCGCCGGTTCGCTGCCTCTGCGCAGCACCGTGAGGGCCTGATCGCGCAGGACGCCCAGGGACCGCTCCGGTCCGTAGGTCGGCTCCTCTGCGGCGTAGCCGCCGTCCGCCGTGCGCGGATAGTCGTAGACCCGGGCGCCGATGAAGATGAAATGGCCCACATCCAGCCAGCGCAGAAACGCCACATCCTCGGTCAGGGCGTCGGGATTGCCGGGCGCGGCTCGAATCAGCTCGGCGATGGCGGTGGCCATCAGCGCCCGCATGGCGGCGAAGTCGGTCACGGCGGCGCGCACGTCGGCCAGCGACGCCAGCACCCGGTCGATCAGCTCGGCGCGCCGTTCCTCGCCCACCGGCGCCAGCCAGACCTGGATCATCGAGAGCCGCTCGGCGAGGGTCCCGGCCAGCGGGTGGAACATGGCCCGCACATCGAGGCCGAACTCACTGACCTCGCCCATGACGCTGTCGACCAGGAAGGGCGCGTCGGGCTGGACGATCTCCAGCAGGTCGGCCCCCAGATCGCGCCCGCCGACGCCCTGGGCGCGGATCAACCTGGCGTTGGGGGCGCCGGCGTGGTGGTCCGCGCCGAAGCGCCAGAAACTCGCGAGCACGACGCCCAGATCCGCGGCGGTCACCCGGGCCAGTTCCTCCGGCCGATAGTCCTCCAGAACCCGGCTCAGGAAGGCCGTTTCGGCTTCCGACGGTGGGCGTCCGGCGTCCGGCAGGGCGGCCAGAAAACCCCGCGACAACTCCTCGAGGGAAAGGGCGGCGATGGTCGCGTCATTCATGGTCTATCCCTAATGGGTTCGGCGCCTCTTTTGAACGGGCGCCGTGACGGTTTGGAGAAGAAGGGGGGGGGGCGCCTAGGGCGCATCCAGCGGATGGCGCGGGCCTCCGGCGTCGGACAATCTCGCCGCGTGGCGCCCCAGACCCTGGGGATCGCCGTCGCCGGACAGCAGCACGGCCATCCAGCGCGAGCCGTCGAACTGGGCCAGGATCAGCATGACCAGGGCGGTGAGCGGAGTGGACAGGAACATGCCGGTGATGCCCAGGATCGCGCCCCAGAAGGCCAGAGAAAGCAGGATGATCACCGGGTCCATGTTCAGGGTGTGGCCCTGCATCCTGGGCAGCAGAATGTTGCCGACCAGGAAGGTGACGAGGAACAGCCCGGTCAGCAGCACCGCCGCCTGGACGTAGCCATCGAACTGAACCAGGGCGAACAGGGCCGGCAGGACGATGGCCGCGGCGGCGCCGACGATGGGCACATAGTTCACCACGAAGACCAGGAAGGCCCAGAAGAAGGCGTTGTCCAGGCCCACAAGCATCATGATCAGCCAGGCGATCACGGCGATGATCGCGCCGGTGACGGTCTGGATCCACAGATATTGCTGGATGCTGTCGCGCACGCGCAGGAACAGATGCAGGGCCTCGTGGCGTTGGTCGCGGTCGTGGAACAGCTTGACCACCTTGCGCTCGAAGGCGTGCCGCGAAGCGATCAGGAACCCCAGATAGATCAGCACCAGCACCGTGCTGGAAGTGAAGCCCTGCAGGGTCTGGGCGACCGTGCCCAGATATTGCGCCGGGTTGAGCTGGCTGAAGATCTGGCGGATGGGCGGAGCCTGGAAGCCGAAGGCGCCGGCGAGGCGCGCGACCAGGGCGTTCAGCTTGGCCTCTTCCCCCGCCATGGCGTTGATGAAGCGGCCGGCGTTGCCGGCGACGATGGAGGCGCCAAGGATGAGCGCGATCACCGACAGAGCGATCGCGCAGGCCAGGGCGGCGTCCGTCGGCAGGACCGGAACACGCCGGCGGATCACCCGGGCGAAGCCGTCGACCATCACCAGCAGGAACAGAGCCAGCAACAGCGGCGCGATGATGTCGGCTATCCAGCGCAGAGCCGCGCCGGTGACGATGACCGCGATGATCACCAGGGCGTTGCGCGCGGTGGACGAGGACAGGGTGGACGGCATGTATACCCCAAAGCGAACCAGCCCGACTGTTCGCCCGCGCCGCCGCCGGCGTCAATCTCGCCTCCCCCTGGAGCACCCGGGCCGGCGAGGGTAGTAAGTTCCCATGATCACCCTGCTGCAAACCACCGATCCGGTGAAATTCTCGGCCGTGGCGGCGCTGCTGCGGGGCGCGGGCGTGGAGACGGCGGTGTTCGACGACGCCGCCGGCGGACTGTGGCGCGCCATCATCCCGCTGCGCCTGATGGTCGAAGACGGCGATCACGCCCGCGCCCGGCGGGTGCTATGGGAGGCGGGGTTCCTGGAGGCCCGGGACGGCGACTGGGATCTCAAGGCGCAATCAAGCTCGACGGGGAATGTTTGACGGTATGAACCTCTGGCAGGACTTTCTGACCAACAGGGGCAAGGTCATCCACAAGTGGGCGCACTATTTCCCCATCTATGAGCGCCACTTCTCGCCCTGGCGGAACAAATCGATGACCTTCCTGGAGATCGGCGTCTCCAAGGGTGGCTCCTTGCAGATGTGGCAGAGATATTTCGGGCCGATGGCCAAGATCGTCGGGATCGACCTCAATCCCAAGTGCCGCGAGCACGAGGCGCCGGGCATTTTCGTCCGCATCGGCGACCAATCCGACGAGGCCTTCCTGCAATCGGTCATCGACGAATTCGGCGCGCCCGATGTCGTCCTGGACGATGGCAGCCATGAGATGGACCACCTGCGCAAGACCTTCGAATACCTCTACCCGAAACTCCCCAAGAACGGCGTCTACATGGTCGAGGATCTGCACACCGCTTATTGGGAGGAATACGGCGGCGGCGCGGACAGGCCGGAGACCTTCATCAACATCTCCAAGACCCTGATCGACAAGCTCAACGCCGACCATAGCCGCGGCGCCATCGCGCCCGACGCCTTCACCCGCGACACCTTCTCCATGTGTTTCTACGACAGCATCGTGGTCTTCGAGAAAGGCCAGGTCTGGCGCAAGGAGGCGCCGCTGACCGGGGGCAGGAAGATCGGACTGTTCTCATGACCCGGACAATCGGGGGATCGACCGCCGCCGCCGAACTGGCGGATCTCGCGCCGTGGCCCGACCGCGCGCCGGCGATCACCCATGACGAGCGGCTGGGCCGGATCGAGCGGGCGCGAGCGCTGATGACGGACGCCGGCGTGGATGTGCTGATCGTCGGCGCGGGCGCCAGTCTCAATTATTTCACCGGCGTGGGCTGGGGGATGATCGAGCGGCTGGTGGCCATGGTGCTGCCGCGCGTTGGCCGGCCGATCATCATCTGCCCGGCCTTCGAGGCCGGCTCGCTGGAGGCGGTGCTGGCCATCGAGGCCGACACCCGGCTGTGGGAAGAACACGAGAGCCCTTCGGACCTCGTCGCCGGCGCCCTCGGCGAGCTGGGCGCGGCGACCCTTGCGGTCGATCCGGCCCTGCCGTTCGGCATGGCCGAGCGCCTGCGCGCGGCGGCGCCGTCGGCCAGCCTGAAGGACGCCTCGCCGATCATCGACGGCTGCCGGATGATCAAATCGAAGGCCGAGCTGGCCCTGATGCGCCAGGCCAAACGGATGACGCTGGAGGTCCAGCGGCGCGCCGCCAGGATCCTCGAGCCGGGCGTCAAGGCCAGCGCCGTGCGCCGGTTCATCGACGAGGCGCACCGCGCGATCGGCGCGGCGGGCAGCACCTTCTGCATCGTCCAGTTCGGCCGCTCGACGGCCTTTCCCCACGGCCTGCCCGGCGACGACAGCCTGGCCGAGGGCGATATGGTGCTCATCGACACCGGCTGCGCGGTCCAGGGCTATAATTCGGATATCACTCGCAGCTATGTCTTCGGCGAGGCGAGCGCGGAGCAGCGGACGATCTGGGCGCTGGAGCGGGAGTCCCAGCAGGCCGCCTTCGACGCCGCGCGCCCCGGAGCGCCTTGCGAAAGCGTCGACGCCGCCGCCCGCCGGGTCCTGGAAAACGCCGGCCTGGGACCGGACTATCGCCTTCCCGGCCTGCCGCATCGCACCGGACACGGCATCGGCCTTTCGGTGCACGAGGCGCCCTATCTGGTGCGCGGCGATCGCACGCCGATGCGGCCTGGAATGTGCTTCTCCAACGAGCCGATGATCGTCGTTCCTGGTCGCTTCGGGATTCGGCTGGAGGACCACTTCTTCGTCACGCCGGACGGCGCCGAATGGTTCACGCAGCGCTCGGCCGCGATCGACCGGCCCTTCGGCTGAGCGGCGCGATCGCGTTCATTCCTTTCCGAACTGCGCCGCGTACAGC
>Ga0302314_10019210_pt1 | contig 11367 bp, 9 predicted proteins | sample III_Palsa_N2_3_FD_200533 | JGI IMG/M metagenome (GOLD analysis project Ga0302314, IMG submission 200533) | Peat permafrost microbial communities from Stordalen Mire near Abisko, Sweden - III_Palsa_N2_3 | ecosystem: Environmental > Terrestrial > Soil > Palsa > Peat permafrost | place: Sweden... | reverse complement strand
TGATGATGGGCGCGGGAGCCGGGATTGTAACCCACCACGTCATCAAGAAGACTACGCCTCGTCAGTAGGCGAGATCTTGAACCAGCAATCCTGACGCGGTTAGTCTGCGCCAGGATTGCTAATCCGTCTCAATCAGCTCGAAATCCACTTCAAATGTCCGATTCCAGGGAAGACGCACGCTGTTTTTTCTGATGGACAGACCTGTCCCAATCCCATGCGCCTGCAGGGCCGCTAGACGCGCCGTTAATTTGGTTTCAATCAGTCCGCAGATCCAGGCGACCTCTTCGGGGTTATCGGGGTCGGGATCCTGACGTCCCCATTTGACTCGGGCTTCTTCCCGGACAGCGCGGCGGACTATGCTCTGGTAGCCATGGTCTTCCAGGAACCGGTGGGCGAGAAAGACACGCTGCGCGGTCTGTGCTGCGGGATTTGTGCCCTTGGCCAGCACGCACGAGGCTTGAGCGATTACCACACCAAGCGTGTTTCCGGCGGTGTTCCACGCCCCATAGGCTGCGAGCGAACCAAGTTGAAGCTCGCTTTCCTTGCTTGCCAGGATCTCCGAGTAGAGGGGGTCGGCGCCGTTGGGGTAGGCGACATCGGCAATGGCGATCTTTTTCCCGGCCTTTTGCAGACGGGCGAGGCGCTTCACCTGTTGGTGGTACGCTTCGGACCGTTCCCAGCGGTCTTCATTTAGAAAATCCAGCTTGTAGTCCGTTAATCTTGGAGACGGGGTAACCACCGCAAGGACGATATCCGTTTCGTGCGGGGTTGTGGCCGGGACACAGCCGCAGGAGACCAGTTGTCCGAGCACTGTGTCGGAAATGGGAACGTCTTCGTAGGGCGCGATAAGGGCCGCGTCGGCATCGATGGCATAGTCCACCCATACGCGGGGCGCGCGTTTTCTGGTGCCGTTCAGCCACCAGGCTACGAGAGCCGATCCCACTTCATCCGCGCCGGGGTGCATTCGGACGCGTGGAGAAAGGCCGTCGCCGATGAGATCGGGCCAGGTGGCTATCCAGTCTCGCTCGCGGGCTGAAAGGCCGTATTCCGACGTGTCGTCCGACGTAAGCCGCAGGGTCGATATCGTTCCTCGGGCGGTCAATTCGAGAAGGGCCAGGTTTACTGTGTGGTTGCGCAGACGCCTTACCAGCCAGTCGTTTCTGACTTCGGAGGGGATTTGCGCTTCTAGCTTGCGGAATTCGTCGGCTTCGTCGGAGCCGGCCTGTATTTCACCTGCGAGGGCGCGATGGGCCAGCTTGCTGTAGCGGTAACAGCGCGTTCCCCATTCTTTCCAGTAGAGGGGCTCTTCCACGCAGTCGTTGGCGTTGGCAACGCGCGTTACAATCGAAAAGCCATGTACGGGGACGCTTTTAGCAAGGTTCTCTAGAACGGAAAGGCGGGTAAGAACCGCTGCTGCACTGTCGTTGGAAATTCGGGAGTTGATGAGGTTGCCGTATCCGAGCATTTCCGCGCAGACGAAGGCTGCCTGCGCTGATGCCGCCGTTTTCAACAGCCATGCAGAGAGCGCGGACGTATCGGCCGGCGTCCTCGCGCGGCCAAGGATTGCGTCCGGGGGGAACTGCAGATCCAGGCCGGCGATTGCGGCTAGATTTTTTGGGTATCGTGTGTTGACCGGACGTTCGTCCAGCGGGACCATGGCTAGCAGCGGGCGTGGTATAGATTCCGTCATACTGTGCCGGTCACTGCTGGTGAGCCGTGCCTCGTGAATTGTATCAGTGTTTCGTCGACAGTTTGCGTGGTGTTGTCCATAGCCAGGGCTGCAGCGCCGATTACCGAGGCCTGGGGGCCAAGCGACGTGGTTCTGATCGCTGCCTTGGCCGGGCCGGGCAGAGCGCGTGAGGCAAAGATACGGCGTGCCGGATTGAGCAGTCTGTCGCCCAGTGCGGACATGCCTCCGCCGATGACGATCAGGGATGGATCGATCGCGTTGGCCAGGGTGACCAGGCCGTATCCCAGATATTCGCCGGTGAGGGCAATTGCGGCGGCGGCGGGGCCTTCGGGGTGGTTGAGCGCGTCATTCGCGATCTCTTCTCCACTCATGCGGCGTCTGGCGTCTGGGGCTAATTCTTTGTAGGTCGCGACGAGGCCATGGCCGCTCACGTAGGCTTCCAGTGTGCCTACGGAACCACCGGCGTCGCGTCTTGCTTTTGGGTCTATCGAGAGCAGGATGTGGCCGAACTCCGCACCGGTCCAGTGCTCTCCATGGTGGATGCGGCCATTTATGAGCAAGGCGCCGCCGACACCGGTGCCGAGGGCCAGGAAAAGAACCGTGTCGTGTCCGCGGGCGACGCCGAATCTTGCTTCTCCTGCGGCTAACGCGTTGACATCGTTGTCTACATAAACCGGAAGTCCCAGAGCATCCGTGAGCGCCTTGCGCAGAGGAGTGCCGGTCCAGCCGGGCAGCAGTTCGGAGGCGAAGACGACTACGCCTGTTCTAGAATCGATCTGGCCGCCGGAACCGACTCCAATTCCCGCTATGGGTTCGCTGGTATCGTCAATAAGTTGATGCGCCAGTCGGATGGTGGCGTAGAGGACGGCGGCTGCGCCATCCTTGGCCGGAGTCCGGCAAGTCTCCACACGGCGTACAGTGCCGTCTTCCTGCACCAGGGCTGCGGCAATTTTAGTGCCGCCAATGTCAATCCCAATATAATTGGACACGCGAGTTCAGGCCTTTCTGAATGAGCTGCAAACGTCGTTGTTTGCAGGACTGTAAACTAAAATAAACGAGGTCACCGTTTTGTCGCATTTATGGCGTGGACAAAGCGTGTGGCGATTTGCTGCGGTCTAGTGATGGCGCCGCCCACGACAACGGCGTAGGCGCCGGCGTCGAGGGCCTTGCTTGCCTCTTCGGGCGTCGAGATTCTTCCTTCGGCGACAACCGGTACGTTCAGTGACCGGGACAACTGTCGAACGAGTTCGAAGTCAGGCTCTGTGCTCTGTCTGCTGTACGGCGTATATCCGGACATGGTCGTTGAGATTAGATCAACACCGGCTTCCGCGGCGGCCATGCCTTCTTCGTACGTCGAAATGTCCGCCATAACGAGGGCTCCGGTTGTACTCTTTACGGCGCGTAAAAATGCGCTTGTCTCACCTTCCGGATGCAGCCGCGCCGTGGCGTCCACGGCAACGATGGATGCTCCAGCCGCCACCACCGCTTCGGCGATGGCGATTGTGGGGGTGATATAGGGGTCATATCCGGCTATCTCGACTTTATGCAGGCCGATGACAGGGAGTTTGACCATTTCGCAAATTGCAGCGATATCCTCCGGACTGTTCGATCTTATCGCAACGGCTCCGGCATTCTGGGCCGCGAGAGCCATGCGCGCCATAATCTGGGCGCCGAACAGTGGTTCATCGGGAAGCGCCTGGCAGGAGACAATGAGCCCTCCCTTGAGCGATTCGATGAGACGTGAAACAACCCCAGGCTCCGTAAATAGTACTGCCATTATAAGAGTCTACAGAGTTTTCAATCTCTTTGTCAAGAACTGTCCAAATTCTATGCAAAACCGGCTATCATTGGGCCAGAAAACCGTGGAGAAGTGAAGAACAATGACGAATGTACTGCGATACAGGACTCCGGCAAAGCAATGGGTAGAGGCGCTGCCTTTAGGCAATGGAAGCATAGGCGCGATGCTTTACGGCGGAGTAAATCAGGAAATCATAAAGCTGAACGAAGCTTCCTTGTGGTCGGGGAAACCGGTTGCCGCTGATGTTTTACATGAAGATTCCGCCGAGGTTCTTGCCGCCGTTCGCAAGGCTGTTTTCGAAGGAAACTACGAAGAGGCCGATAAGCTGGCTGCTGGGCTTCAAGGGCCCTATGGTGAAGCGTATATGCCGCTTGGGAGCCTCTTGCTGGATTTTTCCGAAAGCGACGAGCCTGTGGAGGACTACGAGCGCTTTCTGGACATTGAGAACGCCACGGCGACTGTAAGCTACCGTCAGGACGGCGCTTTATTTACGCGGGAAGTCTTTGTGAGCGCTCCTGACCAGGTCATGGTCGTACGTTTGACGTGCGATCAGCCGGGAAGACTTTCGTTTGATGTTCGGTTGGACAGCCTTCTGAGGTCCCGATCCTTTCTGGACGACAACCGTCAACTTGTTCTTACGGGCAGTGCTCCAGCGGTTTCTCTCCCCAACTATCTGGGGGATGTCAAAGATCCGATTGTGTATGACGAGGAAGAAGAGAGCGGTCTTCACGGCGTGGTAAGATTGTCTGTCCATGCTGAAGGAGGGGAGATAAGCTCTGGAACCGCGTCCCTACATATACGCAACGCGAGCTCCGCAACCCTGGTGCTCGCCGCGTCCACAAACTATGCCGGCTTTGACCAGACGCCTCCGATCGGCAACAATCAGCCGTTAACAGAGACTTTGGAGACAGTGCGGGCTGCAGGAAGTTCGTACGAGCATCTTCGGGAAAGACATATTTCCGATTATGCGGAGCTGTTCGATCGCGTTCGTCTGGATTTGGGACCTGATTCTAACGGAGATCGAGCTACGGATGAACGTCTTGCCGATTTCGCAACTACCCCCGACCCGGCGTTTGCCGCGCTTCTGTTTCAATATGGGCGCTACCTGCTGATTGCATCCTCCAGGGTAGGAAGCCCGCCGGCTAACCTGCAAGGATTGTGGAGCGATTCGCTGCGTCCGCCGTGGAGCAGCAACTACACGATCAATATCAACACTCAGATGAACTACTGGCTGGCCGAGAGCTGCGCGCTGCCGGAGTGCCATACACCGCTTCTTGATTGGCTGGGCGACGTGGCTGAGAATGGGAAGAAGGTTGCCAAGGCCTACTACAACGCCGAAGGCTGGTGCGCCCACCACAACTCGGATCTCTGGGCCTTCGCTCATCCCGTGGGTGGAGGAACCGGATGGCCAGGGTGGGCCAACTGGCCCATGGGCGGAGCCTGGCTTTGCCGGCATCTTTGGGAGCATTATGAGTATGGCGGCGATATTGAGTTTTTGCGAGATTACGGCTGGCCTTTGATCCGCGGAGCGGCGAAGTTTATACTGGACTTCCTGGTTCGCGACCCGGACGGATACCTGGGCACCAATCCGTCGACATCGCCGGAACATGCTTTTATTGGACCGGATGGGAAGTCTCACGCGATAAGCTACTCGACGACCATGGATCTCTCGATTATTCGGGATTTGTTCGATTCGTGCAAGAAGGCATCGAGCGTCTTGCAGATCGACGGTGATCTTGTGGATCGTATCGAAGCCGCTGAAGCCGAACTCAGGCCGATCGCCATCAACAAGGATGGGTTGCTTCAGGAATGGGTTATTGACTTTGTCGATCCTGAACCCGAGCACCGGCACACGTCGCATCTTTATGGGCTGCATCCGGGAAAGATTATTACGGATCTTAAAGCTCCAGAATATTTTGCGGCGGCCAGGAAATCCCTGGAGCACCGGGGGGACTGGGGAACGGGCTGGGCTCTTGCCTGGAAGATAAATTTCTGGGCCAGGCTGCGCGATGGAAACCATGCCTATAGGATCGCGTCAAACCTGCTGCGTCCTGCGTTGCGTACGGGGGTGGAATACTCCGAAGGGGCAGGGCTCTATCCCAACCTGTTCGATGCGCATCCTCCTTTCCAGATCGACGGCAACTTCGGTTTTACAGCGGGCGTCACTGAGATGCTGCTGCAGAGCCACGCTGGTTATATCGATCTGCTGCCTGCTCTTCCGGATAACTGGCCTGAGGGATCGATCTCGGGTGTCAGGGCGCGGGGAGGCTTTACGCTGGATATATTTTGGAAGGCTGGGAAGATTGAGCGGGTGGAGATGGAGTCTCTGCTGGGAAGCAGATGCCGGGTTCGGTGTTCGGAGGGGGTGTTGGTGAGGTTGGGGGATAAGGATGTGGCTGTTGAGGTGGGAGAGTTTGGGATACTGGAGTTTGGGACGGTGGTGGGCGGGAGGTATTCGATTGGGGGGGTGGGGTGAGGTTGTTGGTGCGAAGGGTTAGACCCAAGTCCATGGTCTTTGAAGGTAGTATACGACGGGAAATTTTCACCTCTCCCCGCGGGAGAGGCGGCGACGTACATGAGTTACAATCAGATGCGAAGCGTGGGTGAGGGCGAATCTTTCGATCGCATGTGCGTGTGGGAATTCGCCCTCACCCAGGCTTACTTTGTAATTGCTTGTCGTCTACTCACTCGCCTCTCCCGCTGGGAGAGGTGAAGGGCTAGCGTCGCACGTTCGACGATAGTACGTTTGGCTGAGCAAGACTGCAACGCCCAAGGACCCTGCGAGGATTAATCGGATCCCTCTACTTGCTCTTCAATAGGTAGCACCTCGTGGGCTTTTTCTTCTCCGTAGAGCGCTCTCCATGCGGCATCCAGGGCGGTGCGCAGCGTGCTGGCGGCGAATTGGGGGTCGGGGGCTTTGAGGATGGCGTCGGTGACGGCTACGCCGTCGGCTCCGTAGCGTAGGCAGTCTACTACGCGTTCGACCGAATTTACGCCGCCGAAGGCGATTACGGGGACCTGGACGGCGTCTTTCATTTTACGGACTAGAGTTAGGCCGGGGTTGGGCTTGTCGGGTTCGGCGTCTTGGTCGAACGCTGGGCCGGTTTGGACGTAGTCGGCTCCGCCTCGTTCGGCTCGGCTGGCGCCGGTTACGGTGCGTGCGAAGGCGCCGACAACGGATGAGGCGTCGTGGGTTCTGAGAAACGCTCTGGCTTCGGAGGGTTTGTAGGAGCGTTCGAAGAGGAGGACGCCGTCGGCCTCGCACTTTTCAGCCAGCTCGATATCTCCGGTCACAACGAAGCGGGCTTTGCCCAGGGTTAGCTCGCGCAGACGTAGAGCTACGGCATAAAGGGCGAGGTCGTCTCCAGACATGGCTCGCGGGCGGAGTTGGACAATATCCACTCCGCCTGCGATTGCCGCCTCGATAACAGGCAGGGGGTTGGCCTTACTGCCAGACCCCGCACGGTATAACGTGCGGTCTGTTACGAGAGTTAAGCTGGGTAACTTTGGTAAAGCCAAAGAGAAGGATCTCCAGAGCTCCGATACACTAGATCTGCTTGGCCCTAGTACGTTGGCGCCAAGTCGACGTATTCGTCTTCAATAAAGACGCGCTTTTGGGCCTCGGCGAAGGTTGTTATTCCTTGAATTACCTTCATTGCGGCATCCTGTCGCATGGAGGCCATGCCGTGCGAGACGGCCATTTCCCTGATTTTATTGGACGGGGTGCGCGATAGGACCATGTTGCGGATGGAATCGTCCATGACGAGCAGCTCCTGGACGCTGTAGCGGCCGCGGTAGCCTGTGTTGTCGCAGAGTTCGCAGCCTGCTCCCATTCGGAAGTTCGGGTTCTTGAGAGCCGGTCCGTTGAGATCGACGGCGAAGGCCTTAAGTTCATCCGGGGTTGGCGTGTAGGGTTGAACACAGGTCGGACAGACCTGACGGACCAGTCTCTGCGCGAGTACTCCGACGACGGAGGAGGCCACCAGGAACGGGTCCATGCCCATGTTGAGCAGACGGGTGATAGCGCCGGCTGAGTCGTTACAGTGCAGGGTTGAGAAGACGAGGTGTCCTGTAAGGGCGGCGCGGAAAGCAATCTCCGCGGTTTCTGCGTCTCGGATTTCTCCGACGTAGATTACATCAGGATCCTGGCGCAGAATGGCTCTTAGCTGTTTGGCGAAAGTGAGGCCCGCTTTGTCGTGCACGGCGGACTGGCGGATCCCCTCGAGGTCGTATTCGATGGGGTCTTCAACCGTGATAATGTTGACCTCAGGAGATATGATTTCCTGGATTGCGCTATAGATCGTGGTTGTTTTTCCCGATCCGGTCGGGCCTGTCGCGAGGAAAATTCCGTGGGGCTTGCGGATTAGCGAGCGCATTTGCTTGAGATTACGTTCGGAAAAGCCTAATCTCTCAAGACTGGGACGCGTGGCGCCTCGGTCGAGGACGCGCATGACAACCGATTCGCCATACTGGGTGGGCAGCGACGAAACGCGCATGTCAACGGCGCGGTTGTTGATGGTGACCGAAATTCTTCCATCCTGAGGCAGACGTCGTTCAGAGATGTTCATGTCGGCCATGATCTTTATACGCGAAACGCAGGCAGCCTGATATTCCTGTCGAATCGTATCTACGAAGTGTAAGGTGCCGTCGATGCGGTAGCGGATGTCAAGCTTATCGCGGCGCGGCTCAAAGTGAATATCACTGGCGCCCTTTGTAATGCCGTCGGCCAGGATGCGGTTCACAAACTGGACGACGAGCGGCTGCGCCGAACCTGTGTCGTCCAGGGAATCGTCATTTGAATTCCGATTTCCTCCGGCCTGAACGCCGGACAATAGCTCCGACGCACGCCGTCCGGGGGCGACTGCCGGGGCATTCGTTCGACCACTCGATGGGGGGGCGATTACTGGAACGCTGCTGCGTGTGATTGGCGTTTGCCCTGCGGCCGATTGTCCGGGACCTGACTGCCCTGCGGACGCTCCTTGAGAGGCCTGTTGGGGGGCGTTTTGGGCGCTCTGGCGTGAGGCGGTCCTTGCCTGATCCAGAGCTCCGCGCGCGCGGACAAGGTCTTCCTGGGAGATGACGCCCTGTGCGAGCAATATATCAACTGCGGTCTTACCAACCTGTCTTGCCTGAATATCAGCACTATTTAGCTGGACTGCATTGACAAGGTTCAGTCGGATCAGTTGCTGTCCGATATCTTCTCGCGGCGGAAATGGTCTTTGTTCGCTCAATGGATCAATTCCTTATCGGTCGCGGCGTCCTCGGTGAAGATCGCCATCATCGTCGTCATCTTCATCATCATCATCATCGTCGTTGTCTTCAAAGTCCTCGTCACCCATATCGTCCAGGGCTCCTGACGAGTCGGTATACGAGGAAATCTCTTCGCCACGGAACACGGTTACCAGGAAGTCTTCCCGATCGAAGGAAGGCAGATAGGAAGAAACAATATCTTCATCGATCTGGGAGAGCAGCTCCTCTTCCGTGTTGACGGGAAGGTCCGCTTCCAGAACGAGGGTGGCGTGAATCGTATCGTGCGCAAAGTGCAGGTCAAGCTGACCTACTCTACGGTCTTCTTCCCAGACCAGGTAGATCTCGGAACTCTGGGTTCTCACCAGGCGGGACAAACGGTATTTGTAATTGTTTTCCATAGGAGAATCGCAAAAGCGGGGGAACCTGCGTCGGTTCCCCCTCTCTATTTGTGGTTTGGCTTCGTTTAGGCCGGTTCGGGGCGCAGGTTAGGGATGCGCCTTGGCAATGGTGTCGATGCGATCGTCGTATCTGCGGGAGGTGCAGGCGGAGGAGTCGGCTTCACTGGAGAAGCTGGCAGCTGAGCGCCTTCGAGCAGAGCTATAAACTCTTCCCGCTCCAGGGATTCCTTCTCTAGAAGGACCTTTACGATCTCATCCATCTTTCCGCGGTTTTCGATGATGATCTGCCGGGAGCGCTCGTAGCAGGAGTCGATGATCGAACGTACTTCCTTATCGATTTCGACGGCTACTGATTCCGAGTAGTTTCGCTCTTCGTTCCAATCGCGCCCAAGGAACGGATTACCATGACGTGTTCCGAGTACGACTGGTCCGAGGCGATCGCTCATTCCGTATTCACAGACCATGGCTCTGGCGATGGCTGTCGCCCGCTCAAAGTCGTTGGAAGCGCCGGTTGTCACCTCGTTGTACACGGTCTCTTCGGCAACGCGTCCAGCCAGAAGGGCACTGATGTCGTCCAGGAATTCCTGGCGTGTGGTCAGATACTTGTCTTCCGTCGGATACTGCATCGTGTATCCCAAAGCCCGTCCGCGTGGAAGGATGGAGACTTTGTGCACGGGGTTGGCGTGCGGCAGAAGCTCTCCGACCACCGCGTGGCCTACTTCGTGGTACGCGATCTTTTCTCGGATTTCCTGGCTCATCATACGCGACTTGCGCTCAGGACCTGCTACAACACGGTCGATGGATTCGTTGAACTCGTCCATATCGACGATGACTTTGGAGCGCCGCACGGCAAGAAGAGTGGCCTCGTTCACCAGATTGGCAAGGTCTGCACCGGTAAAGCCGGGAGTTCGTCTGGCCAGACTGTTGGAGCTGACATCTTCGCCGAGGGGCTTTCCACGCAAGTGGATGTTCAGAATGGCCTCGCGGCCCTTGGCATCCGGCGTGTCCACGGTAACGTGTCGGTCGAAACGTCCTGGTCGAAGCAGGGCCGGGTCGAGTACATCTGGGCGGTTTGTCGCCGCGATCATAATGACGCCGGAGTTCTGGTCGAATCCATCCATCTCCACGAGAAGTTGGTTCAGGGTTTGCTCGCGCTCGTCGTGTCCGCCGCCCATTCCGGCGCCGCGCTGGCGGCCTACCGCATCGATTTCATCGATAAAGATGAGTGATGGACGGTTTGCCTTTGCGGTGTCGAACAGGTCGCGAACTCGGCTTGCACCGACGCCCACGAACATTTCAACGAAGTCCGAGCCTGAGATATGGAAGAACGGGACACCTGCTTCTCCGGCAATAGCGCGGGAAAGCATGGTTTTGCCGCATCCTGGAGGTCCGAGCAGCAGTACACCCTTGGGTATCTTTGCGCCCAACGCCTGGAACTTCTTGGCGTTCTTTAGGAAGTCGACGACTTCTTCGAGCTCTTGTTTGGCTTCATCCACGCCGGCAACATCGTCAAACGTAACTTTCGGTACGTTGTCGGTCAGCCGTTTGGCGCGGGACCGGCCAAAGGACAATGCCTGGTTGCCGCCGCTCTGTGCTTGCCTGAGGAAGAACATCCAGAAGAGGACGAGCGCTCCAATTGGCAGGACGACGGAGAGTATGGTTGCTAAAGCCGCGTCGGACAACGGAGGGACATCGTTTTGGAAATCTATATTCTGCGACTCCATGCTGTCCATAAGACTGGAGATAGCGAATGGGTTGTCCTGAGGCAGGTTTACAACGAAGGCTCTTTGCGTTTTAGCGTAAACGCCTTCGAAGGTATCCTTCTTAAAGGTACCCTTTGCGACTCTGCCATCCTTAACATCGTTAACAAACTGGCTGTAATCAACTTGTTCTGGTGGTTCACGCTGGAGGAAGCTTTGTCCACGGGTGAATACAACCACCACAATGACCAAAAAGACCAGGAGCATGACTGTCTTAACTGTTCGGTTCTGATTCAAAAGGACCTCCTTCCACACATTCGAAACAACGTGGGAAGAGCGGGGATAGAAAATTTGGGCCATACCACCGTATTGGCAGTATACCATATTCTCTACAGGTGGGCAATCAAGTCCACACTGCAATTAATTACCTAGCGATTCCAACTTTTTTTTGAAGGACTCGACGGCTGCGCATTTATTTTAGAGACCGGCTTATATATTACCTGAGTCTTGCTTTGAGTTTATAATACGAAA
>Ga0302314_10019208_pt1 | contig 11367 bp, 14 predicted proteins | sample III_Palsa_N2_3_FD_200533 | JGI IMG/M metagenome (GOLD analysis project Ga0302314, IMG submission 200533) | Peat permafrost microbial communities from Stordalen Mire near Abisko, Sweden - III_Palsa_N2_3 | ecosystem: Environmental > Terrestrial > Soil > Palsa > Peat permafrost | place: Sweden... | reverse complement strand
CGCAACTCAGGGCAAGCGCTTCAGCCCGGCACGGCTGCTTACAAGCGCTCATGCCATTAGCCTACGAGCGTTAGCTATAGCGAGGCGAGCCACGCGAGTAGCTGCTCGTTGACGGCTTCCGGTGCCTGCTGCTGCAGCCAGTGGCCGGCGCCAGGAATGACCGCGTTGACGCGCAGGTCTGTAACCCAGCCCGCCATCGATGTGGCCGGCATGAAGGTCCGCACGGGATCTCGCTCGCCGGTCAGGAACAGGGCCGGCTGGGTGATCCGGCGCTCCGCCACTGCGGCCGTTCGCTCCCAATTACGATCGATGTTGCGGTAGTAGTTCAGCCCGCCGTGAAAGCCGGTCTGTGTGTAAGCATCGACGTAGACCTGCAACTCGGCCTCGGTCAGGAACGCGGGTCTCGCCGGCTCCTCCTGCTCGTCGGCCCAGGACGCGGTCCACACCTTCGACGTCGCCAGCGTCCGTCGCACGTCCTTCGACAGCGCTGCCTCGGCGACCCCAGGTTCCTGAAACCACACCATGTAGAAGTCTTCGCCGAAGTGCTTGCGCATGATCGCGAGCGGGGGCGCCGGTGCGCGCGGCACAAACGGCACCGACAACGCGCCGACCGCGCGGACTCGCTCGGGATGTAGCCAAGTTGTCTTCCACGCGAGGTCGGCACCCCAGTCATGTCCGATCACGACCGCCTGATCAGCGCCGGCGTGATCGATCAGCCCGAGCACGTCCCGCGTCAACACGTCAACCGCGTAGTCCTCAGCTGCATCCGGTGCGTCGGAGCCACCAAACCCACGTAGATCAGGTACCAGCAGCCGGTACCCGGCGCCGGCCAGCGGCTCGATCTGGTGCCGCCAGGAGTACCCGAGCTCAGGGAAGCCGTGCAGTAGCACGACCACCGGCCCATCGGCGGGTCCGTATTCAGCGACCGCTAGCTCGATGCCGTTGATCCGCACGGGCGCAATCTATAGGCTGCGGGCAAGCCGACACGGAGGGGACCGATGCACAGAACAGGCTTGGTTTTGGTGATCGCGCTAATCGCGAGCGGCGTGGCCGCATGCGACTCATCCACGCTGACCACTGCGAACACCACGGCGACCACCACCGGAGCTGGAGCGCCAACGACCACCACGGCCACGACGGCGACAACCGTCAGCGGTCTGTCCAACTCGTGTGTGCTCTTCAGTCGTGCTCAAGTGGCAAAGGCGCTTGGACAACCGGTTAGCACTCCACTTCTTGGCAACGCCACCGTCGAAGGCGGGAAGGCTTGCGTGTACTACGGTCCGACCGCCGAGGGACACGACCCAAACGTTCCCACCAACGATTCGGTACGTGTGGTGGTCGTGCAAGGCGCTGATGCGCCCAAGTGGTTCGACGACTACAGATCGAAGGTGGCGGCCCAGCCGCTCCCCAGCGCTAGCTTTGGCGGTCCGGCTTACTACGACGGCTACGCCTCGCTCAACATTCTGCTGAGCCTCACCTACATACGGATTGAGGTTTCCCCGGCCATCGGCGCACCGTCACTGAACGACGCCGAAAAGCTCTACCACGAGTTGCCGTTCAGTCGTTAGCAGTAGCGAGCTCAAGCAGCTCGGCGAACTTCTCGCGCGCGGCCAGGCGGCGCGTCGGGACGTGCTCTGAGGGCACTTCGCCCGGCGGCGGCGAATAGCCGCGCAGAACCTGCCGCGCGACCGACTGGCGGTGTACCTCGTCCGGGCCGTCGTAGATCCGCGCCGCGCGGGCGTGGCGGTACATCTCCTCCAGCGGAAGATCGGTTGAGTAGCCGAGCGAGCCGTGCGCCTGTAGCGCGCGGTCGATCACGTCGTGCAGCACCTTGGCCCCATAGAACTTGATCATCCCGATGTCGGTCCGTGCCGCGGCGGCCCCCTCGTTGTCCATCACCCAGGCGGCATGCAGGGTCATCAGCCGCGCCGCCTGCATCTCGGCGGCGCTATCGGCGATCCAGTTCTGGACTGTCTGCTTCTCGGCCAATGTCCCACCGAACACCCGGCGGTAGGTCGCCCGCTCGCACAGCATGTCGAACGCGCGCGAGGCCTGGCCGAGCCAGCGCATGCAGTGATGGATCCGGCCGGGACCGAGCCTGTGCTGCGCGATCAGGAAGCCGGCGCCCTCGGGGCCAAGCAGCGCATCGGCGCCGACCCGCACGTCCTCGTACAGAACTTCGGCATGGCCGCCCCACTTGCCGAAGTGCTCGAACGGATGGCCCATCGTCGGGACGTCGCGGACGATGTTCACGCCTGGCGTGTCGACCGGCACGATGAACATCGATGCACGCTGATGTGAGCGTGCCTCGGGATTTGAGACCGCCATCACGATCAGGAAGTCGGCGATTGAGGCGTTGCTCGAGAACCACTTGTGGCCGTTGATCACCCACTCGTCACCGTCCTTGACGGCCGCCGTGCTCAGCAGCGTCGGATCGGCACCGGCGCCCGGCTCGGTCATGCTGAAGGCGGAGTGCAGATCGCCGGCCAGCAGCGGCTCAAGCCACTGCTCCTTCTGCGTCTCGGTCCCGACCAGCGCGAGGATCTCCGAGTTTCCTGAATCCGGCGCCTGGCAGCCGAACGCCTCGGGCGCCAAGATCGAGGTGCCGAGGATCTCGTGCAGCAGGCCAAGCTTGACCTGGCCAAAGCCCTGGCCACCGTGTTCAGGCGGGAGATGACAGGCCCACAGCCCCTGTCGCTTGACAGCGGCGCGGAGCGGCTCATAGGCGGCGCGCAACGCGCCCTGATCGAGCTCCGCGAACACGGTCTCGAGCGGCCAGATCTCCTCCCGCACGAACTCGCGCGCCCAATCAAGCTTGGCTTGATACTCCGGCTCGGTCGAGAAGTCCCATCCCATTGTCAGCAGCCTATCCCAAATTTTTAAGCGCGCGACCGCCGCTTGTGGGAGGCTGTCGCTACCGCACCGGCTTCGGTGCCAGACAAAAGGGGTAAGGGATTTGCCTAGTTTCCGTGCGCTGTTCGTGACGGCCGCAACCGTCATCGCAGCCCTCTCTGTGGCCGGGAACGCGCTTGCGCTCCCACACTCAAACCTGAAGGGCCTTGGCAGTACACACGTGTGTTCGCTGTCGTCGAGCTTCGCGGCCTGCGACGCATGGGTGGTCAACACCAGTGCGGGGAAGCCGCTGACCTCAAAGGCGACCGCGATCGCCGGTTACTACCCGGCCAACCTTGACAGCGCCTACGACCTTCCGACGACCGGCGGCGCCGGCCAGACGGTCGCGCTGATCGACGCCTATAACGACCCGAACGCTGCCGCTGACGTGGCGACCTACCGCAGCGAGTTCGGCTTGTCGAAGCTCGCAACCTGCACCATCACCAGCGGCAAGCTGAAGAGCCCTGGTGGGCCCTGCTTCACCAAGGTCAGCCAAACCGGCAGCACCTCGACGCTAGGGCTACCGCTGCGCAACGCCAGTTGGGCGGTCGAGGAGTCGCTCGACATCGAGATGGTTTCGGCGATCTGCCAGTCGTGCAACATCGTTCTGGTCGAGGCGAAGTCGGCCAGCGACGCGAACCTCGGCACGGCGGTCAACGAGGCCGCCAGCCTCGGCGCGACGGAGATCTCAAACAGCTACGGCGGCAGCGAGTCGTCGAGTGATCTGAGCTACGACACCGAGTACTACCACCATCCCGGCATCGCGATCACCGCCAGCGCTGGCGACAGCGCATACGGCGTCGAGTACCCGGCGGCCTCGCAGTACGTGACGGCGGTCGGTGGAACCACGCTGAGCACCGCGTCCAACACGCGCGGTTGGACCGAGTCGGCCTGGGATGATTCAGGTTCCGGCTGCTCGGCGGATGACGCGCAGCCGGCATGGCAGTCGGCGTTGTCGAACATCACCAGCGTCTGCTCGAAGCGGGCGGTCGCCGATGTCAGCGCGGTTGCAGATCCAAACACGGGTGTCGCGATCTACGACAGCACCTCGTATGAGGGCTACAGCGGCTGGTACGTGGTCGGCGGAACGAGCGTCGCCTCGCCGATCATCGCCAGTGTCTACGCGCTGGCCGGCAACGCCGCGACGGTCAGCTACGGCAGTTACCCCTACAGCCACACGAGTTCGCTCTACGACGTGACCTCGGGCAGCAACGGCAGCTGTGGTAACGACCTGTGCAACTCGACGACAGGTTGGGACGGGCCCACCGGGCTCGGCACCCCGGACGGCACCGGGGCGTTCTAAGCAGCGTGAGGTTCGGGAGGGGTCCGGTCAGACCCCTCCCGAAGATCAAACGGTCAGTTCAAATCGGACCACGGTGACGCCGTCGTCCTCCACCACCGGCTCACCGACGATGGTGAAGCCGTTCTTCTCCAGCACCCGCATCGAGGCGCGGTTGTGGGCCGCGACCGTCGCCTTCAGCGGGCGGTCCGGCAACTGCTCGAGGAACAGGCGCAGCGCCTCGCTGGCATAACCACGGCCCCAGTAGGCGCGGTCGATCCAGTAGCCGACATCCCGCGCTCCGGGTTCGCCGAAGCAGACGCAGTGACCGGCCACGGTGCCGTCGGCGACGATCGTCGCCAGCGTCGTGCCCTCCTTGACCATGATCTGCGCCCAGTGCGCGTCGAAGGCGCTGCGCTCGCGGGTCGGGACGGCCGCGAGCTCGCTTGAGACCGGATCGCTCATCTGCGCATAGAACGCGTCGAGGTCCGCGACATCCACCGGCCGGAGCGTGAGCATCGCTAGCCAAGCCTACGCCGCCCAAATTGAAACTGAGTTCAATTTCAAGGAGGGCGGCGCAAAGGGTGGTACACATATGTACCGCCAACCACCACCAAAGGGCATTTGATGAAGAACTTCAAGGACAAGGTCAGCGTGATCACCGGCGCCGGCTCCGGGATCGGCAAGGCGCTGTCGCTCGAGTTGGCAGGACGGGGCGCGCGGCTGGCGATCTCTGACATCAATGCCGACAACGTCCAGGCGACCGCCGCCGACTGTGAGGCACTCGGTGCCGAGGTCCACGCTTACACGCTTGACGTCGCCGATCGCGAGGCCTTCGCCGTGCACGCGGAGGAGGTCCTTGCCGACTTCGGCTCGGTCAACCTGGTCGTCAACAACGCCGGTGTGGCGCTCAACTACGACTTCGTCGAGATGAGCTGGGAGGACTGGGACTGGCTGACCGGGATCAACTTCAACGGCGTTGTCAACGGCTCGAAGTTGTTCCTGCCGCACCTGATCGCATCGGGTGACGGGTACCTGGTCAACATCTCGAGTGTGTTTGGGCTGGTCGGCGTTCCGGGACAGTCCGCCTACAACGCCGCAAAGTTCGCCGTGCGCGGGCTGACCGAGTCGATCGCGCAGGAGATGCTGAACGCGAAGCTCCCGGTCGGCGTCTCATCGGTGCACCCGGGTGGGATCAAGACGAACATCGCGCGGGCGGCGCGCGGTAGCAACGAGGTGCTCGCCGGTCGCTTTGAGAACCTCGCGCGGACGACGCCGGCCGCGGCGGCGAAAACGATCGTCAAGGGCGTCGAGGCGAACAAGCTGCGGATTCTGATCGGTGCCGACGCGCACCTGTTCGAGGTGATGCATCGGGCGCTCGGGCCGCACTACACCGGGATCGTGCGCCGCGGCGCCGATCGCGCCCAGGTCGTTTGAACGGCCCGGTTTTCTACTACGACTTCAACTCGCCCTACGCATACCTAGCGGCGAGTCGAATTGACGCGCTGCTGCCCGACGCGCAGTGGCAGCCGGTTGCCTTCGCGTTCGTCTTCGCCGCCGCGCGGCGCACGCCGTGGTCGCTCGTCGAGCGGACCCGGGTGACCGGCCTTGAGGAGTGCGAGGAGCGGGCGGCCGCCTACGGCTTGCCGCTGTTGCAACTGCCGCCGGATTGGCCGGTCGGCAGCTACGGCTTGCTGAGCCTGCGGGCGGCGCTCGCGGCGGCTGAGCAGGATGCGCTGAAGGCCTTCAGCCGGGCGGCCTTCGACCGGCACTTCGTCGCCGGCCTCCCGCTCAAACAGGACGCTGACATCGCCGTCGTCGCAGCTGTCGCCGGCCTCGATCCAGACGCGCTGTTCGCTCGCGCGCACGACAGTGAAATCAAACAGCAACTTCAACTGGTGACTGAGCGGGCGATTGCCGGCGGCATCTACGGGGTGCCGACGGTTGAGGTCAGCGGTCAGATGTTCTGGGGCGACGATCAGCTCGAAGCCGCCGCAGCCGCCCTGTCAGACTGAGACGATGCTCGAGAAATTCGATACGCCGGTCCGTTGTTCGGAAGGGCACCTGTACACCTCGTACTGGGTCCCGCTGGGTTCGCTGAAAGCGATCCGCTTGGGCGGCTGTCGGGTTCAACGCTGTCCTGTCGGTCGTCACTGGGCGAAGACCTACCGCGTCGATCCAAGCGAGCTGACGGCGCAGGAAGCGGCCGAGGCGGCCGCCACCCACGACGCCCGGATTTTCTGACGGAGCGCTAGACCCCGCCGGCAATGCCGAATTGTGCGGCCCACGTATCCCAGTCGTCGCCGATCTCGTCGATCAGGTCATTGGACGCGTTGACGGCCTTGTTCGCCAACTTCGTGAAGGTGTTCGCCGCGCGCTGAGACGTGAACGTCAAGCTCACCGGGATGCTCTCGTTGTAGCTCACGAAAAAGCCCCCGTAGGTCGCGGTGTGGGCGGGCTTGGTGCCGGTGAAGCCTGACTTCGACCAGGCGGTCGCGTCGGCACAGGTGTTGATCGACAGCATCCCCTCCTGGTACTTGACGTCAGCGGCCGCTTCCTTGTGCAACTTCTTCGACAGCTTGAGCTTCTCGAGCGCCTTCAGCGCGGTCACGTCGGGCTTCAAAACACCGACAGCGATGTCAGCCGTGTACTGAACCTCCAACTCGCTCGCCAAAGAGTTGATCGCGCTTTGAGCGGTGGTGGTCGAAGCGCTGTCGTACATGCTCTCCAATTGCGAGCCGCACGACGCGAGCTTGCTTTGCGTGCCGTTGAGGTTCGTTTCGACCTGCGAGGACTTGTACGCCAGCTGCGCCTTGTACTCAGTCGTTTCAATCTTGACGGCCTGTTCGCCGACGCTCTCCTTCGCTGCGGCCGGTGCCGCGAAAGCGAGCGTTACAAGCGAGATCAGGGCAGCGGTAGTGGCGAATTTGGTGGGCATCGAGGGATCGTAATTCCGGCCAGGCCTCAGTTGGGAATTTCTGCCAAGTCCTGCTCCCACCACGCGAGCGTGTCGACCATCGTCTGCCGCAGAGGGATCGTCGGCTGCCACCCCGTTGCGGCGCTCAGTGCGGCGTGTGAGCCGCGGTGATCCATCACCTCGTGCGCGCGGACCTGCGCCGGATCGACCGCGTGGCGAACCTCGATCTCCGGCACCAGCGAGGCGACCAGCGACACCAGCTCGCCGCTGGACACCGATGAGCCCGTGGCGATGTTGTAGGCGCCGGGGGCTATATCGACAGCGGCCAGCAGGCGGTAGGCGGCGACCACATCGCGGACGTCCGTGTAATCGCGCCGGGTCTCGGGGTTGCCGGTCGTGATCTCAAGAGTTGTGTCGCCCGCCCGGCGGGCGGCTGCGGCCTGCCGCGCCAACGAGGAGACGATGAAGATCGGCAGTTGGCCGGGGCCGACGTGGTTGAACGGGCGAGCACGGACGATTGACAGCCCGTGGGCGTCCGCGTAGACGGCGGCGAGCATCTCACCTGCGGCCTTCGATACGGCGTAGGGGTTGACCGGATGAAGCGGCGCTTGTTCTGTAACCGGGAGTTGAGCGACAGTGCCGTAGACCTCGCAGGAGCTCGCCCAAACGACGCGCGCTTCCGGGGCGTGCAGGCGGATCGCCTCAAGTAGGGAGGCGGCGCCGCTCACGTTTGCGTCGAGGGTTGCGCCCGGGTCTGACCACGATCGGCCGACATGACTGAGCGCCGCCAGGTGGTAAACGACCTCGGGTTCGACGGACGCCACCAGCGTCGCCACTGCGTCGGTGTCACGCAGGTCGAGGGCGACCCCGCGCCCGGATGGTGTTGCGCCGCTGCGCGATACCCCTGTGACCTCGTCACCGGCCTGCGCGCACGCACGTGCCAGCCACTGTCCAGCAAACCCGGACGCGCCGGTGATCAGGACCCGCACGCGACTAGTTGTCGGAGTCGTCCTCTGACTCCACCGTCGCGCGCACCACCGCGGTGGCGGCGTCGTGGCTCGGGCCGTGGCCGTTGGTCGAGTAGTTGGTCGCCTGTGGCGCGGGCGGCGCGAGCGGAGCCGGCTCGGGCTCGGCGTTGAAGCGCCGGTCAAGCTCACCGAGCACCACGCCGAACAGCAGATGTCGCCAAGTCGCCTGTGCCAGCGCCCGGCGGTTGCCGGCAAGCTTCGGCAGCGCGGTGCGCGCGGGGTGGAAGCGGTCCGACACCGGGGTCAATGGCCACAGCGCACAGTTCTCCGCCACTGCCACGGCCGGGCCTCTTATCACAGCGGGCACAGGCAGCGCCGGCGCGACGGTCGCATAGGCGGCGCCGAACACGGCGCCGTTGACGAGGTGCAGCGCTAGCCCGACCGGGTACCAGCGCTCGCCGCCGATCGCCCGCCCGAGCCACTCGACGTCGTCGTAGTCGGAGCCGAACACTTTCTTGTCGAGCGGCTGCTGCAGCGCCCATACGCCCGCTGCTACGGCCCCGGCGACAGCACCCCGGAGTGCGCGGGTTCGGTCAACGGCGGCTGGCACGTCTCAGACTGTAACGGCGCCGGTCGGCTCGGGTAAGGAATGTGGATGGAGCACGACGTACTTCACGAGCGGGCCCGCAAGGGCGTCAACCCGGTGATCTATCGGATCGTCCGCTTCTTCTTCGTTCCCTTCTTCCTGATCTATTTCCGGCTTGAGCGGATCGGCCGCGAGAACATCCCGCGCGAGGGCGCGGCGATCGTCGCCGCCAACCACCGCAGCTTCCTCGACCCGTTCGTGATCTGCGCGATGACGCATGGGCGGCCGATGTACTACGTCGCGAAGAAGGAGCTGTTCAACAAGCGCGGCCGGCTGGGGCGGGTTCAGGCGTTCATTTTGAATTCGCTCGGCGCGTTCCCGGTCGACCGCGGCGCCGGCGACGCCTCGACGATCGCCACCGCCAAGCAGATCCTCGACCGTGGCGACATCGTGCTGATCTTCCCGGAGGGCACCCGGATCCGCCCCGGTGCGCTCGGCAAGGCGCACAAGGGTGTCGGGCGGCTTGCGCTCGAGAGTGGCGCGCCGGTGATTCCGGTTGCGGTGATCGGAACCGAAAGCGTTCGCAAGGGCTGGCGGATCCGTCCTCACAAGGTGCGGATCCGGGTTGGCCGCCCGATTCAGTTCCCGCATGTCCCCAACGCCAAGCCGCAGCTCGCTGCCACCGTCACCGACCGGATCTGGCCGTGCGTAATGCTGCAGTGGGAGTGGCTCGGCGGGATGCCACCGGTTCGCCGCGCTGCCGTGATCGGCGCCGGCAGCTGGGGCACCAGCCTGGCCGTAGGGCTTGCCCGTGCCGGCTATCACGTCGATCTCGGCACCCGCACGCAGGAGCAGGCCGACGCGCTGAACGCGGGGCGGGTGAACCAGCACTATCTGCCCGACGTCGAGCTGCCCGCCAACGTCCACGTTGCACGCGCCTCAACCCTTGAGCTCGGTGGCCACGACCTTGTTTGCCTCGCCGTACCGGCGCGCGCGTTGCCCGCTGTGATGGCCGCCCACGGCGACCGGATTCCACGCCGCGCAGGGCTGCTGGTGTTGTCGAAGGGGCTGGTGGCGCCGCTCGGAACAGTTCCGTCGCTGTTCGTCGGCGAGCGCTCCCGCGCCCGCGCGATCGCGGTGCTCGGTGGCCCCGCCCACGCGGCGGAGGCGATCGGTAGCGGCGCTTCGGTGATTCTCGCCTCGAGCGACCGCGCGTTCGCCTGTCAGCTCGGCGAAGTGCTGAGGGCGGTTGGGCTCGACGTTGTGCTGAGCGATGACGTCACCGGGGTTGAGCTTGCGGGCTGCGCCAAGAACGTCGCGGTGCTGGCGGCTTCCGCCGCCGCCGGGGTCGGACCGAACGCCGGCGGCGCCGTCGCCGGCAAGTTGTTCGCCGAACTCGAGGCACTTGCCCGCAGCCGTGGTGGTAAGGATGGAACCTTTGCCGGCCTGGCCGGCACAGGGGACCTTGTGGCTACGTTGATTGAGCCCGCCTCGCGTAACCGCCGCGCAGGTGAGCTGCTGTTCCAGGGGGTGCAGCGCGAGCAGATCCCGGCGCAGCTCGGGCACGCCTGCGAGGCGCTTGACACCGTGCCGCTGCTGGCCGCCGTGGCGCTCGCTGAGGGCGTCAAGGCACCGACCTTGACAGCGCTGACCGCGCTCGTCGAGGGCCGGATCGATCCGGCGCAGTGGGCGGCGAAAGTGACTGCTCCGCAAGGCAGGTCGGGCAGCCGCCCCGTCCGTGCCGCCTGAGGCGAGTGCCGATGCACGAAAGGGTCCAATCGCCGCGTGAGGGGGAGGTAGGCTCCGAATTGCAGTGGAGAAGCTCCCCAGGAATAAAGCCGAGCTCGATGCACGCTTCACCGAGCTCTACCGCGCGCACTTGCGTGACGTCTACTCCTACAGCTACTACCGGGTCGGCAACCACCACGACGCTGAGGACCTCACCGAGCAGACCTTCCTGCAGGCCTACCGGCATCTGGACCGGGCGCTGCGCGAGTCCGACGGCCGACCGCTGCGGCCCTGGCTCATCCGGATCGCCCACAACCTGGCGGCCAACTTGTACCGCGACCGCAGCCGCAAGCCAGAGTCCGCGATTGAGGATGCGGGGACGATCGCGGCGATGCACACGACCGAGTCGCTGGTCGAAGGGCGCGAGGAGCTACGCGCGATCCTTGACGGCGTACAGCAGCTTCCCGACGACCGCCGCGAGGCCGTGATCATGCGCTTTGCATTGGGGATGGACAACCGTGAAATCGCACGGGCGCTCGGCCGCACGGACGGCGCCACCAAGGTTCTTTTACACCGCGCGATCCGCCAGCTTGAGGGGATCATCGAAGCGGAGGTGCCGGCGTGAGCGTCAACGTCGAAGCGCTGCTGCGTGAGGCGCTGACGCCGATCGAGCCGCCGGAGGTCTTGACCGAGCGGCTTGAGACGACGCTTGCGGCCTGGACCGAGCTCGCTCAGGGCGAGCTTGACGCCTGGGAGCTGTCGGCGATGCAGGATCCACGGGACTGGGTCCGCCCGGCTGTCGCCGCGGTGGTCGCGGTCAGCGCCGGGTCGGCGCTGGTCGCCCTCCGTGTGCGTGGGCGACACAAGGCACGGGTCGGTAGTTCGGCGAACCTGATCGAACTGGCCGAGCAGACGCTCGCCGACATCGCCGAAGAGACACGTCGGATCCTGCCTGAGAAGTAGATCCGTATCCGCGCCGCTTTGGCGCAGAGCGGAT
>Ga0302314_10019207_pt1 | contig 11367 bp, 8 predicted proteins | sample III_Palsa_N2_3_FD_200533 | JGI IMG/M metagenome (GOLD analysis project Ga0302314, IMG submission 200533) | Peat permafrost microbial communities from Stordalen Mire near Abisko, Sweden - III_Palsa_N2_3 | ecosystem: Environmental > Terrestrial > Soil > Palsa > Peat permafrost | place: Sweden... | reverse complement strand
GGACGCAGTTGACGTCGAGATCGTTGTCGCGCGAGTGCTCGCCGATCAACATACCCTCGTACACTTCAACGCCGTCGCCGAGGAACAGAACGCCGCGCTCCTGGATGCCGTCAAGCGCATAGAGGGTTGTGGTGCCCGTGCGGTCGGAGATCAGAGCGCCGGAAGGACGCTGCGGAATCTCGCCCGTGTAGGGGATGTACTCGCCTGCGATGGAGTTCATGATGATGGTGCCGCGAGTCTCGGTGAGCATCTCGTTACGCAGACCGATGAGGCCGCGCGACGGTACCTTGAACTCCATACGGACACGGCCTGAGCCATGGTTCGCCATCTTGGTCATCTCGCCTTTTCTCGGTCCGAGCTTCTGGATCACGGTGCCGGCAAACTCTTCCGGAACGTCGATCGAGAGGACTTCCGAGGGCTCCATCAGAGCGCCATCGACGCGCTTGGTGACGATGGTGGGGCGCGAAACCATGAGCTCGAAGCCTTCGCGGCGCATCATTTCGATGAGCACCGAAAGCTGCAGTTCGCCACGGCCGAGCACCTTGAAGTTGTCAGGGGTGCCGGTATCTTCAACACGGATGGAAACGTTGGTCAGCAGCTCGCGCTCGAGACGCTCCTTGATGTTACGGCTGGTGACGAGCTTGCCTTCGCGACCGGCGAACGGGCCGTTGTTGACCGAGAACACGATCGCAATGGTGGGCTCATCGATCTTGATGATCGGCAGCGGCTTGGGGTTTTCGAGAGCGCAGAAGCTTTCGCCGATGGTGATCTCAGGGATACCCGCGATGGCGATGATATCGCCGACGGTGGTCTCGTCGGTGTCCACGCGCTTGAGGCCGTCAAAGGTGAAGAGCTTGGTGATCTTGACGGTTTCGATCTTGCCGTCGATCTTGGAGAGCGAGATCTCCTGGCCGGTCTTGAGCGTGCCGTTGAACACGCGGCCGATAGCGAGACGACCGAGGTAATCGGAGTAGTCGAGGTTGGTGACGAGCACCTGGAGGTCGCCGTCGGCGGTACCGGGAGCAGCAGGGATCGTCTGGAAGATGAGCTCGAACAGCGGCTGAAGATCGGTGCCGGGGGTTGCGAGATCCATGGTTGCCGTACCGGCCTTGCCGTTGGTGTAGATCACGGGGAAGTCAAGCACGGCCTCGTCAGCGTCGAGGTCGATGAACAGGTCATAGACTTCGTTCAGAACTTCCTGCGGACGCGCATCGGGACGGTCGATCTTGTTGATCACGACGATGGGCGTGAGCTTGGCTTCGAGAGCCTTGGAGAGCACGTAGCGGGTCTGGGGCAACGGGCCTTCAGACGCATCGACGAGCAGAACAACGCCGTCGACCATCTTGAGAGCGCGTTCGACTTCGCCGCCGAAGTCGGCGTGGCCCGGGGTATCAACGATGTTGATCTTGGAGGACTTGTAGTGAATCGCGGTGTTCTTCGCGAGAATGGTGATGCCGCGCTCTTTTTCGAGGTCGTTGGAGTCCATGACGCGGTCCTGAACGGCTTCGTTGGAGCGGAAGGTGCCGGACTGGCGGAGCATGGCGTCGACGAGCGTGGTCTTACCGTGGTCAACGTGGGCGATAATGGCGATATTGCGGATGGCTTCGGCGGTCGTCGGGTTACTCACTGAAAAGGGCTTTCCTATCTGGTGTCGATTATTTTTTGCCAGGTCGCGCGAGCTACACGGGACGTGCGGTGGGTTTTTCTAAGGCCCGATCCCTGGCGCAGGCTGTTTTCTGCAAAAGCGCGTCTTTACAAGTCTATCAGCATGGGCGGGTAATGGGGCTTGAATGCCCGGTTTCGGCACCAAGATTGGCTGAGTTGTCACAAGTTTGGGGTGTTGGAGGCGGTCTGAGCCAAGAGTTCCCCTATACTGATACTTCACATGGACAATTCCACCCCCGAAGCTTTGCCTCGGCCGCTCGAGTTGGCAGCCCTCAAGAATTACAGGCTGGACCATGCGTATGACGAAATGTTCGCCAGTGCAGACGTATTGCACGAACATTACGAACCGCTGCTCGAGCACTTTTCGGCGTTGCCGCCGGAGGAAGTTCAACGTCGCAAACAAGCCGCCGACCTGAGCTTCCTGAACCAGGGCATCACGTTCACGGTTTACGGACGCGAAGAAGGTACGGAGAAGATCTTTCCGTACGACATGCTGCCACGCATCATCACCGCAGCCGAGTGGGCCAAGGTGGAACGCGGACTGACGCAGCGGATTACCGCGCTCAACCTGTTTCTGAAAGACATCTATAACGAAGGCCGCATCCTGCAGGATGGCATCGTTCCGCGGGAGCTGGTTTATAGTTGCCCGCAGTTTCGCCGCCAGATGTGCGGTCTGCAAGTGCCGCGGAATGTGTACATCGCCGTCTGCGGAACGGACCTGATCCGGCTGGAGAACGGCGACTTCGCCGTACTGGAAGACAATCTCCGCGTGCCTTCGGGCGTGAGCTACATGCTCACCAACCGGCGCGTGATGAAGCGCATCTTTCCGCAACTGTTCCGCAGCTATAACGTGCGGCCGATTGAGCAGTACACGCAGTTGCTGCTGGGCACGCTTCGGTCGCTGGCTCCGGAAGGCCGGCCGGAGCCGAACATCGTGCTGCTTTCGCCGGGCGTGTTCAACTCCGCCTACTTTGAGCACGCATACCTTGCGCGCCAGATGGGCATCGAGCTGGTCGAAGGCCGCGATCTCGTGGTGCATGACAACATCTGCTACATGCGCACGACCAGCGGGCTGCGTCGCGTGGATGTGATCTATCGCCGCGTGGATGATGACTTCATCGATCCGCTGGCGTTCCGTTCAGACTCGATTCTGGGTGTGGCCGGGTTGTTCAATGCGTATCGCGCCGGCAATGTGACGCTGGCGAATGCGTTTGGAACAGGCGTAGCCGACGACAAAGCGCTGTACGCGTATGTGCCCGACATCATTCGCTATTACCTGAGCGAAGAGCCGATTCTGAACAACATCGAGACCTACCTTTGCGCGCGTGAGAAAGAAAAGAAGTACGTGCTGGCGAACCTCGACAAGCTGGTAGTGAAGGCTGTGGGCGAATCAGGCGGCTATGGAATGCTGATCGGGCCGCAGTCCACAGCAAAGGAACGCGAAGAGTTTGCGGACAAGATCAATGCGAATCCGCGGAACTATATTGCGCAGCCGACGATTACGTTCTCGCGGGCACCTTGTTTGATCGGCGATGAGCTGGAGCCGCGGCACGTCGATCTGCGACCGTATGTGTTGTATGGCGACAAAGTAACGATCGTTCCGGGCGGACTGACACGCGTTGCGCTGAAGCGCGGTTCGCTGGTTGTAAATAGTTCGCAGGGCGGCGGTTCAAAGGATACCTGGGTGCTGAGCCAGTAAGAGGCTTGGTGTTTGGGATAAGAGCTTGCAACAAGGAAAGGGACACCCTATTGCTTTCACGCGTTGCCGATTCGCTGTATTGGATGTCTCGCTATCTGGAGCGCGCCGAGCATACGACGCGTCTGCTCGATGTAAACCTGAACCTAATGCTGGATGAGAGCTCCAATAGCTCGGACCATCGTTGGCAGCGGCTGTTGCAGGCACTGGGCAAGCCGCGGAAGATCAAGTGGAACGGCGATCCGTACGAGTTGGCGCGGGTGATGACGTTCGATACAGAGAACAAGTCGTCGGTGCTTTCGTGCGTAATTCGTGCGAGAGAGAACTCGCGGCATGTGCGGGAGCAGATTTCTACGGAGCAGTGGCATCGGTTGAACTCGCTTTACCTGGAAGTGACACGCTCCGAGTTACAGACCGCGATGCATGCGGAAGCGCTCGAAAGCAGCAGCGAAACCTCCGCGGCGTTTCTGCAACAGGTGATGGAAGCCGTGCACCAGTTCCAGGGCGTGACGGATTCAACGATGAGCCACGGCGAAGGTTGGCACTTCATCCAGGTCGGTCGATATCTCGAACGCGCCACAGCTACAGCCATGCTGCTGGAGGCGTACCACGAAGTTTTGTGGGCCGAACCGGATCGCACGCTCGAAGGCAATGAGTACCTGGAGTGGATGGGCCTGTTGCGCTCGGCCACAGCGTTTGAAGCTTACTGCAAGGTCTACACGGCTGACCTTACGCCGGAACGCATTCTCGAATTTCTTCTGCTCGATCCCGAGTTCCCGCACTCGCTGCGCTTTTCGATCGATAGCCTGCAGACCGCGTTGCAAGCGATCCAAAGTGCGTCGGGCAAAAACCGTGCCGAGGAGCTGCATCGGATTGCGGGGCGCTTGAGTGCTTCGCTCGGCTATGCGAGTGTGGATGAAATTTTGTCTGGCGATGTGATCGCGTATCTGCGCAACATCCAGAAGCAGTGCCAGGCTGTGCATGAAACGATCTACCACCTGTACGTTGACTACTCGATTCAAACAGCCCTTGCCGGCTGAGCTTTTACTGCATCACACAGAGGACGAAGTTGATTGCCACGTTGTACGAACCCATGTTTAGCGAACGAACGAGAACCCCGGAGGCGCCCATGTATTACTCGATACGCCACCTCACGAAGTTCCTGTATAAGACGCAGGTCAGCGAAAGCATCATGGAAACGATGATGCATCCGCGCTCCGATGCAAACCAGCGTTGCCTTACGTTTCACCTTTCGGTAAGCCCGCGATGTCGCGTGTTCAGCTATCGCGACCATCTTGCGAACCATGTGCATCACTTCGATATCCCCGGCCAGCATGGACAGTTGGTGATTGTGGCGGAGTCGCTGGTAGAGATGCAGCCGCACACGCCGATACCCGCTTGCCTGCCCGAGGGTTCGTGGGAAGAGCTCGACCGCCTGGTCGCGCAAGGCGACTTCTGGGAGATGCTGCTGCCGAGTGAGTTCACCACGCCGACAAAGGAACTTGAAGCGCTTGCCGTTCATCTCGATCTGCGCCGCAAAGACGATCCGCTGAGCCTGCTGCACAAGCTCAATGAACAGCTCTATCAGTACTTTTCGTATAAGCCGCAATCGACCAAGGCAGATTCGCCCATCGATATCGCGCTTACGACGCATGGTGGTGTGTGCCAGGATTTTTCGCACATCATGATTGCGTTGGTACGCGCGAAGCTGCAAATTCCCTGCCGCTATGTGAGCGGATATCTGTTTCATGGCGAAGGTCTTGGCGACCGCTCCGAGAGCTCTGCCACGCACGCATGGGTAGAAGCGTTTCTGCCGGAGCTTGGCTGGGTTGGCTTCGATCCGACCAACCACTTGATCGCAGGCGACCGTCACATCCGCACAGCGATCGGGCGCGACTACTCCGACGTGCCGCCAACGCACGGCGTGTTCCGCGGACGCACCAAGAGCGAGCTTTCCGTAGCCGTACGCGTTACGCCGAGTGAAGGCACACCTTCGCTCGACCGCGAACTGCCGGTGCCGGAAGACTGGGTAATCCTGGTAGAGAAAGCTACGGCGTTGCCGGAACAGCCGCCGCCGATGAAGCGACAACATCAGCAGGCGCAACAACAGTAATTCGCAAAAGATATGGGCCCCAAGGGGCCCATATCTCTTGCGATGCTGCACTTAGAAATCACAGATTCAACTTCTTGAAGAAGCGCTCCGGGATGATCTTGATAACGCCCATGATGATGCGCCACTTTCCGGGAACGTAAAGCTCGTCCTGTCCCTTGTCGATAGCCTTCACGATAGTCGCCGCGACCACTTCCACATCGGCCATGCCCTTCTGGTTCATCCCCTGCGTCATCGAGGTCTTCACCGGGCCCGGCTTGATCGTCATCACCCGCACGCCTTCACGATCAATGCGATTGCGAAGCCCCGCAAGGAACGCCGACAGGCCAGCCTTCGAGCTGCCGTATACGTAATTCGATTTACGGCCGCGATCTCCGGCTACCGACGACAACACCGCAAGCGTTCCGGCGTGGCGTTGCGCGCAGTAGTTTGCCAGCCATGTGAGCAGGCTTACCGGCGCCACGTAGTTGGTATGCATGATCTTGTTGGCTTCGTCGAAGCTGCGCTCCGCCTTTTGCTGATCGCCGAGGACGCCGAGCGGAAGGTACGCGACATCAAGACCAGCAAGTGAGTTGATCGCGTGTGCGAGAAGCTCAGGGTGCAGCGAGGTGTTGTCGAGATCGGCTACGGCGAAATCAACGTACGTTGCTCCGCGGGTACGCATGTCAGCGGCAACCGCTGCGAGCTTTTCGCCGTTGCGAGCGATGAGATACAAACTGTCGCCACGCTCCGCCCAGATGCGGCACGTCGCTTCCGCGATACCTGACGTTGCGCCGAGCACGAGAATGCGCTTGGGCTGCGTGTTCGCGGCGGTGCCAAGGGCGTTATCCGCAGTGCGACGCACGGCGAGCACAGGTTCGGTATTGGGCTGATTCGGTTTCGTGCTCATCGGTCACCTTCCTGTCCCATCACGCGTTCCCAGAAGCTTGAGGTGATCGCGGGGTCTTTATAGCGGGCGAACTTTTCCCACTGCGGGTAGAAGGCCTTGAACTGGTCGGAGGTCATGCAAGCGTCCTTGGCCGAATAAAGACGGCCACCGAACTCGCGGGTCATATCGCCAAGCCGCTGCATCAGCGGGAACGTGATGCCTTCCTTGATGGGGAAGTCGAGCGCGAACATGAAGCCGGAGAGCGGAAAGCTCATCATGCCGTAGGAAGGAACATCGCCGAAAGTTTTGAGCACAGCCAGGAAGCTGGCAAGGCCGGACTTCGCAATCTCACTCAGAATTGCAATGGTGCCTTCCTTCGCATGCTCCCACGGAATAGCGAACTGGAACTGCACCAGACCACTCTTGCCGTACATGCGGTTCCACTTGAGAACCGCATCCAGCGGATAGAAGAATGGCTCGTAGTCCTGCTTGGTCTTCACGTGGGCCTTCATCTGCTTGTGGAAGAAGACGGAGTTGAAGGCAGCGATGGAGAACTTGTTGAGCAGGAAGCTGGGCGCTTCAATCGGGAAGACGAGCTTGGGCTTAGGCGAAACCGTCAGCTCACCGGGCTCCTTAGAGTGGTCGCCGAGCATAAAGATGCCGCGCGCGAAGTTCTTGCCAGTGGAGAGGCAATCGACCCAGGCGACGGTGTACTCCACATGGCTGTACTGCTTCTTGATGGCGAGGAACTCGTCGATGCCGTGGAACTGGATGCCTTCGTAGTCGATCTTGCGGCTGACGATGGGCTTCAACCGAAGCTGCGCCCACGTGATGACTCCGGTAAGGCCCATGCCGCCGATGGTGGCCGCGTAGTAGTCCGAGTTTTCAGTCGGCGTGCAGAGCATGTGCTGGCCGTTGGAGCGCACGAGCTCAAACATCGGCACATGGTTGCCGAACGAACCGGCGGCCTCGTGGTTCTTGCCGTGAATGTCATTGGCAATCGCTCCGCCGAGCGTAACGTACTTGGTGCCCGGCGATACCGGCAGAAAGAAGCCACGCGGGACAGCGAAGTCGAGGATCTGCGCCAGCGTGATGCCGGCTTCCGCCGTCAACAAGCCGCTGATGGGGTCAAACGCCAGCAGGCGGTTCATGGAGGTTGTTTGAAGCAGCGTACCGTCTTTGAGCAGGCAGACATCGCCGTAGCTGCGGCCCATGCCGACGGCGAGCGCGCCGCCATGCACGCCGTCAAGGACGTGCGGAAAATCTGTCTGCCAGTTCAGCGGCAGCACCTTCGCATCATAAGCGGGATAGCGGCCCCAGGACTCGAAAGGTGCAGGTCCGGTGGGTGTCGCTTCTTGAGTTTCTGTTGAGTTCGCCATTGCTCTAAGGATACCGCGTTGGTGTGGTGCAGAACTCAGTGACCTTCAGGAACCTTGCCACCTACCTTGAAGTTCTTCGTGTACCAGACTAGCGGAGCGGCGAGTAGCGTGACGACGCCGACGATGTGGAAGCAGTCCATAAAGCCGAGCAGCCGGGTTTGAGCGGTGAGCTGGTCGTAATAACGAAGCGTGGCAGCCTGCATCGCGCTGGTGGGCGAAAAACCCTGGTGCTGGAGATACGTTGCTGTCTGATGAATAGCATTCTGCAGCGGGAACGAGCTGGCAGTGAGGTTGTTGCCAAGCCGAGCTTGATGGAAGTCCTGACGACGCTCTGACATGGTGGTAACGAAGGCCACTCCAAAGCTACCGCCCCAGTTACGGAAGAAGTTGGTGAGCGACGAAGCGCGGTTGTTCTGGTCGGCCTTGAGCCCGGAGTACGTCAGCACCGAAAGCGGCACGAAGAAGAAGGCGTAGCCGAGACCCTGCAACGCACGCGCCCAAGCGTAGTGAGCGTAGTCAGTCTGTAGATTGAGGTGGCTGTAATGGATCATCGAAAGGCCGATGACGATCGTCGCTCCAAAGAGCAGCACGCGGGGGTGGACGATGCCGCGCTGAACCAGTTGTGCACCAACAGGAGCAAGCAGCGTGATGACGAATGCTCCCGGCCCAAGGACAAGGCCGGCGTCGATGGCACGGTAGCCGTAGAGCGACTGCAGAAGCTGCGGGATCATCGTCGTCGTGCTGAAGAGACCGAAGCCGAATAGGAAGTAGAAGACGTTGGCGATGGCGAAGTTGCGAGCCTTCAGTAGGCGGAAGTCAATGACGGGGTCAGGCACGTGAAGCTCCCAGAAGACCGCACCGACCAGGCAGGTAACTCCGATGAATGCCATCCAGCAAATGGTGGTGGAACCGAACCAGTCGTCAATCTGTCCACGGTCGAGCAGTATCTCCAACGCACCGGAGCCGACAGCGATGAGCGCAATGCCGAGTGCGTCAACGTTGAGCTTGCCGCGCTGTCCGTTCACGCCTGGGCTGCGAACGGTCTTGCGCTCTGCGGCGAAGGATTCAGGGTCATGCACGAACTTGTTGGTGAGGTAGAGCGAGAGGAAGCCGATGGGGATGTTGATGAGAAAGACCCAACGCCAGTTGTAGTTATCCGTGATCCAGCCACCGAGCACAGGGCCGATAGCCGGTGCCGTAACGATCGCAACGGTATAGACCGCGAAGGCGGAGGCTCGTTTGGCAGGCTCGAAAGTATCGACCAAAATGGCTTGCTCCACAGGCGCAAGACCACCACCTCCAATGCCCTGAAAGACACGCGCGATGAGCATGATGCCGAGGGTCGGGGCGATGCCGCAGAACAACGACGTAATGGTGAACAGCGCAACGCAGGCCATGTAGTAGTTCTTGCGGCCGAAGACACGGGAGAGCCACGCGGACATGGGCAGAACGACAGCGTTGGCAACAAGATAGGTAGTGAGAATCCAGGTGACTTCATCGAACGAACGTCCAAGCCCACCGGCAATATACGGCAGCGAGACGTTGGCGATAGAGGTATCCAGCAACTCCATGAACGTGGCGATCGTAACCGTAAGAGCCACGACCCATGGATTGATGATGGGACGGCGAGGTGCAGCCTTTATGGCGATAGGTGCTGGAGATGCGATTGCCGCTGCGGCCACGAGACTTCCCTTTCCATTTGAGACCGTTTGGTCTCGTATGAATGAGATTCGGGAAGAGTGCCGAAGGATTTAGTTTTTATGGGAGGTGGTTCGCAGGGAGCGACGAGAGGCAGCGCGTACTTCGGTTTCGAGGTACGAGTCGAGCTGCGCGAGTGTGTCTGTCATGGCAGAGGAGTTGCGCTCAATGCGCCTGAGCAGGTTGGCGCCTTCCAGCGCACAGATGATGCGCGTAGCCACTTTATTGGCGTCGATATCCGGGCGAACCGTGCCTGCACGACGGCCTTCTTCAAGGAAGTCGACGATTCTCTTTCGCCAGTCGCGGATAGCAGCCTGCACGCGCGCACGAAGCACAGGATTGCCATCGTCCGCGTCTACCGCGGTGTTTAGCACCGGACAGCCGCCAGGGAAGTTCGACTTTTCAAGAAAGTTAGCGACGTATTGCTTGAGGCGATCGACGTGGTTCGGTATCTCATCGAGACCGCGGCGGCGATACGCCGACACCGTCTTCCAGGCGTAGTCGAACGCTTCAGCGGCGAGTTCTTCCTTGCTCTCAAAGTGGCGATAGATGCCGCCCTTGCCAAGACCGGTGGCTTGCATAATGTCCGAAAGCGCACAGCCAACGTAACCCCGCTGATTAAAAATGGGGGCCGCACGCTCGATGATGAACTGCCGGGTTGCTTCGCCTTTGCTCATAACTCGCTCACAGCTCTTTGTTAGATGCATTTACGACCGAACGGTCTCATTCTACTGGCAAACGGTATCTATTTCCTCCAACAAACTTGACTCCGGAGCGAGTGGAATCCCTCGCGCACGTGCTTGAAGCTCAAGGAACGATCCGCCGCCTTTGACTGCAATCGCAGCGTCTACTGCATAGGCGGGATCGGATTCGGCGTCTGCCAGGGTCGTAAATTGAAAGCCGCGAGAGCGAAAGAGTGCGATCAACTCCGGCAGCATCTTCGCGTCGAAGGAGCCGACGTGGAGCAATAGGACGTAGGAGATATCCCGGCCATACAGCGATTGCGAAAGCTCGTGAGTAGCTGCGATGGACTGATCAGCGGCGGCAAGATAGCTGTCATGCAACGCCGTGATCGCAGGTTTGTCGCGCCGGGAGTTGCAGCGTCCGTAGGCATCGTTCCACTTGTAGTCCTGAAAGTTCAGCGAGACCTCAGCGACTTTGTAGCCGTGCTCGTGCAGCCACACGAGCACTCCATCACGCTTCTCTGCGGTATCGCCTTCTTCCATATAGGGATAGCGAAACCAGTGCCAGGCGCCGCTGGGGTCAACCTTTTGCAACAGCGGCTCATTGGCGGCGATGTCGCGCGTGTAGGCCTCAACCGTCATGGTGTCGAGCTCTTCGTGCGAGTAGGTGTGATTGCCAAGCGGCTGACCAGCATCATGCCAGGCTTTCAGAATTTCTAGTTGATACGGGTGGTGATCGAGACGGTAGCTGTTCACAAAGCCATACGAAGGTGGCATGTGTTCTTGCTGGAGCGTAGCGAGGATCGAAGCAACAACGTCGCGGCGTGCCTGGCCGGGAGCCAGCGGACCATGCGCGGGTAGATCGTCAAAGGTGAAAGCGACTTTTAGATTCTTAGGAAATGGTGTCTGCGCGCGAGCGGCGAAGCTCAGCGCGATGGCAGCAGACGAGAAGCTTGGAAGACATGGGGAGAAGTGTAGCCACAATGGTCAGCGATCTACCAGATTCTTCTGATGCCAAACGCATCCAGCTTCGGGTCGATGCTAAGAACGGGGATATCCAGAGCAAGAGCCTGCGCGGCGATCATGCGATCGAAGGGATCGCGGTGATCTCCAAGAAGCCGTCCGGCTCGCAAGGCCACATCCACAGAAAGCGGCAGTACGGTATATCCCGCTGCCGCCATGAACTCCAGGAAGCTTCGTTCCAGTCCTTCAGCCTCAGGAAGCTTGCCGATGCGGACCTTATTGGATATCTCCCATGCGGACATGGA